>CESC01093294.1_pt1 | contig 68425 bp, 63 predicted proteins | sample 531131 | NCBI WGS metagenome assembly CESC01 (sample SAMEA2621295, study PRJEB7988) | marine metagenome | biome: marine biome (ENVO:00000447); feature: mesopelagic zone (ENVO:00000213); material: "saline water (ENVO:00002010), including plankton (ENVO:xxxxxxxx)" | depth 800 m
CTTTTAAAACATAAAAAGGTAGTTTTGAGACAGACTGCCGTTGTGCGTAACTAATGGAAAACATATTCATAAATAAAATAAAAGGGCCAGAAATAAAATGGCGCACAATTGTCTTGAATCTGGTATTAATCATTTTAATATCAACATTGCCCATCCTTTTAATCAATTTTCTTATAGAAGGAAAAATCGAAATCAAACTTATTTTATTAATCGTTATTATCCTGGCTGCACCTTTCAGGTTGATTTTTCTAAAAAATGTGGTTTCAATCCAATTTGATAGTAATAGTCAGACATTAATTATCAATCAAAAAAACGGCTTTGAGGTTCCCTATTCTAAAAAATTAAACTTAGAAGAAACCGATTTAAGTCCAATCACTGAGAACAAAAATGAACTAGAATTTGATCTATTAGGTAAAAACAAATTTATTAGAATTGGATCAAATCAAAGAGGAATTGCTAAATCAGACGTTATATCCATTCATAATTACCTACAAGAAAAATTTGACTTAAAAGTTATTATAATTAAATAACTACACACAACACCGGCTCCTATAAAAAGCCCTAGTTACTCTTGTTGTTTCCAAAATAAAAATACAGGGTAGCACCCCATAAACGCTGGGGATCATCTCTATGATGAAATTCAGTAGGCTGACTTTGAGGCCCTATTTCTGCTGGTTTTTTAAATTTTGTTCCAATTGGGCTAATAGCATCCATAAAAGAGATATTTCCTTCAGGAAAGGCCGGATTTGTATTTTCGTTATTAGAATCCTTTGGCGTAAACAATCGAAGAAAAATATCACCTGTAGCCGAAACTATGGTAATTGGCGATTCTTCAGTATCGATAACCGCCCAGTACATCCTGTCGTGATAGCCTTTGAATTCTGGATACCCCCAATCAGATCCCGTTACGGTATTATTATAATCTTTCTGGTGTACGGCAAAATTCTGACCTTTCATTCGGTTTTTCCAAACGCGGTAGGGTCCTTTTCCTAACCATTTTACACCTTTCACTTTTTCTTCAGGATAATCGAAATTGATTCCCATAAAATCTTTTCGACCTCTTAAGAAATACGAGTAATCCAATTTTAACCAGCCATTGGCCTGCATCGTATACACCATTTTGCGAATAGGGCCTTCATATTCCATTTCTACCACCTGATTATCGCCTTTTTGGTAATGTTTCAGGGATTTGAATTTACTATGCTCATCGGTTAATTTTGGCCCATTATTGAATGAAACCGAAGTCTTTTCATTTTCTACTGAAGTGATCAATCCGTTTTCAGTATTAAAACTAATTTCTACTCCGTTTGCTGAAAGTGTAAGTACTGCATCTTTTTCTGAAGCACTTGCCGCAGTTTCTGAAGTTCCTGAAACAATAGCCTCTGCAGTTTCCTTCGGAGATTTCACCGGCCAGGTCCAGGTCATGATCTTGCGACCATGAGGATCTGTGGCAGTTAGGTATAATGCATCGCTTTGCGTCCAGTTTTCTGGAAGGTCTAGCTGAAGGTATCCTGAAAGATCTGGCGCAATATCTGGTGATTTTGCTATTCCTGACTTGTGGATCTCATTTTCGGTTTCTGAAGCATTTGGTTTTGGAAAATTAATAAGTTGCCACTCAAATTCACATTCAGATAAATTGGTGAAATGGTAACGATTTTCCAGTTTCAGCTTTCCATCAAATTGAGGCGTAATATCCATTTTATCGATATACACAGGAGACCAGATTTCTTTAATGGTATAAAAACTTCCTTCTTTTTCACGATAGGGGCCTACAATCCCATCTGGCGCCCAGGTTTCTTTGTCTTTTACGTCAATAAAGCCATCTTTGTCTGTTCGTACCACACCTTCATCTGCAAAAACCCAAAGGAATCCACCGGCAGATAACGGACTTTCTTGCATTATATTCCAAAAATCTTCTAAACCTGCACCGTGACCGCCGTCATACAATCCGTGTAAAAATTCGGTAGGAAAATACACTTTATCGCCATTGGTAAGCGCTTCGTACACATAATCGTAAGAAGGATAGTGCAGTGTATTGGTTTCGCCTAAAGTATTCCAGGGATGAATTACGGTTCTATCCTGAATATCATATTTTGGATATTCTTCTAGCAAATTATAATTATTACCGCCTTCGTTTCCGTTGGCCCAAATCACAATTGAGGGGTGGTTCACATCACGGACAATTAATTCTTTTACCAACTTTTTTCCGACCTCGGTATCATATGCATTCTGCCAACCGGTAAGCTCATTGATTACAAAGAGTCCAAGGGAATCTGTAACTTCTAAGAAATGCTGACTTGGCGGATAGTGCGACATTCTAACTGCGTTCATATTCATATCCTTCATCAACTCGACATCCATAATACTAAGCGCTCTACTTGCTGAACGCCCTGAAGAAGGCCAGAAGCTATGGCGGTTTACACCTTTAAATTTCACTTTCTCACCGTTCACATAAAAACCATCTTTAGCTCTTAGTTCTACGGTTCTAAATCCAAATTTTTGAGTGATCGTATGTAAAACCTCATTACCGTCTTTAAGGCTAACTTCAACCTGGTAGCGATTAGGAAATTCTGGAGACCATAATTGTGGATTTTCAGCCTGATAGTTTAAGGTAGCTTTCTCTAACGTTCTATCGGCTTCAGTAGAAAAAACACTTCCTAAAGATTGTCCTTCTAAATCACTAATCTTAGCTTCAATAGTTCTTCCTTTTTTAATGTTTTCTGTAAAAACATCCATTTTAAAAGAACCATCAGCTTTTGCATCGATCGCTACACGATCTATATATTCTTTCGGTTTTACTTCTAAATAAACAGGTCTGTAAATTCCGGCGAATGCCCAAAAATCGGCATCTTTTTCAGCTCTATTTACAGAATCATTATCTGAAGCATTTTTAACCTCAACTTCGAGTAGATTTTCTTCTCCAAACTTTAAAAAGCGGGTAATATCATATTTAAATCGATAGAAACCACCCTGATGAACCGGCCCAACCAATTTACCGTTTACCATAACTTTGGTATCTGTCATTACTCCTTCAAAAACAAGCTCGATCGTCTGTGATTTCCATTCTTTTGGTACAGAAAATTGATGCTTATATTGCCCAATAGCGGCAGATTCTGGTCGTAGTCTTCGCCAATCGTGACCGTAAGTATAAATCCCAAAACCTTCGAGCTCCCAATTTGAAGGAACTGCAATCTTAGACCATTCCCCACTTTTACGACCTTTATCGATCTTGAAATCCCAATCTACGCGATGATCTTTATCGGTACCTGAGAGGTGAATTATTTTAGTAATACGATTATCCTCCTGTGCTACACCAGCTGTACTTACTACGAAAACAGTAATTGCCAATAAAATAGTGTCGATAATCCCTATTCTATAATTTCTCATATTTATTTACATGTATTGTTGTCTGATAAATGAGTAACCTAAAAAAGGCCATGCTCATTTTTTAATACGTTTAGAGTTACCACTCAATAAACTTCTATAGGTAAAAATACATATTATTCAACCAAATCTATTTTAGGACGGCTGATCTCATTAATTGATAATGTGACGATAAGAAAAGAGGAAAAAAATGGGGTTCCGGATCGTTATACCAAAACGGGTCACAATATTAGATCATTTGAAAATGAATTCTTTTTTGTATCAAGTCAAGGTTGTTTTACACATATCCTCTATACTCTTCGGCCGAAGCTTCGGGAGACTACGTTTGGAATCGACTTGAAATTACTAGAGCTTGTGCCAAACAAGAAAAAATGAGTACTTTACTAATTAACTGACCTTTATAAATACCGTTACCACAATATGAAAAAAACATTCTTACTAATATTAACAATATGCACAATCGGAATATTAAAAGCCGAAACAGCTCTGACCGCCCAATATCCTGACAAGATTAAATTTAAAGGAAAAGAATACAATCTAAATTCAAATCCACTTGAACCTTATTTTGAAAAATATCCTGATAAAAGACCTCAAGGGGGTATAATGTCGACAGCTTTGTGGCGTGGGTATGTGGCTCATTTTGAGATTATCGATGAACAACTATTGCTAACTGACATTAAAATTCAAGTTTCAGATGAAGACTCGAAAGAAGGTTATCGTTACAAATGGATTTCTGCGTTTAAAAAAGTTTTCCCAGATGAAAAAAAGGTCAAAATTGACTGGTTTACCGGAATTCTAATATTACCACACGGTAAAATGGTTGAATATGTTCATACGGGATATGCTTCAACTTATTCCAAGTATTGGCTTCTCGAAATAGAAAGTGGAGATTTTAACGAAGCAAGAAAATACAAAAACAAAGAATTTGTGCAATTTAAAAGACGTCAATTTGAAGAATTTCAGAAAACGGCAGAGTACAAAAAACTATATGCTGAATTAAAGAAGAATGACGAATACGGAGACGAAAGTTTTATAAAATCATTTATTGCTGATTTTGTAATCAACTACACATCCAAATTTTTAGCCGATTAAAATACTGTGGGTAATGACGACAACCGTTTCATAAGACTGTAAAACGCAACATTACAAACTCAAATAAACTTCCCGAGGCTTCGGAACTAAGTGGTTTATTAATTTTTGATCAAATCACACTTAGGAAGTTAAGATAGTATACCTAAAAAAGCTTCTTTAAAATTTCAATTTGACTCAAGTGTAGCTTTTGTTGCATATCGCAGCCACTTCAACTACTTTTAAAACATAAACCTTTAGTTTTGAGAGATACTGCTAATGGCTACAATTAAAAATTTTAAAATGAAAGACTCTATACTGTTTCAAATTATTTTGGTTTTAATCCTATTTCCATTGGTTAATGGTTTTGCACAGGACAAATTTGATATTCCTTATGGCAACAACAAAAGCATAGGGAAATACGTCGAGATAAATAGTGCAAAAATTTATTATGAAGAGTATGGAGAAGGAGAACCTTTACTTTTAATTCACGGTTGTGGAGCAGACATTAAGTCAATGGAAAATCAGATTGATTATTTCAAAGATAAATATAGGGTAATCGCTGCTGATAGCAGAGGTCAAGGAAAATCAGAATTAAAAACCGATTCTCTGACTTATACTCAAATTACCAAAGATTGGGAGGGACTTGTAAAACATTTACAACTAGATTCAATAAACATTCTTGGTTGGAGTGATGGCGGAATTATTGGATTAAAAATGGGTATTAGCAACAAGACTAAAGTTAAGAAGATAATTGCTATGGGAGCTAATTTGAGACCTGATACCACAGCAGTTAACAGCTGGGCTCCTGAAAAAGTTAAGAAAACGCAATCCAAGGCATTAGAAATGATCGAAAAAGGAGATACATCTCAAGATTGGAAAATGGAATTACAATTAGACGGACTTTTATTAAATCAACCGAATATTAGTCATTCTGATTTAAAGAAAATTAAAGCTCCTGTTTTAATAATGGTTGGTGATAGAGATATTATCAAAAATGAACATTCAGTAGAGATGTTTGATAATTTACCAAAAGGTCAGCTTTGTATAATGCCTGGCATAAATCACGGAGCTCCAAGAAACAATCCTGTAATATTTAATGAAATAGCAAATAGATTTCTAACGGAAAAATTCGATTACAACAGAAGGAGATAAAGGGTAATAAAACCGCTATAGTTCACTGTTATAGTAATTCATACGCTTTGTTTTAACAACTTTAGAATCTTTAGTACAGGAGATAGCTTTTAGATCTTTTTCGTAACGACCTATTCCCAAATCTTTAAAATAGTAAAGTAAGAAATTATCAAGCCAACTAAACGAGATATAATTAAAATCATAAAATACAAGAGGAAAAGTAACTTATTAAATCATTTAAAAAGTTCCTTAGCCAGATCTGGAAATATTAATGGTGAAATACAAGATAATTTAATTTTGTTATGGACCGTGGACGGATTTGCCCCACTCTTTTTTCCTATTCACCAATTTTATTTTGATGATGATGGTGTTCTTATTAAAATTTCAAGTAAGCTAAATTATTTTGGTAAGCTCTTTATAATCTTAATGCCTGCCTTAATAATTTCTTTAATCTTATTCAATAATGGATTTGAATTAGACTTTCTAAAATATAAAGCAGCAACCATTGTTGTGCTTTTATTTTTATTCATATTGATTTTTACGTTCTATTCTATATATCAATTTGAGAGGAAAAGTGATTTAAAGTATCTAGCAAAAATTATAGATAAGAATACTAAAAATGCAACCTGATCGAATCAATATAAATGCTTACTTACTCGTAGTAGTTTCAAATTACCGGTAGTAACCGCTTTAATTCCAAACTAAAAATAGATTAAAAAAACTTTGGAAAAACACATTTATATAAAATTTGAAGCTCCTGATGTTGCGCAATTAGCTAAAGCTAATAGAGGAGTAGGAAAGAGGTTAGAACGCTTTGTTGCAACACTTTTGTCAGCGGTACTCACAAAAGCAAACCCAGACTTTGATCATAAGATCGCAGAGGTCAAATATTGGCTCGTGGAATTAGACATTGCTACAAGCATTCCCCAACGGGAAATCGGATTGGATAAAAATGCGCAGGTGCTTTTAAAAATGCCATTTGAAGATAATTATGGATACTGGACAGATAACAATTTAATTTTAACGGATTTTGAAGCGTGTTTTAATACTAGCAAAATAGATGAAACCACTTTTATTAAATATTGGGAGGCCTTTTCATCCAACTCACCGTGTCAGTGAAATGACATTAAACATTTCTTGAATTAAAACCTTCAATATTGTATTTAACCGCAGTTAGGTGATATGGAAGCTTACATTGGAATTGAGTGTTAATGGAAACGAAAAAAGAGTACTTGGTAGTTTAGAAAATAATTATTGGTACAAATTCTCTGAATTATATGGTTCGGCAATCTATGAGTTTGTTTTTGTTGACAATAACGGTCATACATCTGTATTGACAGTTAATTTAAATAACAATTAAATAAAGCTAGCGTACAACTTAAAACAAAAAGCCGAGCAGTTACGCTCGGCTTTTTGTTTTTTTTGATATACCGATTCTTTTAACTACTCAGGAAACTCCGGCTTCACGGTGGTAGGTTGGTTTGGAGCGCTGTATTCACCAAATAACAAGGCTTCTTGTCTGATGGTTTCTTCTCCGTTTTGAGAAATAAACACCAAGTTGGTCAAGTTGATGGTCAGCCTGATGTTGTTTAATGAGTAGGTGTGTACGCGATACTCATTTACGTTATGATCTATAGCGATATTTGGGTTTAAATAATCAGGACCAATAGAAACATCAGTCACGTCGTTATTCGGGTTAAGGTCAGGAGTACCATCTTCATTTCCTAGATCTTCATTGATTGTAAGTACGCCATCGCCGTCATCATCAGGATCCATAAAGTTAGGGATGCCGTCTCCATCCGTATCCAAAGATGCTTCCATATTGATTGAGCCGTCTTCATTTAAAACAACGCCTTCCTGATTGGTTGGTACATTATCACCGTCATCGTCAAAATCATAATAGTTTGGGATTCCGTCGCCGTCAAGATCGGTATCACCATTTAAGGTCATTTCAAACTCCGCGTCGATCCCGTCATTGTCATCGTATTCCCCTTGCGTAACGATGGTCACGGTTCCTTCGGCGCTGATGTATTCTTCGGTTACGCTGGGTTGTGAAGGCGGTACTTCGTTACAGAAATAATCTGAAGTGATGGCATTATTAAAAATGCGATAGGAGACAAAGCTATTCGAGCTGCTGCCCAGATTAAAGGTATAAGGCGTTTCATTGCTCAATTCGGTTAGAATAGGTTCGTCTGTGCTTATTCTAAAAGCGATCGCCTCGTTGGTTTCTGAGTTGATCTTGTAAAAAATATAATTTACGGTTTCAGATTCGGTATTATCTACCGTAGAGCAATATTCAACATCTTGTTCAGAAAAGTCAAAAGAGGAAACAATGATATCACCATCATCACAAGAACTCAAGGCGATAAGTGAAAGGAAAAACAGGATCTTTTTCATAGACTACATACAAGATTTTGGGCAAAAATAACGGAAATGCATTTTACTAACGCTTAAGCGGACTAAATAATTTTATTCTCGTTAATTTTGTGCCACTAAAATTTAGAAATGTCACAAGTGTATTTTGATAATGCGGCAACCACCGCAATTCGTCCTGAAGTATTAGAACGTATGATCGAGGTAATGCGGGAAGTTCCGGGAAATCCTTCTTCTACGCACGCCGTGGGCCGAAAAGCAAAATCTATTATAGAACAAGCGCGTAAAACCATTGCGGGATATTTACATGTAACTCCGGCAGAGATCGTTTTTACTTCCGGTGGAACTGAAGCCGATAACCTGATCATCAACAGTGCGGTGCGCGATCTTGGGGTGCGACACATCATTACGAGTCCTATTGAGCATCACGCGGTGATTCATGTGGTAGAGCATTTACAATTGGCTTATGACATCAAGGTTTCTCATGTAAACATCAAAGAATGTGGGAGTGTAGATCTTGAGCATTTAGCGCAATTGCTTGAAGCGAGCGACGAGAAAACGCTCATCAGTTTAATGCACATCAACAACGAGATCGGGAATATGCTCGACCTTGAAACGGTAGCTAAACTGGCTAAAGAGCATAATGCCTTGTTTCATAGCGATATGGTGCAGTCGGTAGGACATTTTGATCTGAATTTAAGTGAGATTCCTGTCGATTTTATTGCTGCAGCTGCGCATAAATTTCACGGTCCCAAAGGTGTGGGGTTTGCTTTTCTACGAAAGAACAGCAAGATCAAGTCGCTTATTTTTGGTGGCGGACAAGAGCGCGGAAGTCGTGCAGGAACCGAACCGGTGCATAACATCGCAGGAATGGAAACCGCGTTGATCAAAGCTCAGGAGCATCTTGCTGAAGAGCGCGCCTATATCGAAGAGATCAAGTGGTATTTTAAAGAGCAATTAGAGCAACACATCCCTGATGTACATTTTAATGGGAATTGTGGTGACGGTACCAAAAGTACCTACACACTGCTCAATGTGTGTCTTCCGGTTCCTGAAGATAAAGCGCTGATGCTTTTATTTCAATTGGATCTAAAGGGAATCGCGTGTTCAAAAGGAAGTGCCTGTCAAAGCGGAAGCGATCAAGGCAGCCATGTGCTTAACGCCTTTCTTGCCAAAGACAAACTGAACAAGCCGTCGATACGTTTTTCATTTTCTCACGAGAATACTAAAGAAGAAGTAGATTATGTGGTGGCTACATTAAAAGACTTTATCGCCTAGCTAAAAGCGTGCACGCAAGCGTACATTAAACACCCGTGGCGTGAGATAATTGGGAACCGCATATTGTTGCCGTGAAGCTGCATCTCTCACAAAAGTATTGGTGATGCTGTTGCGACGATCAAAAATATTGAAGATCTCAATCCCCGTGCTCAGCTCTTTAATGAAACTGTTTATTGAAGCACCGCGATCTGCGTTGATGATATCGTATAAAAAGCCAACATCAGACCGGAAATAGAAGGGTAATCGTGTTTGATAAAAGTAAGGATCTGCATAACTGGGTGAACCTCCGGGTAGGCCGGTTTGATACACCATTTTGAGGTAAAGTTTCATATCAGGAATGCGCGGTACATAATCCTGAAAAAGAAAAGCCATCTTAAAACGCTGATCGGTAGGTCTCGCGATATAACCGCGGTTTTGAATATTTTCTTCGGTTTTTAAGAGTCCGAGACTGATCCAACTGTCTGTTCCCGGAACAAATTCTCCTGCAAGACGCACATCTAAACCATAGGCATAAGCTTCGGCATCATTGGCGGCGCGGTACCTGATGCGTACATTTTCTAAAGTATACGTATTTACGTGATCTAGACTTTTAAAATAAGCTTCAGAAGTGAGTGTAAACGGGCGACCCCACATATCAAAACTCCAATCATTGCCTAGTACCAAATGTAAGCTGCGTTGTGCTTCAACCTCAGGAAGTACTTGTCCTTGAGCATTACGCAGTTCGCGGTAGAAGGGAGGTTGGTGGTAAATACCGGCAGCAAGTCTAAAAAGCATATCGTTTTTCCAATTCGGTTTTATACTGAATTGCCCCCGCGGACTAAAAACCTGCTGAGTGTTGGATACAATTCCTAAACCACTTACCGTCCAGGTTTGTGAACGCAGTCCAATGTTATACCAGGCTTTTGAGCTAGACCAGTTCAACCTTCGGGAATATTGAAAATACCCCATCAACCTATCGATGTTTACCATGTTTTGTGCACGTCTTGAAATAAAGGGAACCAACGGAGCGTCAAAAGCTTCATAAGGTTGTTGATTGGTAAAAGTTTCAAGTGGCGGGCGCACAGAAAAGCCGGCAGAATCTATGATCTCATATTCCTGCAAACGGTCTCTAATCGATTCGTGCGCATATTTCAGCCCCCAATCCAGTTGATGCTCATTTTTGATATACTGTCCTTTATGCTGAAGATTTACAATAAGCGCATCCAGATCATTGCGGGCGTGCGTGAGCTGTGAACCAATTGCGCGCGTAAAATCAACTTCACCAGCATCGGCACTTCCTATATTGGTGCTGGGCGTTCCTAAAGCGTAGCGTGCATGAATGTCGTAATGCTCTTGCTCCTGCGTATGATAGGCAGAGGCGGTAAACTTTAAATTGAGATGTGTATTGGGTTTGTAGGTTCCGGCTACTGCTCCAAAATAGGTTTCATAACGGTCTTGTTCCTGACCATCATATACCACTAGCAGAGCTACAGGATCGGCTAGCGTACCAAAATTAGTTTGCCTAGTCTGTGGCTCGTAATTGTAATTATTTATAGCGATCGTTCCTAAAAAATCCATACTGAACTTAGAATTAAAGGTATAGGTCAGATAGGTTTGTAAATCGGTAAAACGGGGTTGGTAATTGGTTTGTGTTTGTTTGGCATCAACAAGCAAGCTGTTATCCCAATAACGAGCACCTACGAGCGCAGTAAACTTTTTGTTGTTGCTTATACCTTCTGCGGAAATGCTGGCGCCAAGAAGACTTAGATCTGCTGAAGCTGCAAAATTAACGGGTCTTCGATACGTGATATCTAGCACAGAGGAAAGCTTATCGCCATACTTAGCCTGAAAACCTCCGGCACTAAAATCAATGTCTCTAACAAGATCAGGATTTATAATACTCAAGCCTTCTTGCTGTCCCGAGCGTATTAAAAAAGGGCGATACACTTCGACATCATTGATATAGACTAAGTTTTCGTCATAGTTTCCACCACGTACCGCATATTGCGTACTAAGTTCGTTATTGCTGCTCACACCGGGTAAGGCTTGCAGCAAATTTTCTACACCGGGATTAGCGCCGGGAATTTTGCGCACGGTTTCGGGAGCAAGACTGATGATGCCTTCTTGTTGGTCTAACGTTGCTGAAGTGACAACCACATCTGCCATTTGTTCAACCGAAGTCTTCAATACGGGATTTAATTCAATAATCTCTCCGGGCTGAAGCTTAAAGCGAGTACTACTTTTTTTGTAACCTATATGAGAGAAACTGATCCTGATCTCGCGATTGGCAGGAATTGTTATCAGGTAATACCCATTTTCGTCGGTTTGTGTCCCTTCAGCATCCCAGGAAATAGCAACTGCATCCAGCGGTTGTTGTGCTTCATTAAAAACAATCCCTTTAATCGTAGCGGTTTGCGCACAAACTGTTACGGCTGTTGTCAAAGCGCAAAGGGCAAAAAGGAATTTTAAACGGCTCAAGAGGATTATTTTCTGTAAAAAGTTGCTTCAAAAGTAGTACTATTCCCAACATTATCGGTCACGATGAGTTTAAAGTCGTTGGCGCCGCTTTGGCTTATACCATCTTCAAAAGCATAGGTGAGTTGGTTCTTTTTATACTCATACTCCATAAGTGCAAAATTTCCATTGATGGTAGCCCGGTAACTTTTGATGCCGGTATCTTCATCTGTGATCTTAAAGTTGATCGTCTTATGTTTAGAGATCCATTTTCCGTTTGTAAAGTCTAAAGATTGAATTTTTGGCGGTTGCGTATCCAAACCTATTTTAAAATCGCCCAATGCGTTTACGCTAGCCGTAAGCTGATCTCCCTCGAGACGTGCACCTTCGTAGCGCAAGCTGCCACGATAACTTACCCGTCCTATAAAAAGTTTTTCTCGATCTTCGGGCTTAAAAGCCGAAACATCGTAAGCCAGTCTGATATATTTGTGTACCGGAATCAGATCTTCGTCCAAATGTAACGCATCGGTTTTAGCCGAGATATCCAGATAGTAATCGTCGTAAAATGCACCATCAGGAATAAAGAGTTCCCAATCGCCCACTTCAAAATTCTGACTGGCATCAGCCTGCACATAATAAGGTGTGGTTTTTTCAACCTTTGGCGTTAAGATTTCTTCCTTTTTAATTTCGATAGGAATAACCAGCGTAGTCGTGTTGTCTTTAATGTCTTTAATTTTTATGGAATAGATCGCATTAGAACCATTTTCCGTAAGGTTTAGGATTCCGTTATCCTTTTCATATTTAAAGATGCTTAAGGGATTGTTGCGTTCGATAAAGAGCTTTTGAACGCGTTCACGTTCTCCTTCATAACGGGCGTAGTCGATCATTCGATTTAAATAGCGGGTTTCGGCAAAGGAGAATTTATCCATTAAAACTTCAAGCGTTTTCTCACCATTAAGGCGTGTTTCAATTGCATAAATACCATTGTTGTTATTGGCGCCATCTTGTTGGTCGATAGTTCCTATCGCAAACCCTAGTGGACCATAAGCACTTATTTTTTCGGCTAAGAAGGTTCCGTCTTGCTGTTTTTTAAAGTTCAGCTTTTGTTGCAATTGCGATTGATTTACCTGACTGGAGTCGGCTAGGGGATAGACCACAAGATCTTTAATTACCGGGTCGCGATGATCTGGTGCTTGTATACCAAAGAGTTGTGCGTTCATCGGGCGCTCATTCTTGTCTCTGATCTCAAAATGCAAATGTGGGCCACCGCTGCCACCGGTATTGCCGCTGTAAGCAACAAGATCACCTTGGGTTACCTTTAGTTCATCAGGATTGGGAAAAAGTTCAACCTCATAACTTTCTGTCAGATATTGCTTTTCTTTTACATAGGCCTCGATCGCCGGAGCATATTTACTCAAATGACCGTAGACCGTGGTATGCCCGTCAGGATGTGTGATGTAAAGCGCTTTGCCATAACCATAATGCGAAACTTTAATGCGACTTACATAACCGCTGGCGCTGGCCACCACCTCAAGTCCTGTACGATGTTGAGTTTTGATATCTAATCCGCTATGAAAATGATTGCTTCTCAATTCGCCAAAAGTTCCCGCAAAAACCGTTGGGATCTTTAGGGGGTTGATAAATACATCCTGCGGAATATCGCTCTGCGCACAAAGGATTCCGTTAAACATCAAGAAGGCTAGCAGAAAGTTCTTATTCATAGAAAAGCTAAATTAACTATTTGAGGTAAACTATAGGAATTAAACATCAGATGCCACGAATTAGTATGATGAATCTAAACTAAAACACCATTCTTTTGAACAATTTAATTGGGAACTTGAGTTTTAATTTATAACCAATTGAGTGCTAAAAAACTAAAATCCAAAACATTATTCACAGCTATATGTAATTTAAAAATAAAATAGATTGTATTGGGATATTAGTGCACGAATGTTAACTTTGTGTGACGAAGCATTGTTAAAACGAGGTTATGAGTGAACTGTTGGAGCGCGTTGATGCATTACAAAATGTGATGAGCAAATTGGTGCATCGCTACCAGAAGCTTCAGCGTCATAACGAACTGTTACTAGCTGAAAACGAACAACTGAAGCAAGAGAATGACAACTTGCACGAGGTTCTTCAAAATTGGGAAGCAAAATACAGTACACTTAAAACTGCAAATGCAATGCTGGGCAGTAATGAATACAAACGGGAGACCAAGCTCAAAATAAATGCTATGATGCGCGAACTTGATGCGTGTATTGCACAACTTGCAGATTAGCACTAAAGGATATGTCAGAACACTTAAAGATCAAATTATCTATAGCAGATCGGGTTTATCCTTTAACCATAAAACCTCAACAGGAAGAAGGCTTACGTAAAGCGGCGAAAGAGATAGAGGTAATGATTAAGAAATTTGAGCAAAGTTATGCTGTGCGAGATAAGCAAGATGTTTTAGCTATGTGTGCTTTACAGTTTGCTTCAAAAACAATACAACAGGATATGAACGGCGCAGGAGAACACTCTGAAGCCATCGAGCAACTGAAAAACTTAGAGTTGCTGGTTAAAAGTCAGTTATCCTAACGTTCTTTAAAATAGAATTACTTACTGCCTACATTGGTTACATTTTTTGGTAAACTCAACACTATATTCTTTAAGAGGGATGAGTCTGAGTTGTAAAAGCGCGCCGTCTTTGAACGGATTCTTGATCAGCTCGTTAGTCCTATGATTTATTTTAAGGAGTTTACTCAAAACACTTCCAATGTAGGCTTTTTTTTATATATACACTAACTCAATGGGAAATACTGTACTTATAATCGTAGGTGTCATCTTAATTGCCGGCACACTAGGATTTTTACTAGCAAAATTGCTAGAGAAAAATAATGCCTCTCAAATTGTAAGCAATGCAAAAAAAGAAGCTGCAAACATTGTAAAAGAAGCAAAGAGCGAGGGAGAATCTATTAAAAAGGATAAGATCCTTCAGGCAAAAGAAAAGTTTATCGAGCTTAAATCTGAGCACGAAAAAGTGATTCTTTCACGTGATAAAAAAATCAATGATGCCGAAAAGAGAACGCGTGATAAGGAGTCTCAGGTAAGCAGCGAATTGGCCAAAAACAAGAAATTAAATAAAGAAGTTGAGGCCAAGATAAAAGACTATGATGATCGCTTAGAATATCTTGATAAGCGTCAATCTGATATTGACAAGTTGCACGCCAGTAAGGTGCAACAATTAGAAGTGATCTCGGGACTTTCTGCAGATGATGCTAAAGAACAACTGGTAGAGTCTTTAAAAGATCAAGCAAAAAGTGATGCGATGGCATTTATTCAAAACGCGATGGAGGAAGCCAAGCTTACCGCAGAGCAAGATGCTAAAAAAGTCATCATTAATACCATTCAGCGTATTGGTACTGAAGAAGCTGTTGAAAACTGCGTTTCTGTATTTAATCTGGAAAGTGATGATGTTAAAGGTAGAATTATTGGTCGTGAAGGACGTAACATTCGTGCGATCGAGGCCGCTACCGGTGTTGAGATCATTGTAGATGACACTCCGGAAGCGATTATTCTTTCTTGTTTTGACAGTGTACGTCGAGAAGTTGCGCGTTTATCACTTCATAAACTTGTAACTGACGGTCGTATTCACCCGGCACGTATTGAAGAAGTAGTAAAGAAAACTACTAAACAGATCGAGCAAGAAATTGTAGAAGTTGGTAAACGCACCGTAGTTGATCTGGGAATTCATGGTTTACATCCTGAATTGATTAAAGCAGTAGGTAGAATGAAGTATCGTTCTTCTTATGGTCAGAACTTATTACAACACAGTAGGGAAGTAGCGAAGCTTTGTGCGACCATGGCTGCAGAACTCGGAATCAATCCTAAACTTGCTAAACGCGCCGGATTATTGCACGATATAGGTAAAGTGCCGGAGACGGAAAGCGAAATGCCTCACGCATTACTAGGTATGGAGTGGGCTGAAAAATACGGTGAGAAACCAGATGTGTGCAATGCTATTGGTGCTCACCACGATGAGATCGAAATGAAAACTTTATTAGCGCCAATCGTTCAAGTGTGTGATGCGATAAGCGGGGCAAGACCTGGAGCGAGACGTCAGGTGTTAGACTCGTACATTCAGCGATTAAAAGATCTTGAAGATATTGCCTTTGGTTTTGCAGGGGTGAAGAAAGCTTATGCGATCCAAGCGGGTAGAGAACTGCGTGTGATCGTAGAAAGTGAAAAAGTAAACGACGAGAAAGCTTCGGCCTTGTCTTTTGAAATTTCACAAAAAATTCAAACCGATATGACCTATCCTGGTCAGGTTAAGATCACCGTGATTAGAGAAACCAGAGCGGTGAATATTGCAAAGTAATTTCACTAGAAATTCAGTATAAAAAAAGGAGCTTCAAACGAAGCTCCTTTTTTTATTTTAGTGTATCGTGATTATTCTTCGCCTCCCGAAGAAGATTCATCCATCGAGTGATATACGTTTTGAACATCATCGTCTTCTTCAATTTTCTCCAGAAGTTTTTCTACATCTTCTGCCTCTTCAGGAGTGAGTGTTTTGGTTACTTGAGGAATGCGTTCAAAGCCACTAGAAAGGATTTCGTGACCAGCCTCTTCCAGGTAAGCCTGCAAAGCGCCAAAGCTTCCAAAAGGGCCGTAAATGATGATTCCGTCTTCGTCTTCAAAAACCTCTTCAGCACCGTAGTCGATCAATTCGAGTTCGAGTTCTTCAGCATCAACACCTTCTGCATTGATTCTGAAGTTACACGTGTGATCAAACATAAATTCTACAGATCCTGAAGTTCCCAGGTTTCCGTTACATTTATTAAAATATGAACGAATGTTTGCTACCGTACGGTTGTTGTTATCTGTCGCCGTCTCGATAAGAATGGCAATTCCGTGAGGTGCATAACCTTCAAAAAGTACTTCTTTATAATCGCCAAGACTTTTATCGCTGGCACGTTTTATCGCACGCTCGATATTGTCTTTAGGCATATTGACACTCTTGGCATTTTGTATGACAGCGCGCAAACGAGAGTTAGAATCAGGATCAGGACCGCCTTCTTTTACGGCCATTACAATATCTTTTCCTATTCGTGTAAAGGCTTTCGCCATTGCGCTCCAGCGCTTCATTTTACGAGCTTTTCTAAACTCAAATGCTCTTCCCATAATTCGGATTTTTAAAGGCGGTAAATTTAACAAAATTCGGCATTTCCTAAAGTCTAATTTTCAGATTAAAAACACCTGTGTCTTTCACGTTTAAATTTAGCTTTCCATGAGGTCCTCGATAGTATGGGCAAGTTTAAAATCCTTTTCTGTTAATCCGCCGGCATCGTGCGTAGAAAGTGAAATACTCAAGGTATTGTACACATTGGTCCATTCGGGGTGATGTTGTTGCAATTCGGCTTCAAAAGCGATACGCGTCATTGTCGCAAAGGCTTCTTTAAAATTTTCAAACTCAAACGTCGTGTGAATGGCATCATCTTTATATTCCCAGCCTTCCAGTTTGTCTAAGCGTTCGTCTATACTGCGTTGATCTAGTTTTTTCATAAGGATATTATTTAGTGTGTAAAAGTTAGCCAGAGTTTATAGGCTTTTAAAGTATTTAAGCCAAGATTAACTTTTCGAGCACTATGTAAAAGAATACCATTTTGAAAGGCGACCAAAAGTTATCCTGTACCTTTGCAAAAAACGATTTTATGACAAATAACGATATACGCCAACTTGAGCCTCAAGCGGTTTGGCAGAAGTTTGCCGACTTGAATGAAGTGCCTCGAGCTTCTAAAAAAGAAGAACGTGTTATTGCTTTTATGAAAGCCTTCGGCGAAAATTTAAATCTGGAAACTTTTGTAGACGAAGTAGGAAATGTGATCATCAGAAAACCGGCTACTTCAGGTTTAGAAAATCGACAAATGGTTGTGCTGCAATCGCATCTGGATATGGTGCATCAAAAAAATAATGCGACGCAATTTGATTTTGATACTGAAGGGATCAAGATGAAAGTGGAAGGCGACTGGGTAAAGGCTGAAGGTACAACGCTGGGAGCTGATAATGGCTTGGGTGTTGCCACCATAATGGCTTTGTTGGAGAGTACAACTATTCCGCATCCAGCGCTAGAAGCTTTGTTTACTATTGATGAAGAAACCGGAATGACCGGAGCAATGGGACTTAAAGGCGGCGTGCTAAAAGGCGATATTCTACTCAATTTAGATACTGAAGAAGATGATGAGATTGGTGTGGGTTGCGCAGGTGGTGTAGATATCACGGCGACGCGAACTTATCAAGAAGAAGCGGTTGCTGCGGGTAAAACCGGATTTAGACTTACGGTAAACGGGCTCCAAGGTGGACATTCGGGTATGGATATTATCAAAGGTCTTGGTAATGCCAATAAGTTTATGAATCGCTTTTTACTGGACGGATTTGAAAATTATGGCTTACAGATTGCTGAAATAAATGGCGGCGGTTTGCGTAATGCGATCCCCAGAGAAAGTGTGGCTGTTTTTTGTATTGATGAAATTCACACCGAAGCTTTTAAAGCAGATATTGCTGAATTTACCGAAACGCTAAAAGAGGAATATAAAACTCTAGAACCTAACTTAAAGGTGACGCTTGAAGAAGTGACGTTGTCTGAAAAGGTTATGAATCTGGGAGTACAGGAAGGTTTCTTAAAAGCTTTACAAGCCGCGTGGAATGGAGTTTATCGCATGAGTCCGGATATTGAAGGTCTTGTAGAAACTTCAAATAATGTCGCGCGAGTAGTGGTTAAAGATGGAGAAATTGAAGTGTTGTGTTTAACGCGTTCTTCAGTTGAGTCATCTCGTACCGATCTGGCGAATACCATTCGCAGTGTTTTTGAACTTATTGGTTGCGAAGTGGAATTATCTGGAGAATACCCGGGATGGAAACCAAATATGGATAGCCCGATCTTGAAAGTGCTGGTAGAAAAATATAAAAAGATCACCAACGAAGAACCGCATGTTGCTGCGTGTCACGCCGGATTAGAATGTGGTATTTTGGGACAGAATTACCCGGATATGGATATGATCTCGTTTGGACCAACCATACGCGGTGCGCATTCACCAGATGAGCGCGCCAGTATATCTTCAGTACAGAAGTTTTGGCATTTTGTACAGGAGATTTTAAAAGATATTCCTGTCAAGCAATAACGCCTAACATATTCTAGTAAACCACTTCTGGGCAAGTCCATAAGGTATTGTTTGGAAACGAATGTTGAATTTCAAGGCAAGCCTTGGAGTATTCGACCCTTTGGCGGCGCCAATAAAAAAAGGGAGCTGAAATTTCAGCTCCCTTTTCATTTTCTTTTTATTCAATTTTGAATTTATCCTTCAGTTTGTTTCTTCATCATTATTCCCTGAAACTTTTTCTGAAGTTCTTTATCCTGCTGAAGCGCCATCGCTACCGCTTTATAACGATCAAGCGTTAACCCGTGGTCTTCGATAATTCCCGCCATTTTGGTTTCTAGAGCCGGTTGCATTTTTTTCAACTCGGTAACAACTGCGGCGTGCATCTTCAGTTCTTCATCTGTAGCTTCAACTTTAGCTTCAGGATTCATTTGTGCTTTTTGAATTTCGGTAAAGCGTTGTACATCGAGTCCCTCGTCCTTGATGATTCCCATCATCTTTTGTTGTGCTGCTTGATTTTCTACCTGCACTTCCTGAAACGCATCTGCAAATTTGCTTAATTCTGCAGTAGTAATATTGGCCTGCGCTTGTGTAGTTATGGGAGCTTGCATTTCTTGTGATTTAGCTGCTGTACTAAGTGTACCCACTAAGGCTCCGGTTAATGCAAGCGTTATAATATTCTTTTTAAATGTAATCATTGCTTTTGTTTTTGTATGAACTACCAAGTTTAGGCAAAGACACAGCCAATGCAATAGAATTGGGAAAAAGAATCTCCATTTTTAGAAAGGCTTAACAAAATCAGGCTTTAGCCTTAACATTTGACCTGAACCTATTAAAAAAGCCGCCTTATTCGGCGGCTATTGTTATTCGTTCTCTATTTCTCGATCATCAACCAGTTCGATCTCAAATACCAAATTGGTTCTTGGTGGTATGATGCGGTATCCACGTTCACCATATCCTAAATAGTACGGGATAAATAGCGTTGCTTTATCACCGTAATTGAGTTGCTGCACACCTTCTTTAAACCCTGCGATCATTTGAGCTTCGGGACCGTATGGGATTTCGGTGGGTTTGTACATTTCCTCTTTAGGTCGTGTTTGCATATCCCATTTTTCGGCATACGATTTCATACTGCTGTCAAAGAGTTCGCCATCTTCAAAATATCCTGCATAATTCACTTTGACCATTTGCGAACGTTTGGGTTTTACATCACTTCCTTTTTCTGAAATGTAAATGGCTAAACCACTTTCTAGCGTATCGGCCTTTTGGCGTTGTTCTTCGAACTGAGCTTGTTGTTCTTCTTTTAATTTTTGTTTTGCACGTGCTGCTTCGGCGAGTTCTTCAGCGTGACGATCTATCTCTTCAGTAAATACCTCGGGCGCTTCAAAATGTCTGGCATCCTTTCCTTTTCTAATAATGCGCACCGATTCCATAGTGACAGGACGCATCGGTTTTCCGCGACGTGGATCTTTCATTTCTACTTCAGTAATCGCTTTAAGCACATCGAAGCCTAAAATCAATTGACCAAAAACTGTATGACATCCAATTTGTGGATTCTCACAATTTTTAAGGTTGTCTTCAGCATCGTATCCGTCAAGGTGTGGAGTAGGAGCATCGGTGATAAAAAATTGGCTTCCATTGGTTCCGTAACCCGAATTAGCCATTGAAAGTACACCTATGGTATCGTGTTTCAATTCTGGGCTAAATTCGTCGTGAAACTTATAACCGGGACCGCCACTTCCTGTACCATTGGGGTCTCCACCTTGAATCATAAAATCTTTGATGATGCGGTGAAATTTTAAACCGTCAAAATAGGGCTTCTTCTTATAAACAGAATCGACTAATGGATTATTTCCTTCAGCAAGAGCAACAAAATTGGCAACGGTTGCCGGGGCTTGCTCATAAAAAAGCTGAACGACCATCGTGCCTTTGTTTGTATTTATTTCGGCATATAAACCGTCTTGAAGATCGGGGTATTGTTCATCAGAACAGGCTATAAATGTAAAAAGAATCAAGAATGTAAAAAGAAGGGCTTTTTTCATAATTAATTTTCAGAATTACTGGGTTTTATGTCGTTGAGTGTAACGCGGGTTTGTATGGGCAGGTTAGAGCCTATTTTGTCCTCATAACCGTAATAACCAAAGGCTTTGTGAGACGGAAGTAAAAAGGTTACTGTCTCACCTTCTTTCATCAGTTTAAGCCCATCTTTAAGACCGGAAATAAGGTCCTGATTGCTTTGTTCGATCTGATAGGTTTGCGGGCCTAACTCGGTTTTAGTGACAATAGGCGTTCCGTCAAGAGCATTGATTTCATATTCAAAGCTTACCAGGTCGCCGGTTTCTGCAGTAAGAACAGCGCTGGTATCGCGTTTATTATAATAGTACCAAAACCCTTTTTCTGAAGTAAAGTATTCTACCTCGGGATTTTGAGCCATGAGTTCTTTTATCGCGTTTTCTTCTGCTTTGTTCAATTTTTTATTGCGTGCTATTGAAGCGTCGATATAAGAACCAGAAGAATGGCTTACTGGTCGTCTGGCTTCTGGGGTTTTGCAGCCAATTGCAAATAGAACCAAGAGTATTGCGCTTATAATCTTATTCATTAAGAGCTTCTTTGTATTGGGGTAATATACTAATAAAATAAGCAACAGTATCTTCTAATGAACGATCACTTTTACCACCGGCGGCATTAGTATGGCCACCACCTTCAAAATGTTCACGTGCCATTAAATTCACAGAAAAGTCACCTTTAGAACGCAAAGAGATCTTAATGATGCCTTCCTGCTTATTTTCGATAAAAATGAGCGCCAAAACAGTATTATCAAGAGACAGACCGTAATTTACAAAGCCTTCAGTATCGCCTTTTTGATAATCGTGAGCATCTAATTCTTCCTGAGAAAGGGTAATATATGCTGCTCTGTATTCTTCCAGACAATGCAGGTTTGTTAAGGCAGTGCCCAACAATTGCATCCTTGAGAAATTGTTAGCATCATAAATTTTCTCGTGTATCAAAGCATTATCGGCACCTTTTTCTATAAGGTCTGCGATCACGCGATGTGTAGTCGCGGTCGTAGATCGAAATCGAAACGAGCCGGTGTCTGTCATGATACCTGTATACAGACACGTGGCGATAGCTGCATCCACCTGATCAGTAGCTTCAAGCATTTCAAAGGTGTGATACACCATCTGGCAAGTTGCACAAATACTGGTGTCACTGTACGTAACCACAGCATAATCATCAGGTTGCTGGTGATGATCGATCATTATAAATTGTGCTTTGGCTTGTTGCAGCGCAGGAGCCATTTCGGCTACGCGAGAAAGCGCATTGAAGTCTAGCGTAAAAATAAGATCGGCCTCTTTGATGAGTCGCACCGCCTTTTTATTCTGAAGATCATATTTTACAACAGTTTCTTCAAACGGCAGCCACTTTAAAAATTTTGGATAATCATTGGGAGAAACTACGTGTGCGGTATGTCCTGTTTTGATCAAATATTGATAGAGTGCAAGTGTAGAACCCATTGCGTCTCCATCGGGGTTTTTATGAGGGACAATAACAATTTTTTTAGGCGTAGCCAATAGCTCTTTGAGAACTGCTAATTCTGATGCTTTCATAGAGGGCGAATATACAATTTCTTCATCTAGGCTTAATGTGGGATACCTTATTTTTGTGTCAAACAAGCTCTATACTATGACCTCTTGTAAGAAAGCCTTTTATTTTTTTGTGTTGTATTTTGGATTTCAAATCACATTATTTGCTCAAGATACTTCTCATTTTAAAATCATTTTTGGATCCTGTAATAAAGTAGATTTACCCAATCCGTTTTGGGAAGATATGGGTTTGCGAAATCCTGACTTATTTCTTTGGGGAGGCGATGTCATTTATGCAGATACTAATGATATGAGTAAGATGGAAGCGATGTATGCGCAACAAAAAGCAAATCCTGCGTATCAAAAGTTTATTCAGAATGTTCCTGTGATGGGAACTTGGGACGATCACGATTATGGTATTAATGACGGTGGTGCCGAATATGCGATGAAGCGTAAAAGTCAGCAATTGTTTCTTGATTTTATAGGACTGCCTCAAGATGCCGCGGCACGCACAAGAGAAGGGGTGTATAGCGCGAAAACCTTTACTCAGGATGGAAAAACAATAAAAGTCATTGTATTAGATACGCGCTATTTTAGAACTCCGTTGCAGCCTTCTTCAGATCCTGAAAAACGTTACAGCCCCAACCGAAGCAAGAAGGGAACTATTCTAGGTGAAAAACAATGGAAATGGTTTGAGAAGCAACTCGAAGATGAGGCTGATTTTACAGTGATTATGAGCAGCATTCAGTTACTAAGTGCTGAACACGGTTTTGAAACTTGGGGCAATTTACCCAACGAGGTCAAGCGTTTTGAGAAACTGGTAAAAAAAGCAAAGTCAAAAGCAGTATTGGTCTTGAGTGGTGATCGCCACATTTCTGAGTTTTCTAAAAAGAACCTAAAGGGACTTGATTATCCCTTGATCGATTTTACCTCTAGCGGTTTGACACATTCCTATACCGCCTATGACGGTGAGCCAAACCAATATCGGGTAGGTCAGGTGGTAAGTGAACGCAGTTATGGTGTTGTAGAAATCGATTTAAAAAATAGCAGTATTCAATTAAAAATCATAGGTTTAGGAGGTGAAGTGCTTCAGGAGCTGCATCAAGCTTATTAATAATTCCAAAGCCTTTAGGTATTGTAATTAAAAGAATTACTTTTGCACCGATTTTAAAAACAGAAAATTCCGCGTAAGCGAAATTATTAAAACACAAAAAATGGCAACAAACAGAACGTTTACCATGATTAAGCCCGATGCTGTTGAAGATGGACACATTGGCGCAATATTAGAAAAAATCACAGCTTCAGGATTTCGTATCGTAGCTTTAAAATTAACTCAAATGACTGTGGCAGATGCACAAGAATTCTATGCAGTACACAGTGAGCGTCCTTTTTACGGAGAGCTTGTTGAGTTTATGAGCAGAGGTCCTATCGTTGCTGCTGTTTTAGAAAAAGAAAATGCAGTAGAAGACTTTAGAACTTTGATAGGAGCAACTAATCCTGCTGAAGCTGCTGAAGGAACTATCAGAAAAATGTTTGCTAAATCTGTAGGTGAAAACGCAGTTCACGGTAGTGACAGCGATGAAAATGCAGCTATTGAAAGCGCATTTCACTTTTCAGGAAGAGAGATATTCTAATTTCAATTTTGAGGCAGGCCTAGGGAGATTAATCCCTTTGGCGGTGCCAATAAAAAAAGCGGCTCATTGAGCCGCTTTTTTTATGTGTTCTCCCGTTAGCGTAATACCACTTTTGTAATTACTTCTTTACCCAGTTCTTCATTGAGGTTACGCATAATTTTTTCTTTACCATAACTCAATTCCTCCCGCAGGACTGAGGAGCTGAGTTGTACAATGAGGCGATCACCATCAAGTTTTAACTGGGTGGTGTATTTTGAAATTGCCGGCCCCATCACATCGCGCCAAGCATCGGCAACATTGACTTTATCAAAGCCTTTTTGAAGTTTATTGGTTTCAACAAATGCACCAAGTACATCTTTAATAGATTTAGGATCTGCGTCACGTTTTGCCATTAATCGGTAATATTTATTTTTTCAAATTTTTTATAAGAATAGATCATTCCGCGATCGTTTTTTACGCTGAGCTTTTCACCGTTTGCTTCTAAAACAGTCTCTGTCCAAGAATCAAATGGTGTACGGTATTGCAAACGCAAAGAATCATCAATTATTCTTGCAGTTACTTGTTCTCGGGTGTCGCTATTTACAAAAGTCCCGTCGATTCGCGGAAGCACTTTGGTTCTAAAACCGGTAGAATCTTGGATCTCTATATAATCTATGCGTTCATTAAATTTGTAAGCTCTGTTCTTTCCAAAAGGAGTTTCTACGTTTTCAATTTCCCAATAACCGTTCAGGTTTTTCAATTGCGCTTCGGGATCATTTTTTCCGCAGGAAATTAAAGAGAGTAGGAGCAGTAAAAGGATTCCTGATTTAGTCACAGTTTAAAAAGTTTATAGGTTTGATGAATTTCTTTCACAATAGCTTCGGTACGATCTGCGTGGGTATCACTTATAAAAAGTTGGCCAAAATTATCATCATTTACCAGATCGATAATTTGGGTAACACGGCTTTCGTCTAGCTTATCAAAAATATCATCCAAAAGCAATATCGGTGTGGTATTGCTCTGGGCTTTTATGAAGTCGAACTGCGCCAGTTTCAGTGCAATGAGATAGGATTTTTGCTGACCTTGACTACCAAATTTCTTTATAGGATGACTTTCAATTTTAAAGTTTAGATCATCGCGATGCGTACCAACACTGGTATATTGAAGCGCGCGATCTTTTTTGAGGTTTTCTTCGAATAATTGATTTAAAGGTGCATCGTTGAGCTGACTTTTATATTTCAATTTCACTTCCTCTTTGTCTCCGCTTATCGCGGCATAACGCTTTTTAAAAATGGGCGTAAAATCTTCTAAAAACTGTTTACGTTTTTTATACAATGAAGTACCTAACTCGTGCATTTGCTCATTGTAAATGGCAAGCGTGTCTGGATTAAACGTATGATTAGCATTAAAATACTTAAGTAAAGCGTTACGTTGCGATAAGGTCTTATTGTATTTTATGAGTGTGTCTAGATAAGCTTTATCGCTTTGCGAAATGACACCGTCCATAAATTTGCGACGGGTTTCGCTTCCTTCGATTATGAGATCGCGATCTGCCGGCGAAATGATAACTAACGGAAGAAATCCGATATGATCAGAAAAACGTTCATAGATCTTGCCGTTGCGTTTAATCACTTTTTTTTGACCTCTTTTTGCGCTTACAATTACCTTTTCTTCCCGATCATTTTTATCATAAATACCATCAATCACAAAAAAGTCTGCATCGTGATTAATGTTTTGTGTGGTAATAGGATTAAAGTAACTTTTACCAAAGGAAAGATGATACACCGCATCAAGCACATTGGTTTTTCCCACCCCATTATTGCCTACAAAACAGTTGATTTTAGCATCCAGATCAAAGGAGATGCTTTCAAAATTTTTATAGTTAATAAGCGAAAGTGCTTTTAGGATCATACCGAATATAAATGTTTTAAATGCGCTAAAACCTTGATAAATAAAGGCTTGGTGAATTAAAGCAGCGCGTGCAAATTATTGAAAAATAAAAAACAATACGCTGTTAATATTGAATAAAAATTTTATTTTTGCGCCCAACAAAAGTTAAAGTATGGCAACATATCAAAAAAGAGGTTATAAACCTAAGAACAAAGAAGAGGTTGAAGAGCAGGTGCAGGAAGAAAGCACAACTGCAGAAGTTTTTGAATCCTTAGATGAAGGTGCTTCAAAGACTGAAGCTTGGGTAGAAAATAACCAAAAACCAATTTTTATTGGTATTGCTGTTATCGTAGTTGCTGTTTTAGGTTATTTGGCATTTGAGAAATTTGTTCAAGAGCCCAAAGAACTTGAAGCTTCTAATGAGATGTATCAAGCACAGAATTATTTTAACGAAGCGGTTGAAGGTAGCGTAGCAAAAGACTCTCTTTTTAATCTTGCGCTTACCGGAGGTGAAGGTAAATACGGTTTTCTAGATATTATTGATAACTACGGAAGCACAAAAGCCGGAAATCTTGCACATTATTATGCAGGTATGGCTTACCTAAATACAAATAAGTATCAGGAAGCGATAGATCAATTAGATGATTTTGAAAGTGATGACGCTATGTTGGCGCCATTGGCAAAAGGTTCTATTGGAGACGCGTTTATGCAATTAGATCAGCCTGAAGAAGCACTATCTTATTATGAAGATGCTGCAAAATCTGCAAAGAATAATTTTGTGGCTCCACGTTTTCTTTTGAAAGCGGCGAAGGTTGCATTAGCTCTAGATAAAAAAGACAAAGCAGCTTCATTATTAAAACAAATTGAAGAAGAGTACAGCACGTCTGCAGAGGCTAATGAAGTACCTCTTTTGTTAGGAGTGGCTGGTGCTGAATAACTAAATATAACATTATGGCTACAACAGACTTGTCTGTTTACGATAAAGCAACAATCCCAAATGCGAAAGATTTTCGGTTTGGGATTGTTGTTTCAGAATGGAATGATAAAATTACCGAAGGTCTTTTTCAAGGTGCTTTTGACACCTTTATAGATTGTGGTGTTCAAAAGGAGAACATTGTGAGATGGAATGTTCCCGGAAGTTTTGAGTTGATCTATGGATGTAAAAAAATGCAGCAAAGTTATGATATGCTTGATGCTGTAATTGCTGTAGGTAGCGTAATTCAAGGACAAACAAAACACTTTGATTTTGTTTGTGAAGGGGTAACGCAAGGCATCAAAGATTTGAATATTCAAAGTGATATTCCTGTGATCTTTTGTGTACTTACAGATAATACGATGCAGCAGGCTATAGATCGTAGCGGTGGCCAGCACGGTAACAAAGGTGTTGAAGCTGCTGTGGCTGCTATTAAGATGGCACAACTGCGTAAAGACGCTCGATTTTAAAAAGAATTCGCTATATTCTTAGTTGGAATGCTTTTTGTATTCTTTGGATAGAGGAAAAGTTGTTTTTATAGACTTTCCTTTTATTGTAACTTTGAAATTTAGGAATTATGGGAGTTTTAAAAACACGCAAAAACAAGAAATACAGCTACAGCCCTAGATACTATGAGGGAAGCAGCACTCCGTTTAAATTAGAATCAAAATTTGATCAGTACCGTAAGGCTACACTTGAAAATAAGGGCCTTAAGAAGAAGTTTACTACTGCCTGGGATGATTTTAAATACAATAAAGATGAGCGGGCAAATAAGATGACACTCATCATTATTATGGCGCTTCTTTTTCTTTTTCTTTATATCATCGATTTTGATTTGAGTATATTTTTTGGATAGTTTTTACTTCCCATTTTCAGTATCGATTTTAAAAATTTTGACACCCATTTACATCAGTGTTATCTGATCGTCTATGGGTGTTTATGTAAACCTATTAGATGTCTGATATCATAAAACTTTTACCCGATCACGTTGCCAATCAGATTGCAGCGGGAGAAGTAGTACAACGCCCGGCTTCAGTGGTAAAAGAGTTATTAGAAAATGCTATTGATGCTGGCGCTAGTTCTATAAAATTGCTGGTTAAAGATGCCGGTAGAACCTTAATTCAAGTCATTGATGATGGTAAGGGGATGAGCCCCACAGATGCGCGCTTGAGTTTTGAACGTCACGCCACTTCAAAAATCAACGCTGCCGATGATCTTTTTGCTTTAAGTACAAAAGGATTTAGAGGTGAAGCGTTGGCTTCTATTGCCGCTGTCGCTCACGTAGACTTAAAGACAAAGCCCGAAGATGAAGAGGTGGGAACGCAAATCGAGATCGAAGGCAGTACGATAAAAAATCAGGAAGTTTGTGCCGCGGTTAAAGGAACTTCAATAGCTGTAAAGAATCTGTTTTTCAACATTCCTGCTCGACGTAATTTCTTAAAGTCAGATTCTGTGGAGTTGCGTCACGTGATCGATGAGTTTCAACGGGTTGCTTTGGCACACGAGACTATTGCTTTCACGCTGTATCATAATGATAGCGAACTTTTTAACCTTCCTAAAACCAATAAGCGTCAACGTATTGTGGGTGTTTTTGGTCCTAAAACCAATGAAAAATTAGTTCCCGTTTCCGAGGAAACTGAAATTGTAAATATTGACGGATTTATTATAAAACCAGAATTTTCAAAGAAGACTAAAGGCGAACAGTTTTTCTTTGTGAATGATCGATTTATCAAGCATCCTTACCTTAATCATTCGGTAAGTGCGGCTTTTGACGGCTTGTTGCCCGATCGTGCCCGCGCGAGCTACTTTATCTATCTCAAAGTAGATCCCAAGACGATTGATATCAATATTCATCCCACAAAAACTGAAGTGAAGTTTGAGGATGAACACGCGATTTACACGCTTTTAAGAGCAGCAGTTAAGCACAGTTTGGGACAATTTAATATTGCCCCGGTTCTTGACTTTAATCGGGAATCTAATATGGATACGCCTTATGCGTATAAAAATAAGGAAGCAAAACCACCAAAGGTTGAAGTAGATCGTCATTTCAATCCGTTTGAAGAAGAGCAAAAGGTTACGACTAGCGGATTCAAAAGTGCACCGAGCTATGAAAAAAAGAGTGCTGCCGGTTGGGAAAATCTTTATGCAGGACTCGATAGAAAAACCGACACCAGCGGTTTTAGCCACGTAGAGATCGAGCAAGAGCCAGAAACCGAATCTTTATTTATAGAACACGAAAGCAAAGGCTTCAGTGAGTCTAAAGAAACTGAGAACGATTCAGCTAACACGTACCAGATTCATAATAAATATATCGTGAGTGCGATAAAAAGCGGAATGATGCTCATCGATCAAAACCGAGCGCATCAACGTATTTTATATGAAGAATTTCTGCGGAATATCACCGTCAAAGAATCGGTAAGTCAGCAATTGCTTTTTCCGCTTCGGCTTGATTTTTCTGCTTCAGAAATTGAGATTTTGAAAGAACTGAAAGATTCATTAGAAAACACAGGTTTTGCTTTGAGTATGCCTGAGGCCGGAGTTCTAGAGGTTTCAGGTATTCCTGCAAGTATTCAGGAGAGTGAAGTTTCTATAGTGCTGGAGCAACTTCTAAGTGATGTGGAGCAGGAGGTTCCTAATGCCGGCTTTAGTCAAACAGATGTTTTAGCTAAAAGTATGGCAAAAAGTATGGCGGTTAAAACCGGTGAAAAGTTAGATGAGCGTTCACGGGAGCATTTGGTAAACAAATTATTTGCTTGCACCGAACCCACACTGTCGCCATTTCTTAAAAAAACGTTTATTACGCTTACAGTCGAGGAGCTGGATCGTAAATTTAACGCATAATACTTAACGTATAGTTGCGTTTAATCATTTCAAACCAGATTAATGGGTAGAATAACCGAAACAGTAAAAGTACTTCTTATCATAAACGTGATTTTTTTTCTTGGATCACAATTTTTGTTACCTAATGCAATCCAGCTCTTTGGACTTTGGTTTCCTGAAAATCCAAATTTTCACTTTTGGCAACCGGTGACGCATATGTTTATGCACGATCAGAGTAGCATTTTTCATATTTTATTCAATATGTACGCGCTTTGGGCTTTTGGCGGTCCTGTAGAGCAAGCTTTGGGGCGTAATAAGTTTATTTTCTTTTATTTTTCTGCAGGTCTTGGAGCTGCTCTAATACACACTTTGGTGGGGTATTATCATTATCAAGCCGGTTATGAAGTCTTGATCAATGCAGGTTTAACCCCTGCAGAAATTGCAGATACTGTAAATAAAGCGTTTACAAGTATTCAGCAATCGGGCCAGTATTCCTATCCAAACATTGGAGAGCCTGAAAAAATTCAAGGAATGATCGAAGCTTTTTCTACTTCAGCTGTAGGAGCATCTGGTGCTATTTATGGCGTTTTAGTCGCTTTTGGAATGTTATTCCCTAATGCTGAATTATTCTTAATTTTCTTACCTATACCGATCAAAGCTAAATTTTTTATACCTGGATTGATTTTGCTTGATTTGTTTTCAGGAGTAACCGGTTTCTCAATATTTGGAGGAAATATTGCAAATTTTGCGCATATTGGTGGAGCACTTTTTGGTTTTATTATGATGTGGTATTGGAAAAAGAACAGTTTTAACGATAAACGCTGGTATTAATTTATGGCAGGACCTAGCTTAAGTTATCAATTTAAAACGGCAAACATCGTCGTAAAACTCATCGTGATCAATGTTTTGGTCTGGATTGGTTTTATGCTGTTAGAATGGATGCTGAATTCTGGCTCTATTTTGAGTCATTGGTTTAGTCTACCTACAGATCTAGGCCGATTGATCATTCAGCCTTGGTCGCTGCTTACGTACGCATTTTTACACGCCGGTTTTTGGCATATTTTCTGGAATATGCTCATTTTATATTGGTTTGGTCAGATTGTACTCAATTTATTTACCGAAAAGCGTTTTCTTACCATTTACCTTTTAGGTGCCTTATCAGGCGGAGTTTTATTCGTTTTAGCGTATAATCTTTTTCCTGTTCTCATTACCTCGAGCGCTTATCTGGTAGGAGCGAGCGCAGCCGTTAGAGCCATTATGATCTTTATTGCCGCGTATACGCCCAATACTGAAGTGCGTGTGATTTTCTTTAATGTAAAGCTCTGGCACATAGGTGTATTTGTTGTGCTTACTGATTTGATTCAAATTCCAAGTTCGGGAAATGCAGGCGGACTCCTTGCACACGTAGGAGGCGCTATTTTTGGTTATGTTTATGCACAGCAATTGGGTAAAGGCAACGACATCGGACTTTGGTGGGAACGGCTTGCTGATAGTTTTGTGGGTTTATTTAAGGCCAAGCCAAAAGCAGCCAAGAAAGCCAAAATGAAAACCGTTTATAAGAACAAAACCACTTCAGAAAGAACATCCTATCGGTCGAGACCGTCGATGTCTAAGAATGAAAAGCAGATCAAGGTCGATGCTATTCTAGACAAAATAAGTAAAAGCGGTTATGACAGTCTTTCAAAAGACGAAAAAGACTTCTTGTTTAAAGCCGGAAAAGAGAATTGATGAAAAACCTTGGGATCTGGAACAAGTTTGTATTTTTTATCAATAGCATTTTTGCATTTTTTCTTTTGGTAGGATATCTGCTTCCTTATTATCCGCCAAAAATCTTCCCTCCAATATCGGTATTAACCCTGGTCATTCCCGTGCTCATCGCCGTGAATGTACTTTTTGTGATCTATTGGGTTTTCTTACTGAAGCGTCAGGTTTTATTATCGGTAATTATTTTGGGGTTATGGTTTTTTCATCATACAACCTTATATAAACCGAGTGGAGGAAAACTTCCAGCAGAAGTTGTGAAAAATGAAAATCAAATCCGTTTATTGAGTTATAACGCACACATGTTTAGAAGTGAAGACTTTGATACAGATACTATTAGAAATGGTATTAAGAAGCTTATTGCTGAGGCAGATCCTGATATAATTTGCTTTCAAGAGTACAATAAAAGAGGAGCTCCTGATTTTGATTATCCATATTTTTATAATGGAATTAATACGAATAATAAGTCCAAAGGTCAAGCGGTTTATTCCAAATATAAGATTGTAAATCAGGGATCACTGAGTTTTAAAAGCTCTTACAATAACGCCATTTTTATTGATATCCTTAAAGGAAAAGACACTGTACGTGTATACAATATGCATATGCAATCCCTTGCTTTGACTCCACAATTAGGCGCATTAGAACAAGAGAATACTAAAAGTTTAGTAGGTCGTCTGGGAAGAGCCTTTAAGAAGCAGGAAGATCAAGTCTATAAATTCTTAGCGCATCAAGCCGACTGTTCTTATAAAAAAATAGTAGCCGGAGACTTTAATAATACAGTGTTTTCTTACACCTACAATAAGATTAGAGGAGATAAGAAAGATGCGTTTGAAGAGCAGGGGAGCGGTTTTGGTCGTACGTTTATTTTTGATGTAATTCCCTTACGAATTGATTTTATTCTCACAGATCCAGAATTTAAAACTCAAGCTTTTCAGAATTTTGATGTTGAATATTCAGATCACTTTCCTATTATGGCCGTCTTAGAACTTTAGCTCTAAATTTTGCAAATACGGAAGCGCTTCAGGTCCTAGATTAAAAATCAAATCAAGTACAGTCAAGTGTGGTGTAAAGCCGTGCTCTTCGGCAAAAACTTGTCGGTACTCCGGAATGTTTATTCTGTTCTTGCGTTTGGCGTTGGCTAAAAAACGGTAATCTGAATCATCAGAGTATTCAGCCTGATAAACTTCAGTTTCAGTATATTCTATGTCTACATCCAGCATTTCGAAAATACAATCCATCGTGGCTTTGTTAAGCTCTAGCAAAGACTGGTATTCAGTATGAAAGATAGGATATAGATCATCTTCATAAAATTCGAAAAACGGAGAAGTACGATAGGCGATTACAATAGATCTCCAATGTTGCCGCTGCCAAAGAAAGTTATTTTCAATTTGAGCTTCAGCCGTTTTTTTATGGCCTTGAGTTTTAGTGTGCTTGATGGGAATGTTGAGCAGCAGTTTTCCATTGGCCGTAGCGATATACATTCGGTTTCTATAACTCTGTTTCTGATAATTATCGCAAACCTCAATAATTAACTGTTCTGCTTGAAGCATTGCAGCCGTAGTTACAATATCTGGAAAATAAGTAGGGTTAAGAACACAAGTCATGAGCGCTATTTAGGCCGGCAAATATACTTTAATTTTTCTGTCAGACCGAAAACTTAATAGACTGCTGTTGTATTTTAGTAAGAATAGGATTACATTTTTGATGATCATCTAAATTTGATATTCAATAATGTTATTGCTAAACGATAATAATATTATTTTTCTGCTTAAAAACGAGATAGTTAGATGTATTATGACGCGAAAAAATGTATTTTTGTCTATATTTTTTTTACATCAGTTGAAAAGACTACTTACATTATTAATTTTTCTTAGTGTCATTGGGGCCTATGCAACCTACGCATTTGAGCCTGCTAAGCTTGTCATGCAGGAGCAAGAGCGTCTCACGATGCATCAACGCTTAATGAAGCTGGGAGAACTTTCTGATAGTCTTGAGTATGATCGGAGTATAGAAATGGCTTCAACCTTGATTACTGAAGCAAAACAGAAGAATGATAATCGTTATTTGTTTCATGGTTATAATTATTTAAGTCTTACCTACGACCTGCTGAGTGACACCATTCCCGCATTAGATTACGCAGAAAAAGCCTTGCATTACGCCAAGCTTTCTAAAAATGATACTTTAATATCCTGGGGACTAAATAATCTTGCCGCGAGTCTGGCGTATTTTCCAAAGCGAAAAAATGAAGTTTTAAAACTCTACAAAGAGTCTTTGGTTATTCAAAGACGTCTAAATGATGGCGAATTTATAGATGCAGCACTTAATATTGCTGAGCTTTACCGAGACGATGGTAACTATACCATGATGTATCCTTACCTCAAAGAGGCTCAGGATTCTTATGATCCTGAATCGTTGTACTATGACAATCCCAAAGCCTATCTTGATATTTTATGGGGTGATTATTACAAAGGATTACAATTTGATAATAAGGCTTTAAGCTATTATAAAAGTGCTTTTGAATTGGTTGAGGCCGGAAAAATGGAGTATCTGGCGCTCGATTTTTATGATCGTTACGCTAAGTTTTTAGCCGAAAACAACAAGCCGGAAGAGGCATACGCTGTACATCAACGTTATTTTGATTATTACAGCCATAAAGAACGGACCAAAGCTACAGAAACCGTTCAACTTGCTCAGGCGCGATTAGAAGCAGAAGAGTTACGCCGTGAACGCAACGACGCCAAATTCAAACAAGAAATCTTAGACCAAAATTTAAAGCGCAAAAAAACACAGTCAGTTTTGCTGGGCTCTATTATTGGGTTGATGGTATTGTTCTTAGCTTATTTATTTTATAGTGAAAAGTTACGCCTGGGGCTTATCAAAAACCTAAAGGTTAATAACAAACATCTTAAAAAAGCTAAGGAGCGTGCAGAAAAGAGTGAACGGGCTAAAACTAAATTCTTTTCTAATTTAAGTCATGAGATGCGAACTCCTCTTTATGGGGTGACCGGGATTGTTTCTCTTCTAGAAAAGAGTGAGGCATTTAAAGATTATAAAGAAGAGATAGGTTCTTTAAAATTTAGTGCAGACCATTTACTAGAGATCATTAATGACTTGCTTGATCTTTCAAAATTAGAAGATGAGAGTTTTAAACTGGTTAAAAAGCCGTTCAACATTAAATTATTAGCCGAAGAATTGGTTACTAGCTTCGAGCAACACAGTCTTAAAAACTCTAATTGTAAAATCATTTGTGATGTAGATGCGTCGATACCTAATTATGTTGTGGGTGATTCAAGGAGAATATCGCAAATCCTATTAAACATCTTAGGTAATGCTGTAAAGTTCACTCCAAAGGGTGTGATTGCTTTACGTTTAAAAGATCATTTATTGCCATCTGGCAAACATGCGATCTATTTTGAAGTTGAAGATAACGGGATTGGAATTCCACAAGAAATGCACGAATCGATTTTTGATGAATTTAGTCAAATCGATGAGAAGTCTACAGCAAACAAGGGAACCGGTCTTGGATTACCTATTGTACGTAAACTCTTGCTCAAAATGGGTTCAGATATAGCGCTTAAGAGTGAACCGGGTAAAGGAAGTACGTTTAGTTTTATCATCGAATTTAAAGAAGCCACGTTACTCGAGGTTATAGGCAAGCGCAAGAAAGAGGAAAGTGAAGATTCTGAAGCTTTTGTCGCAGATTTGAGCAATCAGCGTGTTCTAATTGTTGATGATAATAAAATAAACCGAATGGTAACCCGTCGCGTACTAGAACGACAACATGCTGAAGTTTTTGAAGCGCAAAATGGGGAAGAGGCTTTAGCATTAACTCAAAAGAATCATTATGATCTAATCTTGATGGATATCAATATGCCGGGAATGAATGGGTATGAGACCACCAGAGAGATCAGAGCCTTTGAAAAAGAAGTCCCAATTATTGCGTTGACCGCTGCAGAGGCAGAATATATCAGAAAAAAAGCTAAGGAATATGGTATGAATGATGTGATTACCAAACCTTATAACCTTAGCCAATTTTCAAAAGTTATTGTAAAAGAGTTGAAAATCAATACGTTGATAACCGGATCACCTGTTTAAACCGGAAGCTTCAGCCAATTGAAGCGGGTATTGTTTTAAAACCAATTTTCGCTCTATTCCATTCAATTCATCAAATGGTTTGTCAAACTTAAGTTTGCTGTAATCCTCGCGCATTGTAGCGTATCCTGATTTAATTTGGTCCAAAACGTGCACATAGTCACTATATGGAACATCTCTGGAGCAGGTAAATTGAATAACCGCTTTATCAGGTGAGGTTGCGCCTTCGATTGAATTACTTGCATTATCGACAAATCTAATGACCTCCTCTGCAATAGCATTTAGGACAACCTCTTCTTGCTGAAGCATAATTGCGCCTTCGTGATTGATAGCAATTGTCAAAAGATTTTGCTTTGCAATATCTGTGCTGCAATCTTCGGTTTCACAGGGTTTGGGTAATGTTTGATCCAGACCGGCATCATTCATTATTGTTGTGGTCGTCAAAAAAAAGATAAGCATCAGGAAGGCGATGTCTGCCATAGATCCTGCATTTACAGTAGTAGATGTTCTCATAGTGATATGTTTTAAAATGAATATTTAAACACATATCAAGTAATATGCCTAAAATCAGTCTCTTCTGATTTGTCTCTGAATTTTATCTATCGCCTGCTGAATGGATTTTTCAGGTTCTATGACATTATAAGCACCCCAAAAATCAGGATCTCTAAAACCGGAAACCTCGTCTGCTAATATGGTATTTGCTTTAAACTTTGTCTTATTGGTAATGTTTTTAGGACCAAGTTCATTTTCCCAATCGGTAATGAGCATCTCACTGCGAATACGGTATTTATTATTGAATAGTTTTCGCTTCCAATTTACTACAAACTCCAGCTGAACATTGCTGTAGCTGTAATACCACTTCCCATCAGTATTGCGATAATCTACACGGTAGCTTATTTCAGTAGGATAGACCTTGACACGGTTCGGTTTCCGTTTTACAAATAGGGCAGAAGCGCGCTTTCGGTTTTCAACGTTCATATTGTAAATCGCATTGGTTAACGCAAAACTTTCAGCTTCTATATAGAGTTTTCCAAAGTACAGCGGATCTAGAATATTATCTTTTTGTTTAAAGTTGACCACATAAACCAGTTTTCCATCATTGATTAAAGGTTCGCCAAAACTGAACTCATAATTAGATAAGGTTTCCGGAGTCATAAAATATTCTGGATACTTAATCAAATCTGCATATAGCGCGTTTAATGGACCTCCTTGTAGTTTTATGGCTAGTGTGTCTAAACGGTTGTAATTGGTGCTTTTACGGGCTTTGTACACACCTACTAAGTCTACAGCAGAACTTGTATACGGACGTTTTTTAATAGCGACTACCGCTTCTGCAAGAGAAGCACTTCTGTTACGTTTGTTGATGGCTTCCCGATAAAATGCCGTCATATAGGTTTCTGCGTCCAAATAATTTTCTGAACGGTTCTTAAATACTTTAGCAACTAAAGTTTGTGCATCTTTAGGACGTGTGATACTTACTTCGTCTAATTCATACATCTGAGGCGTAAGAGAGATGGTATTACCTTCTTTATTCAAATCGGCTAAGATCACGAGTAATTTTTTATAGCCGGGATAGGTGAGCGCGACTTTAGCGTTGGGCATTGCTTCATCGAGTTTCAGTAAAAAGTTCCCTTCGCTATTAGTAACCGTAGCAATATTGGTCCCTGCAATCTCAAGATTTACAAAAGGCAGTTCGTCTCCAGTATTGGCATCAATCACAGTACCTTTATATTCAATAATCCTTTGATTTTCTTGACCAAAAGTTTGAACACAACAAAAAAGAAGTACCATACAAATGGAAAAAAATCTGTTAAACAGAACCAAATCTTTAAATCTGTAATTTTTCATAGCTTATAATACATTTTTGTCTTTTGAAGATACGAATAATTAAGAATAATTCAACACTGCAATAAAGGAAAAAGCTGGTGATGGCACGATTTCTGCTTATGAGTTATTAGGTAGTCCTATTCGCTTTATAAGCTTACTAAGGATTATCGACTAAATAACTTTAAATTTGTATGACATTTACGTAACAACTGCAGATTTTGTACGTATTTGTAGATGAAGTATTACTTAAACTATGACAATTAAGAATAATCAAATACATCTGTTTGCGCTCAAGTGTTTCTTAAGCGGAATATTCTTGATTTTTAGTTTGGGCATTCAGGCACAAGTAGATAGTAAATCGGGCTCTTTTAAGATTCCTGCTGTGGTTGATACTACCGGAACGCCTACTGCAATTCCCGCTGAAAACGAAGCAAAGCCAGATTTAAAATTATCGCGTGGGGGATTGCAATTAGATGCTCAAGGTAAGCTTAAAGAACGTCCAGAGTTAAAGGCTCCGGAAGCTGCAGACTTTTTTATGATGAAACGTGAGGATTTTGCAGATGCCGGGCAAAAATATACCGATATGATGAATGAGCGTGAGGCAAAACGCACAAGTGATCGCACCGATAAGCCCGCGCATCAGTCAGATCAAGATTTGGGTACGTTTCACAGCGGAGCACAACAGGTGAAAATTATGTGTAGAGACTACCAATTTGTTGATGGAGATCGTGTTGCTGTTTTGGTGAATGACGAGGTTGTGGTTCCAAGTATCTGGTTGACCGAAACCTGGTCAAGCTTTTATCTTCCGTTAAAAAAAGGATTCAATAGAATTTCATTCAAGGCCCTGAATCAAGGCTCTTCCGGTCCTAATACCGCATCATTTATCGTTTATGATGATGCCGGAAACGTGATCAGTTCAAATGAATGGAACTTACTCACCGGAGTAAAAGCCAATATTATGATCGTAAAGGAAGAATAAACTACATCAAATTAAGCACAAGGTTAAAGAAACCCACTGCGCCGCTAATAAAAAAAGCCATCTTATCGATGGCTTTTTTATTTTTATTTTCTGAGGTCTTTATAATTTATAATTTACCTTTTTGTTCCTCAAGATTATTATTTCTGGAACCTCCTTGACTGTACAATTTATTTTCTTCGTCCTTGAACTTGTTTCGATCAGAACCTGTGGGAATATCCAGGTCACTTCCCGTAAAATCAACATCCTTTTTACGATCGCGCAATTGCTCATCAACGCCGCCATCTTTATGAATGTTTTTCTGATTTAAAAGATCTAAGTCTTCTTTGGTTAAATCAGGATTATAATCTGCTTTTTGCTTTTCTTTTGTACTCATAACTTTTTCTTTTGATAAAAGGTAAAAAATATACAAGGTTATCTTGGTGTCTTTAACTGCGTATATAGAAAACTATAACAAGGTTTTAATACTCGCGAAGCCCTATGACCTTTGTATTAATAGTATTTTAGCTTTTTAAAGCGCAAACAGCTTAACACGCGCATTTTTAATTCTATGAGTAGTAAAAGCAAAAGAATTTTAATAAAAACCCTCAAAATTTTAGGTAAAATTCTTGGGGTCATTTTGCTGCTATTGCTCTTGATCGTACTTTTTGTTCGCAGTCCGTGGGGACAGGGAATTATCGTAGATAAGGTGGTCAATTATGTTGAGGATAAAACGCAGACTGAAGTAGCCATTGAGAAACTCTTTATCACTTTTGATGGAAATGTCTCCTTAGACGGTCTTTACCTAGAAGACAAGCAAGGAGATACATTGGTATATAGTAAACACCTGGAAGCCGAAATACCGCTTTGGTCTATTATTAACGGTGGTGGAATAGGGATTAACGATGTTAGTTGGCAAGGTTTACGGGCAAACATTATACGGAAGGATTCGGTGAATGGATTTAATTATCAATTTTTGATCGATGCTTTTGCTACTGCAGATACTACTTCAGTTTCTCAAACACCACAAGATACTACAGGGATTCAGCTTAATTTGGGTGATTTTGAGTTTTCTGATTTTGAAATCAAATACGAAGATGCTGTTAGCGGAATGATCGCTGATCTTGATTTGGGCAATTTAAGCCTGCGAATGCAAGAAACAGATTTGGAGCGCATGATTTTTGATGTGGCAGAAACACGCATTCAAAACACTCAAGTGGTTTACCGACAAACCAAACCTTTACCACCTTCAACAGATACTACGGAAGTTCCTTTACCTATTATAAACATTGGGGATCTTGTTTTAGATCAGGTGAATTTTGAGTACGATGCTGCACCTCAAGGTATTCAGGCGCAAGGTGAGATCGCATCTCTGGAAACGCAAATCCCGTTGATCGATTTACAGGCCAATGTGATCACAGTAGACCAGTTTTTACTGAATAATTCAGCCATCGCGCTTGATTTAAAAACGATAGAAAATGAGGATTCTTCCACCGAAGTTAAAGCGAATACCAGCGAAAGCATTTGGCCTCCGTTTACAATAGCCGTCGACCATATTGGTTTAGCCAATACCAAAATTGATTATACTCTTGACGGATCCAAACCTTCTTCCGGGCGTTTTAATCCCAATGCAATTGCACTTTCTGATCTTAATCTGGATCTTGAAGCGGTCTCGCTTAAAGAGCAGCGGTTAGATGCGGTATTGAATACGTTGAATTTTAATGAAATTTCAGGAATCACATTAGAGCAACTGGCATTAAATCTTTCTGTTTCAGATACACAGTTGGGTGTGAATGATTTGGCTTTTCAGTTGAATCAAAATGCACTTGAAGGATCGCTTCAGCTTGATTATTCGAGTCTGAACACGTTGATTGAAAAACCAGGAGATGCCAGAGTGAACCTTAATTTACCCAGCGTGGTTCTAGATATAAATACGCTTTTTAAAATAACTCCGGAATTACGATCAAATGAATATTTAGCAACCTTAAGTCAGCGCTTACTTCGCGGGCGGTTGAATCTTTCCGGCAAACTCGATGCGATTGATGTAGCGCCGACGCGTTTTAATTGGGGTCGTCAAACCAGCCTTGCCATTCAGGGTAGTATTTATAATGCTTCAGCACTAGACAATTTAGCTTTCAATCTTCCGGTGTATTCTGTGACAAGTACCAAAGCAGATATAGAAAAATTTGTTGCAACCGATTCTCTTGTAGTTCAGTTTCCGAAGAATATACAATTGAAAGGTTCTTTAAAAGGAACCACTTCCCGAGCGATCACAAAAAGTACCTTGACCACGACAGATGGAATTGTCACCCTTGACGGAAGGGCAAACTTTGGTGACAATATCGACTTCGAAGGTAAAGTAAATGCATCAGAAGTCAATTTGGGTAAACTTTTACAAAATGAATCTCTTGGTTTTGTGAGTCTTAATCTTGACGCAGAAGGAACAGGAAATTTTATAAATAATCTTGATGCTCAGGTTAGCGCTCAGATTGATAGTATACAATTCAATACGTATACATTTCAAAAATTAGCGCTTGATGGGAGTTTTCAAAATGGGGTAGGTGATCTGAATTCTTCATATAAAGACGATAATTTAAATATGACTCTCGCTGCTGAACTTACTCTCGATTCGATCGCTTCAGAAGCAAAGATTGATCTCGATCTTATAGGTGCAGATTTACAGGCTTTAGGACTTACCAGTCAAGGTATCAAAGCTGCATTTCACCTTAATGGAACTTTTAAAGGAGATCCTGAAGATTATCAAATTAAAACGCAGATCAATAGAGGGGTAGCGGTTTATGACAATCGGGCTTATCAGGTTGGAGATCTTGATATTGCAGCTTTTGTTAAACCCGATACCACATCGGTTGATATTAGCAATCGCATTTTAGACCTTGATTTAGAATCTAATTCCAACCCACAACAGTTTATAGCAGCTTTGCAAAATCATTTTAAACGCTATTTAGAAAAAGATCCGGTACTCGATTCTATCGCAGACCCTGTTTTAATGAACATCACAGGTTCTATACATCAAGCTCCGATTTTGGGTGAAGTGTTTGTTCCTAATTTGAGAGAGTTAGACACGGTGAATATTGCAGTTGAATTTGATGAATACAAGCGTACGTTTAATGCTGATATACAACTGCCATACATCAATTATAGCGGATATACCATTGATAGCCTTGCCTTTAAAATGGTTTCTAATAAAGAAAACATGGATTTTGGCTTTGGTCTTAAAGAACTCACTGCAGGGCCCGTCGATATGCAAAATACGCGCATAGGCGGAAGGGTGACTAATAGTAAAATGTACATTGATTTTCTATCGCAGCACGAGGGCGAAAAGCTTGTTCACGTATTGTATAAGCTGGCGCTGGAAGAAGATAACATCACGATACAAATAGATCCTGAAGATTTTATTTTAAATAAAAAGCAATGGACGATCAACCCTAATAATTTGGTCACGATGACCAAAACCAATACGGTTTTTGAAAATTTTCAAATGTCCTATAACAATCAGCGTATTGTAGCAGGAAACGATCTTCAAGGCGTCTCCAAAGAACATCTAGGTATAGATTTTGAAAATTTCAAACTCGCCAATATTATGAGTTTGCTCAATCCGGACGCATCCTTGGCTCGAGGAAAGCTAAGCGGTCGTTTTGCTATTGAAGATCCGTACAACGCACCGGGGATGATCTTAGATTTGAATATTAATGATTTTGAAGTCCTGGAGACCGATATGGGCGTCCTTACTGCAAAAGGAAACTCTTCTAGCAGTGCTGAATATGATTTTGAACTGGCTATAAAAGAGGGGGCGGCAGACCTTGATTTACAAGGCAGTTATGTTGCTAATACTGATGCAGCACGACTCGACATGAACTTAGATCTTAATCGTTTTGACGTAGCTGCACTTGAGAAATTTTCCTTTGGTGAAATTTCAAATGCAAGCGGAACCATTAGCGGAGCGATGAAAATAGGTGGTGACATTACAACTCCGGAGTATTCCGGAAGTTTTAATTTTAAAGAAGCTGAATTTGAAGTTACTAAACTTAATGCTTCCTTTTTGTTAGCAGACGAGCAAATTGATCTGGACAACGAGGGGATAGATTTTAATGACTTTAAAGTACTGGATGAAAATCAAAATTCAATTGTAATCAATGGTTCTCTGGGAACAGAAAGTTTTATCAATCCTACTTTTGACCTTAACCTCAAGGCAGAAAATTTCACCGCGTTAAATTCTACAAATGAAGATTTTGATTTAGTCTATGGAAAAGCTGTTTTTGATGCAGATGCACAAATTACCGGAGACCTCAATTTGCCTAATGTGACTTTGGATCTGACCGTAAATTCGGAGACCGATGTGACCTATGTGTTGCCACCTTCAGAAGTTCAGATAGAATCAAAAGATGGTGTGGTACTTTTTGTAAATAAAGAAAATCCAGATGCGATCTTGACCAATAATGAAGAGGAGTCGTATACCGCATCCGGGTTTACGATAGATGCTGATTTTGGTATCGAGAAAGGTGCAATTTTCAATTTGGTCATTGATGAGCAGACCGGGGATAATTTTCAGGTGAGTGGTACCGGCGATTTTGAATTTGACATGTATCCTAACGGAAGAATGACTTTGAGTGGCCGCTATGACGTTACAGATGGGCATTATGAGATGAGTCTTTATAATCTAGTTAATCGCCGTTTTGAGTTGGTTCCCGATAGTCGCATTACGTGGACAGGTGATCCCTTTGATGCAGATCTGGACATCAAGGCTTTTTACAGGGTTGAAACTTCAGCCAGCGGACTTATGGCTTCTCAAACCAGTGGTGCAGATATGAGCACGCAAATGCGGTTCCGTCAGGAAGTTCCGTTTCAAGTGTATATCAATATCAATGGTGAGTTGATGCAACCGTTGATCAATTTCAATCTTGATATTCCTGAAGGAAGCAGAGGCGTTGCCGGTGGGCAAGTGTATAGCAGGGTTCAGCAGCTCAATCAGCAAGAAAACGAACTCAACAAACAGGTATTTTCGTTGTTAGTTTTAAATAGATTTTTCCCAAATTCCTCTACAGACGGCAGCGGTGGTGGTACTGCAGCAATCGCTCGTGATAACCTTAACGATGCGATTTCAGACCAATTAAATATGTTTTCAGAAAAGCTGCTGGGCGATACCGGTTTTGATCTCAATTTTGGTTTAGACAGTTACACCGATTATCAGGGTAATGGGCCTACAGACCGCACGACTCTTGATATTGCTGCGCAAAAACGACTATTTGATGATCGCTTGCTGGTAAGTGTAGGTAGCGCTGTAGACTTGCAAGGAAGCGGTAATACAGATAATGGGACGGCTCCTGTTGTCGGAAATGTTTCTATCGAATATCTCTTGACTGAAGATGGTCGTTATCGTTTACGAGGCTACCGAAGCAGTCAGTTTGAAAATATTATTGATGGACAAATAATTGTAAACGGTATTTCTTTATTGTTTACCCGTGAGTTTAACAAGTTTACCGAACTCTGGCAATCTATGTTTCCTGCAAAAACGGAAGAAGAAGACGATACGAATGAAGAATAATAAGGTGTTGAAGAATAAAGTTTTAATGAGATCGCTTGTTGCGGTGCTTTCGGTTGTGGTATTGTTTGGCTGTTCGGTAGAACGTTTTATTCCTGAAGATGAATATTTGTACACTAAAGAAACCGTAAACATTACACCGGATACGGTTGTCGAAAATCTGGAAGCAATCCGTACCGATCTTAAAGCAGCATTGCGACCAGAGCCTATAAATTCATTTTTAGGCGGTTATCCCGGCTTGTATTACCACTACAAAGCGCAACGCGAAAAACCGGGGTTTATAAATAAATTTTTGAATAAGAAATTTGGAAAAGAGCCGGTTTACGCTTCAGATATAGAGACCTATGAGATGGAGCAGATACTTTTAAACCGCCTGGAGAACAAAGGCTATTTTTATAGTATTGTAAGTTCAGAAATTGTAAGAGATACCAGCGATAAAACAGCTGAGGCCATTTATAGTTTAAGACTTGCAAAACCTTATAGACTTCAAACCTATCAATTAGATACCGATACGCTTCCGGTGTATTCGAAGATCAAAACTTCGATGAACGAAACGCTTTTAAAGTCTGGAATGAATTTTGACTTAAGTGCGATGAAATCAGAACGTAATCGAATTGATTCCTATTTGAAAGAAGAAGGCTATTACAATTTTAATGGCGGTTTTTTAATTTTTGAGACTGATACCAATCAATATAGAAATAAACGATTTGATCTGTATCTACGCTTAAAAAAAGACGTACCTCAGAAAGCAGTCGTCCCTTATAAATTAAGTAAAATAAATATATATCCTAACAATCGGGTGGATGTTGATAGTGTAGCATTAGATACGACCAGATATGCAGAAAAGAATTTTATTCAAGATGAAGAATATTTTAAGCCAAAACGTTTAGACCCGTATGTGTTGCTTGAAGAAGGGGATCTTTACAGCCCCGCGAAGTCTAAAGCGACAGGAAGACGTCTAGGAAATATAGGAGCTTACAAGTTTGTAAACATCCGTTATGACGAGATTAAAGGTTCGTCTGAAGATAGCCTCGGCCTTTTAGAAGCAAACATTTACCTATCACCGTTAAAAAAGCGTGCGATACGCGCAGAAGTCAAAGCAGTTACTAAATCCAACGGTTTTTCGGGTCCCGGTTTAGGTCTTACGTTTGTGAATCGAAATTTATTTCACGGCGGTGAAACCTTAAATATTTCGCTTGACGGGGCTTATGAAGTACAAGCCGGAGGTTCAGATAGCAATAGTGGTTCTACAAGTTTGCAATTGGGTTTGTCTGGAAAACTCATTTTCCCGAGAATGCTTTTCCCTGTCGAAATTTCGAAGAACTATTTTAAATATGATATTCCTAAAACTAAAATCGAACTAGGAATAGCGTATTTAAATCGTACGCAGCTCTTTACATTGGGATCTGTAGAATCTAAATTCGGTTATATCTGGCAAGCCAATAAATACGTAACCCACGAGATCAATCCGGTATCGATAAATTATGTTTCATTGGCAAATACAACCGAAGAATTTGAAACGATTTTAGATGAAAATCCATTCTTACGTAGCAGTTTTGACCAACAGTTTATTTCAGGGTTAACCTATTCATTCATTTACAATGGAATGGTTGACACCGATGAAACCCATCAATTTTACCTTAATACCAATTTTGAAACCGCAGGAAACAGTTTGAGTTTAATTGCTGGCGGCGAACGGCCACAAAGCATTTTTGGACTGGAATACGCACAATTTGTACGTTTGGATACTGATATTCGCTATCATTTCAACTTTGCCAAAAACCAGAAGATCGCAACACGCTTATTTGCAGGCTGGGGAGTACCTTATGGTAATTCTGACGTGATCCCGTATTCCAAGCAGTATTTTTCCGGAGGGCCGTATAGCGTGAGAGCATTTAGAACACGTTCTCTAGGACCCGGAACCTTTCATCCAGAAAACAGCGAGACTTTTAGTTATTATGATCAAACTGGAAATCTAAGATTAGAGGCAAATTTAGAATACCGTTTTCCGCTGATTAGTTTGTTACAAGGAGCAGTTTTTGTAGATGCCGGAAATGTCTGGAATACTACAGACAATGAGGCGCTTGAAGGCGATACTTTTACCAGTGATTTTATGAATCAATTAGGTATTGGAGGCGGCTTCGGAATGCGTGTAGATATTCAAAATTTTGTAATTCGTTTGGATCTGGCAGCGCCCTTTCACGACCCTAGTTTAGCTGAAGGACAACGCTGGTCTTGGGATTTTGAAAATCCTATTCTCAATTTTGCTATCGGTTATCCCTTCTAAAACTTACTTGGTACGCGGATCGCGTTTAAATAATTCGATCACGTTAAAGAGTAAAATACAAAAAATAACCCATATCAATCCTGCGATGAAACCTCCTGCAATATCTGACGGAAAATGAACTCCCAGATAAATTCGGCTTATGCCGATGCTTAATAACAAAAAGGCAAAAAACAGTATGGCAACAACTTTCAGTATTCGGTTCATTTTGAATTGCGTAAACAGATAAATAAGGAAACCATAAAAAGCCATAGCACTCATCGCATGACCGCTGGGATAGCTTAGCGTTTCAACCGAAACTAAATGTTCTATACTCGGACGAGCACGATCTATAAAGCGTTTTAGAATCACATTAGATATCGCGGCAAGTAAGAGCACCAGTGCCGTTTGCGCGACGTATTTCCAGCGCTTGAAAACGAAATAAGAAATACCTATAAAAAGTCCCATAACTACCAAGTATCCATAAAGATCACCTACATCTGTCACAAACATAAAATACTTTGTAAGCGCCGGCGTACGAAAAGAGATCACATAATCAGTCACCGCGGTATCCCATTTATTGAGCATTTCAGACTCTAAGGTATCGGTTAACTCGATAAATGCATTTACTCCTACAATTACAACGATCAGTGCAATTAAAACAGTCAAGAGATACGGAAGTTTTGCATCATACTGTTGAAATTTATCAGAAAGCAGCGTTCTGATTTTTGAAATAAACTGATAGAGTGATTGTCTCATAAAATGTTATAAACTTCTACTATTGTGTAGTATTACAAACATATCAAACCAAAAATGCTTCCTCAGATTTTTATTATAATTTTAATACTGATTGAGGTTTGCGTTTTCGGTATGATCAATTTTACTGATGTCTACAGCAATACCACCATCATTATGATGGCTCATCAGGTAAACAAATTTGGCTCCCCATTCAATTTCAGAATATTTATAAGAAGTACGGGAGTAAACCGATTGTGAGAAGGTGTCATCAAAGGCTTTCAAGGTGACAATGATTTCAGCATCTTTATACATCAATTCTTCACGCGAAAGATTATAAAACGGACTTTCTGTAGTTATGGGATGAACGATCGTCCAGGCAGCCGGTAAGAAAACCACTTTAGATCGCTCAAGATCCAACGGAAAGAAATTTCTAAGGTTAGAATTGTCGCGTAGCATAGAGAGGGCAACGCTAGCTTCTAATTCGAGTAGCTGATTCCCGTGCGGATTCACGACTCTAAACATAAAACCGTTGATGTTTTGATAAGGGGCGATCACCGCTCCTTTGCTGTACTTAAGTTTCGCCGCGGGTTTAGAGAATCTACCGTAAACCATACCGGTTGCTAAGGCAAAACCTAAAAGCCCCATCATGGATTCGGTTGCAGCAACGATATTCGTTAAAATTCCTGTAGGTGCTACCTGACCATAGCCTAATGTGGTAATGGTTTGAGCGCTGAAGAAAAAAGCTTCGGTAAACTGTTCAAATGGTGTTGTACCATAAATTCCGGTGAGATCCTCAACACCAATGAGCATATAAATACTCGCAAACAGAATATTAATGCAAAAGTAGGTAGCAAGAACAACGATCAAAAATTTGGTCCAAGACATGGAAACCAGCGTATGAAAAAAGTTGATTTTTTCAAGCAGAGGCACATTGTCTTTTCTAATGTTAAAAGTACCGTCCTTATTAATAACCCGATAATGACCAGAGGTCGCTTTTTCCCCAAGTCCAAAATCGTTGTACTTTTTTTTCTCGTAAGCTTCCGGTTTCTTTTCAGCCATAAAAGAAGTATAAGTCTTCTAATTTAGAAACTATTTTTTTATTGGCACCGCCAAAGGGTCAATTACTCCGTCCCGACAGCTATCGGGATGCCTCGAAATTATACATTCGTTTTCAAACAATGCCTTATGAGTTTGCTCCGGAAGTTGTTTATTGATTGAGTTTCTTCACCACTTTTGCGGGACTACCTACAGCAAGAGTGTCTGCAGGAATATCTTTGGTCACCAGAGAACCAGCACCAATTACCGCCCGGTCTCCTATAGTCACTCCGGGACAAATGGTAACGCGACCACCTATCCAACATTCTTCGCCAATGCTTACCGGTGCACAATCTTCCCATTCCCGACGCTCTCTGATTTCCAAAGGATGTCTGGCAGTATAGATATGCAAACCGGGAGCAATGAGTGTTTTTTTACCAATAGTTACTTTGGCTCCATCTAAAATGGTAGCTCCAAAATTGATAAAGACACCTTCTCCTGCAAAAATGTGGTCTCCATAATCACAGTAAAAAGGCGGTTCTAAATGGAGATCTGAAGCAGCATTCGGGCAAAGTTCATTTATTGTTTTCTGAAAGTTTTCGGTGTAATATTCGGTTACATTCAGTTTATGTAAAAGATGTTTGGTTTTCTTCCGTATTGCGATCATTTCTGGAGTATGCGCATCATACGGCAAGCCTTCAAACATTTTTTGTTTTTCAGTTTTCATTATATTGAGGTAAAAAGAAGAAAAGACTTTACCATACTGTAAAGCCTAAATATTAGGTTTCAAAGGTTTTTACAGCACGTCAAATACAAATCCGAGCAGCCAATATAAAACGATAAAAACCACGATGGTACCAATACATCCACATCGACCGCCACCTATTTTTTTGGCGCCATAACCTGCTATAAGAGCTCGCAATAATTTTTTCATAATAATGGAATAGGTTGTTTGATTACTAAAGTACTACGTTATGCTCAAGCGATGTTTCTTTTTATACAGATTAACAATACTTTAAAAGCAGCTAGGCACCGACTGGTTTAGTGCTTTTGTAATTTTAATTTTTCAAGAAATTAAATTATGACAACTCAGGATAGAACACGTTTATTTAAAATGCCACCAATAGTTTTTGGAGGAAATGTTTTTGGCTGGACTGCAGATAAAAAAATGTCCTTTTATTTACTGGATGCGCTTTTAGAGCGTGGACTTAACGTAATAGATACCGCCAATGTGTATTCTTATTGGGGAGAAGGAAATTCAGGTGGAGAAAGCGAAACTGTAATAGGGCAGTGGCTTCACGAACGAAAAAATAGAGATCAGGTTATCATCGCTACAAAGGTAGGAAGTCCCATTGGTGACGAATCAAATAATCTATCTGCAGTATATATAAAAGAGCAAATCGACCTTAGCTTAAAACGGCTGCAAACAGATTATGTGGATATCTATTTTAGTCACAAATACGATGAAAGCGTTACCCAACTCGAAACATTAGCAGCCTACAAGCATTTGATCAATGCAGGAAAAGTAAAAGAAATAGGTGCTTCTAATTTTCCGCTAGCAGTTTTGAGGGACGCGATTGAATTAGCGAAGACCGAAGATCTACCGAAGTATAACTACGTTCAGCCCCAATATAATTTGATGGAACGAGATGGTTTTGAAGGGGATTATCAACGGTTCTGTATTGAAGAAAACCTTGAAGTGATAAGTTATTTCACTTTAGCCTCGGGTTTTTTGACGGGTAAATACCAATCGGTCGAAGAAACTTCAGGAAAAGCACGAGAGCGCTTTGTGAAAAAGTATTTTACAGCCAAAGGCAATCGCGTTTTAAATACCTTAACAACACTTAGCAAGAAATATAACTGTTCAGAGGCTGCTATTGCTATTGCCTGGACTATTGCTCAGCCCGGGATTACAGCACCCATCGTCAGTGCTACCGAAACAGCTCATTTAGAGGCTTTTGATCAGGCTTTGAAACTTGACCTTGATCAGGAAGCTATCGATTTACTGAAAGATGCCAGTGCCTAAAAACTCTCGCAAAATATTTTCACGAAGTATTAAGAAAAGGTGTTAAGACAATCTTAACACCTTTTTACGTTTAAGTATATTAAATTGGCACAACTCTAAAATTGAATAATGAAATTAAAACTTTACCCCATTGCGACCTTTGCGCTCGCAATGCTTACGGTGAACTGTGCGAGTACTAAGCAGAACAAAAAAAGTGCAGCAACCGAAACAAAAAAAGAAGAGTCTAAGGGCGACTTAAAACCCTACAACAAAGTAATTACCAAAGAGGCCGTTACCGACTCAGGTCTTTTTACCATTCACAAAGTTAAGGACGATTATTTCTACGAAATTCCCGATACTATTTTTGATCGTGAGATGTTAATGGTAACACGTATTGCTAAAACCGCATCAGGTATCGGTTTTGGTGGAGGAAAAGCCAATACTCAGGTATTGAGATGGGAGAAAAAGGACAAAAAAGTACTTTTAAGAGTAGTTTCTCACGAAATTTTTGCTGCCGATTCACTTCCTATTCACGAGGCCGTAAACAATTCTAATTTTGAACCTGTACTTTTTTCTTTCGATGTTAAAACCATCAACAAAGATAGTACAGCTACCGTAGTTCAGGTTAATGATCTATATTCAGATGACGTACAGGCTTTAGGATTACCAGGATACTACCGTGATTCTTATAAAGTGCGCAACGTAGACAAAGGCAGAAGCTATATTGAAAGCCTTAAAAGTTATCCTTTAAACATCGAAGCAAGACACGTTAAAACCTATAACGCAGGTAATCCACCAAGTAACCAAAGCGTAGGGTCAATTACTGTTGAAATGAGTAACAGTATGGTTTTATTACCTAAAGAACCTATGGAGCGTCGTTATTTTGACCGCAGAGTAGGTTGGTTTGCACGTGGACAGGTAGATTACGGTCTTGATGCGCAAGAAAGTAAAACCGTTCGTTATTTGGACCGTTGGAGACTTGAAGTAAAGCCTGAAGATGAAGCTAAATTCAAGGCAGGTGAACTCGTTGAGCCTAAAAAACAAATCGTTTACTACATTGATCGTGCAACACCTAAAAAATGGGTGCCATTTATAAAACAAGGTATTGAAGATTGGCAAGTTGCCTTTGAAGCAGCAGGTTTCAAAAATGCAATTATCGCTAAAGAAGCTCCAACTGTAGAAGAAGATCCAGATTGGTCTCCAGAAGATGTACGTTTCTCAACGGTACGTTATCTGGCATCTCCAATTCCTAATGCAAACGGACCTCACGTAAGTGACCCGCGTAGTGGTGAGATCCTAGAATCTGACATCAACTGGTATCACAATGTTATGACCCTTTTACGTAACTGGTATTTCGTACAAACAGCAGCGATCAATCCAGAAGCACGTGGTGTTGCATTCAAAGATGAGATTATGGGACGTTTAATTCGTTTTGTGTCTTCTCACGAAGTTGGTCACACCTTAGGTCTACCTCATAACATGGGGAGTAGTGTAGCTTATCCTGTAGATTCATTACGCTCTAAAAGTTTTACGGAGAAATACGGTACAGCACCATCAATTATGGACTATGCTCGTTTTAACTACGTAGCACAGCCAGGAGATGAAGGCGTTTCTATGATGCCAAATATTGGTATTTATGATAAATATGCAATCAATTGGGGATATCGTCCAATTCTTGATAAAGAAGGAATGGAAGAAAAGCCTGTTCTTGACCAATGGATTCTAGAGCATGCCGGAGATCCTATGTACCGTTTTGGTGCACAGCAATGGGATGTTGTTGATCCGAGTTCACAAACTGAAGATTTAGGAGATGACGCTGTTAAAGCGAGCAACTATGGTATCGAAAACTTAAAGCGTATCGTTCCTAATCTTATAGAATGGACTGCTGAAGATGGTAAAAATTATGATGACCTAGAAACATTATACGGTCAAGTGTTGACTCAGTTTAACCGTTATATGGGTCACGTAAGTAACAACATTGGAGGTGTTTACCAGTATAATAAAACCTATGATCAAGACGGAGCTGTATTTATGCCGGTTCCTAAAGAGCGTCAGGAAGAAAGTATGGCATTTTTACAGGAGCAATTATTCAGCACTCCAGAGTGGATGATCGATACTGATATTCTTAATAAAATTGAAAATAACGGAAACATTGAGCGCATTCGTGGATTACAAGTACGTACGTTAAATAATGTTTTAGATTTTGGTCGTATGGCTCGTTTGATCGAGAATGAAACACTTAATGGTCGTGAAGCTTATAGCCTTACTGAAATGATGAACGATTTGCGTTCAGGAATCTTTAGTGAGTTACGTGCCGGAAGAAAAATAGATACGTATCGCCGTAATTTACAACGTGCATATGTTGATCGCTTAGAATATTTATTGACTGAAGAACAAGAAGGACGTCGTAATTCTACAAGTGTTAATGTAAGTCAATCTGATATCAGATCAATCGCACGTGCAGAATTAAATACTTTAAAACGTAGTGTAAGAAGCGCAATTGGTAGAACCGGTGACAGCCTTAGCCGTTATCATCTACAAGATTTATTAGAGCGTATAGATCTTATTCTTGATCCAAGATAAAAGAGAATAACACTAATAATTGTATGAAAAAGACCGGTTTATAACCGGTCTTTTTTTGTTTTTGATACAATACTGTGAGGTTTACTTAAGTAGCCCTACTTATCCCTTTTCTTTGGATTTATAGTGACTCCGCCTTTGGGTTTGTCTTTAGTTGACTTTTCTTCTTTACTTCCAGAAGCTTTCTGAATTTTATCCTCGTCTTTAGATGCATTTGACATAGTTCGGCTATTTTAAATATTAGACATTCTATATTACTCAATAAATAGTTAATATTCAATTAAATAGCGTGTTATTTTAAAGAATCTATTTTTTACTTTTAAAGAATGAGGTTTGATGCGTTTCTCAAAGAATGTCAGGATAAGGAAGTTTTTAAGAAACTTTCTATTTATGCGGTTTTTAGCTGGCTGGTCATTCAGGTCATTTCTACAGTACAGCAACCTATGGGGCTTTCTCCATTGATAGTTACGTATGTGCTTATATTACTTTTAGTTGGTTTTCCTATATACATCTTCTACATCTGGAAATTTCAAATAGCTCCCATACATAAAAAGCAAATGGCAGAAACCGGCATTGTGCCTGAAAAACGTGGTTTCTTTGGAAGTAAAACGCCGTTTCAGCGATATTACTTTCTTTCTATATTTACTATCAGCTGTTTGATCACTTTTGTGCTGTTTTTTGTTATCAAAAATAACTTTTTCAATAAAGCTTCTGCAGAAGCCAGTTTTCTTGCAAGCAGATTAGAAATTAAAAATACCGATAAGATCGGGGTCTTGAAATTTGGAAATAATACCGGTAGAGATTCTTTAGATATCATTGGTAAAATGGCCGCAGATTGGATCATTCACGGCATTACGCAAAAAAATATTGCTCAAGTTGTAACTCCGCAAATTGTTGAAGAGTACACCTCAATTATAAAAGCACAACTTAGCGGTGAAGAAAAATCTACCGTTTTACAAGACTATTTTAAGCCGGCACAAATAATTACAGGAAATTACTTTCTAGATGGTGAAACACTCATTTTTCAAAGCAGTATTACTGATGGTAAACTAGACGAAACACTAATTTCTTTAGAGCCCGTGCGCTGCAACAGTAACAATCCTTTGGATTGTATTGAAGCGCTTAAACAGCGATTATTGGGTTATTTAATAACCATAGATAAGAGAGATAGTGATTTTGAAGAAATTCCTCCTAAATATGAAGCTTATGAGACCTTTCTGAAAGCCAAAAACACTGCCACCTACGATGAAAATACAATTAAGCTTATAGAAAAGGCAATTGAAATTGATCCTGAATATTTTGAGCCAAGACTTTTTCAGCTTACCTATTATTATGATTCAGGAGATGTTCAAAAAGCAGATTCAATTCTAAAGCAGATTTCTAGAAATTTTAATTCTAACAAGCGACAGAAGAATATTGTAAAAATGTATGAAGCCTTGCTTGAAGGCAATAACAACGCCGTTTATAGACATTTAAAAGATGAATATAATATTGCACCCTATAATTTAAACACCAATGCTTCCATGCTTGCCGTGGCCCTCCAATATGTTAATAAACCTGAGGTTGTAGATTCAGTTTATCAGGTTATAGACACCAAGGATTCTAATGTAGAAAGCTGCTATTACTGTGCTAATCGAATATATTTAAAGGTGCTTGCTAAGTTACAACTCAAGGAGTATGATTCAGTAATTCATTATGTGAGCGATATATACCAATATGAAAATCAAGAATATTTTATAGATCCATTAGCGCTGGCTTATCTCAACTTAGGTAAAGATCCTAAGGTGTTATTTAATGATAGTAGGTTGATTTTAAGTGTTGATCAAAAGGCCGAATTTCTGTTATATATGGGACAACAACAAAAGATCATAAATCCCGATAGCCCTGCCATAACTGCTATGACGCATTTAGATGAATTGAATAAAGCACAAATCTCTGAAGAGACAAATGCTTATGTAGCCTATGAAAAGAAACAGTACCAAAATGCTATACGTCACTTGGATAAGCTTAGACAAAAAGATACTACAAATCTTAAGGTTCTGGGGTATTTGGCCAATGCATATGCTGCTATAGGAAATAAAACAGAAGCACAGCAAACGATTGAACAACTTGATTTATTAAAAAATAAATATCAATACGGAGAAATTGATTATCTTAAAGCTCGTTATTACGCTGTAAATAAGAAAGATAAAGAAGCGTTGTTCTATTTGAAAAGAGCTGTTTCAGCAGGTTATCTCTATACGATTTACCGCTATCAATACGATCCCCACTTTTTACCCTATATCAATACCCCTGAATTTAATGAAATTATGACCTATTGGCATTGATTTAAATTTATTGGAATTATGACATACTCTTTTTTCGCAGTTAGCTTTAGTGATGTGGTAGAATTACTGAAGGTTATTATTTGGCCATTGACCTTGTTGATCATTGTCTTTAAGTTCAAGACTTTTTTTGGTAGTGCCCTAAATAGAATGCAGTCGCTTGATGCAAGTGCTACCGGCATATCAATGACATTCCAAGAGAAGATCGAGGAAGCCAAAACTCTTTTGAATAAAAGTAAAGGAGCTTTGCAAAATAGAGCGAAAATGAGCGTCTCAGAATCTAACGATTCAGCTTATAAAATGGTACTTGATGTAAAAGCCTCTCTTTTAGATTTTTTATCTGAAAAAGCTAGAAGCAAAGGGATAAAACCTGAGAAATACAATCCTAAAAGCCTCTCGACACATCTTGCAGAAATTGGTCTGTTTACCCTTCAGCAGCAAAAAGCAATCAATACCGTTTTCGATTTAGCAAACTCAGCAAGTCCTTCAATAACCGAAGATCAAGCCCAAATTGTAGAAGATCTTTACGATTCTATAAAATAGATTAGGATGAGCAAACTTTCTAAAGCATATGCGCTAATCATTGGTGTAGGTAATGATTTACCCACCACAGTTCTTGATGCTACCGCAATTTATAACATCTTGGTAAACGAGGAATTAGCCGGATACCCAGAGGAAAATATCATATTATTAACCGAAGATAAAGCCACACGTCAAGGAATTTTAAGTGGGTTTGATGAGCTTATTTTAAAGATCGATGAAGATGCCTCGGTTATGTTGTTTTATTCCGGTCACGGAGGTTTTTATGAACCTTGGAATCAATTTTATCTTGTTCCAAATGATTTTGATGCAGATGATTATGACACTACTTGGATTACAGCTGAAGAATTAAAAGAAAAAATAAACAAGATCAATTCCCGTAGGTTGATATTTTTTTTAGATTGTTGTCATGCAGCGGGAATGACCCGAGGATCGGTGGGGAGTGGCGTGAGTAACACGGTTGATAAACTACATAATTTAGAAGGGCTTGCCCAAGAAGTGGACGATGGCAAGGGGATGTCAATTTTATCTTCTTGTCGTGAAGATCAATTATCTTGGATTATGGATGGTGATCATAACAGTCTTTTTACTAAATGTCTTATTGAGGTTTTAAAAGGAAGACATAAGTCCGCTTTTGAAGAGGAGTTTATACGTATTTCTGAAGTATTTCAGTATATATTTAAAAAAGTACCCGAGCGGCAACCAGAGCAACGTCCTTATGCTAATCTTCAAATTTATGACGACTTTATTATAAGTTACTTACCTCAAGAACTTCGGCAACAGGTGATAACTAGCGCAAGTCATCAAAGACGGACGGTAGATAAATTGCACAAACCAGATGTAGTTACTTCCTTTAGAAAAAGGACAGATGCAGATGCAGCTATTTTGTTTGTGCACGGTTTTGTAGGGGAGGGGGCACAAAGTTTTGGCGATTTACCCGAGTATTTAATGCAGGATAAGCAGTTTGATGATTGGGATATGTTTCCTTTTGGATTTTCAGAATACATTGCGCCCCATTTAGGCAAGGGAATTTGGGCTTCCAAAGATGATATCACCCGGGTAGCAGATTACCTTAAGACTTGTTTGAAATTCAAATTTAGGCAGTATGATAGCATCGCAATTCTTGCACATGGTACGGGTGGTTTGGTTGTGCAACAGGCATTGTTAGAGCTCGATGAAAAGCGCCTTCTCGATATTACGCACGTTTTGCTTTTTGGTACTCCCAGTGGCGGACTAAAATCTAATTATCTGGAGCGCATTTTCAATAAAAAATACCGAGATCTTGATGCTAACGGAGCCTTAATCACTTCCTTAAGAGATGGATGGAATAAACGTTTTAAAAATCCTTCTTTCAATTTTAAAAGTATAGCTGCAATACGTGATGAATTTGTACCTAGCGCTTCCTCATTTGATCCTTTTCAAGAAGAAGAAACGCTAATGGTTAGTGGTTCACATTTTTCGATGATCAAACCGAAATCTCCAGATGATGAGAGTGTATTACTTATAAAGAACTTGCTCACCGAAGGAATGCAACTGGAAGAAACAACAAATGATGAAGATAAAAATCTGGCACTAGGACAATATGAGCAGGTGGTTGAAGAACTTTTACCCCAATCTCAAAATCTTGATAAACGTGGCTTGGAGCAATTGGTGTACGCATTAGAGGCGCTTGGTAAATCTACTCAAGCAATTGTGGTTTTAAATGAGCATCCACTGTCTAAAAATGATTCGGATGTCATGGGTGTTTTAGCCGGAAGGTTTAAGCGCTCTTACCTCAAGGAGTTTAAAAAGGAATATGGAAAACTTGCTTTTAAATATTATAGCAAAGCACTGGCTTTAGCACAAACCAATACAGATTGCCGGCAGATTTACTATCATTCCATAAACTTGGCGTTTTTAAGCCTGCTTATTAATGATGATCATGGCAATATGCAGAAATATGCTCATATGGCCTTAGCATCTTGCGATGAGGATAATTTTGATAGTTTATGGAAGCTGGCCACACTAGGAGAAGCCAATTTATATCTGGGTAATTTTGATTTGTCTAAAAATTTCTACAGCAAAGCGGCTGTAATGGCCGGACCCCGAGAGAAAATTTCTATATATACCAATGCATATACGGCTTATACTGTATTGATGGAAACTGATAATCCTAAAGATCCCTTTATAGAATTCTTAAAAAATAATTTTTTATTGTAATTTCAATAACCGCAAAACATTGATTTACAGCAAACAAATCTTGATAAATGTAAACCGTATAGCAATCACAGCAATGAAAACTTTTACAACACGAGCAGATGTTACAACAGGATGGCAACAGGCGGTTAAAAAGCCTATTCCTGTGAATTGTGTTCAGATTCATGAGGATTTTCAGGTGACTACGCTAGAAGGCACAATGCATGGTAAACCGGGAGACTGGCTTATGGAAGGCGTAATTGGAGAATTGTATGTATGTGATGATTCAATATTTAGAAAAACGTATGATTTGAAATAAAAAAAGACCGATCAAAAAAATCGGTCTTTTAAATTTATAAATTCAATTTGGTTTTAGTTTTCAGTAACGCGTTTGAGGTTGTAAGGTTCTTCTACATCCTGATCTAATGTTTTGGTTTGTGCTAGAGACTTCTTCTTAACTAAAAGCATAAACCCCGGATAGACCAAGCCTCCTGTAATCAATGCAGTTGCTAATAGGAGCATGGTATCAATATTGGCAAACAAAGTTCCGGCGGAGAGTATTCCTAAAATAAGGACTACCGACAGCGGAAAGGAAATAGCCAAAATATTGATAGCGAAGTTCTGATTAAAGGTTTTTCTAAAATTCAGTACGCGCTTTTCTTGTGCGTCAACGGCTGCAATATGAGCAAAGGGCCAAAAGCTACAGGCGCTAAGTCCAAATGCTAGCAATAGTAGTCGGTCTTGCGCAATAGTGATATTTGCTAAGGATATTAGACCAATACCTAATAAGACAACAATTCCGGCTCTTAACAATAATAAAGAAATGATCTGAGCAAATTGTCTCTTTTTTATTTTTACTGAAAGTCCAATAAATAAAAGAACAAGTGGAGTCATTAAGAGACTTAATCGGCTTAGACTTTCGCTTACAATAAAAGGTAAACTTTCCATGTGCAAGCCGAATGATAATAATACCAAAGCCACTAGAATAAAAATATTGACAGGTTCTGAAACCATAGCAATACAGAGACTCTTTAATTTGGCCTTATTTGACGTATTCTGAATTTCCTGAGTTTTGTAATGCCAGCGCATCGCAACTAAGTACAGGATAAGTAAGACAAAAACTTTGTTCCCTAGATCTGCCATAGCCGCTTTTGCGAGGTACGAATCTCCCAAATACTCCAGAATAAATGGGAAGCAGCTAAGACCCGGTGCTAATGACGAAACCAATAACTGTCCTGTTCTAAAATTAGGCGTTCCTCGTTTTATTCCCAAAATGGGAAGTACCAAAGGCGTTACAAAAAATAATACCACATTAAGGAGGAGTGCAATGAGTGGCAATAATAGGAGTGAAGCTTCAATATTCACTCCAAGTAATGCGATAAAAATCGTTGCCGGTAAAGCCAGGTTAAGAATAATAACCTTAATTCCTGCCAATTCAGATTTGTCCTTGAGTTTAACTTTAAGTAATAGACCAATACCTATAAACAGAAGAAAAAGAAATGTTTTCTGCAGATTAATATCCATCTTTACACAAGGATTTCATCGATCGCATCGGTAAAATATTTCATTTCCTCCATAGTACCCATACTTACACGACACCAGTTCTGATCCCAGAATTTAAATGCACGTACAACCACTTTCTTATCATAGATTTTTTCAAGAAAAGCATCCCCTTCCATATCGATCGGGAAGATCACGAAGTTTGTAGAAGATGGCATATAGTCAAATCCTCGAGACTCTAGGTAAGAAGTTGTATAATCACGTGCCTCTTTGATCTTATCCTTACACATGGTTAAATAGGCTTCGTCATCCATACTTGCAGAAGCCGCCGCAATGGTTGGTCCCGCAATACCCATTCCACCACGTGTGATTTTGTTTATTCCTTCTAATGATTCTTTTTTACCTAACATATATCCCATACGCAGGCCTGCCATTCCGTGTATTTTAGAGAACGTACGAGTTACAAAAACATCATAACCTTCAGCAACTAATGGAGCCATACTTGCTTCTAAACCTTCTGGAGCCAGTTCGAGATAAGCTTCATCTACAAATACAGGAACCGTCTTAGATACGCGTTTACAAAAATCCTTCAGTTTTTCGGTATCTGTAAGGGTAGCAGTTGGGTTGTTGGGATTGGTAATATAAACAAGCTTAGTATCTTCGTCGATAGCGGCTTCCATAGCATCTAAATCATGCTGATAATCTTCAGTTAACTTTAGAGCTTTCCAGGAACCACCGGCTGCTTTGGCAACGCTCACGAGTGACATATAACTTGGATCACCACTTACTACGTTTCCACCTTCACTAAAATAAACCAATGCTGTTTTTTCTAATAAGTCGGAAGAGCCTGGCCCCATCATAATATTTTCGGGAGAAACCCCTTCTTTATCTGCGATCTTTTGAACGAGTTCACCTAAAGAAGACCACGAATAGTGATTTCCATCCCAAACATTGTCTTGAAATGCTTTTGCTGCCAATTTTGATGGACCGTGTGGATTCTCGTTCCAAACAAGGCGTGCTTTTACCGTGCTTAGATCGGGGAATTTTGGAGGCGTAAATTCGTCAAAAGCTGAATTTTTGTATAGAAATTTTTGATTATTTCTCTGAGCCTGTTCTACAGTAGTTGCCCATAAAGCTGTGGGAGCAACAGCAACAGCGCCCACCGAAAAAGCCATTTTTTTAAGCCATTCTCTTCTTGGAAGATTTGAAGTACTCATAGTCTAGATAGTGTTAGTTTGTATTTCTTTAAAGTTAAGAAAACCTAAATGCTAATCACCTCTAAACTTGATAAAAAGAAAGCTTTAAATTATTGATAATTTAAACAAAGTGTCGTTTTATTGAATATATTTTAGTCGAAAATGGTTTTTCAACTTGTGAGTTTTCCTAAACTACTCTTCAAATTATACTGACTACCAGTGATAAACCGTAGAAGGCCTAAGTAAAATTAGAGGTTAATTATCTAAGTTTGGCAATATCGTCAAGTTGCTGTAAATCTTCAATGGTATGATAGATCTGAGAGAGTTGGTTGTTGATCACCGTGCGTAAATGCTGTGGAAATTTATCACTTTCTAATGCATTCTCATATTCTTCGGCACTCATTTTTTCTCCGCGCAGGCATTCTTCAAGTACAGAAGAAATATCGTCTTTGCTCACGATACTTTTGACATCAATCCAAAAGCGATGCAAATCAGCCGCAAGGCTACCTTCATCTTCGGGTCTTGCGTTTAAAGCGTGCAGTTCTTTATCGATTTCTGTTGCAAACTGGTTGCGCTTTGCTGCTTGACGCTGCATAAATCCTTTGAGCGCCGTGTGTTCAATTTCTTGCATGGCTTTGATAAAGCCTTTTTCGGCATCGTAATTTTTTACCAGTAATTTTTGTAATGCTTCGGTAAGTTCCTGATTCAGCTTTTGATTTTGAGCGTTCATTTTTAATATAGTGTGTTTACTTCGTTACCCCTTGATATTAAAGGCATAGTAAAAGTACTTAACCTAATTTAAAACCATTGGTTTTTTGTTAAATTTTGCATTAGGTTAACACTAGTAGAATATATAAATAGCTTATTTAGAGCTCAATTTAAAAAGAGACTTTATGAAACTGTCTGATCTTAAATCTATTTTGCAAAAAGTATATAAAATTGGTTTTGAGTTTCCTGATGGAAAGTTAATACCAAGTCAGTATCAAGTAGTAAAGGTGGGCTTACAAACAGAAAAGATGATTAATCTTGATGGAACTATTGAAAATACCCAATGTATTTTGGTTCATTTAAGTCCAAATCCAAACTTTAATCATCGCCGCAATCCAAATGCCTTTCTGAACTTAATTAAGAATGCTGAAGATCTAATGGACCTCCCTGATGCTCAAGTTCAAATAATATTATGGAGTGCTGCTACAGCAAGTATCTATAATCTAGAAAAAGCTGAAAAATATTTTAAGCTGTTGCCAATCAAAACAGATTCTACTATTAATCCCACTAGGATAACTATACAAACAACACCTTTAATAGATGCGGCGTCAGATCCAAGCTTACCAGGCAATAGTTGTTGTTGATTTAGGTTTAAGATCTAAAAACCAGCGGGTTTAGATAAGATTCCAGTAGTGATATAATTTCCAGCGCTAACATTCCAAGAAGGAAGTTCTTTGGCTAAAAGACCTTTTCTATAAATAATCAGATTGAGGTAAATATTTACTTGGATATTAGCATTATTCCAGAGCCTAAATTTTGAGTTATTAACAAATGCTTTTACGTGCCAAGTGCCAGTATTTGTATCTTTATATGAGTATACTTGAGAACCTTCGATGTATTGATCTCCAGAGTCACTTGAAGCGACTACATTAGTCTCTCCATATTGACCGCGTACATAGAATCCTTGTACAGTTACGGCGTACTGATCTATTGGAATTTTTGTGTCATAATTTTGAACACCTATATTTTGGGTGTTTTCAAACTTTAATTCAGCATAATTAATAGGACCGTATCTACTATTTTCAATATCATATTGCACGATTTCCTTATCCTGCTTTTCTACCAAAAGTTTGGAGCCTCTAATCTCATTAAAATCACCCGGTGCCTCAAGATACAATTTCTCGTCTACCTTAGTGTGGCCATTAACATCTAGCGTAGCTTGGGGTGTAGTAGTATTGACTCCTACTTGTGCTACAGATGTATTTAGATACAACAAAATCAAAACCGATAAAATAAATTTCATAATCCTCTATTTTATGTTTGGTGCTGCAACGCTACCGGTGTTTGAACCTCCAAGATTTGTCTGGATGGGGGGTAATGCTCGATAATAAGATCTATCGTAAATGATTAACGTAATTTCATACTCTATTTCTGTATCAGGATCAGGGTCTAAAAAAGTATTTTGAATTTGTAAATGCCAGGTTTCTACACCCGAACCAGTAAGAGATGGAGCAGTAAAAACACGCGTAATAAAATTACCCATTGTAGGCCTGTTATGGTTTTGAACAGCTTGCTTAGCTATAGGGTCACCGATATATCGAAAATTAGAAATCGCAATCAGATAGCGATCAGCCTCAAAAGAGATATCTATGTCTTCAAGATTATCGCCAACCAAATTATAAAAACGATATTTTTTAATGTTGATAGGTGCAACGGTAAGATTATCAACATTTAATCTGTTTATTTCTCCAACCGGAGTAGAATTGGTCAGTCTCGTTATCAGTTTAAAATCAACATCGTTATTATTAGTGGAACCAAGCTGATTGGTTTCAAATTCGTCTTGAATTAGGGTGGATCCTGCGATGTGTAAATCGGTTTCCGGTTGCGTAGTACCAATACCTACCTGTGCCAAAGTTTTTGCCGAAATGATCAAAACCAATACTAGAAATAATCGCATAGTTTAATCTATTATTGGATTTGTCGCGCTATTTGTCGAACCATTAGCCATTGGAATGGTTATAGTTCCCAATTGTTTTGAAAGATCTCGAGAATAGATAAGTGTAGTGATGGTCCAAGTACCTATCTCATTATCATACAAATTATTTGCTGAAGGAAAATCTGCTGTAAGGTGCCAAGTACCTCCTTGAATGTATGCTGAAAAGTTGGGCACCGTAGCATAACCGTCAATATCCAATTCTCTATTGTAGTAAGCAGAAATGGTATTGACCACAAAATCTGTAGCGCTGATATTTGTATTAAGATCAAAAATCCAGTCTTCGTTAGGATTTTCAATTATATATTCTTGAATATAACCCAAAGCGGTACCGGTAGGGTTACTTACATCTAAAGTCTTTAATTTATTTGAGGCACCTTCCTGTACTAAAAAAGTAGAAGTATCAGCATCAACCATATCGTCGATGACTCCAATCTCAATACCATTTCTAGTGATGGCATCACCGGCAACTTCAAGCGTGACTCTTGGATCTGAAGTCCCTATACCTACTGCATTCTGACCTAGAAGGCAAAAATGTGTACACAAAGCAAAAAACAGTAAAAAATATTTACCGTAGGACATAAACGTAGTAGTTGAAGTGGGTTTATACAAGGGCAAAATAACTGAATTTTAAGATATTAAGCAAATAAACGAGATTAAATATTTGATAAGTAAGAATAATACTACAATTTGTTCTTATGTAGATGAATCAGATGATACCGCTTTATAATTTGTATCTTTACAGCAGATGAGTAGAGATAAGCTTTCGGCTTACTCAGTTATTGATAGCGCTTGGTTTAGATTATTTGTACATCTTCTTGTTATCCCTCTCGTACCAATTCCTTTTCACATACTCTAATTACTAATTTTATTTAACCGAAATTTTCTATGGGAAGATCACAACAAACGTATAGCAAAACAGAACGAGAGAAAAAGAGATTAAAAAAACGAGAGGAAAAACAAAAAAGAAAAGAAGCCAGAAAAGCTAATGCAACAGGTGGTAACTTTGAAGATATGATCGCTTATGTTGATCACAACGGTAACCTTACAGATACACCGCCAGATCCATCAATGAAGGTTGATGTTGATATTGAAGATATTCAAATAAGTATTCCTAAGACCACCGAAGAAGATAAAATCGCTGCTGAGGAAGCCAAAATCAGAAAAGGAAAAGTGTCTTTCTTTGATCATTCTAAAGGTTTTGGTTTTATTATTGATGCAGAAAATCAAGAGAAATATTTTGTACACGTTAGTGGAATCTTAGAGGATGCCATTGATGAAAATGATAAAGTTTCTTTTGAATTGGAGCGAGGACAAAAAGGAATGAACGCAGTTCAGGTAAAGAAAATTTAAAGGATTTTATTTACCACCAACAGGCAAAATGCTTTTCAATCTTTTTTGAAGTAAAACACCAAAACATAAAAGAGCGTTGCTGTTCTAGTAGTTGTTGAGCTGTGGCATAAAAAGAATCAAAGTTTAGCGTGTATGCATCGTTATACGGCTCACAGACCCAATCTTGCTTTTCTGGAATATAAAATCGATAAGTTGTTTGATTCAGGAGTGCAAGTTCGTGTTGTTTATAAAAGTTGCCTGCAATTAATTCTTTATCTAAATCAATTATCCTAGTGCTGACCGGTACAAAAAGTTGAGCTTTAAAAAATAATTGTTGGGTAATAGCATTCGTACGTATATTAAGTTGTTCCAAGAGTTTAAGCGTCTCTTCTTGCTGTAACATTGGAAATTGATGCTCCTTTAATTTTTGTAATTTAAAGGACAAGTGGTCTTTCAGATTTGGACCGACTAGTTTTTCGATCCAACTTCCTTTTCGATCAGGATCATAGAGATAAAATTTATAGACCATTTCGACATGAATATGAAAATTATCAGGCGTTTCTAAGATAAAGTCGAGTTCGCCTAAGGTCTTTTTCTTTGCAATGATTTGAAGGTTTTTAGCCAGAATCCTAAAGTCATTCGCTCTGAGTGCAGCTTCCATAAAATATTCCATACGATGACCGAAGCGCAACGTATTTGAAATAGTAAATGCTGTGGGTAGTACCCTCTTTGTAGCCTTCAGTTCAAAATTTGAAAAGGGAAAAAAAGACGAATCAAACCTTAGTTGAGGCGTCTCTAAAAATCCTTGATATTGCTTCTCTAAACTGATTTCTTAATCGAATAAATCTGACGATAAATAACGGTCTCCGCGATCACAAATGATTGAGACCACCACGCCTTCTTCTAACTGTTCGCAAAGGCGTAACGCGGCAACTGTAGCGCCACCACTGCTCATACCGCTAAAAATCCCTTCTTCTTTAGCCAGTCGCTTTGACATTGCCCGTGCATCTTCCTCGCTTACTTCGAGAACCTGATCAACCTTAGAAGCATCAAAAATTTTAGGTAAATATTCTTTTGGCCATTTGCGTATACCGGGAATGCTTGATTCGTCAGTAGGTTGCACCCCAACAATTTGAACTTTTTTATTTTGCTCTTTCAGATATGTAGAAGTTCCCATTATGGTACCTGTAGTTCCCATAGAAGAAACGAAATGCGTAACCTTTCCTTCAGTATCCCTCCAAATTTCCGGACCGGTAGTTTTATAATGCGCTTTCCAATTGTCTGGATTTGAAAACTGGTTAAACATAAAATAGCCATCATTTTTAACTTTAGCTTCAGCAAAATCTCTCGCACCTTCGATACCTATATCTTTTGACGTAAGAATTACTGTGGCTCCGTAGGCTCGCATCGTTTGCACCCGCTCCTTGGTTGCATTCTCGGGCATAACAATTTCAAGATCTAAGCCGTACATCGAGGCAATCATAGCCAGAGCAATACCGGTATTTCCACTTGTGGCTTCGATCAATTTGGTATCTTTTGTAATCTCGCCACGTTCTAAGGCTGCGGTGATCATATTAAAAGCTGCACGATCTTTAACGCTTCCGCCCGGATTTTGCCCTTCAAGCTTAAATAATAATTTCACTTTAGGGTTTGTCTGTAAAACTTTAGACTCTACCAGTGGTGTATTGCCAATAAGGCGTTCTATAGAATAATTCATTTAATTAAATTTTGGAAAGCCTACTATTTCTGTTCTAATTCTCTTATCAATATTTCAGGCTTATGCGAAACAAGTGAGTAGGGTGGGACCGACTTTGTTAACCAGACATTTCCTCCAATAATACTATTGGCACCAATGGTGGTATCTCCACCAAGAATGGTGGCATTTGCATAAATGGTTACATTCTCCTCAATGGTGGGGTGACGTTTAACCGCTTGAAGATCTTTTGCAACACTTAGTGCTCCCAGAGTAACACCTTGATAGAGCTTCACGTGATCTTTGATGACTGCGGTTTCACCAATAACGATACCCGTGGCGTGATCCATAAAAAAGTACTCGCCAATCTCTGCACCGGGATTGATATCTACTCCGGTAACGTGATGCGCATACTCAGTCATTAATCGGGGTACGATAGGAAAGCCTTTTTTATAAAGTGCGTGACTAAGTCTATAAATTGCTATCGCGTAAAAACCGGGATAAGCCAGATAAACCTCCTCAATACTCGCAGCTGCAGGATCATTGTTGAAGATAGCCTCGGCGTCGAGATTTAGCTTTCTTAAAACTTCAGGAAGCTCGGCTACGTACTCGTCCCAAACCTTACTACATTTTTTATCAATATCCCAACAGGCCAGTTCAACAAGATTTTCAAAAAGGCGCTCTAAACGATCTAGATCTTCATCGAGATCATTGGGAAAATTAAAAAGCGTCGCAAAAAGTTCTTTTGTAAAACGTTGAGTATCTGTTTTTAACCTGAAATTGAGATTAGCATTTTGCTTATGCTCCTTGATCTGGTTAACGATTTTATCTTTATTGATCATAGTCTTTCGATTCATTCAAATTTATTGAATTGTATTTGCACAACACGCTCTTAAAGCACTAAAATTCTATTTTTGAATTATGTTTAAAAAAGAGTTTTATTACTTACTTAAAATTCAATATTTAGGATTTAGGTACCACGGCTGGCAAAAGCAGCCCGATCTTCTCACGGTAGAGCGCATGATGCAGCGTACGCTAAAATATGTATTAGGTCGTAACAATTTTAAATTCATTGCAGCGGGGCGTACAGATGCTAAGGTTTCGGTAAATGAAACCTATGTAGAGCTTATTTTAAAAGAGGAGTCGCTTACTGATTTACAAGAGTTTCATAAGCTTTTTAATGAAAACCTTCCGCAGGACATTCGCTTGTTAGAAATCATAGAAAAAGCCGATCAAACCAATATCATACAAGCGCCTAAACTGAAAGAATACATTTATCTGTTTTCCTTCGGTGAAAAAAATCATCCATTTTGCGCTCCATATATGATCAATGCAAAAGGGGAGCTTAATATTGAATTGATGCAAAAGGGAGCTGCACTTATGCAAGGAACCCACGATTATCGCAATTATGCGTATAAAGCTTCTGCCGAAACGCAAACGGTGATGACCATAGAATCTTCAGTGATTGAAGAGAATACCTTATATACTGCTAATTTCTTTCCGAAGCATTCTTATGTTTTTAGAGTAGTGGGAGCCGGATTTAAAAGGCATCAAGTGCGTTTAATGATGGGAGCATTATTTGATTTGGGGAGCGGTGTATTGTCTTGGGAAGCTTTTGAAAAAAGCTTAGACGGTAAAATTCCCTTTAAACTCACGCATATCGCTCAGGCTTCCGGATTGATCTTGCAAGAGGTCAATCTTGAGTAGATGAATTTGACTTAATTTAAGTTAAATCGACACGTGCTTAACAAAGCTTAACCCTTACACAGCAAGCTTTAACCCGTCATTAACTCCTATAGATGAAGTCTTCTGCTAACTTTGTTATTGAATTAATTTTACAATCAACAAAAACAATATACTATGAAAAAGGTAGCGATTTTAGCAACTAACGGATTTGAAGAAAGTGAACTTACTTCACCTTTAGAAGCAATGAAGAAGGAAGGATTTCAAGTAGATATCGTAAGTGAAAAATCTGGAACCATTAAAGCTTGGGCAGAAACCGACTGGGGGAAAGATTATAATGTAGATAAAACTTTAGACGAAGTTTCAGCAAAAGATTATAACGCATTGGTATTACCAGGAGGTGTGATCAATCCCGATCAGTTAAGAAGAAATGAAAATGCGCTTGTATTTATAAGAGATTTCTTCAAGCAACATAAGCCTGTAGCAGCAATATGCCACGCACCACAAGTATTGATCAGTGCAGACGTAGTTGAAGGAAGAACTTTAACTTCATTCTCATCGATCAAGAAAGACTTGGAAAATGCAGGAGCATTGTGGGTTGATAAAGAAGTAGTGGTGGACGAAGCTCTAGTAACGAGTAGAAATCCTAATGATTTACCAGCATTTAATGCAAAAGTAATTGAGGAAATCAATGAAGGAAAACACGAGTTGCAACACGCATAATCCAATATAATGAGTCGTCCTAAAATAGGTTGACAGTTTTTAAAAGTTTAAAT
>CESC01081637.1_pt1 | contig 66480 bp, 57 predicted proteins | sample 531131 | NCBI WGS metagenome assembly CESC01 (sample SAMEA2621295, study PRJEB7988) | marine metagenome | biome: marine biome (ENVO:00000447); feature: mesopelagic zone (ENVO:00000213); material: "saline water (ENVO:00002010), including plankton (ENVO:xxxxxxxx)" | depth 800 m
TTCAAAATCATTTTACAAACCTAAGAGCCGACAAAGGCAGGCCTCGGCATATTTAACCCTTAGGGGTGCCAATAAAAAGCCTTGAGACATCGTGCTCAAGGCTTTTTCATAAGTAGGATCAAGTATATACTATCCAGAGCTGATTTAATCGCTGAGTAATCCGCGAGAAATCACAATTTTTTGAATTTCTGAAGTTCCTTCATAAATCTGTGTGATCTTGGCATCACGCATAAGACGTTCTACGTGATACTCTTTTACAAAACCATTGCCGCCGTGAACCTGTACTGCTTCGACAGTGACATCCATTGCTACTTTTGAGGCGTGTAGCTTTGCCATGGCGCTCGAAATATCGTAGTTATTTCCTTGATCTTTATCCCAGGCTGCTTTCATCACCATATGACGGGCCGCTTCGATCTCAACCTGCATATCGGCCAACTTGAATGCGATAGCTTGGTGATTACAAATTTCGGTACCAAAAGCTTTACGCACTTTTGAATAGTCACGGGCAAGCTCAAAAGCGCCTGCTGCGATCCCAAGTGCCTGAGCCGCAATACCAATGCGTCCACCGCTTAGCGTTTTCATAGCAAATTTAAAACCGAAGCCATCTTCCCCAATTCTATTTTCTTTAGGTACTTTTACGTCGTTAAAGATGAGGGAATGTGTGTCGCTTCCACGAATTCCTAATTTTTGTTCTTTAGGTCCTATCTCAAAACCTTCCCAACCCTTTTCAACGATAAATGCGTTGATGCCGCGGTGTTTCTTTTCTTTATCGGTTTGTGCGATCACAAGATAATAATCTGCAGAGCCGCCATTGGTAATCCAGTTTTTGGTTCCGTTAAGAATATAATGATCGCCTTGATCTATGGCAGTGGTTTTTTGAGAAGTAGCATCACTACCGGCTTCGGGCTCACTCAAACAGAAAGCTCCTAGTTTTTCACCTGTAGTTAATTTGGAAAGGTATTTTTCTTTTTGAGCTTGAGAGCCATAAGTGGCTAAACCATAATTTACGAGACTGTTATTTACCGAAACGATTACCGATGCTGAGGCGTCTATCTTCGATAATTCTTCCATTACCAAAACATACGAGATCGTGTCCATGCCACCGCCGCCAAACTCGGTAGGAGCCATCATGCCTAAAAAGCCCATATCTCCCATCTTTTTGATCAATTCTTTTGGGAAATGTTGCTTCTCATCGCGCTCTATAACGCCCGGTAACAGTTCATTTTGAGCAAACTCACGAGCGGCGTCGCGTATCATTATATGCTCTTCGCTTAAACTAAAGTCCATATTAACTTGTGCTTTTAAATTGTACTATATCGTTTTCTTAACTTATCGGCTTTTTTGAATAAAATAAGATAGTAACAAGCAATTTACTATGCTTGCATAATATTTGGTAAAATAAACGAATTTATTTATAGAAAATTCAAAAAGTAATGATAAATATGCTGTAATTTAAATAATCTTTATAATTACAGCTAGTTTTTAAGGATAACCGCAATTAATTTTATGAATTCAACTACATATTTGATGCTCGGTGTTATGAGTGGGACCTCTCTCGACGGGGTTGATCTGGCTTATGTGCGTTTCACTAAAACGCAAAACTGGGAGTATGAGTTGCTTGCTTGTGAGACTGTGGCCTATGATGAGGATTGGGTAGCGCGTTTGCGGGATGCAGTAGCATTTTCTAAAGATGAGCTGGTTGATTTAGATAGGGAATACACCGCATATTTAGCGCAATTGATCCAAGACTTTAGCGCTAGAAATCCGTTAAAGCACATAGATGCGATCGCTTCTCACGGTCATACCATTCTGCATCAGCCGGCAAAGAGGCTTACCTATCAAATAGGTAATCGTTCGGAGCTGGCAAGGCTTTGCGAGAAACTTGTGGTTTGTGATTTTAGAGTAGAAGATGTTGCTTTAGGTGGTCAAGGTGCGCCCTTGGTACCTATTGGAGACCAACTTTTATTTCATAAATACGATGCGTGTTTAAATATTGGTGGTTTCGCTAATTTATCTTTTCAGAATGGGGAAGAGCGTATCGCTTTTGATATTTGTCCGGCGAATATTGTGCTCAATCAGTTAACGCGTGAACTCGGAGAACCTTTTGATCGTGATGGCGCTATTGCGCGTAAGGGAACCGTGAGTCCAGAACTGCTGGCTGCACTTAACGAACTACCTTTTTATAAAGAAGCCGCTCCAAAATCTTTAGGCCTAGAATGGGTTAAGGCCGAAATTTTTCCTATACTTCAAACCTATGAGATTTCGGTAGAAGATAAGATTGCGACGTTTACAGCGCATATAAGTGTGCAGCTGGCTGAAGCTTTTAAGCAGTTGACTTCCAAGAAAAATGGAATATTAGTTACCGGTGGCGGTGCCTACAATACCTATTTGATAGAAAGTACTCAAAAGTTGATGCAAAACACACTTTTTATTCCAAAAGCGAAGCTTATAGAATTTAAAGAAGCACTCATTTTTGCGTTTATGGGAGTCTTGCGCTTGCGCAATACTAATAATGTATTAAAGTGTGTGACAGGTGCTTCAAAAGATCATTGTGCAGGTTTACTGTATTCACCTTAAATTAATATGAAAACGATAGGGAAAACCACCTAAGTCGTTATATTTGCTAACCCTCTAGATTATTTGATGAAAGATTTACTAAAACGTTACGAGAATAAAGAGCCTGAAATTGTATTTCACTGGAACGATCCCGAGACCGAAGCCGAAGGCTGGACGGTGATTAATTCGCTTAGAGGCGGAGCAGCCGGTGGAGGAACGCGTATGCGTGTGGGACTTGATCGAAACGAAGTTTTATCACTTGCCAAAACGATGGAGGTGAAGTTTACCGTGTCTGGCCCGGCGATTGGCGGAGCTAAGAGCGGAATTAATTTCGATCCTTCAGACCCCAGAAAAAAAGGAGTGCTTGAGCGCTGGTATGCAGCTGTTTCTCCTTTGCTGAAAAGTTACTACGGAACCGGGGGAGATCTCAATGTAGATGAAATTCACGAAGTGATTCCGATTACCGAAGAAAGCGGAGTGTGGCATCCACAAGAAGGAGTCTTCAACGGGCATTTTAAACCTACCGAAGCCGATAAGATCAATCGCATAGGTCAGCTGCGTCAAGGCGTGATTAAGGTGCTTGAAAATTCAGCATTTTCTCCAGATGTTTCCAGAAAGTATACCGTTGCAGATATGATCACCGGTTATGGGGTTGCTGAAGCTGCACGTCATTTTTATGATATTTACGGAGGAAATTTAGAAGGGAAGCGTGCCGTAATCCAGGGTTTTGGTAATGTAGGTTCTGCAGCAGCGTACTATTTGGCGCAACAAGGAGCGAAGATCGTTGGGATCATTGATGCCGGTGGCGGACTTATAAATGAAGAAGGTTTTTCTTTTGAGGAAATAAAAGATTTGTTCTTGAATAAAAAGGGCAATAAATTGGTAGCCGAGAATCTCATTTCTTTTGAAGAGGTAAATAAGCGCATTTGGGAAATTAAAACAGAGATTTTTGCTCCCTGTGCAGCTTCAAGATTAGTGACTCAGGCACAAATCGATACGATGATCGAAGCAGGATTAGAAGTCATTTCTTGCGGAGCAAATGTACCCTTTGCAGATAAAGAGATTTTCTTTGGCCCCATAATGGAGCATACCGATTCAAAAGTTTCGGTGATTCCTGATTTTATATCAAACTGTGGGATGGCTCGCGTTTTTGCTTATTTTATGGAGCGTCGTGTACAAATGACCGATGAGGCTATTTTCAACGATACGTCCCTGACGATAAAGAATGCAATAGAAAAAACATATAAACACAACAGCAGTAAGCAAAATTTGAGTAAAACTGCTTTTGAGCTTGCGTTACAGCAGCTCGTTTAATTTTAATAGAAATAATTAACCAACAAACAAATACAAATGTTAAAGTACTTTTTGGGTAGTAGCCCACGCTGGTTTAAGATGGCAATGATTGCTTTCTTGATATTTAATGTCATCTCTTACTATGTTTTAGGACCTATGGTAACCGCTTGGCTTTTTATAGGTGAATTTATTTTTACCCTGGCAATGGCCTTAAAATGCTATCCTTTACAATCTGGAGGTATCTTAGCTTTAGAAGCCTTGATCCTTGGGCTTACCAGTCCTGAAGCAGCGTATGAAGAAGTAGATCAAAACCTAGAAGTGGTGTTATTACTGGTATTTATGGTTGCCGGTATCTACTTTATGAAGCCTATGCTGATGTACATCTTCTCCAAGGTGTTTACTAAAATTAAGTCTAAGGTAGTGTTATCTATGCTGTTTGTTTTTCTTGCAGCAGTGCTTTCAGCCTTTTTAGATGCATTAACCGTAACCGCAGTTTTGATTAGTGTTGCAGTTGGATTCTATGGTGTATATCATAAAATTCACTCAATGGAAAACGCCGACTATGACGCCGACAGCATACCTGATAGGGAAGCGCTGAGTGGGGAAACGCTCGAGCAGTTTAGAGGTTTCTTACGTAGTTTGATTATGCACGGTGTTGTAGGTACTGCTCTTGGTGGTGTGTGTACACTGGTAGGAGAACCGCAAAACTTATTGATCGGTGAAAAAATGGGCTGGGAATTCATTGAGTTTTTTGAGCGTATGGCGCCAATTACAATTCCTGTTTTAGTGTGTGGTTTGCTTACAACCTTTATTCTTGAAAAGACTAAACTATTTGGTTTTGGAGATAAGCTTCCTGATGTAGCCCGTACTATTATAGAAAACTATACCGCTGAAGTTGATGAGAAAAGAACACCAAAGGAATCCTTCGGTCTTTGGATTCAAGGTATTTCAGCAATTCTTTTAATTCTTAGTTTGGCATTACACTTAGCTCCGGTAGGATTTATCGGTTTATTCTTAATTGTAGTTCAAACGGCATTTATGGGTATTACAGACGAGCACAGTTTAGGTAAGGCTTTTGAAGAAGCGCTTCCGTTTACGGCACTTTTAGTAGTATTCTTTGTAGTGGTTGCGATGATTCACGACCAACATTTGTTTACTCCGATTATTGAGTATGTACTTGAGATGGATCCTGATAGCCAGCCTTCTATGTTCTACTTAGCAAACGGAATTTTATCTATGATCAGTGATAACGTATTTGTGGCTACCGTATATATCAATGAAGTTGAATTAGCCTTTGATGCGGGGAATATCACCCGTGAGCAATTCAATCACTTAGCGGTAGCGATCAATACAGGTACTAACCTTCCTAGTGTGGCAACGCCTAACGGTCAGGCAGCATTTTTATTCTTATTAACTTCCTCATTGGCTCCGTTAATCAATCTTTCTTACGGAAGAATGGTAAAAATGGCACTTCCGTATACTATTGTATTAGGAGGTGTAGGATTGCTTGGAGTGTATATGTTCTTATAGAATTTTATAAAACGAATATTCAGGCATATAATTTAAAATGCTTTTGCACGTTAACTTCATAACTAATTAAGAAAACTATGCTTACACTCTTGTTGCAAGAAGGTGCTGAAAACTTACCATCACTTGCTGCCGAAGAAGAACCGGTAGAAAAGACGTTATCGCTTTTTGATCTATTGATGAGCGGTGGATTACCGGGGCAGATTATTATACTCGTGCTTTTTGTGCTGCTTTTTGTAGCGATCTATATCTATTTTGAACGTTTATTTGCGATTAAAGCTGCATCCGGAATGGATAGCAACTTTATGAATCAAATTAAAGACAACGTCGCTAACGGTAAGATCGAAGCAGCAAAAGTGCTTTGTGCACAGCAAAACAGTCCGGTTTCAAGATTAACCGCAAAAGGCATCAGCCGAATCGGGAGTCCGTTAGAAGATATCAATACAGCAATCGAGAACTCAGGACGTCTTGAAGTCTATCGTCTGGAGAAAAACGTAAGTGTATTGGCTACAATTGCCGGTGCTGCGCCTATGATTGGATTTTTAGGAACGGTGATCGGGATGGTACTTGCTTTTCATCAATTGGCAACCAGCAGCGGTCAGGCAGAAATGGGTAACCTTGCAGAAGGTATTTATACAGCGATGACGACAACCGTTGCAGGTCTTATCGTAGGTATTATCGCCTATATTGGATACAATCACTTGGTCGTGCGCACAGACAAAGTGGTGCATCAGATGGAAGCTACAGCGGTTGATTTCTTAGATATGTTAAACGAACCGGTTTAGTATGAACCTACGCGGAAGAAATAAAGTAAGTCCGGAATTTAGTATGAGTTCCATGACAGATATTGTATTTCTGTTGTTGGTATTCTTTCTGCTAACTTCTCCTGCCATTACACCAGATGCGCTTGACCTTATTTTGCCAAAGGCGAAAGGAAAAACGAGTAACCAGCAAAATCTTTCAGTAAGTATTACTAAGGATCTGGATATTTATGTGAATAAAGAACGCGTTTTGCCTAACAACTTAGAATCGTTTATCAAAAGTGAACTTTCAGGGGTTGAAGAGCCTACCATTATTTTAAGAGCAGAAGAAGGTGTTCCTATTGAAGAAGCTGTTTCGGTAATGGATATTGCCAATCGCAATAAATATAAAATCGTTCTGGCTGTAAGGCCTAACTAATACAAAACCGAATCAAATACATCATTTGGTTCGGTTTTTGAATTTCAGTATTCCTAAAACTATGGCGTCTTGAGCTTTTTAGATACAAAACATAAACGCAAATCATTTACATTAACAAGCATCATCTATGCCTTGTTTTTGATTTTGTTGTTTTTTGCCGGACTCACTTATCTAGACCCACCGCCAGAAAGTGGAATTGCTATAAATTTTGGAACTTCAGATGTAGGTTCAGGTAATATTCAGCCGCAAGCTGCAGTTGAATCTGCTCCGCGAAACACCACGCCAGAACCACCTCAAGTAGAAAAAGCACCTGAAGTGAAAGAGGAGGTAGTGACGCAAGAAACCGAAGAAGCGCCGGTTATCAAAGAAGAGCCTAAAAAGGAAGAGAAAAAGCCGGTTGAAGAGCAGCCTAAGAAAACCGAAACCAAACCGGTTGAGGCAAAAAAACCTGACCCTAAACCAGATAAATCTACTACAGATGCTTTGTCTAGTATTTTAAAAGGACCCAAAAGCTCGGGAACAGAACGAGGAGGTGAAGGTAATGACAATCAGGCCGGAGATAAAGGAGATCCTAACGGCGATCCTAATGCTTCAAGTTATTACGGTAACGGTAAAGGTCTTGATGGCGACGGAAACTATCAACTCGGCGGTCGTAAGGCTTTGAGTAAACCAAAACGCGTTCAAGATTGTAATGAAGCCGGAATCGTGGTCGTGAGTATTGAGGTAGATCGTAACGGAAATGTGATCAAAGCAACGCCAGGAGTGCGTGGAACAACCAACAACAGCCGGTGTTTGCTTGATCCTGCAAAAGCTGCTGCATTGGCTACCAAATTCAATCCGGACTCTGATGCACCTTCACGACAAATCGGTAAGATCGTATATAAGTTTAGTCTTTCAGAATAATGAACTATCAGCAGACGCTGCAGTATATGTTTGAGCGCTTGCCTATGTTTCAGCGACAGGGCGCTTCGGCATTCAAAAAAGATTTAGGTAACATTACCAAGCTATGCAATTATCTAAATAATCCACAAAACACCTTTAAATCAATTCACGTAGGCGGAACCAACGGTAAAGGCTCAACGAGTCATATGCTGGCTTCTGTGCTGCAAGAAGCAGGTTACAAGACGGGATTACATACGTCACCGCATTTAAAAGACTTTAGAGAGCGTATACGCGTCAACGGGAAGATGGCGGAGGAAAACTTCGTTGTTGAGTTTGTTGAAGCGCATAAGTCTTTTATAGAAGCCAATCAGCTTTCTTTTTTTGAACTTACCGTCGGGATGGCTTTTGAATACTTTAAAAGGCAACAAGTGGATGTAGCAATTATTGAAGTAGGCCTCGGCGGAAGGTTAGATTCAACAAATATCATCACGCCAGAATTATCGGTGATTACTAACATTGGTTTAGATCACACCGCTTTTCTAGGAGATACCTTAAATGCAATTGCAGGAGAAAAAGCCGGAATAATTAAACCGAATATTCCAGTGGTGATCGGTGAACGTCAAGAGGAAACTACAGCCGTTTTTGACACTGCTGCAGAGAAAAGCAATGCACCTATAGTTTATGCTTCAGATTATGAGTTTACTAACTTAGAAAGCGAACTCAAAGGCGCATATCAACAAAAAAATAAAGCAACTGTGCAACAGGCAGTGGCGGTTTTAAATGAAAGAACGGCGTTCACGGTTTGTAATCGAGCCTTGGTTGTCGGGATAAAGAATGTGGTAAGCAATACCGGTTTGTTGGGACGCTGGCAAATTATACAGGAATCCAATCCTAAGATAGTTTGCGATACCGGGCACAACAAAGAAGGCCTGACTTATGTGATGCGTCAACTGGAAGAAGAGCCTTATAAGCACTTGCATATCGTTTTAGGAGTGGTTTCAGATAAAGATTTAGGGAGCATTCTACCATTATTCCCAAAAGAAGCGACGTATTATTTCAGCAAACCGGATGTGCCGAGAGGACTTTCTGAAGAAGATTTGCAGCAAAAAGCAGCTGCATTTGATCTACACGGAAAAAATTTCAAAAAAATTTCAGAGGCTTTGGAAGCTGCTAAAAACGCGTCAAATACTGAGGATCTGGTGTTTGTGGGAGGGAGCACTTTTGTGGTTGCAGAAATAATTTAATTTTTTTCAAAAAAGGCTTTGCGAACTTAAAAATTGGTTTATATTTGCATCCGCTAACAGCAAGGGCGCGTAGCTCAGTTGGTTCAGAGCACTTGGTTTACACCCAAGGGGTCAGGGGTTCGAATCCCTTCGCGCCCACAAAGGCTTCCAGAAATGGAAGCCTTTTTTGGTTTTATACCTTTCCTGTAAACATTCTTGTTAAATGTTAAAATGATTAACATTTATACGATTTTCTCAAATCCCTAGTTACTAAATAAAGCTTCCTGTCCTAAGTTATGCGCAATGAGTGGGTTGAGACCTTTGGAGGCTGATAAATTTGTGTTTTTCTTAAAAAAATATTAAAATTGAATCCCTGAATTTCAAGACTCTGAATTTAAATGATCGTAAGAAAATCTCTCGTAGTAGGTACTTTTCTAGTTCTTATTGCTGTTTTTGCATTTACTAGACCGCAGTTCCATTCTCAAACAATCTCAGAAACATCAGAAGCTCACGCTTTGAGTCCGTTAGCCGTTCTTAAGCAAAAAGAAGAGGCGCATGCCTATAAACTGCGCAAGAAAGCTTTAGAAGAAGCGGTTGATTCTTATTTTAAAGATGCGATTAGAAAGCGTTTGATCATAGGCGCCGGAGTGAGTATTGTTAGTGGTGATTCGATTATTTTAGAATCTGGATTTGGTAAACGAAATGTTTATAAAAAAGATTCGGTAAACGCAGAAACCGTTTTTAGACTGGGCTCGCTTTCAAAAGGTTTTACAGGTGTTTTAGCCGGAATCGAAGTTCAGGAAGGGAATTTAAACTGGGATGACAAGCTTATAGATGCGGTGCCTAACTTCAGTTTAAAAGATAAAAACAACGCCCAAGCGATCACACTATCCAATGTGCTATCACATACGAGCGGTGTTCCGTATCATTGTTATACCAATCTGGTAGAAGATGGCTTGTCACTACAAAAAATCGCGGCGCGCTTTAATGTGATCAATACGTATACGAGACCTGGACTAGTATATAGTTATCAGAATGCGATGTTTGCGATGAGCGGTCAAATGATGCAAGCTGCCACAGGGCAAACCTTACAAGAATTACTTCAGAATAAAATTTTCACACCGCTGAATATGACTACCGCTTCAACCGACTATGAAGCGATGGTAGGGACAAATAATTTTGCATTTCCACATAAAAGCACGTGGAAGGGTTGGCGTCGTCTACCGGTGAACAAGAAGTATTTTAATGCCGTAGCCGCAGGTGGTGTAAACGCCAGTGCAGACGATATGGGTAAATGGATGCGTTTTTTGCTGGGACATAACAAGTATATCGCAGATTCTACAACATTGTCAGAAGTGTTTAAGCCGGAAATCGAAATTCCTGATGCCGGTAAATACTATCAGCGCTGGAAAGGACACTTGAGATCGTCATACGCTTATGGATGGCGTGTGCACGAGTTTATTGATGCTGAAACCGGTGCCGAATCTAAAATGATTCACCACGGAGGGAGTGTAAGTGACTTTAGAAATGAGATCGCTATCTTCCCTGAAGAAGATCTAGGTATTTGTGTATTGTTTAATAGTTTGACGCCTTTAGCAAGTTCAGTAATTCCTGAGCTTCATAAGATCGTTGAAGAAATTATGAATGCGCCAATTGAAGGACTTGAGACCGATAGATTGGCTGTAAATTTGTAATACGATACTGTTAAAATAGTTAAAATAAAAGCTACTCCCTAGAGTGGCTTTTTTTATGGATTTGACAATTAGTTTGAAGCTATTTTTTAAGAATTTAATTTATAGGCCGGTTTACTAAACTATTGCATCAAAAAAAGGACGATTCTTGGCGATTGTAGTCCGTTACTTTTAGGATCGTCCAGTATTAAATAACGTTAAGAGCAATTTACACTTCATCAGGTTGCAGTAACTTAGGTTTAAAATACTTTGTTTAATTTAAGGAACGATAAAACCAACCAAAATGCAAAAACCTAATGAACGACTCAAAAATCAAACAGCAATTGTCACCGGCTCAAGTACGGGTATAGGAGCGTCTGTAGCACTCGCTCTGGGAAGAGATGGAGCCAATGTTGTGGTGAACTATAATTCTTCTGAAAAGGAAGCGCAAGAGGTTGCAGATCAAATCAACGCTGACGACACCTGTGGTGAAGCAATCATATTTCAATGTGATGTAAGCAAAGAAGATGATGTGAAAGCGATGTTCAAAAAAACTATTGAAAAATTCGGGACTGTTGATATTCTGGTCGCCAATAGTGGTTTGCAAAAAGACGCTGCACTGCACGAGATGACCTTAAAGGACTGGCAACTGGTAATTGACGTAAATTTAACCGGACAGTTTTTATGCGCCAGAGAAGCTATTAAAGAGTTTATGCGTCGAGGAATGCGAGAGGGCGTTTCAAAGTCTTTGGGGAAAATCATTCATATGAGTTCTGTACACCAAATTGTGCCTTGGGCAGGTCACGCCAATTATGCGGCTTCCAAAGGAGCGATTAATATGTTGATGGAAAGTATCTGTCAAGAGTATGCGCCACTAAAAGTGCGCTGCAATAGCATTGCTCCGGGATTTATCAAAACAGACATCAACAAGGATGCTTGGGATAGTGAGAATGCGACAGATAAATTATTCAAGCTTATCCCGTATAAGCGATTAGGTGTGCCGGAGGATGTGGGGAGTACTGCAGCGTGGTTGGCTTCAGACGAATCAGAATATATTAATGGTACGACCCTTTTTGTAGATGGGGGGATGACGTGCTATCCAGGATTTACAACAAATGGATAAAAAAAATACAGAAGAACAGAAACGGCTTGATGCACATTATTCCAATCAGGAAGATTGGTTGCAATGGGGGCCTTATTTAAGTGAAAGACAGTGGGGTACGGTGCGCGAAGATTATAGTCCGCAAGGAGATGCTTGGGGCTATTTTCCGCACGATCACGCCCGTAGTCGCGTATATCGTTGGGGAGAAGATGGTTTAGCCGGTTTTACAGATAAGTATTGCAACGTATGCTTTGGATTAGCGCTATGGAATGGTAACGACGCGATTTTAAAAGAGCGCTTGTTTGGTCTTACCGGCCCTGAAGGGAATCACGGCGAAGATGTGAAGGAGCAGTATTACTATTTAGAAAATACGCCTACGCATTCGTACATGAAGCATCTGTATAAATATCCGCAGGCAAAGTTTCCTTACGGAGATTTAGTGCGTGAAAATCAAAAACGCGATCGCAAAGCAGAAGAATACGAACTTATAGACACGGGTGTCTTTGACAATAACGCGTATTTTGATGTAGTTACAGAATATGCAAAAGCCGGTCCTAAGGATATTTGTGTGAAGATCTCTGTGACGAACCGCAATACTAAAAAAGCAAAACTGCACGTACTTCCTCAGCTCTGGATACGCAATTTTTGGAGTTTTAGAGATATGCCGTTTAAACCTTCGATCACAAAGAATGAAGATGATAAAAATTCGATACATGTAAAGCATCCGTATACGGGGGATTACAATTTCTACTTTGAGACGCCAGATCATCTGTTATTTACAGAAAACGAAACCAATGACGAGCGACTTTATCTTCAGCCTAATGATCATCCTTATAAGAAAGATTTTTTCCATACGGCGGTCATCAATAAAGATTTTCGCCTTGCGAAAAAGAAACAGGAAGGAACCAAGTTTGCCCCGCATTATAAGCGTAAATTAAAAGGAGGAGAGACCGTAGTCTTTAAATTAAGGCTAACCACCGAAACCTTGACTAATGCTTTTTCAGCAGATTTTGATACGCTTTTTACGCAGCGTTATCAGGAATGTGTCGATTTTTATGAGGGCGTGAATCAAATTAAAGATGTGGAGGCAAAAGGGATCCAGCGCCAGGCTTTTGCCGGTCTTTTATGGTCAAAGCAATATTATAACTACGAAGTGGAGCAATGGCTTAAGGGTGATCCCAAAGTGTCTACCCCGCCTGAAGCACGCAAATCAGGTAGAAATAGTAACTGGAAAACGCTACGCAACCACGACATTCATCTTATGCCCGATAAGTGGGAATATCCTTGGTATGCTGCTTGGGATAGCGCTTTTCATTGCATCACTATGGCGTATGTAGATCCCGAGTTTGCAAAAAAGCAATTGTTGCTTTTTACAAAAGAGTGGTATATGGCGCCCAATGGGCAAATTCCGGCTTATGAATGGAATTTTAGCGATGTGAATCCGCCCACACAGGCATTTGCAGCGCTTCAGATTTATAAGATTGAGCGGGATACGATAGGCAAACAGGATATTGACTTCCTTAAACGTATCTTCAACAAGTTGTCACTCAATTTTACGTGGTGGGTGAATCAAGAAGATCGAAGACAAAATAATGTGTTTCAAGGTGGATTCTTGGGCCTTGATAATATCGGAGTGTTTGATCGCAGTAGCGGAATTCCCGGTAATGCACATTTAGAGCAAGTTGACGGTACCTCGTGGATGGCGTTGTATTGCCTGAATATGCTCGAGATAAGTATCAAAATTGCTTTTGAAGATCCTTCATATGAGGAGATGGCGACCAAATTTTTTGGCCATTTTATTTTTATTGCTGAAGCTTTAAATAAGCTGAATGAAGATTACGAAGGTACGTGGGATGAAGAGGAAGGCTTTTTCTATGATAAACTGGTTTTTGAAGACGGAAGTTTTCAGCCGATCAAAGTACGCTCTATCGTTGGGATTATGTCGCTTATCGCCGTGCTGCATATCAGTAAAGAAACGTTAGACCGCCTGCCCAATTTTAAATACAGTGTAAACTGGTTTAGAAAATACAGAAAGGCAAACCTAAAATATCAGGTTATTCAGGAGTTTTCAGAAGAATCTGATTTGCTTCTGGCGCTTGTGCCTAAAGAGCGCGTGGAGATTATGTTGAAGGCAGTTTTTGATAAAGACGAATTTTTAAGTGATCACGGGCTACGTTCCTTGTCAAAAATTCACGAGGAAACCTATAAAATAGACATCAACGGCACTAATTACGAGATTAAATACGAGCCGGCAGAGTCTGAGTCTTCTATGTTTGGAGGTAATTCCAATTGGCGTGGTCCTGTCTGGATGCCGTTTAATTACTTATTTGTAACAGCGATTAAAGAATTTAGAGATTACTACGGAAAAAATCTTGAAGTCGAGTACCCTACCGGCAGCGGCAACATCTTAGGCTTAAATGAGATTCGCAATGACTTGATGAAGCGCTTACTCACACTTTTTCAAACCGATGAAAACGGAGATCGTCCTGTAAATGCACAGCACAGCGAGATTTACAAGGATCCTCACTTTAAAGATTTAGTCATGTTTTATGAGTATTTTCACGGAGATACCGGTCGAGGTATTGGAGCATCTCATCAAACGGGATGGACTGCTTTGATCGCTAATATGATTAATGAAATTTATTAGTTTTATGTCTAAAGGTTTTTTGATAAAATCAACGATACTTCTCGTTCTAGCACTTGTTACAATGAATACTACAACCGCTCAAAATTTTAAGTTTACTAAAGATCACGATGCTTTGCTGGTTAAAGACCTTGATAAATCAGCAAAGTTTTATAGCAGCATTCTAGGGCTGCCTGAAATTTATAATGCTGGGCTGGGGCCTAAATTCAGATGGTTTGCGCTAGATAATAAAGTGCAAATTCATCTTATAGAAAGTGAGGAAGATTTTACGCCGCACAAAGGTGTGCATCTGGCATTGAATGTAGATGATCTGGATGCTTTTATGACTTTCTTGAAAGAACACAATGTTCCTTTTGAAAATTGGCCGGGCGAAGCAAATACGACCAATACCAGGCCAGACGGCGTAAGACAAATCTACTTAACAGATCCTGATGGGTATTGGATAGAAGTGAACACTAATAAATTATAACGTACAGGATGGATTTTTACCTCATAACCGCAATTTTGGTTGGTCTTGCTGCGGCATTTGGCTACATTAATTTACGCTTTCTAAAACTCCCTAACACCATAGGAATTATGCTCATTACCCTCTTGTTTACACTTGGGGTTTTAGGATTGAGTTATTATGATGATACCCTGTTAGAGGCAGAAAAGGAGATCATAAACAGTATAGATTTTGAAAAAGTACTGCTAGACGGAATGCTTAGTTTTCTGCTTTTTGCGGGAGCTTTACATACCAATTTTGAGCAACTCCGCTTACAGCGCTGGCCGGTTATGGTGTTTGCCACAGTTGGTGTTCTCACCTCGACCTTTTTGGTAGGAGGGGCGATGTATTATGTGTTGATGCTTTTAGGTTTTGAAGTCGCTTTCATCTATTGTTTACTCTTTGGTGCGTTAATTTCGCCTACCGATCCTATTGCAGTTTTAGGGATTTTGAAAAAAGCAGGAGCGCCCAAAAAGTTAGAAACAAAAATTGTTGGAGAGTCTCTCTTTAATGATGGTGTAGGCGTTGTTGTTTTTCTTACGCTTTTCAAAATAGCCGGTTCAACCGAAGCGGTGACTCCGGTAGATATTTTGGAGCTTTTTGGTTTGGAGGTTTTAGGAGGAATTGGTTTAGGACTTGCAATAGGCTGGATAGCATACAAACTTCTCAAATCTATAGATGATTATGATATTGAAGTGATCATCACACTTGCGGCGGTGATGGGAGGTACGGTGATCGCACAGCGATTGCATTTATCTGCGCCTCTGGCCATGGTCACTGCCGGTTTGGTGGTAGGTAATGATACAGTGCGTAAGACGACAATGTCTCAACTTACCGAAACCTATGTAGATAAATTTTGGGAGTTGGTAGATATACTTCTAAATACCATTCTCTTTGTACTCATCGGGATGGAACTCTTGGTGCTGAGTTTTGAATTAAGTGCGGTGATTGCTGGTTTAATAGCGATTCCTGTGGTGCTTTTGTGTAGATATATTTCTTTACTCTTACCTATAAATTTCTTTGAAAAACACCTCGATTTTGTACCGCGTACTGATGTTATCATGACTTGGGGAGGTTTGCGCGGAGGTATTTCTATAGCTTTAGCGCTTAGTCTTACACAAGAAATGCATCGGGATTTATTTCTAGTAATTACCTATGTTATAGTGGTGTTCTCTATTTTGGTTCAAGGGCTTTCTGTAGGTACGATCATTAAAAAGTTAGGGGTAAGTCAGGTTTCAGAATCTTCAAGTCACTAAATACTTCCTAGATTGTAAAAAATGCATCTTTTAAAAGTAAAAGATGCATTTTTTATTTCCGTAGATATTAAAAATCATTTTTAGCAGATTTAAAATAATTTTTAATAATAATTATTTTATTTTTGTACAAGTACTTAAGGTGCTAGCCCCTGAATATGATTTTGCCAGATTGGGTTTAGGGACTCGTTCATATTGAACATTTGATCTGGTATTGGCCTCCGCAAGGAGGCTTTTTCTTTTTTAAGAGCCTCAGTTAGGTCGTTTACTCTGCACGCTCTAAACCTTCGTCAATGCGCTCTTCAACTTCTTGTTCTACTTCCTGTTCCACTTCTGGAGTTTCAATAGGTTTCCCGTTTTCTAACCAGAAGGTAAAAAACATCGGGTAATGGTCAGAACCAATATTTGGAAGGCGCTGCATCGTGTCTACCGTAACATTGGTAGAATGAAATAAATGATCTATTGGGAATCTGAGATACCAATAATCGGCGTGAAACGTAGGAAATAATCCCCGCCCAATACGTGGGTCTATGAGTCCGGTTACTTTAGCAAAAAGCCTACTTACTCTAGACCAAACCACATCGTTCAAATCCCCGCAAACAATAATAGGATGGTTATCTTCTAGAACACGCACAGCTTTGCCCACGATCAATAATTCTGCATCGCGTTCTTCTGAAGTTTCATTTTCAGTTGGACTCGGAGGTGCAGGATGTACGCAGATCAATTCTACGGGAGTCGCGCCGCCATGATGCACTTTGGTAAAAATTGACGGTACATCTTTTTCAACCAAATAATTTACTTGGGTTTCAGAGAGTTCATACTTGCTGTACAAATGCATTCCGTAGAAATTATCAAGAGGAACACGCACTACATTAGGATAATCTTCTTCAAGTTCTTTTAAGCCATTTTCCCAGCCTTTGTCAGTTTCCATAACCAGTAAAAGGTCGGGTTGGTGTAGGTTAACCTGCTCGATAAGTTTATGGTATTCCCGGTTTGTTTGTAAAACGTTAGCGCTTAACAGACTTATCTTATTAAGCATTTCGGCATTATCTGGCTTTTTATGCTTCCGCGGAAAAAAGCTGGTATACGGAAAAACTACATACAGCTGAAAACCGAGCGTAATGATCAGACTGATGAACACAACATACTGCCAAGGGCTCTGTGGAAATTCCAGTCCTAGGATCAAGCCAAGGATCACAATTTGTAAGACCGATGTTTGTACGCGAATAAAATCCCAGCCTCTAATGATCCAATGCGTACCCTGCGTTAAGGGAAGAAGGGCAATGACAATTAAAAAGAGGGCAAAGGCATATAAAACCATGGGGAGTTAGTTTGTGAGTTGCTGAAAAAGCTGTTCAAGCGAAGTATTCTTTTTATTAAGCTGGAGAATTTTTAAGCCGTTATCGTGAGCAAAATCAAAAATAGCCGGGCGCATATCTTGCGAGGTATCAAAGGTCATTTCGTATACAAAACCAATGGTATTGGTTACTTCTGCTACACGATCTAGTTGCTGCAATAATTCGATCTCTATGCGGTAATCAAATTCTACGACAATGATTTGCTCTGTACTGGTATTGAGTTCTTCCAGTTTTTTATCTGCTACGATTTTTCCTTTATTGATGATTATTACACGATCACACACGGCTTCTACTTCTTGCATGATATGCGTAGAAAGTAAGACCGTTTTTGATTTGCCTACAGTTCTTATGAGCGCGCGTATTTCCCGCAGCTGATTAGGGTCTAGTCCGGTTGTGGGTTCGTCTAAAATAAGTACTTCAGGATCGTGGATCAATGCTGCGGCCAAACCTACGCGTTGTTTATATCCTTTACTTAGCTGTTTTATTCTCTTAGAAATCTCGGGTTGTAATCCGGTGAGTTCGATTACAGTTTCAATACGCTCCTTAGGCGCTTTGTTCAAGTCAGCGTGTAATTTTAAATACTCTCTGATGTACATTTCAGGATACAGCGGATTATTTTCAGCTAAATATCCCACACTGCGTCTCACGGCTAAAGCTTCTTCCTGGGTTGAAAAGTTATTTACGCTGGTCGTTCCTGATGAAGCTTTGAGATACGTGGTCAAGATTTTCATCATCGTACTCTTTCCTGCGCCGTTTGGTCCCAAGAAACCGGTGACTTCGCCTTTGTTTACAGTAAAAGAGACTTCATCCAGTGCCTTTTGGTCGTTGTAAAATTTAGATACCTGAGATACCTTAATAGACATAGTATGTAGAATTGGAGCAGGTTTAAAGTCTAAAATTACACATTTAGCCTTCAGCCTACTGTTTTTAAAACCTTAAAATTACTTATGTCGTAGTATGCGCAGCGCAAGATGAATGTCTTTGTAGAAAATCTTCTAATAAAGAACCTTAATCTTTGGGTTATATTCTGTTTTATTTAATCATTGGGCGATAATGATTGGATATCTGTAAAAATAGAAGGCTTTTAAAGCTGTTCTTAATTAATTAGTTACTTTAGCAGCATAATAAAAGAAACACATGTCTAACGTACTTTATTTTTATAACCGCTATTACTTCTTTTTCTTCTGGAAAGAGATGGGGCCGCTATAGAGTAACGTATAGTATTACAATATCATATAGGGTCCCGATTTAAAAAATCGGGATTTTTTTTGTTATAAACCGAAGCTAAACAGTTGAAACACAAAGTAGCCATACAAGGAATTAAAGGGTCTTTTCACCATAAAGTCGCTCAGGATTTTTTTAGTGAAGATGTTGAAGTGATTGATTGCAATAGCTTTCAAGAGTTGGTGAATAGACTTATAAGGGGAGAGGCGACCGATGCGGTAATGGCGATTGAAAATTCTATTGCAGGAAGCATTATCCCCAATTATGCTTTACTCGATCATCATAATTTAAATATTGAAGGAGAGCGCTACTTAGCCATAAGTCAAAATTTAATGGTGATGCCGGGCCAGAAGCTTGAAGATATTCACGAAGTGTGGTCGCATCCTATGGCGCTTTTGCAGTGTAAAGAATTCTTTAAGGATAAAGAACACATTAGGCTGGTAGAAGATGATGATACTGCAGGTGCTGCAAAGCGAATTGCTGATGGAAACTTGAAAGGAATAGGGGCTATTGCCGGAACTACAGCGGCCTCAATTTATGGGTTAGATGTCATCGCTCACGATATTCAGACCATTAAAGACAATTCAACACGCTTTTTTGTGCTGAATACTAACGGACGTACAGAGGCAGATGTTCCCGATAAAGCTTCGGTTAAATTTTTGACCGATCACAAACGCGGAAGCCTCGCTGCGGTTTTAAATGTAATGAGTGATTGCAGGCTCAATCTGACCAAGATTCAGTCGCTCCCAGTCATTGAAACGCCTTGGAAATATTCGTTTTTCGTAGATGTAACCTTTGAGGATTATGCAGATTTTGAAAAGGCTAAAAAACTATTAGATATTATGGCTCAGGAATTTAAAATTCTTGGTGAATATAAAAACAGAAAATCATGATTATAGCATCGGCTAACAGGCTTAACCAAACTTCTGAGTACTACTTTTCGCGTAAGCTAAAAGAAGTGCGTGCTCTTGCAGCTGCCGGGAAACCTATAATCAATATGGGTATTGGTAGTCCCGATCTGGCTCCGCCGCCACACGTCATTAAAGCTTTGACAAGTTCGCTGGTAGATGGGCCTGCACATCAATACCAGAGTTACAAAGGACTTCCTCAGCTTACTGAGGCTATGGCAGATTTTTATCAAAAGCGATATGCGGTAACGCTAAATCCTGAAGACGAAATTTTACCCTTGATGGGATCAAAGGAAGGCATAATGCACATCAGCATGGCTTTCCTGAATCCGGGAGACGAGGTGTTGATTCCGAATCCAGGGTATCCAACCTATACTTCGGTAACGCGTTTGGTTGAAGCTGAGCCGGTTTATTACAATCTGGACGCTTCAAATAATTGGATGCCTGATTATTCAGCTCTGGAAAAAAGAGATTTGAGTAAGGTGAAATTGATGTGGGTAAACTATCCGCATATGCCTACAGGAGCAAAAGCGACTACTGCCGACTTTGAGAAGCTTGTGGCGTTTGCAAAAGCAAATGAGATTCTTTTAGTAAACGACAATCCATACAGTTTCATTCTTAATGAAAATCCGCAGAGCATTTTAAGCGTTTCGGGAGCAAAAGAAGTAGCTATTGAGTTGAACTCTTTGAGTAAGTCTTTCAATATGAGCGGATGGCGTGTTGGGATGTTGCTTGGTGCTGCAGACTATGTAAGCACGGTGCTTACTGTAAAAAGTAATATGGATAGCGGAATGTTCTACGGAATTCAAAAAGGAGCCGCTGCCGTACTGACTGAAGGAGAAGCCTGGTTCAACGGCTTGAATGAAATTTATGAAAAACGCCGCGAGCAAGTTTGGAAGCTGGCTGATTTGCTGGGATGCACTTATGATAAAAATGCAGCCGGAATGTTTGTTTGGGCAAAACTGCCCGAAGGAGCAGGAGATGCCGAAGCCTTTATCGATGATATTTTGATCAATAAAAGCGTGTTTATCACGCCGGGAAGTATTTTTGGTTCGCAAGGAGCCGGGTACATTCGCTTTTCACTTTGTGTAACCGAAGATAAAATTAAAGAAGCCATTGGAAGATTTTAAAAACATATTCGTTCTGGGTATCGGACTCATAGGTGGTTCGTTGGCGCGTGATTTAAAACGGGTGTTGCCGGGGAGTACGATCTATGGTGTTGATAGCAACGACGATCATCTGGATGAAGCCGTTGGTCTGGGCGTGATTGATCATTCGGCGCGCTTTGAAGCGATAAACCAAGCCGATTTAGTGATCTTGGCGATTCCGGTAGATCAGGCCAATTTGTTTTTACCACCGGTTTTAGATGCGATTGCACCTAACGCTTTGGTGATGGACGTAGGTTCAACTAAAGGCAGTGTGTGTGATGCGGTTCAAAATCATCCTAAGCGCGATCAGTTTTTGGCAGCGCACCCGATTGCAGGAACCGAATTTTCAGGACCATCGGCAGCGATCGAAAATTTGTATAAAAACAAGACTATGATTCTATGCGAGGTTGAAAAAACCCGTGAAGATCTATTGGCAAAAGCTATGCAGATTTTTGAGGCATTGCCTATGCAAATTCGGTATATGAATCCGCATTCGCATGATAAGCATATTGCTTACGTGTCGCATTTATCGCACATCAGCAGCTTTATGCTGGGGAAAACCGTAATCGAAAAAGAGAAAAACGAAAAGGATATTTTTGATATGGCAGGCAGTGGATTTGCTTCTACAGTACGTCTGGCAAAAAGTAATCCGGCAACCTGGACGCCTATTTTTAAAGAAAATAAGGCTAACGTGCTGGAAAGCTTAACCGAATACATCAATAATTTAACGCATTTCAAAAATGTTCTAGAAGCCGAAAATTATGAAGAGGTTTTTAATGAAATGCACAATACAAACCACATAAAATCAATACTTAAAGGATTATCGTAATCAGCTAAAAGCTGTAAATTTGTTGAATATGGAAAATAAGAAAGAACTTAGAAACTGGTTAGACGCTTTCAATCTGGATCATCCGCTTGTAATCGCAGGTCCTTGTAGCGCAGAAACTGAAGAGCAAGTATTAAAAATTGCTCACGAGCTAAAAGACACAGATGCTACTGTTTTTAGAGCAGGAATCTGGAAACCACGTACCCGCCCGGGAATGTTTGAAGGTGTGGGAGCGCTAGGTTTAAAATGGCTTCAGAAAGCTAAAGAGGAAACCGGGATGCTTACGACTACCGAGGTTGCAAATCCTAATCACGTAGAGCTTGCGTTAAAACACGATGTAGATATTCTATGGATTGGTGCGCGTACCACCGTTTCTCCTTTCAATATTCAAGAAATTGCAGAAGCGCTTAAAGGAACAGATAAAACAGTTCTTATCAAAAACCCGGTGAATCCTGATCTGGCTTTATGGTTAGGGGCTGTGGAGCGTTTTTATACGCAAGATGTTAAAAATCTTGGTGTGATTCACAGAGGTTTTTCAACGTATGAGAAAACCCGTTACCGAAATAATCCAGAATGGCAAGTTGCTGTAGACTTACAAAACCAGTTTCCGGACCTTCCATTAATTTTAGATCCATCACATATCGCCGGGCGTCGTGATATTATTTTTGATCTATGCCAGACTGGTCTTGATCTTAATTACGACGGAATTATGGTGGAGACCCACTACGATCCAGACAATGCGTGGAGTGATGCTAAACAGCAAATCACACCGTCTACTTTGGTACAGATTATGAAAGATCTAAAAATTCGTAAAGAAGAAGGTACCGCTGCAGAATTTAATAATAAATTGAATACGCTGCGTACACAGATCGATGTAGTTGATCATCAATTGATAGAAAGCTTAGGAAAGCGTATGAAAATCGCTGATGCTATAGGTGAACTTAAAACTGAAAATAACGTTGCGATCCTTCAGTCTAAACGTTGGAATGAAATTTTAGGCGCAATGATCTTAGAAGGTGAAAAGCACAACTTGAGCGAAGAGTTTATTCTACGTGTTTTTAAAGCGATTCACCAAGAGTCTATCAATCACCAGAAGAAAATTTCTAGAATGGAAGAAGCTTAGGCTCTTGCATAAATTTTAAATAGAAACGGCGCTCATTGAGCGCCGTTTTTTTTTGAACCGCCTACAGGTGAAATACTCCCGATTCTTACATTTCGGTGTTTTTCTTATCCCTGCTTAGGTCTTTTAAAAATATAGCGGGTTACATAAATCCCGTTTTCATCATCTTTTCCACCATAACTTTCAACACCGCTGTTGACGAAAGCAAGTTCCCAGCCTTCTTCGGCCATAGCGTTGATTTTTGACGTCACTACTGCATCATTTGCAGCAATATTTTGAAACCGTATTCCGCCTAAATTAAAAAAGTTGAGCAGTTTAGTTTCCTCAAAATTCTTTACGCGAATGTCACCACGATCAGCTTTATTCCGGGAATTATCTTCTTCAGAGCGTTCACTGGTAAATTCTTTGTAATCGCGTTCAGCTTCGGTTGAGATCATTCTTGAACGGCCAATTCCGTTAGGGATGATAGATTCAATAACGGTTACGGTTTGGTATTCCATCACTTGCGCGCACAGCGGAATGCTCAACAAGCCAAAGAAAAGGAGCAGCGTAGTTTTAAATTTCATAATGTAGGATTTTAAGCGTTAACGATTTTAGTTACTTTAAAATAAAGTAGTTTTACATGTTGAAATTAGTAAAAAGATTTGTTGAAAGGAATAGTTTATAAATCGACCGGAAGCTGGTACAGTGTAAAAGATGATTCGGGCAATTTTTACGATTGCCGCATCAAAGGTCGTTTTAGGATTCAGGGTATCAAAAGCACCAATCCTGTTGCGGTAGGTGACCGCGTTGTTTTTGAACTTGAAGAAACCGGCGATGCAGTTACCGGAGTGATCAAGGCGATTGAGGATCGTGATAATTACATCATTAGAAAATCGGTTAACCTTTCAAAACAAACGCATATTATTGCGGCTAATATAGATCGCTGTTTTTTAATTATCACACTAAACAATCCGCCTACTTTTACAGCTTTTATTGATCGGTTTTTGGTGACCTGTGAAGCTTATGGCATTGAAGCGGTTTTGCTTTTCAATAAAGTAGATACACTTTCGGCAGAAGAATTTGGCGAAGTAAAATACCTTGCAGAAATGTATCGAGAAATCGGTTATACCTGCATTGGAATTTCGGCAAAAACGGGTAAAAATGTAGATCAGGTTAAAGCCTTAATGACCGGAACTACGAGTATGTTCTCGGGACATAGCGGTGTGGGAAAATCTACCTTGGTCAACGCTATTGAGCCGGCGCTTGATTTAAAAACTAAGGCTATTAGTGATCAACATATGCAAGGTCAGCATACCACTACTTTTGCTGAAATGTTCGACTTAAGTTTTGATGCTAGAATTATAGATACACCGGGTATTAAGGGCTTTGGAGTGGTTGACATTGAAAAGGAAGAATTAGGAGATTATTTTCCGGAATTCTTTGCGCTAAAAGAGCATTGTAAGTTTAATAATTGCTTGCATCTAGAAGAGCCTAAATGTGCTGTGAAAGAAGCTCTGGGGCGGGATGAGCTGCACTGGTCACGATATGAAAGTTATAAGCAGATCATTGAAGGTGATGAGGAGAATTACCGCCGTAATATTTATGATCAAAACCCCTAAAAACTATTAAATGCGAGTAGTTATACAACGCGTGAGCGAAGCTTCGGTCACTATCGAAAATGTCATTAAAAGCAAAATAGGAATTGGTTTTGTAGTGCTTTTAGGGATCACTTCAGAGGATACTGAAGAGGATATAGAATGGTTGACTTCAAAGATTTGTGGATTACGTGTTTTTGGCGATGCCGAAGGTTTAATGAATGAAAGCATTCTTGATAAAAACGGAGAGATTTTATTGATTAGTCAGTTTACTTTGTATGCCTCTACCAGAAAAGGAAACCGCCCTTCTTTTATAAAAGCCGCGAAGCCTGATCAGGCGATTCCTTTATATGAAAAATTCATTGGGGAACTTTCAAAAAAGTTACAGCGTCAAGTACAAACTGGTGAGTTTGGTGCAGATATGAAAGTAGCTTTGGTTAACGATGGCCCTGTAACCATCAGTATTGATTCCAAGAATAAAGAATAATTTAAGATTATATTAAGATTTTACTATATTGCCGTACAATCTATTGAATGGCAAAAAAACTACTTCTATTACTATTTGTTGCATCTTCTGTAGCTTTTAGTCAAGACTTAAAACTTTCTGCGCTTACTGTAAACCCCGAACTTTCTGAGGGTGCAGATAGTGTGTTTCGCAACGAAGAAATTACGTTAGATCTTTCTCGGGAAGGTAAATTAAAGACGCTTATTTCTCGAGTAGTAACCGTTTATAATAAAGCTGGTTTAGGTGATGTTGCGGCATACGTGGGTTACGACAACAACACCAAGGTGAATAGCATCGAGGCGTATATTTACGATCTTTCAGGTAAAGAGCGCGAGCATTTTAAAGAACGTGATTTTAAAGATGTAAGCGCAGTTGATGGTGGTACGCTGTATGCTGATAGCAGGGTGCTTTACTTAGATTATACGCCAACAACTTATCCATTTACGGTACATTTTATATCAGAAACCACTTCAGAAACTACCGCCTTCTTAAGACCTTGGATGCCCTTATCGCGCTATAAAAGCGGCACCGAATTTTCAAAATTTACAGTTATTTATCCGCCGAAGCAAACGCTTCACGTCAAAGAAACGCATCTTGATGGATATACTATTGAAAAGGAAGAATTAGCAGACAGAACAATTTGGACGGCCAAGGACCTTGCACCGGTTACTTGGGAGTATAGTGCCCCTGATCTTGATCAACGAGTGCCTCGAGTGAAATGCTTTTTTGACACCTTTTATTTATCAGGCGTTCCGGGTATTGCTAAAACCTGGAAAGACTTTGGCCGTTGGATGTATACTGATTTAGTGAAAGACACGCAAGATCTGGATCAAGCCACAATCACCGAAGCGCAAGCCTTAGTTGCCGGTTTAGAAACTGACGAGGAAAAAGCCCGCGCCATATATCAATATGTGCAAGATAAAGTGCGCTATATCAGCGTGCAGGTAGAGATTGGCGGCTGGAAACCTATGAACGCTTCAGATGTGCATCGTTTGGGATACGGTGATTGTAAAGCCTTGAGCAATTATACCCAGAGTTTGTTAAAAGCTGTGGGGGTTAAATCGTATTACACGGTATTGTATGGGAAATCTGATAAGGAATCTCTAGATACAGATGTGGTCGCTATGCAAGGAAATCACGCGATTTTGGGTGTGCAATTGGGAGATGAAATCCAATTTTTAGAGTGTACCAGTCAGGAAACACCTTTTGGGTACATGGGTTCGTTTACTGATGATCGCGAGGTTTTACTCTTAACTGAGGACGGCGGTAAACTTGCAAGAACAACAAAATATGAGCAGGATGAAAACCGGGTAGCGCTTGAAGCCGCTTTTAAATTTGATGCTTCAGGTGGTCTTGAAGGCACGATAACTCGAGCATCTTCGGGGATTTTTTATGCTAACCGTATGTCTTTAGCACGCTTAGATCAGAAAGATTTGTCTGATTATTATTATAAAGCCTTTGATGCTATAAACGGACTTTCAGTAAGTAATATTCAGCTGAATAATGATCGGATGAATGTGGTGTATACGGAGTCGCTTGATGCACGTGCCACAAATTACGGTAGTAAAGTAGGCGCTAATTTTCTCTTGCGTCTTAATGCTTTTGCTTTAGGAAGAGATGCTATTCCACCTAAATATGCTCATCGAAAATCTGAGCTAATCATCCTGCGCGGCACAACTCAAGAAGATAAAATTGCGATAATTCTTCCCGAAGGTTATGAGGTAGGAGCTTTGCCTGAAGATGTGGTTATTGAAGAGCAATTTGGTAGTTATCACACTACTTTTCGCAGAGAGGGAATACAACTTTACTACACCCGAACCCTTAAATTCAATGAAGGAAATTATCCTGTAGCTCAGTATGAAAACTATCGGGATTTTTATAAAGCTGTCGTGCGCAACGACAGTCAGAAAGTATTAATACAAAAAATATAATATGCGTAAAATTACTTGGTTTGCTTTTTTACTAGTGACTTCATTTGGGGTTGCTCAGGCCCAAAAAATAAAACTAGATAAAGTAACTAAAGACGAGTTGGAGCTAAAGGTGTATGCTGAAGATTCGACCGCTGCGGCTATCTACCTTGGCAAGGTGAGAGAGACCTACTTTGATTACAAAACCTCAAGCGGCTTTTTGATCATCAACGAATTTAAAGAGCGTATAAAAATCTTATCAAAGGAGGGTCTGGACTACGCAACAAAAAAGATTTTAAGCTATAAAAATGATAGTGATAAAGAACGCGTAGATGACATAGAGGGAGTGACGTATAATCTTGTTGATGGTAAAATTGAAGAAATCGAACTCAAAAAAGATGGGATTTTTGAAAATGAGCGCTCTGAGCATTGGGACGAAACCTCGATTACGATGCCGGCAGTACAGGTTGGGAGTATCGTAGAATGGAGTTACACCACCATATCGCCGTTTTACAAAATCGATGATTTGATCTTGCAAGAAGACCTTCCTATTGTTGAATACTATGCAAAGATCAGAACTCCGGGAATGTTTACTTTCCGGAGATTAAAAAAAGGATATTTTGATATTACTCCTAAAGAGTCTATCGCTGATGGTGGGGTGAATTTTGAGAATGCTTATGGTCAATCTAATTATGCTAGTTATAAGGAGTTGGTTGCAGAATATACGCAAAACGACGTTCCGGCATTAAAGGAAGAAGTGTTTTTGATAAATCCTGATAATTACCGAAGAAGCATCGTATATGAGTTGATATCTACTGAATTTACTGAAGGAAATAAAAAAGAATATGCAACGACTTGGGAAGAAGTTGCTAAGACAATTTTTAAGCAAAGAGAATTTGGCGGACAGATGAGTCCGTCTCTACCCTTAAAAAAAGTTGCTGCTCGTATGGTAGCTGATCATAAAACCCAAGCCGAGAAAATTGAAGCCGCTTTGCGCTATGTCAAGTCTAAAATAAAGTGGAATGGCAACTACGGGAAATATACAGAGGACGGCATAGATGAGGCGCTAAAGCGTGGCTCTGGTGATGTGGCAGAAATAAACCTTTTGCTTACGGTTTTGCTGAGGGAGTGTGGAGTTCAAGCAAATCCTGTGTTGATAGGCACCAAGCAACACGGTATTCCGTCTTTTCCAACGCTAGAAGGTTATAACTATGTGGTTGTTGGTGTGAGAGACGGTCTTAAAACCATTCTTCTTGATGCTACTGATAAGTTTAGCGCGCCTAATATTTTGCCTACACGCGTCTATAATTGGTATGGTAGAATGGTAAATAAAGAAGGTGTTTCTCAGGAGATCGATTTGTATGAAACCATTAGTCCGCAGAAAGATCGTTACGTGATGGCAGACTTAAATGAGGATGGAAGCATCAATGGTGTGCTCAAGCAACGCTATAAAAGTCTTGAAGCTTTTGAGCTTAGGCATAAGGTTGATGAGGAAAGCTTAGAAACATATACTCAAGAACGAGCAGTTGATCTGGGAGTTGATGAAGTTACTAATCTCAAATTAGAAGGTATTGAAGAATTAAGCGCACCAATAACAGAATCCTTAGAATTCAAAATTATTCAAGGAGTAGATCAGGTTCCCGGCCAGATTTATCTCAACCCACTATTGTTTTTTACAATGGGCGATAATCCTTTTAAGTCTGATGTGCGTAATTCGCCAGTTGAATTTAATTATCCATTTTTTCATAACACCAATGTCACTCTAAAGCTGCCGGAAGGTTACGAAGTGCAACAATTGCCAGAACCTATAAAGATCGCGCTACCCGGCGAATTGGGTAGCTTTGTTTATTCAATTACGCATATGGGGCAGACCTTGCAGGTGATGACTAAGTTTAATCTAACCGGAACATTTGTTCCTTATGATTATTATCAAAGCCTTAAAGAGTTTTTTAATCGCAGGGTGGCAAAAGAGACCGAGAAGGTGATTCTTCAGAAAAGTATTTAATAAGACGTGTGAGTTTGCACTCATTTTTTTGCTTTACCTTAATTTAGCATCTTCATAAAGATTATATACCTATGAAAATTGATGATGCTCAAAAAGCAGTTGATGAATGGATCAATAATCACGGCGTTCGCTACTTTAACGAATTGACCAATATGGCGCAACTTACCGAAGAAGTAGGTGAGGTTGCGCGCATTATCGCACGCCGCTACGGGGAGCAAAGCGAGAAGGAAAGCGACAAAAATAAAGATCTGGGAGAAGAACTTGCCGATGTTCTTTTTGTGGTGTTGTGTTTAGCCAATCAAACCGGAATTGACCTTCAAGATGCTTTTGATAAAAAGCTTGACCTTAAAACCAAAAGGGATCACGATAGGCATCACAATAATCAAAAGTTGCAGTAATCCACAACGAACAATCAACCAAAAACCACGCATTTTGAAACTGAAACTCCACCAAAAAGAACCGTATTTAGACGGAGACATAGCAATTACAGGATCTAAAAGTGAGAGCAACAGATTGCTTTTGCTTCAGGCTTTATTCGGGAATTTTAAGATCAAGAATCTGTCTAACAGCCACGACAGTCAGGTGATGCAAAAAGCATTAGCTTCAAAAGAAAAGACGGTTGATATACATCACGCAGGTACTGCTATGCGTTTTTTAACGGCGTATTTTGCAGCTTTTGAAGATAGAGAAACCATCCTCACGGGAAGTTCTCGTATGCAAGAGCGTCCTATAGGTTTGCTGGTTGATGCCCTGAGAGAATTAGGAGCAGACATTACCTATAAAAATAATGAGGGTTACGCACCGCTTTTGATCAAAGGGAAAAAGCTTACTAAGAGTACGGTTTCACTCGCTGCAAATGTGAGCAGTCAGTATATTTCTGCGTTGATGATGATGGGCGCTTCGTTACCAGACGGAATTGAAATTAATCTCATAGGTCAGATCACTTCAGTGCCTTATATAGAAATGACTCGCTCGCTCCTTACGCAGTTAGGAATCGAAAGTAGTTTTGAAGGACAGCAAATAAAAATTAAACCAGCCGGTGCGATCAACGTTTCAGAAATGGTCGTAGAGTCAGACTGGAGTAGCGCTTCATACTATTACAGTTTAGCAGCACTTTGTGATACAGCAAAGCTGAAAATTTCCAGTTATAAAAAAGACAGTTTGCAGGGCGACTCTGTGTTGGCAGAATTATATCAAAAATTAGGAGTCAAGACTACTTTTGAAAAGCATGCGGTACTTCTGGAAAAAGTAGATCAGCCAAAACCGAAACGTGTAGAGTTTGATTTAGCTAACAGCCCTGATATTGCGCAAACCATTGCAGTGACTTGTTACGGGTTGGGCGTAGCGTGTGACCTTTATGGCTTGCATACCCTAAAGATCAAAGAAACCGATAGGCTTGAAGCCCTAAAAGCCGAATTGACAAAATTAGGAGCGCATATTTCGGTGACTGATAAATCCTTGCATTTAGAAGGGTCGACCAATTTTCAGTCAGATGTTACGATCAAAACCTATCAGGATCACCGGATGGCCATGGCGTTTGCACCTTTCGCTTTGCGAGCTTCCATTCTTTTTGAAGATGCCGAAGTGGTCAATAAATCCTACCCCGATTTTTGGGAAGATCTACACACTTTGGGCTTTAAAATTAATGAAGTGTAGCACTTATGTTTCTACTGAAAATACTGCGATTGCTTGGTTTTTAAATTAATCGCTTATTTACTTGACAACCCCTACCTTGAGGTTGTATATTTGCACGCTATTTTAAATACCTAAAAAACAGAGGTCCCATGGGAATGAAACTTTCACATTTTAACTTTGATTTGCCTAAAGAACTACTCGCTGAGTATCCTGCAGAAAACAGAGATGAGGCACGTTTAATGGTTCTTAACCGCAAGACACAAACTATAGAGCACAAGTTGTTCAAAGATTTGATCGACTATTTTGAGCCAAATGATGTGATGGTATTGAACAATACCAAAGTATTCCCTGCGCGTCTTTATGGTAATAAAGAAAAAACCGGAGCGCGTATTGAGGTGTTTTTACTACGTGAATTAAATTCAGAAACACGTCTTTGGGATGTGCTTGTAGATCCTGCACGTAAAATACGTATTGGTAACAAACTTTATTTTGGTGATGATGAAAGTCTAGTTGCTGAAGTAATTGACAATACTACCTCTAGAGGAAGAACCTTACGTTTCTTATATGACGGTTCGTATCAGGAATTCAGAAATAAATTGACTGAACTTGGAGAAACGCCACTTCCTAAATACATCAAGCGTGATGTGGAGCCGGAAGATGCAGAACGTTACCAGACGATTTTTGCTAAAAACGAAGGTGCGGTTGCTGCTCCTACTGCTGGTTTACACTTTAGTAAACACTTATTGAAGCGTTTAGAGATCAAAGGATTGAACTTTGCAGAAGTAACACTTCACGTAGGTTTAGGGACGTTTAGCCCGGTTGAGGTTGAAGATCTTTCTAAGCATAAAATGGACAGCGAGGAAGCGTATATCGATAGAACTGCGACTTCTACCATCAATAAAGCTATTGGAGAGAATCGTAAAGTTTGTGCAGTAGGAACTACTGTAATGCGTGCTTTAGAAAGTTCGGTAAGCTCTAACAGAACGCTTAATGAATTCAGCGGGTGGACCAATAAATTTATTTTCCCTCCATACGACTTCAGTATTGCAAACTGTATGATCACCAACTTCCATACGCCAAAATCAACCTTGATGATGATGGTTTCTGCATTTGCAGGACACGACTTTATGAAAGAGGCTTATGAGCAAGCAGTAAAAGAAAAATATAAGTTTTACAGCTATGGTGATGCGATGTTGATCATCTAATCACTTTTCTATTCAATATTAAAAATCCCCGCGCAAACGGGGATTTTTTTATAATCAAAATTCCGGTCTTAGAGAGCGACTTAATTGATAACTTTGCAAGGTGAAAAATACACAAAAAGACATACGAGCACTATCGCGGGAAGAACTGCGCGATTTCTTTGTTTCGCAAGGCGAAAAAGCCTTCCGTGGAAATCAGGTGTATGAGTGGCTTTGGGTAAAAGGTGCCCATTCTTTTGATGATATGACCAATATTTCAAAAGAAACTCGTGCTTTTCTCGATGAGCATTTTGTGATCAATCATATCAAAGTTGATCAAATGCAGCGCAGTTCAGACGGTACGATCAAAAATGCGGTAAAACTTCACGACAATCTTACGGTAGAATCGGTTTTGATACCTACGGCGTCGCGCACTACGGCTTGTGTTTCTTCTCAAGTGGGTTGTAGTTTAAATTGTAAGTTTTGTGCAACTGCCCGGTTGAAACGTATGCGCAATCTTAACCCGGACGAAATTTTTGATCAGGTGGTGGCGATCGATCAGCAAAGTAGGTTGTATCACAACAGGCCGTTGTCTAACATTGTTTTTATGGGAATGGGCGAGCCGCTTATGAACTATAAAAACGTGGTAAAGTCTATTGAAAAAATTACAGATCCTGAAGGTTTAGGCATGTCTCCGAAGCGTATTACGGTTTCAACTTCCGGCGTGCCAAAGATCATCAAGAAGATGGCAGATGATGAGGTGAAATTCAATCTTGCGGTTTCACTCCACTCGGCGTTAGATGATGTGCGAACCGATATTATGCCATTCAATGAGCAAATGCCGCTTCAGGAATTGAAAGAAGCTTTACAGTATTGGTATGTGAAGACCAAAAAACGCATCACCTATGAATATGTAGTTTGGCGCGGTATAAACGACCAGGATAAAGATATTGAGGCTTTGATAGATTTCTGTCTGGCAGTTCCTAGTAAAGTCAATTTGATAGAGTACAATCCTATCGATGACGGACAGTTTCAACAGGCAGATCCGTTAGCGATCGATCGCTATGTGGCTAAACTCGAGGATCGCGGAATCACAGTAACCGTACGTCGCTCGCGCGGAAAAGATATCGATGCGGCTTGCGGGCAACTTGCAAACAAAAATGCATAGCGTATAAGCGCTATTTTTGCTAATATTGAATAGGTTTTAAATCAACATAACTGCACTAAAACGAGAACTTGAAAGTAGTCGAACAAATTAAGCAGCCTATTGCTCACGAAATGGAACTTTTTGAGCAGAAGTTCTCGCTTTCGATGAAATCTAAAGTTCCGCTCCTCAACCGAATCACACATTATATCGTAAACCGCAAGGGAAAGCAAATGCGACCGATGTTTGTGTTTCTTGTGGCCAAAATGTTAGGAGACGAGCGCCTTAACGATCGTACCTATCGTGGTGCTTCGGTTATAGAGCTTATACATACCGCAACTTTAGTGCACGATGACGTGGTTGATGACAGCTACCGTCGTCGCGGTTTCTTCAGCTTAAATGCACTATGGAAAAATAAAATTGCCGTCCTCGTGGGTGATTTTTTACTCTCAAAAGGACTTCTACTTTCTATTGATAACGAAGATTTTGATTTACTGCAGATCATTTCGGTAGCCGTTAGAGAGATGAGTGAGGGTGAATTACTTCAAATTGAAAAAGCCCGAGATCTCGATATTACCGAAGAAGTCTATTTTGAGATCATTCGGCAAAAGACAGCAACGCTTATCGCTGCCTGTTGTGCGATGGGTGCCTGCGCCATTCACGCCAGCAAAAAGGATGTGGAGGCGATGCGTAAGTTTGGCGAACTCATAGGTCTTGCCTTTCAGATTAAGGATGACCTTTTTGATTACGGTTCGCAGAAAATCGGAAAGCCTACCGGGATAGATATCAAAGAGCAAAAGATGACGCTTCCGCTTATATATGCAGTGAACAACAGCGACGACAAGCAACGCAAGTGGCTCATCAATTCCGTCAAAAATCACAATAAAGATAAGAAGCGGGTGAATGAGGTGATTGCTTACGTGAAAGAATCTGGCGGACTAGATTACGCAGTGGCAAAAATGAAAGCATTACAGCAAGAGGCATTAAAAATTCTCGATAAATATCCTGAATCTAAGTACAAAGAGGCACTTGTGCTTATGGTGAATTACGTAATTGAGCGAAAAAAATAAATTTTTAAAGTACTGACATTCATTGTTTTAAAAACTTATTTCAAATTATTTTATCTTCCGGGCAACCATTTTAAACTTTTCTGCGTCTTTATTAATGAAGACAGTTTTAAACAGGATTTGTGAAAGTCATTACATTCTTTAACAGCGAGAAACAACTCATAAAGAAAGCCGCGCAGGGCAATCGTGAAGCGCAGCGCAAGCTTTATGATACGCACGCACCTAAAATGCTGGGAGTTTGTCGCCGTTATTTAAATGATGTGATGCAAGCTGAAGAAGCGATGTGTAACGGGTTTTTAAAGGTGTTTAAAAATCTGGATCGCTTTAGAGATGAAGGTAGTTTTGAAGGTTGGGTGCGACGCATTATGGTTAATGAGTCGATCTCTTACTTAAGAAAGGAGCAGAAAATCACGTTTACAGATTATGAGCATCAGGCGGACGATGCAACCTATAATCCTGTGGATAGCGAACTCGATGCTGAAGAAATTCAATTGTTGATAGATCAGCTTCCGGAAGGTTATCGCGCCGTGTTTGTGATGTATGCGGTAGAAGGCTATAAGCATCAGGAGATCGCAAAAATGCTTGATATTTCTGAAAATACTTCTAAATCTCAGCTTTTTAAAGCGCGTAAACTGCTTCAGCAAAAGTTAAACGAACTCAATACCTATCAGTATGGCACCGATAAAGTTTGAAGATAATATTAGAGCGCGCCTGGAGCAACGGGAGATCAAACCTTCTGCTGAAGCTTGGGAGAAGCTAGAGGCTGCGCTTGATCAAGAAGCTAAACCTGCAAAAAGCAGAAAAGGCTACGGTTGGGTTTTGATCGCAGCTAGTTTTATCGGAATTCTAATTCTAGCTGGGCGTTATGTTTTTCAAGATGAGATGGATAAAAACCCTGTAAATCAATTGGTGGAAATTCCGGTTGAAAATAAAGAAGAGCAAAAAACTGAACCTGTAGAAACTCTTCAGCAAAAGCAACAAGAGATCGTACCACAAGAAGAAACAACTGTGGCAGTTCAAGAAGAAAAGCAAGTTGCTGAACCAGAAAAACAATCTTTAGCGCTTCCGGTTCTTAAAAAGTATGAAAATGCAGTAGCTGTAGAGGAATCGCAAGAGCAACCTACTGACGAGAAATTAGATAAAACGACGCAAAGTCAAATAGATGCCGAAGTAAATGATTTGATCAGTAAAGTGCAGGAGCAGCAAAATACTGGAGTTGCCTATTCTGATGCTGAGATTGATAAACTTTTACGAGACGCACAGCGGGATATTATTTCAGAAAAAATGTTTGACCGCGAGCGTAATACGATAAGTGCAGAAGCTTTGCTTTATGAGGTTGAAGAAGAACTGGATCCTTCTTTTAGAGACCGCATTTTTGAAGCGCTTAAAGACGGCTTTATGAAAGCCCGCGAAGCCATTGTTTCTCGCAATAATTAAATAAACTAGCTTGGGGTTACTCTATCCTTTGCCGGTACTAATAAAAATTCATTCATCAATCTAAAGGAAGTTGGTCTTCCCGTCTCGGCGGGACGGGAAGCTGCAACCTTTACTTAAATCAAAAATTATGAGATTCTTACTATTACTTTTAATCACGTTATTAAGTGTTTTGCCGCAAGAAACTTTTGCGCAGCAGACCGAAAAAGAAGAGACGATCGCTACTTTAAACGCTAAAAAAGAAGAAGTGGTACGCGCAGAAAAAGAAGCACTAAAAATCGAAGTGCTTGCCATAAACAAGCGTTTTGAAAATGGAGAATTAACCGAAGAAGAAGCTACTATTTTAAAGAAAGAAGCTGCAAAAAAACACGCTAGAAATATTGAAGATAAACTCGCCATTTTAGAAAGTAAAATAGATTTACTAGAGCGCAACGAGACCGATCTTGATGATGATTCTATCTTTGGGATTTTTATTGGTAGAGATAAATTAACGCTAGGTAAAACCGATGAAAGAGAGGTGGTGTACGACCGCCGTACAACTTCTGATCTCGTGCTGGGAATAGGTTTTAATAATGCGATCATTGATGGCCAATCGCTTAATGACTCGCCTTATAAAATAGGAGGAAGCCGCTTTTTTGAATTGGGAGTCGCCTGGAAAACCCGCGTGTTTACAAATACCAATTTTTTACGCCTGAAGTACGGGTTTAGCTTTCAGTTTAATGGGTTGAAAATGGATAACAATCAATATTTGGTAGACCAAGGTGATCAGACCGTATTAGAAACTTATCCGCTAGATCTGGATAAATCAAAATTTAGAATGGATCATCTGGTATTTCCTGTACATTTTGAAATAGGTCCTTCAACAAAAAAAGTACACGATGATTACTTTAGATATTCTACGCACAATCAGTTTAAGTTAGGATTTGGTGGGTATGCGGGATTCAATTTGCTCACGATTCAGAAATTAAAATATGAAGAAAATGGCGATGATCGCAAGGATAAATTCAAGCAGAATTATAATACAAACAATTTTATTTACGGCTTGAGCGGCTATATCGCTTTTGGAGATACTGCGCTGTATGTGAAGTATGATCTAAACCCAATATTTAAGAATAATCCGGTAGAACAACGCAACTTTTCAGTAGGTCTGCGCTTTGATATGGACTAGGCGTTGGCGGCCCTAGTAAAGTATTTAGAATACCTGTACGATTAAATCTGTACAGGTATTTTTTATTAGTAAATTTGCGACCACCTTTTCATATTGTTAACTGAAGAAATTCTCATTTTTTGATTTCAAAAACTACCATAGATGCCGTATTTGAGACTGCTCGCGTTGAGGAGGTGATTGGTGATTTTGTTCAGCTGAAGAAGTCAGGATCCAATTTTAAAGGTTTGAGTCCGTTCTCAGATGAGCGCACACCCAGTTTTATGGTGTCACCGGTTAAACAAATTTGGAAAGATTTCTCTAGTGGAAAAGGAGGTAATGCGGTTGCTTTCCTGATGGAACACGAGCATTTTACCTATCCCGAAGCGATCAAATATCTCGCAAAAAAGTACAACATTGAGGTTGAAGAAACAGAGCAAACCGATGAGCAAAAGGAGCAGGCCAACGAGCGCGAGAGTATGTATGTGGTTTCAGAGTTTGCAAAAGACTACTTTCATAAAACCCTTATCAATTCTGAACAGGGAAAAGCGATTGGGCTTTCTTATTTTAAAGAACGCGGATTTACCGAAGAAACGATTGAAAAGTTTCAGTTGGGATATTCTCCAGATGTTTGGGACGCTTTTACTTCAGAAGCCATTCGCAAAGGCTACAAGCTGGAATTCTTAGAAAAAACCGGACTTACCATTGTCAAGGAAGAGAAGCAGTTTGACCGCTTTAAAGGCCGGGTGATGTTTCCTATTCATTCATTGAGCGGACGTGTTTTAGGTTTTGGAGGCCGAATTCTTACTAACGAGAAAAAAGCGGCAAAGTATCTAAATAGTCCGGAAAGTGAGATTTACCACAAATCAAAAGTGCTTTATGGTATTTATTATGCCAAGCAAGCGATCGCCAAAGAAGATAATTGCTACTTGGTTGAAGGGTATACCGATGTGATTCAATTGCATCAGTTGGGGATCGAAAATGTGGTTTCTTCTTCTGGGACTGCTTTGACTCCAGAGCAAATACGTTTGATCAACAGGCTTACGCCAAATATTACCGTGCTTTTTGATGGAGATGCGGCTGGACAGCGTGCTTCGTTACGCGGAATCGATTTGATCCTGGAGCAAGGCATGAACGTGAAGGTGTGTAGTTTTCCTGAAGGAGAAGATCCTGATAGTTTTTCAAAAGCGCATACGCTCACCGAAGTTGAAGATTTTTTAAAGGAAAATGCTAAGGATTTTATTCAGTATAAAGCTTCGTTGTTAGTAAAGGAAGCTCAGGGTGATCCGATCAAGAAGGCAGGTTTGGTGCGTGATATGGTAGAGAGTATTGCTAAAATACCTGATGTCATCAAGCGGGAAATCTATGTGCAAGAATGTGCACGCATTATGGATATCAAGGAGGATGTACTTTTTAATACGCTTGCTCAAATACGCAATAAAGGGAAGAAAGAAGTAGCAAAGCCCGCGGAAAAAAGACCTTCTGGAGGCGAGATGGTACCGCTTAAGAATGAAGAGAAAATCAAGTTTGAGCGGCAGTACGAGTTGGAGCAGAACATTATAAAATTACTCATCACCTTTGCTAAAGAACCGGTAGAGTTTGTAGATCTTGTTTATGATGAAGACGAAGAAGGCAAACTCATTGAGCGCGAAGAAAAGCGCGAGCTAATCATCTACGAGAAAATTTATCTCGATCTACAGGAAGATGAAGTCGAGTTTGCAAATGATGATTTTAAAAAGATCTATCCATTACTTATAGAGCACTTAACGCAGGAAGAGGGTGAGATCAAACTCGATAAGTTGGGCGAATTACTCGAGGCTGCCCAAATGGAAAAAATTTCATCGATAGCTTTTGAGCCTGAAAAGCATGAGTTACACGCCTGGGATCGCCACGAGATTTATGTAAAGACTTTAAAAGACAATGCCGGGTTAGAAACCGTACAAACCTTACTGAATCTAAGGCACTTCCTCATTCAGCGTAAAATGGCTGAATTTGGTGAGCAACTAAAAACCGGAGAATTACCGGAAAATGCTCAAGAGTTTATGGAAGACTTTAAGGACTATAAAACCTTAGAGGTACTCATCGCAAAAAAGCGCAATCTGGTGATTATGCCTTTTATGCGTTAAAGGTCTGAAGTTTGAAGTAAACGCGCCTGCTGTATCAATTCTGCAAGGCTGCCTGCATCAAGTTTCTTAAGAAGTCGGGTTTTGTAAGTGCTTACGGTTTTCTCGTTAATATCTAGAGACTCAGCGATATCTTTATTCCTTTTTCCTGAAGAAAGCATATTCAAAACTTCGGTCTCTCGAGTAGATAATTTTTTGTAGCGGTATGCTAATGAGTTGTTTTGCGCAGAATCAGTATTTGAAAGCATTTCAACCAAATTATTGTTGAGGTAAATACCTCCTCGAGCAACTTGTACAACCGCTTTATGCACGGTTTGTGTTTCGGCAATTTTGCCAATATATCCCATCGCTCCCGCTTTAATTGCGCTTAATGCGTACATGCCTTCAGGATGCGTACTAAACACCATGATTTTAATTCCGGGAAAGAGCTTACGCAATTCTTTGATCGCAGATAATCCTTGAAGGTTGGGCATATCAATTTCCATAATGACAAGGTCAGGAACTTGCTCTTCAAGCGATGGAATTAAATCTTTTCCGTCAGAAACCACATCGATAATTTCGTGTGGCGTGTCTTTAAGAATATGGGTTAATCCATCTACAATTATAGGGTGATGATCTGCAACGGTTATTGTAATCATGTTGGAATTTAAGGTTTATGCCAACTAAATTATAACCATTATTTGTAAATGAAAATGCTTTTCGCTGTAAGAATTAATTTACAGGATGAACGAATGCTTTATTTTAATTCGTTAGGAATTTCACACACAGGAATAGGTTCCATCTTATGTTTGTTGGCATTATTAAAGCCTTTGTAGATCGAAAAGACTTTTTGCTCTCTACCTTCAAAATCATCAACGGTTTTACCTTTTTCATCTTGGTACATTGCCCATTCAAGTTCGTCGTAGGTAGCGCCAATTTGATCTTCATCACTGCGGTCGTCTCCCCAGAGTCCGTCTGTAGGTTTTGCCACCTGAATACTTTCAGGAACACCAAGTTCTTTGGCTAGAGCGTAAACTTCACTTTTCATAAGATCAGCAATCGGGCTTAAATCAACACCGCCATCACCGTATTTCGTATAGAAACCTACTCCAAAATCCTCCACTTTATTGCCGGTGCCGGCAACAAGATAACCGTGTAAACCAGCAAAATAATAAAGCGTACTCATACGTAATCGTGCACGTGTATTTGCCAAGCTAAGCTCTAACCCCGGGTTGGTCTCCGTTTCAGCGGCGGGTAAAGCAGTTTTAAAAGTTTCAAAAGTTTGGGTAAGATCAACACGCACATCAGATACATTTGCAAAGCGTTTTTTGAGTTGTGCGATATGCTCTTGAGCACGCGTCACGTGACTTTCAGGCTGATGAATAGGCATTTCTACACAAAGCACGCGTAATCCTGTTTTTGCACAAAGACTAGAGGTGGTGGCACTGTCAATTCCACCGCTAATGCCTACAACAAAGCCTTGTATGTTTGCGTTTGTAGCGTAGGTTTTTAGCCAATTAACAATATGATCGATTACTTTTTCGGTTTGCATAAGAAACAGGATTTATAGTTTGTAAATACTACCTTTGCGCAGCAATTTATGATGGTGAATTTACTAAAATTTGAAATGTTTAAAAGGGTGTCGCGCTTGTTAAGTGTACGATTTAGCTTTTTTTTAGGGCTTCTTGTGTTTTTGGTCGTGGGATGTGGTGATGACGTAAAAATCCCTGATGAAATTTCGCAGATTCCAATCGAATTGGAGTTGGATCGGTTTGATCAAAAATTCGCAAAAACCGATTCTTCAGGATTAAAGGATTTGATGCGTTCTTATCCTTATTTGTTTCCAGAACAATATACCTATGATTTTTGGGTGACCAAAGTGCAAGACACAATTCAGCTGGAGCTGAATAAGGAGGTTACCGCTGCATTTCCTGATTTTGATGAGGAGTTGGTTGCGCTCGACAATCTTTTTAAGCATATAAAATATTACTATCCTAAAACACCTGTGCCTAAGGTGGTAACCATAACTTCTGACGTAGCCTACAGAACTCCGGTGATTTTGACAGATAGTTTACTGGTAATAGGCTTAGATAACTACCTGGGCGAGGAGCATCATTTCTATAACGGGATTCAGCGTTTTTACACGCAAAATTTTAGAAAAGAGCAGATCGATGTTGATGTGGCTGATGCTTTTGTGCAAAAGCGTGTACGTAAAATGGGAAACCGACGCTTTTTAGATGAAATGATTTATCACGGGAAGCGACTGTATATGATGCAGCAACTCTTAACGCTGGAAGCTGAAAATGAAATTATAGGCTATACGCCAGAACAACTCGATTGGGCTGAAGCAAATGAGGTAGACATCTGGACCTATTTTATAGAAAATGAGGTGTTGTTTGATACCGATAGTAAGCTCCTCAGCCGCTTTATCAATCCGGCGCCATTCTCAAAGTTTTACTTGGAGTTTGATAATGAGAGTCCGCCGCGATTAGGGCGTTATATCGGCTGGCAAATGGTCAAGACCTATATGCAGCGCAATAACATACCTTTGCAATTATTGCCAGAAAAGAGCAGTGAAGAGATTTTTAAACAAGCAAATTACAAACCCCGCAAATAAACGGTTGATGAAAACAGAAATAAAACTAAGTGTAGAATTAGACGAAAACAGAGTGCCAGAAAAAATCTCTTGGAATGCGCCTGATGGTGGTGTTTCGCACGAGCCGGCCAAGGCGTTAATGCTTTCACTTTGGGATCATAATAAACAAGAAGCTGCGCGTATAGATTTGTGGACCAAAGATATGCCTGTAGATGAGATGAAAGTGTTTTTTCATCAAACTTTGGTGAGTATGGCCAATACGTTCAAGCGTGCTACAGATGATGATAAGATGTCTGCTACGATGATGGATTTCTGTGATTATTTTGCTGAAAAACTAGAGTTGAAAAAGTAATTGAATTTTTCCGGAAGGTGATGCAGCTCTTGTTTGTCTATAATGCACGTTCCGGAAAATTGAATGCGCTTTTTGATAGTGTTCATAAAATTGTGAGTCCGTCTACGTATTCCTGTAAGTTGTGCACGCTTACGCACGGTACATTTCAAGAACGAAGTCTTTGGAAAGATTTTAGAGAAAATAGCGGTATTGAAATGCTGTTTTTTCACCGAGACGAGTTTCTTCAGAAATACGGTGAAGTTTTAGAATCGAAATTCAGCTATCCGGTGATCTTAAGGAAAACCGAAGAAGCTCTTGAGGTTTTTATGACTAAGGAAGAATTAAATGCGCTTTCTTCTGAAGTTGAACTTATAAAACGAATAAACGCTAGAATTAAGATTCTTTGAGTTGCGCGTTTATAGCATCAATATAATCGAGAATTTCATCTTTACCGGTGCTGTTGGTAGCGCTACTTACAAAATAATTGGGCATTTCGGCCCAAGCGCCAGCTAGTAATTCCTGTTTGTAATTTTCAATATTTCGCTCTAAGGCTTTTGGTTTCAGTTTATCTGCTTTGGTAAAAATTATAGAAAACGGAATCTGTTTTTCGCCTAAATATTGCATAAACTCCCGGTCAATAGGTTGTGGCTCGTGCCTACAGTCAATAAGCACAAAAGCAGAAACCAGTTGTTCACGCTCCTCAAAATACTGAGTGATGAATTTTTGAAATTCTTTCTTTACCTTTTTAGAAACACGCGCATAACCATATCCCGGTAAATCTACGAGATACCAGGTTTGGTTGATCACAAAGTGATTGATGAGCTGTGTTTTTCCCGGGCGCCCCGATGTTTTAGCCAGATTTTTACGATCGGTAAGCATATTGATCAAGCTCGACTTTCCCACATTAGATCGACCTATAAATGCATATTCCGGCATCTTATTTTTAGGGCACTTGGCAACATTAGAATTACTTACGAGAAATTCTGCAGATTTAATATGCATGGGAAAAAGGTTTTAGATGTTTCGGTCTTTAAGCCATCCTGAAAGAATCTCATTAAATTCTTCAGGGCGTTCCATCATAGCTGCATGTCCACATTTATCAATCCAGAAAAGATCAGAATCGGGTAACAGCTTGTTGAAGTCTTCAGCAACTTCTGGAGGAGTGACATTGTCATTGCGGCCCCAGATGATGCATGTAGAGGTTTTCATGTGAGGTAGGTCCTGAGCCATGTTGTGGCGTATGGCACTTTTGGCAATCGCTAAAGTCTTGATAAGCTTGTTGCGATCGTTTACGGTCTCGTATACTTCGTCTACAATCTCTTTGGTAGCAACCGCGGGATCATAAAAGACGTCTTCTGCTTTTTTCTTGATATACTCATAATCCCCGCGCTTTGGATAGCTTTCGCCCATCGCGCTTTCATAAAGACCAGAGCTTCCGGTAATCACTAATGCTTTCATCACATCCGGATATAATTTGGTGTGATAAAGTGCGATATGTCCGCCAAGAGAGTTGCCTAATAAAATCACTTCCTTAAACCCTTTCATAACTATAAAGTCATTAAGGTATTTAGCAAAGGTTTTTACCCCTGTTTTAATAAGAGGCATAGAATATAATGGTAACTCGGGGATTACAATTTTGTATCCGCTTTCAGAAAAATGATCGGTTACTGCGTCAAAATTACTCAGGCCGCCCATCAGTCCGTGAAGAATTACTATAGGAGTTCCTTCACCAACTTCTAAGTAGGTGAATTTTCCCTCGGTTTTTAATTGGTGCTTCATAATTAATTAGGTCGGCAAGCGGCTTTGCCACAAATATAGACATTTAGACCAAATTGAAAATCTAAAAATACAGTTGTCTGCAAAGCTACAGCCAGTCTGCGATAACAAGAGGTTTTGACACAGGCTACTAGCTTAATGTTAAGGTTTTCAGAATAATTAACAAGTGGGAGAATTTATCAACAAAGTGGTAGAATGTGGGAGAATGTGGTATAAAATTCTATATATTTGAATTTATTATACCTAAAACCTACTGTATTCTTGCTCAGCCTTATAGGAACATATGAGTGTAAAGTTGACGCAAAAGGAAGGCTCATGATGCCGTCTGCGTTGAAAAAACAACTTGCAAAAGAGTTGCAGGAGGGCTTTGTGGTGAAGCGATCGGTTTTTAATTCTTGTCTTGAATTGTGGCCGATGTCTGAGTGGGAGGTGATGATGAAAAAATTAAACGGACTCAATCGCTTTGTTAAAAAGAATGTTGATTTCATTAGGAAGTTTACGGCAGGTGTAAAGTTAGTTGAAGCTGATGCTTCCGGGAGGCTTTTGATACCTAAAGATTTGATCGCGTTCGCGTCAATCACTAAAGATATCGTACTGACTTCCGGGGGGAATATCATTGAGATTTGGGATGCTGTAGGTTATGAAGAAGCGGTAAGCAATGAGGATGGAGATTTTGCTGCGTTAGCAGAAGAAGTAATGGGAGATCAAAACGACGTGCCAGATGGATTATCATAACCCAGTTTTATTGAAAGAGACTGTTGATGGTTTGGCGATCAAACCTGAAGGCGTTTACGTAGATGTGACTTTTGGAGGTGGTGGTCATTCCCGGGAGATCTTAAAACGTCTTGGCGATCAGGGTAAACTGTTTGCTTTTGATCAGGATAAGGATGCGCTCGATAATGCGCTTGAGGACCCACGATTTACGTTGATCAATGAGAATTTTCGCTTTGCGAAACGCTTTTTGAGATTTTACGGGGCGGCAAAAGTTGATGGTATTTTAGGAGATTTTGGGGTTTCGTCGCATCAGTTTGATGTTGCAGAACGTGGATTCTCGACACGTTTTGATGCGAAACTTGATATGCGCATGAATCAAGATGATAAGCTTTCTGCATATCACGTGGTGAATGAATATTCTGAAGAAGATCTGGGGCGTGTGCTTTTGCAATATGGAGAATTGAGAAGTGCTCCTAAGTTGGCGAGAACTTTAGTTTCTGTGCGAAAGGATAAAGCTATAGAGACTACCGAAGACTTAAAGCAAGCGCTTCAGTCGTATCTGCCAAAGGGGCGCGAGCATAAATTGTTGGCGCAGATCTATCAGGCGATTCGTATAGAAGTGAATCAAGAGTTAGAGGTGTTGAAGGAGTTTCTTCAGCAAACCGAAGAAATGTTGAAACCGGGCGGGCGCTTGAGCTTGATCTCATATCACTCGCTTGAAGATAGATTGGTAAAGCGTTATATGCGTAATGGTCTTTTTGAGGGAGAGCCTGAGAAAGACATTTTTGGAAATTTCACCGTGCCTTTTAAAAAGGTTGGCGGTTTGATTGTTCCATCTAAAGAAGAGATAAAACAAAACAACAGAGCGCGCAGTGCAAAATTGCGTGTTGCTGAAAAATTATAACGGAATTGAAAGAAGGAGTTTATAATATACTCAAAGGAAGATTCCTGTTTAGCGATGATGCGGTCAAGAACTGGCGTATGATCATCTTTTTGTCGGTTTTGGCAATAGTGATGATCGGGAGTTCGCATCGCGCAGATAAAAAAGTGCACCTGATCTCGCAGTTAAATGCTGAAGTGAAAGAGTTGCATAGTGAATTTGTAGATACCCGGCTTGAAGCACGCCGGTTAAAAATGGAAACCGTAGTAACGCGGCAAGTGGCAGAACAAGGTTTGGCGCCTTCGTTAACACCGCCCAAAAAAATTAAAGTAACAAAAACACCTTAAGTTCAAAATGGCTACCAGCGAAAAGAACATATTGAACCGGATGTATTTAGTGGCAGGAGGTATGTTTCTCTTCGCCCTTTTTGTTGCGTTTAAACTTTGCAACATTCAGTTGGCTGAAGGTGATAAATACAAAGAGCTTGCAGAGGCGCGTACCGAGCGTATGTTTACGATTCCGGCGAATCGCGGTAATCTCTATGCCGGTGACGGTAGCTTGCTGGCTACTTCAGTGCCTAAGTATGATATTCGTTTTGATGCCTTGGCTCCAAAGCAAGCTGATTTTGAAGAAAATATTCAAGGGCTTTCAAAGGGACTTGCTGAGCAACTGGGTAAATCGCAGTCTTATTATATAGACCTATTGCGCAAAGCTCGGGTAAATAAAAACCGCTACTTATTGCTAGCGCGCAACTTGGGGTATTCAAAATATCTCGCGATCAAGAAACTTCCACTTTTTAATAAGGGTCCTTATAAAGGAGGTATTATCACCGAGCAGCGTACGGTGCGTGAGCATCCACTCGATAAAATCGCAGAGCGAACCATAGGTTACGATCGCCTTACGGAATACGGTCGTTACAGCGAGGCAGGTTTAGAAGGAGCTTTTGGTCCTTATTTAAGAGGTAAGGAAGGAAGACGTCTTAAGCAACGCATTGCAAAAGGACAATGGAAGCCCATTGGCGATGATAATATTGTAGAGCCTCAGGATGGTTATGATGTGATCTCTACGATCGATGTGAATATTCAAGATATTGCTCACCATGCATTGTTAGCTTCGTTAGAAAAGTTTGAAGCAGACCACGGTTGTGTGGTGGTTATGGAAACGAAAACCGGTGAGATCAAAGCGATCTCAAATCTAGGTCGTACCGAAGATGGTGATGGTTATTATGAAGATCGTAATTATGCCGTTTACGAGTCGGCTGAACCGGGTTCTACCTTTAAGTTGATGGCTATGGTCGCAGCGCTTGAAGATCGGGTGATCGATACGAGTGATGTGGTAGATACCGAAAATGGTCGTGTGCGTTTTTACAACAGAACAGTGTATGACTCGCATTGGGGTGGTTACGGTAAAATTTCGGCGGCGCGTGCATTCGAACTTTCATCAAATACGGCTTTTGCAAAAATCATAAATGAAGGGTATAAAGATGATCCTAAGCGTTTTTTAAAACGCCTTTATAATATGGGGCTTAACGACAAGTTAGGGCTCGAGATCAAAGGAGAAGGAAGTCCTAAGTTTCCGTATCCCGGAGATTCTAATTGGTACGGAACTACTTTGCCTTGGATGGCTTTTGGTTATGGAGTTTCGCTTACGCCATTGCAAACCTTGACATTTTATAATGCTATCGCAAATGATGGGGAAATGGTAAAGCCGCGTTTTATTAAAGAGGTGAAAAAGTGGGATGTCTCTATTGAAAAATTTGATAAAGAAGTGATCAATCCGGCGATTTGTTCGCAAGCGACCATAGATAAAGCGCAGGAGATGATGAAAAACGTGGTAGAACGTGGAACAGGAAAGGATATTTATTCCAAAAACTTTTCAATGGCTGGTAAAACAGGAACCTGTCAGACCGAATATTGGAAAGAAGAAGGTAAGTACATCGCTTCTTTTGCGGGGTATTTTCCGGCAGACAATCCGGAGTATTCGTGCATTGTCGTGATTCATAAGCCGAATAAAAAGATTGGTTATTACGGAGGTGTTGTAGCAGCTCCTGTCTTTAGAAAAATCGCACAAAAGATATATAGTGACACGCCTATAATCGATGAGGTTAAACTTGCTGAAGCCAATACGGCTTCGGTTGAGAAGGACTTTGAGAACTATTTTGAAAAGGCACAGAAGGCTTCAGCGACCATTCCTAATGTAAGAGGAATGAGCGGGATGGATGCGGTTTCCTTATTAGAGAATTTAGGTTTGAAAGTAGAATTTTCAGGAAGCGGAAAAGTTAAAAGTCAGTCGCTTAAAGCCGGACAAAAACTTAGTAAAAATCAAAAAATCATTTTGCAACTGTCGTGATTCTTTTAAAAGACATATTGTATAAAGTGACGTTAGAGTCTGTTACTGGTAATCCCAATGTGCCGGTAAACGCGATTCATTTTGATTCGCGCAAAGTAGGACTTAATGATGTTTTTGTCGCGATAAGCGGTACGCAAAGTGACGGCCATGATTTTATAAAAAAGGCTGAAGAGCAAGGCGCGATCGCGATCATTTGTGAGCAAATGCCTGAAGATTTTGTCAACGGGATCACCTACGTACAAACTTCAGATACGGCACAGGCATTGGCGATGATGGCTTCTAATTATTATGAGAATCCTTCAGAGAATCTAAAATTGGTGGGTATTACCGGGACAAATGGTAAAACCACCATTGCAACCTTATTGCATCAGTTGTTTACTAAAGCTGGTTTTAAAGCAGGGTTGCTTTCTACGGTTAAAGTTTTGGTGGGAGATGAAGAATTTCCGGCGACACATACCACGCCAGATTCACTTACGATCAATAAATACCTGGCGATGATGAATGAAGCCGGTGTTGAATATTGCTTTATGGAAGTGAGCTCACACGGGATTCATCAAAAACGTACCGAAGGCTTACACTTTGAAGGTGGAATTTTTACCAATCTAAGTCACGATCATTTGGATTATCACAAAACCTTTGCAGAGTACCGCGATGTGAAGAAATCTTTCTTTGATAACCTGCCGAAGACGGCATTTGCATTATCAAATATTGATGATAAAAACGGCCAGGTGATGTTGCAAAATACACGGGCTAAAAAAGTGACCTACGCGTTAAAGTCTTTTGCAGATTATAGAGCGCAGATCTTAGAAAATCAATTCACCGGCTTGTTGCTTAAAGTGAACGATCAGGAAGTTTGGGTGAAGTTGATAGGTTCTTTTAACGCCTACAATGTATTGGCGATATATGCAGCTGCAGAATTGCTAGGCTTGAGTCAGCTTGAAGCCCTTCAGTATTTATCAGAATTAACCAGTGTTAGTGGTAGATTTCAGTATATGATTTCGGCTAAAAAGATCACGGCAATTGTTGATTATGCACATACTCCTGACGCACTCAAAAATGTACTGGAAACCATAAATGACATCCGTACTAAAAATGAAGAATTGATCACGGTTGTAGGTTGTGGTGGTGATCGGGATCGAACTAAAAGACCAAAAATGGGGAAAATTGCTGCGGCACTAAGTACCAAAGTGGTTTTTACGAGTGACAATCCGCGTAGCGAAGATCCGGATACGATTATTGAAGAGATAGAAGCGGGCGTGGAGCCTGTAGATTATAAAAAAACTGTAGCGATCACTTCGCGTAAGCAAGCGATCAAGGCAGCCTGCCAAATGGCAGAAGAAAATGACATTATTTTAATTGCCGGAAAGGGACACGAAACCTACCAAGAGGTAAAAGGGGAGCGTACCGATTTTGACGATTTTAAGATTGTAAAAGAACTATTAACTGAGCTGAATAAATAAGCAGAAGCCAAAGGCGAAAACAAAATTTAAATGCTGTATTACCTTTTTGAATATTTAGAGCGTGCATACAACTTCCCCGGGGCAAGTTTGTTTGGCTTTATTACGTTTCGTGCAGCGATCGCGATCATCATGTCGTTGGCGATTTCTACCATTTGGGGAAAGCGAATAATCCTGTATTTGCAGAAAAAACAGCTTGGAGAATCTATACGCGATCTAGGCTTAGAAGGTCAGGTAGAAAAAGCGGGGACGCCAACAATGGGTGGATTGATCATCATTTTGGCGACGTTAATTCCGGTGTTTTTATTGGCTAAGCTAGAGAATATCTATGTCGTTCTCCTTATTGTGACCACTCTTTGGATGGGCGCAATCGGGTTTATGGATGATTTCCTGAAAATCAGAAAAAAGGATAAAGAAGGCCTTCAAGGAAAGTTTAAAATATTTGGTCAGGTTGGACTAGGGATTATCGTTGGGGCGACAATTTTCTTTCATCCCGGTGTAACTGTAAAGGACGAACTGGCAAATAAGCCGGCGCAACAAGAAGAACTGGTAGCTAATTCAACCGCTGAATTTTCTACGGAAGAAAAAGCCTTGACTACCACCATCCCTTTTGTAAAGAATAATGAGATCGATTATAGCATTTTGGTGAGCTGGCTGGGTGAAGATTATGTGAAATATGCCTGGTTGCTGTTTATTCCTATAGTCATTTTCATTGTTACAGCAGTGTCAAATGGAGCCAACCTCACTGATGGAATCGATGGTTTAGCTGCCGGTTCTTCAGCGATTATCGTGCTCACGTTGGGGATTTTCGCATGGGTTTCTGGTAACATCATTTTTAGTGATTACCTCGATGTGATGTACATCCCTCGATCTGGTGAGATGGTGATTTTTATAACTGCATTTGTAGGAGCGCTAATCGGATTTTTATGGTATAACACGTATCCGGCGCAGGTTTTTATGGGTGATACAGGAAGCTTAACCATCGGAGGCATAATTGCAGTAATCGCGATTGCCATCCGTAAAGAATTGCTTATTCCGCTTTTATGCGGAATATTCTTTATCGAAACCCTGTCGGTTATGCTGCAGGTGAGTTGGTTTAAATACACTAAGAAAAAAACAGGTGAAGGCCGTCGCATTTTTTTAATGTCGCCGTTGCATCACCATTATCAGAAAAAGGGTATTCACGAGAGCAAGATCGTGACCCGCTTTTGGATTATAGGTATTTTACTCGCGATCATCACCATTGTCACTTTAAAAGTTAGATAGATGAAGCGGCTAGTGGTCTTGGGAGGTGGTGAAAGCGGAATTGGCACAGCCATTTTGGGTAAAAAAGAAGGTTTTGAAGTTTTTATCTCAGACTTTGGGAAGATAAAACCAAAATACCTTGACGTTCTTAAAAACAATGAAATTGAATGGGAAGACGGTGGTCACACCGAAGCAAAAATTCTCAATGCAAACCTCGTGATGAAGAGTCCGGGAATTCCTGATAAAGCTCCACTCGTTAAAAAGGTGGTTGAAGCAGGTATTTCTGTGATCTCAGAAATTGAGTTTGCAGCACGCTACACTAAGGCAACTTTGGTGGGGATCACCGGAAGCAACGGTAAAACCACCACAACAATGCTTATGGCGCATTTGCTTAAGCAAGCCGGATTGAAAAGTGTAGCTGCAGGAAATATTGGGGACAGTTTTGCAAAATGGGTGGCGCTTGATGATCAAGATTTTTATGCTTTAGAAATTAGCAGTTTTCAGCTGGACGGTATCGTTGATTTTGCGCCGCATATCGCGATTTTGACCAACATCACACCAGACCATTTGGATCGCTACGAGTATAAGTTTGAAAATTATATCAAGTCAAAATTCCGCATAGCGGAAAACCAGACAGAAAAAGATTACTTGATCTATGATGCAGACGATCCTGTGGTTACAGACTGGTTAGCAAAGCATCCCGTGCGATCACAATGCATACCCTTTTCCATTTCAAAACAACTAGAAAAAGGAGCGTATTACGCTCAAGAAGAAATAAACATTTTAATTGACGATACAACGATGACTATGTCAACAAAAAACTTAACTATTAAAGGTGCGCATAACACTAAGAATGCGATGGCTGCTGCAACTGCAGCTCGATTATTAAGCATTCGCAAGGCGACCATTAGAGAATCTCTAGAGGGTTTTCAAGGGGTTGAACATCGATTAGAGCAAGTGCTTAAGATCAATCACGTGTCTTACATCAATGATTCAAAAGCGACCAATGTGAACGCTACATTTTATGCCTTAGATAGTATGAGTGCTCCAACGGTTTGGATTGTTGGCGGTATAGATAAAGGAAATGACTATACCGATTTGTTTCCTTTAGTGAATGAAAAAGTAAAAGGAATTATCTGCCTAGGTGTTGATAATGCAAAGCTTTTAAATACGTTTTCAGGAATGGTAGAAACCATTATTGAAACCCAGTCTATTACCGAAGCAGTAAAGATCGCTTATAAGTTGAGCGATAAAGGTGATAATGTGTTGTTGTCTCCGGCGTGCGCAAGTTTTGATTTGTTTGAGAATTATGAAGATCGCGGGCGTCAATTTAAAGAAGCAGTACGAAATCTATAAATAAGATTGAGATTTGAGTAAAACCAAAAACATATTTTCAACCTTAAAAGGAGATCGGGCGATCTGGGCAATCACTGCCTTTTTAGCGCTGTTTTCTTTTTTGCCGGTATTTAGTGCGAGCAGCAACCTTGCCTATTTATACGGTAATGGGGAGACGCTGCCGTTTTTGGTGCGGCATTTTATGCATTTGGTTCTAGGTTTTGCGATCATTTATGGGGTGCACAAAGTACCTGCGCATTATTTTAAAGGCTTGTCGATCATTGGAGTTCCAATTGTGATCATTCTTTTGTTGATCACAATGGCTCAAGGAACTACTATAGATGGTGCCAACGCCAGTAGATGGATTAAAGTACCTTTTGTTGGGATTACATTTCAAACTTCGACGTTAGCTTCGGTGGTGTTGATGATCTATATCGCGCGCTACCTTTCAAAAATTAAAGATCAGCAAATCACTTTTAAAGAAAGCATTTTGCCGCTCTGGGTGCCTGTAGCTTTGATCTTAGGATTGATTCTTCCGGCGAACTTTTCAACTACAGCGATCATTTTTGCGATGGTGCTTACGTTGGTTTTTATGGGAGGCTATCCCTTTAAATATTTAGCGATAATCGTTGCGACCGGTTTGCTGGCACTTACGATGTTTATTTTGGCGGCCAAGGCTTTTCCGGGAGTGTTTCCCAACCGTGTGGATACCTGGATGAGTCGTATAGACAGCTTTGCAGATGATGAAGATAGTGAAGGGGATTATCAGATAGAGAAAGCAAAAATAGCGATTGCAACCGGCGGTCTTACCGGTTTAGGGCCGGGGAAAAGTGTTCAGAAAAACTTTTTACCCCAATCCTCATCAGATTTTATTTATGCGATCATCGTAGAAGAATTTGGTTTGGTAGGTGGTTTGATGCTCTTGTTGATGTATTTGCTCTTGCTGTTTAGAATTTTAGTAGTAGCGCATAAAGCCGATACAGTTTTTGGAAAACTCGCCGTGATGGGAGTAGGCTTACCTATTGTGTTTCAGGCATTGATCAATATGGCGGTTGCGGTAGAATTATTTCCGGTGACCGGGCAGACCTTGCCACTTGTAAGTAGTGGTGGGACCTCGATCTGGATGACCTGCTTGGCGATAGGGATTATTCTAAGCGTAAGTGCAAAACGCGAAGAAGTGCGTGTGAAGGAAGAAGAGGAAATGAATCCGCTTGATGTATTAAGTGAAGCGATGTAAACGAAAATAAAGATTTGAAGAACTATAAATTCATACTATCAGGAGGTGGAACCGGGGGGCATATTTACCCGGCGATTGCGATTGCTGATGCTTTAAAGGCTAAGTATCCGCAGGCGGAATTCCTTTTTGTGGGATCTCAAGATCGTATGGAAATGGAAAAAGTGCCTAAAGCAGGTTACGAGATCAAAGGACTTTGGATAGCTGGAATTCAGCGAAAGTTGACCTGGTCAAATTTGATGTTTCCGTTTAAGCTGATCAGTAGTTTATTCAAGTCGGCAGGAATTATTAGAAGATTCAAACCGGATGCAGTAATTGGTACCGGTGGTTTTGCAAGTGGTCCTTTGCTTGAGATGGCAACACGATACAACGTACCGGCATTGATTCAAGAGCAAAATAGTTTTGCGGGCATTACCAATAAGCTTTTGGCAAAAAAAGTACAGAAGATCTGTGTCGCATACGATGGAATGCAGCAGTTTTTTCCGCAGGAAAAAATTGTGAAAACGGGAAATCCGGTGCGACAGGATTTGTTGGCTATTGAAACGATGCGCGAACAGGGCATAGAAAAATTCGGTCTAAAAAAGGATAAAAAAACCTTGTTGATTTTAGGCGGAAGTCTTGGCGCTAGAGCGATTAATAAATTGATCGATAGCGAGCTGCAGTTTATTCTAGATCAGGAGGTGCAAATCATTTGGCAAAGTGGGCAGTTGTACTATGAAGAATATAAAAAGCATAATGCCGTTGAGAATGTACAGGTGTTGCCATACATCGACACGATGAATCTAGCTTATGCAGCTGCTGATATCATTATAAGCAGAGCAGGTGCGGGATCGGTATCAGAGTTGGCGCTGGTAGGAAAACCGGTAATTTTTATACCGTCTCCCAATGTGGCTGAAGATCATCAGACCAAAAATGCAGAGGCGATCGTGTCTAAGGGCGCAGCGATTCTGCTCAAAGAAAAAGATGTAGAGGAAGATTTTGAACCTATTTTTAAAGCGCTTGTTCAAGATGAAGCCAAGCAACAGCTTTTGGGTATAAATATTAAAAAGATCGCATTGCCACAGGCAACGCAACATATCGTAAACGAAGTAGAAAAATTATTAAAGCAGTAGGTGAAAACGCTTGATCACATATCGCATATTTATTTCATCGGCATTGGCGGAATTGGGATGAGCGCGCTCGCGCGATATTTTCATGCTGCCGGTAAAAAAGTAGCGGGTTATGATAAAACACCTTCTCAGATCACAAAATCACTTGAAGAGCTTGGAATCGTCATAAGTTATCAAGATACTTCGGAAGCGATTCCTGCGGAATTTAAAGTTTTAGATAAAACGCTGGTGGTGTATACGCCTGCGGTTCCTAAAACGCATAAAGCCTATCAGTTTTATTTGACTGAAGGATTTCAGATCAAAAAGCGCGCTGAAGTTTTAGGATGGTTGACTCAGGAGAAATTCTGTTTAGCAGTTGCGGGAACTCATGGCAAAACCACAACCAGTGCGATGCTTGGTCATTTGATGGCGTTTTGTGAGCTGCCGGTTACCGCTTTTTTAGGCGGAATTGCAGAAAATTATCAAAGTAATTTGATTCAGCAAGGTGAGGAAATCGTGGTGGTAGAAGCAGATGAGTTTGATCGCTCGTTTATGCAGCTGTATCCTAATATCGCAGCAATCACTTCGATGGATGCAGATCATTTGGATATTTACGGCGATGCGGAAGCCTTACAAAAAAGCTTCAGAGATTTTGCAGCTCAAGTCAAAGAAGACGGTGTGCTGTTTGTAAAAAACGGACTGCCACTAGACGGAATTACCGTTGGTATCGAAGACGATTCCGCCTATGCGGCTTTAAATATAAAAATAGAAAACGGGGCCTATCATTTTGATCTAAAACATCCCGATGGGCTTATAGAAGATTTAGTGCTTAACCTGCCTGGTAGACATAATTTGTCTAATGCGACAACCGCTTTGGCGATGGCTTTACATTACGGCTGCCCTGCCGATAAGCTCGCCAAAGCTCTGTTTGCATTCAAAGGTGTTAATCGCAGATTTACGTACCGTATTAAAAAGGCAAATGAGGTGCTCATTGATGATTATGCGCATCACCCTGCCGAAATAAACGCAGTGCATAGCGCTGTGCGCGAGATGTACCCAAACAAACGGGTTTTGGCAGTTTTTCAGCCGCATTTGTTCAGTCGTACGCGTGATTTTATGGAAGAGTTTGCAGCAAGTTTAGCACAGTTTGATGAGTTGCTGCTTTTAGATATTTATCCGGCTCGGGAAGAACCTATAGAAGATGTTACTTCTGAAAAGTTATTGGAGTTAATTCCGCTTACGCGAAAAGAAGTTATTTCAAAAGCACAACTGGAAGAGAAGTTGCAGGCGTCAAAAGCCACTGTAAAAGTGATGATGGGAGCTGGAGATATAGGTGAGGAGATTTTAAAACTGACTAAAACATTAGCGGTATGAAAATCAATTGGTTTTACATAAGGATGTTGGTTTTGGTCGCGGTTACCTTGGGTTTGGTTGCCTTTACGCACAAACGCAATGCAAACCGAAAAGTAAAAGAAGTTAAAGTAAATTTTGAAGCAGGTGCAAACCTCTTTGTTACAGCCGAATCGGTTGATAAATTGTTGATACAAAACGGGAAACCTATTGAGGGACAGAACAAAGAAATTTTAGATTTGAAAGACCTCGAAGATAAACTCGATGCGCATGCTATGATCGCCGATGCAGATGTTTATATGACATTAGATGGTGTGGTGGGAGCGACCGTAAAGCAGAGAAAACCATTAGCTCGAGTTCAGACAAAGACCCCATTTTATATCGATGAAGAAGGTAAAACCATGCCTTTGTCAACTAATTATTCTGCCCGTGTGCCTTTGGTGACCGGTGTTTCAAAAGAGCAGGTGAATGAGATTTATCCACTTTTAAACTATTTACAAGAAGATAATGTACTTGCAACTCAGGTTGTTGGTATTTCTAGAGATAAAACCGGCGATTATAGCCTAACACTTCGCGTGTTGAATTATAAAGTTATCGTAGGCAAGATAGAGCAGTTGTCGAGTAAGTTTTCAAATTACAAGGCATTCTATCAAAAGGCGATTAAAGACAATAGTCTTGAAGTTTATAAAAGTATTGATTTGCGTTTTAAAGGGCAGGTCGTAGGGACAAAAAAGTAAGTTATGGAGCATAAGGACATAGCAGTAGGATTGGATATTGGTACCACTAAGATTGTGGCGATGATAGGCCGGTACAACGAGTATCAGAAGCTTGAGATCTTAGGTATTGGTAAATCCAAGAGTTTAGGCGTGCATCGTGGTGTAGTAAATAATATTACTCAGACGATTCAGTCTATCCAACAAGCTGTGCAGGAAGCTGAGAGTGTTTCTGGGATGAAAATTGAAGATGTGGTTGTAGGTATCGCAGGTCAACACATACGCAGCTTGCAACATAGCGATTACATCACTCGGGCAGATGCAGATCAAGTTATTGGTCCTAAGGATATCGATATGCTTTGTAACCAGGTGCATAAACTGGTGATGCTTCCGGGAGAAGAGATTATTCACGTGCTTCCGCAGGAATATAAAGTGGATGGTCAAGCTGAAATCACACAACCTATCGGGATGTATGGTGGGAGGTTAGAGGCCAATTTCCACGTGGTTGTAGGTCAGGTGAGCAGCATACGCAACATTGGTCGTTGTGTAAAAAGTGCGGGGCTTAACCTTGATAAAATTACACTAGAGCCGTTAGCGTCAGCAAATGCAGTGTTGAGTCAGGAAGAAAAAGAAGCGGGAGTCGCACTTATTGATATAGGAGGTGGTACAACAGATCTTGCCATTTTTAAGGATGGAATCATTCGGCATACGGCGGTAATTCCTTTTGGTGGTAATGTGATCACTGAAGATATTAAAGAGGGATGCAGCATTATAGAAAAGCAGGCAGAGCTTCTTAAAATAAAATTTGGTTCAGCGTGGCCGGGTGAAAATAAAGATAACGAGATCGTTTCTATCCCTGGATTACGTGGTAGAGAGCCTAAAGAAATTACGCTTAAAAACCTCTCTAAGATCATTCACGCACGCGTGGTAGAGATCGTTGAGCAAGTGTATCTCGAGATTAAGAATTATGGTCACGAGGAACAAAAGAAAAAACTTATTGCAGGGATTGTACTTACCGGTGGGGGTTCACAACTGAAGCATTTAAAGCAACTGGTAGAGTACATCACCGGGATGGATACGCGTATTGGCTATCCTAACGAACACTTGGCAGGCGATAGCGATTCTGAAACTACGAGTCCGTTGTACGCGACGGCAGTCGGTTTGGTGATGAATAGCTTAGAGCATCAGCATAATAGTGAGGATGACGAGCCTCAGGATACGGCAGTTGTAGAAGAAGAGCCTGTGATCGAGCCCCTTTTGGAAGATGAAACTAACGAGGAAGAAGAAAACCCTCAAGAGCCTAAGAAACAGCGTAAAAGCATTTTTGATACTTGGGCAGAGAAGTTTAAAGACTTCTTAGATAACGCAGAATAGAAAAAAAGAGATAAGCGAAATACGTTTATTAAAGCCAATAGAAAAAGAGAAAACACAAGAAACAACCGGTAAAACGACATATTATGAGCAACACAGATTTTGAAAACATTTCGTTTGATTTACCAAAAAATCAGAGCAACGTCATCAAAGTGATTGGCGTAGGCGGTGGAGGTAGTAATGCCATCAACCATATGTTTAGCCAAGGAATTAAAGGAGTAGACTTTGTAGTTTGTAACACAGATGCACAAGCTTTAGAGAACAGTCCGGTGCCTATTAAAATTCAGTTGGGTGTGAGCCTAACCGAAGGTCTAGGTGCAGGAGCCAATCCAGAAGTTGGTGAGAAAGCAGCTATCGAGAGCTCTGAAGATGTAAAACAGATGCTGGGAACCAATACCAAAATGGTATTTATCACTGCCGGAATGGGCGGTGGTACCGGGACCGGAGCAGCTCCTGTGATTGCAAAAATGTCAAAAGAGATGGATGTACTTACCGTGGGTATTGTGACGATTCCGTTTCAGTTTGAAGGTAAAATGCGTAATGAACAAGCGCAGCTAGGAGTTGAAAAATTACGTTCTCACGTTGATTCGCTTATCGTGATCAACAACAATAAATTGCGAGAGGTATATGGAAATCTTGGTTTTAAGGCGGGATTTAGCAAAGCAGACGAAGTTCTTGCTACAGCTTCAAGAGGTATTGCCGAAGTGATCACGCATCACTACACGCAAAACATTGACCTTCGTGATGCAAAAACCGTATTGAGTAATAGTGGAACCGCTATTATGGGTAGTGCTAATGCTAGTGGTGCAAGTCGTGCTCAGGACGCCATCAGGAAAGCATTAGACTCACCATTATTGAATGACAATAAAATTACCGGTGCCAAGAACGTATTGTTGCTTATCGTTTCAGGAACCGAAGAGATCACTATTGATGAGATCGGTGAGATCAACGATCACATTCAAGATGAAGCAGGTCACAGCGCGAATATCATTATGGGTGTAGGTGAAGAAGAAAGTCTTGGAGATGCGATCTCGGTAACGATTATCGCTACGGGGTTTAACGTAGAACAACAAAATGATATCGTTAATACCGAAACCAAGAAGATCATTCACACCTTAGAAGATGAACAACGTGCACAACACGATTTATCTCCTAAAAATACCGGTGGAACGTTAAATTTTGACACACCTGCTCCTAAAAAGGAAGCGCCTGCGCCAGAAAAAAAGCCTATCGTTCACACGCTTGATGATACTGATGATCCAATGGATTTGATGGTAAACAAGCCTAAGAAAGAAGCTCCAAAATCACAAATGGATTTGATTCCTACCACCGAGTTGATCAGAAATCTTCAAGTGGTTTATGAAGAGGTTCTAGACCATTCAGAACCAGAGATCGAAAGTGTTTACGAACCCGAAGAGGAGGAATTAGAATTTAAAATAGTAAGCGTTGAAGAGCCTCAGGAAAAGCAAGTAGATCTTTTCAGTCAGGAAGAAGAGGAGCAATTTACGCTATCTTTTGACCTTCCATTAAATGAAGAGCAAAAGGAAGAGCCACAAATTACTGAAGCTTTTGAAGAAGAAGAGGAAATTGTATACAGTCTTGATGATGATATTAATGATATAGAGGTCAATAATCCGGTAGAAATCGTTTCGGTTACCGAAGTGAATGAAAACGGAGAAAAGCGTTATAGCCTTGATGATTATATGGAGATGGAAGATCATCTTAACACAGCGCAGCCTACTCAAAAGAAGCCGGTTGAGGCGCCAAAAAAGCAAGAAGAAGAGATTGCTTTTGAGCGTAAAGTTGTAGCGCCTGCTGAAAAAGAAGAACAAGCGATCAAAGAGGAGGATGAGAATCCTATGAATACACCTATTTCTCAATTGCTCACAGAGCGTGCGGCAGAGCGTAGACGTATGATGAAAGAATTCAATTATAAGTTTCATAGCAATCAGTCTCGTATTGATGAGATAGAAAAGCAACCGGCTTATAAGCGTATGGGTGTAAACCTGGATGACGCCCCGAATTCAAAAGGATCTATTTCGCGTACCTCATTAAGTACAGATGAAAATGACGAAATGCAATTGCGTAGAAACAATTCATTTTTACACGATAATGTCGATTAGTTAGTAAAAACCGATGTAGGAGCGGCCGTTAGTGAGAACTAGCGGCCTTTCTTTTTTAATTTTACTATAGTGTGAAAGCTGAATTTTGGCTATATTCGCTCTCCAAAAAAATAGAAGATCATGAGTTTACAGACCGAAGTAATGACGGCGATGAAAGCAGCAATGAAAGCAAAAGATCAAAATGCACTTGCTTCTTTACGCGCTATTAAATCGGCTATTCTTACTGCTCAAACTGAAAGTGGAGCAGGAGAAGAATTGTCTGAAGAACAAGAGATCAAGATGCTTCAAAAATTGGTTAAGCAGCGCAAGGATAGTGCAGCGGTATATCAAGAGCAAGGTCGAGAGGAGATGGCTCAGGAAGAGCTGGATCAGGCTGCGGTTATCGAGCAGTTTTTACCAGAGCAGTTGAGCGAGGAGAAGATAGAAGAAGTAGTCGCTTCAATTATCGAGAAGACCGGAGCATCAGGCATGCAGGATATGGGCAAGGTGATGGGGCTTGCGTCTCAGGAACTTGCCGGAAAAGCAGATGGAAAAACAATTTCTACAATTGTAAAACGTAAATTAGCATAACGATTTTTCGCATTAGCGAAATAAATAGGCTCCGTGGCGCAACTGAATAGCGCATCAGACCTGCCTGCCGGCAGGCAGGTTTCGGCTCTGGGGTTAAGATTGAAATATTGTAAGGATGTATTTTGTCTATGTTTTACAAAGTTTAAAAGATGGTCGGCTCTATAAAGGCATGTCTGAAGATGTAGAAGAAAGACTAATACAGCATAACCGAGGAGAAAATAGATCAACAAAAGGATTTCTCCCGTGGAAATTGGTTTATAGTAAGGGCTTTACTTCCAGATTAGAAGCAAGAGAATATGAGAAATATTTGAAATCTGGAGTTGGGCGTGAATTTTTAAGAAGAATAGTGTAACTGGCCCCGTGGCGCAACTGAATAGCGCATCAGATTTCGGCTCTGAGGGTTGGGGGTTTGAATCCCTCCGGGGTCACAAAAGGTCCAAATAAATGGATGCAAAAACCACGTATTTTTATTAAATACGTGGTTTTCAAGTTTTTAGGCTATCATTTAATTTGAAGTGATTTCAGTTTAAATGGTAGCAATATGGTAACGTTTTTCCTTCGCGGTAACAATTTTTAACCGCTGAGAAAACTACCTCTTTACGAGTTTTGATGGGATTGGATTTGACTTTCGTAACAATCAAGTTTAATTTAAATCAAAAGCTATGCGAACTTCAAAAACCTTTTCAATTCAGTTTTGGGCTGATACACGCAAAAACAAAAATGGAGAAGTGCTTATTTATGCACGAATCACCATGGATCAAAAGAGATTAAGCATTAGTCTCAAACGAAATGTTCCTCTAGAATTATGGGATAGTCAAAGTAAACGGGTTCTTGGTAACTCGGTTATGGCTAAACAACTGAATCAATATCTTGATCTGACCAAATCTCAATTGTATCAAAGCTATATGGAGCTGAAAGCAGCAGATAAGGTGCTAACGGCTCAAATGATCAAGGATTATTTTATGGGGGATGATAAAAGCACTAAAACACTTGTTCAATTGATCGATTATCACAGTGAGAAAATCAAGGGCACACTTGCTAAGGGCACTATTCGGAATTTTCAAATTACGGAAAACTATGTTCTCAAATTCTTAAAATCAAATAAGCTTGAGGATATCTTTCTTTCGCGATTGGATTATAAGTTTATTTGCGATTTTGAGAGCTTTTTGGTGCAATACTATCCTAAAGGGCATCCAAGAGCTATGAGTCACAATACGGTGATGAAACACATTCAGCGGCTACGCAAAATGATTCGACTCGCTTATCATTTAGAGTGGCTGGACAAGGATCCGTTTAGACGCTGGAAAACGACCTTTGAAAAAACAGATCGTGAATTCCTCTCTGAACACGAATTGTCTAATTTGGCTACCTATGAATTTCCATTAGAGCGTTTAGAGCGTGTTCGTGATCTTTTTTTGTTTAGTTGTTATACCGGAATCAGTTATGCGGATTTAAACAAGCTAACACCTAATAATATCTGGAAGGGTGAAGACGATAAAAAATGGATTGTCACGAATAGACAGAAAACAAATACCCGTGTAAAAGTACCTTTAATGCCTACGGCTCTTAGGCTTATTGAAAAGTATAGGGAGCATCCATTAACAGAAGTTTCAGGTACTTTATTCCCACCTATAACCAATGAGCGCGCCAATTTATATTTAAAAGAAATTGCGGAGGCTTGTGGACTTACCAAGAATCTGACGTTCCATATGGCACGTCATACGTTTGCTACAACGGTGACACTGAGTAATGGAATGCCCATAGAAACCGTTTCTAAGCTTTTAGGACATACCAAAATAGCAACTACACAGATCTATGCCCGTGTTTTAGACAAAAAAGTAGAAGAGGATATGAACAAACTTCAAGAAGTTTTGCAATCCAAAAGTAAAACACCTAAACGGCCAATTTCTAATTTAAAAATTATCAGATGATTTAGCGAATCAGAGAATCTCCATTTGAATTCAATTGGTGGGGCAATAGTATTCACTCTAAAGGAAAACAAATACTTTTTAAATATTTATTCTTATTTACGAATTGTAAAACTAGAAGAGGCTGCCTGATTACTCAGGAAAGCCTCTTTATTTTTCAGGGTACTTATCCCGGCGCTGTTCGAGTTAGCAGTTACAGCTATTTCCTGACTAATACCCTTCGTTTACCGTCTGCGAGAGTAATGGACTAAATCAAAAATTATCTATAATTTTTATTGGTTAAAATTGAAAGATTTACATGAACACTGATAGGATAAGGACGGTAATTTAAATCTTGATTTCTAATTGGATGGGTCTGGAAGCAGAAAAGCCTGTTGCTCCTCAGGGTAAGGGCTTGTTTCAATCCTAGTTTCTAATTGGATGCATCTGGAAGAATTGCTCTTGATGCTTTTTGATTTTATCATTACGGGTTTCAATCCTAGCTTCTAATTGGATGCATCTGGAAGTCGTTTTTCAGTCTGTTTTAAAAGGTCTGAGGGCTTGTTTCAATCCTAGTTTTTAATTGGATGCATCTGGAAGTTTTAAGAGCTTTTAATAACTGGGTTAATGAACTCACGTTTCAATCCTAGTTTCTAATTGGATGGATCTGGAAGGATCTATAATGATTATGACAACTTCAGCGCACGGCGTTTCAATCCTAGTTTCTAATTGGATGCATCTGGAAGGTCTCAAGAACTCAAGGGGCGATATGTTGTTTAGGTGTTTCAATCCTAGTTTCTAATTGGATGCATCTGGAAGATGTACCCTTTATATGAAGATGATTATGATGTATTGTTTCAATCCTAGTTTCTAATTGGATGCATCTGGAAGCCGCGATTATTCATTTAATGCGAATGATGAGGTTTGTTTCAATCCTAGTTTCTAATTGGATGCATCTGGAAGATGAGGCTGCTTTAATTGATCAAGAAAAAATTGCCGGTTTCAATCCTAGTTTCTAATTGGATGCATCTGGAAGCTGCTGCTCTTCTGTACGGTATGCATCACCAAAGGTGTTTCAATCCTAGTTTCTAATTGGATGCATCTGGAAGATAAATAGCGGGCTTTCATTGAATGCCGACTACTAGTTTCAATCCTAGTTTCTAATTGGATGCATCTGGAAGACTCATCATCAAACAGGACCAGTCACACGCAGAATTGTTTCAATCCTAGTTTCTAATTGGATGCATCTGGAAGGTTCGTCAAAAGAGATCCCGCAAGCGCGCAAAGTGTGTTTCAATCCTAGTTTCTAATTGGATGCATCTGGAAGTAAATCTGCGCTTAAGGAGCTTGAGAAAGTTTCTAAGTTTCAATCCTAGTTTCTAATTGGATGCATCTGGAAGATCACCACCCGTATGCGCAGCGAATTAGAACGATCTAGTTTCAATCCTAGTTTCTAATTGGATGCATCTGGAAGTTCTTCACTTACTGAAGCTGAGAAACTAAAGTACGTGTTTCAATCCTAGTTTCTAATTGGATGCATCTGGAAGAACCTCAGCAAGGTATAAGTAAGCGTAATACCGGTGTTTCAATCCTAGTTTCTAATTGGATGCATCTGGAAGACGTCTACACCGTCCATAATAACAGGTTTTACACTGTTTCAATCCTAGTTTCTAATTGGATGCATCTGGAAGAAGAATTAGAACGGCTAATGCGCCAACTCAAAGCCGTGTTTCAATCCTAGTTTCTAATTGGATGCATCTGGAAGTTTCTCGTCATATATGGCTTCCAATCTAGGAAGAGTTTCAATCCTAGTTTCTAATTGGATGCATCTGGAAGAATGTCGAATGGTATGATTATATCACTTCAGCGGTGTTTCAATCCTAGTTTCTAATTGGATGCATCTGGAAGGAGACTTAGGCATTATCTCAAAATATTCATTCATCAGTTTCAATCCTAGTTTCTAATTGGATGCATCTGGAAGGAGACCAGCGCTCTACCAATTGAGCTACCGAAGCTTTGTTTCAATCCTAGTTTCTAATTGGATGCATCTGGAAGAATTTTTAAATGGAGGTTAATACTAGTTACCAACAATGTTTCAATCCTAGTTTCTAATTGGATGCATCTGGAAGTGTCAATTACAGGAATTACAAACGCTTGAGAAGAAGGTTTCAATCCTAGTTTCTAATTGGATGCATCTGGAAGTTACACATTTCATTGCGTAACTCCAGAACTTAGGAAAGTTTCAATCCTAGTTTCTAATTGGATGCATCTGGAAGACGAGTGGCCGTACATTTTCTTATTTCCATAAGCTTGGTTTCAATCCTAGTTTCTAATTGGATGCATCTGGAAGAACCACGCCCTTTTTTACAGTTGCTAACAATAGCTAGTTTCAATCCTAGTTTCTAATTGGATGCATCTGGAAGATCACTCATCTTAGGTTTTGGCAAGTGATCTGTTTGTTTCAATCCTAGTTTCTAATTGGATGCATCTGGAAGCTGAACTGCTTTACTTTTTTCATCTTCTTTTGGTTTGTTTCAATCCTAGTTTCTAATTGGATGCATCTGGAAGATTTATAAGCAGCATTGAATTGATCTAGCGTAACTAAAGTTTCAATCCTAGTTTCTAATTGGATGCATCTGGAAGAAGGAAGGAGTACGGGCAATTTTTCGGGTGTTATCCCGTTTCAATCCTAGTTTCTAATTGGATGCATCTGGAAGTGTGCGGGTAATTTGGTGTAATTAGAAAATTTCTTCGTTTCAATCCTAGTTTCTAATTGGATGCATCTGGAAGAACAGCTGAATAAACTACCCCGGCTGCGATCATTAAGTTTCAATCCTAGTTTCTAATTGGATGCATCTGGAAGGGTGGTTTTCTGTTTTGAAGCGCAGCTGCCGCAGGGTTTCAATCCTAGTTTCTAATTGGATGCATCTGGAAGAGCATAAATCAGTTTGATTTTCTTTCTTGTTAGAGCGTTTCAATCCTAGTTTCTAATTGGATGCATCTGGAAGACATAATCGCGCTTACTGATCTCATTGAATTTTGAAAGTTTCAATCCTAGTTTCTAATTGGATGCATCTGGAAGGTTTTAATTCCCAAGCTGGCAAACCAGCAATCCATGTTTCAATCCTAGTTTCTAATTGGATGCATCTGGAAGTTGCAAACTCATTAATGAGCTGTACAGAGCGACAAGTTTCAATCCTAGTTTCTAATTGGATGCATCTGGAAGTTTTAGACCGGTGTTTGAGATTGAAAGTCTTGTGGAGTTTCAATCCTAGTTTCTAATTGGATGCATCTGGAAGCGGTGCGCTCGCTTATGGTATTCAGCTTCTCATACTGTTTCAATCCTAGTTTCTAATTGGATGCATCTGGAAGATCACGACCGCACCGGGCAACTATTAATCACTAATCGTTTCAATCCTAGTTTCTAATTGGATGCATCTGGAAGCCCGTCGTCTGTTGGTGTTACCCCTGTTTGTGTAACGTTTCAATCCTAGTTTCTAATTGGATGCATCTGGAAGATTAAAATGAGACCGCGATCTGACTCTATGTGATCGTTTCAATCCTAGTTTCTAATTGGATGCATCTGGAAGTTGCAATTTTTTCCGTGAGAGCATCACCCGGTCTTGTTTCAATCCTAGTTTCTAATTGGATGCATCTGGAAGAACTGATTGCTGCAGCAACATCGCAAACGCCTGATGTTTCAATCCTAGTTTCTAATTGGATGCATCTGGAAGTTCCGTATTTATGATATACATCGTCTAGGGTGTGCTGTTTCAATCCTAGTTTCTAATTGGATGCATCTGGAAGCCCATCATTGGTATCATTTTCCCTACCATCAAAAACGTTTCAATCCTAGTTTCTAATTGGATGCATCTGGAAGGATGAGTCCGTCTATCCAGCCGATTATATAAATGGGGTTTCAATCCTAGTTTCTAATTGGATGCATCTGGAAGAGGCTTCTTTGGGCATAAAAATGGAAGGTTTCCATTGTTTCAATCCTAGTTTCTAATTGGATGCATCTGGAAGAGCATCCCTTAAAGGATGGCAAACTTTGTCCCAAATTGTTTCAATCCTAGTTTCTAATTGGATGCATCTGGAAGACAAGTTGTAGACCTCAGTCGGATGTGCTGCACTATGTTTCAATCCTAGTTTCTAATTGGATGCATCTGGAAGTTACTCTCATCGCTCCATACTGAAAGATCTTGACTGGTTTCAATCCTAGTTTCTAATTGGATGCATCTGGAAGCTCTTAATTATAATTCTGCTCAAAACGTGATTCAACGTTTCAATCCTAGTTTCTAATTGGATGCATCTGGAAGATGTGATAGCTGAAGGTTTTGATAATTTTGAAAAGGAGTTTCAATCCTAGTTTCTAATTGGATGCATCTGGAAGTGGGCTTATTATATCGCTGTAACAATAGACTGATGAAGTTTCAATCCTAGTTTCTAATTGGATGCATCTGGAAGTATATAAACGTGTAAAATAAAGCCGTCAGAACGGCTCGTTTCAATCCTAGTTTCTAATTGGATGCATCTGGAAGTAGAGCAATCAACCGCCGGAACCGCACCCCGTGGGGTTTCAATCCTAGTTTCTAATTGGATGCATCTGGAAGGTTTAACTATGTCAAAAGTACATATTCATTTTCGTAGTTTCAATCCTAGTTTCTAATTGGATGCATCTGGAAGATTTGCATTTAACAACCGAGAAGAACGAAAAGAGGCGTTTCAATCCTAGTTTCTAATTGGATGCATCTGGAAGCAAAGCAACACCCGCAGCAATAGCCACTACAGGATTGTTTCAATCCTAGTTTCTAATTGGATGCATCTGGAAGAAACAAAATAAGTTATGATGAAGCTTTACAAGGGCTGTTTCAATCCTAGTTTCTAATTGGATGCATCTGGAAGTGCAAAAGATCGATTGGGTGTGATGTAACGGTATTTGTTTCAATCCTAGTTTCTAATTGGATGCATCTGGAAGTTTCGTTTGAAGTGGCAGATCGTACCGACGCGAAGTTGTTTCAATCCTAGTTTCTAATTGGATGCATCTGGAAGAAGGCTACCGGCTTACCGGTGGCGTCGTCGCGCACTAGTTTCAATCCTAGTTTCTAATTGGATGCATCTGGAAGTCGAGGTGGGTTTTTATAGACCGCTCGATTCTGTATGGTTTCAATCCTAGTTTCTAATTGGATGCATCTGGAAGCTTTATACAAAACAAAAACGCTTAAGAACTTACAAAGTTTCAATCCTAGTTTCTAATTGGATGCATCTGGAAGGTAGCTATGAAGACAAGTCAATCTACAGAAGCTTTGTTTCAATCCTAGTTTCTAATTGGATGCATCTGGA
>CESC01169162.1_pt1 | contig 63127 bp, 54 predicted proteins | sample 531131 | NCBI WGS metagenome assembly CESC01 (sample SAMEA2621295, study PRJEB7988) | marine metagenome | biome: marine biome (ENVO:00000447); feature: mesopelagic zone (ENVO:00000213); material: "saline water (ENVO:00002010), including plankton (ENVO:xxxxxxxx)" | depth 800 m
TTTAAACTTTTAAAAACTGTCAACCTATTTTAGGACGACTCAGTACTTTGTTTTTACAAACCGGAAGGTTTACTCATTGCTCACTACACGCTCGCCCTCAATTTTCCACGTATTAACACTGGTAATTTGAGACTGGCTATAGTCTACTTCTTTCAAGGTGTCGTCATTCCAGAAAAACCACTTACCGGTTTTCTCTCCTTTTTCATAATTCGCTACTGCGGTTTTAATACCATTCTTGTCGTAGCTGATCCACTCGCCTTGAAGTTTTCCATCTTCGGTGTAGTAACCCTTTTGACTAACCTGCCCATTATCGTGAAACAAAGTTGCTTTAATTAAATTACCTTCTTTTACATAAACATTCTTTTTCTCTTGTGCTGTTGCAAAACTTACAGCACCCAAAAAGACAACGGTAATAAGTAACTTTTTCATAATAAACAGTATTTGGGTTAAACTTTACTTTACAAATATATTAAAATATTAAACATAAAGAAACATTTACGTAACATTGAGTTAACATTAAAATTATAATAAACTTATTTTCAGTTACTTGAATTTTAATTTTAACGTAAAATCAAGCTTTTTTCTAGTTTTTTTAACCCTTATACCGCATCTTCGACAGCATTTCTAGCTATACTTATAACCTTTGCATAACATTCAACTTTAAAATAAATTTCAAATTTGCACATTTAAACGACAGACCCTTTTATGGATAATATATACTTGATTATGCTTATCGCTCTGGCCATTCTCGCCATTGCAGATTTGGTTGTTGGCGTAAGCAATGATGCAGTTAATTTCTTAAACTCGGCGATAGGTTCTAAAGCGGTAAGTTTTAAAACCATTATGATCGTCGCAAGTATTGGTATCGCTTTTGGAGCCCTCTCTTCTAGCGGAATGATGGAAGTTGCCCGTAAAGGGATTTTCGTTCCAGAAAAGTTCTATTTTGACGAGATCATGATCATCTTCATGGCAGTCATGATTACCGATATTTTACTGCTGGACTTTTTCAACACGCTGGGATTACCTACTTCTACTACGGTTTCTATTGTATTTGAACTTCTTGGAGCGGCATTTTGCATGACCTTCATCAAGCTATCAGGCAACTCAGATACGTTATTGCACCTAGGTGAATACATCAATTCTGACAAAGCGATAGAGATTATCGTGGGTATTTTGCTTTCGGTGGCTATTGCCTTTACAGTAGGTGCCCTCGTTCAGTTTGTTACACGCTTGCTTTTAACCTTCAATTTTGCAAAACGCCCAACTTGGAATGCAGCAGCATTCAGTGGTATCGCGACCGCTGCGATTAGTTACTTCATTATTATTAAAGGGCTTAAAAGTGCAGATTTTGTTCAAGGCGAATTCTTAGACTGGGCCAATGCAAATGTTATGTCTTTTATCGGCTTAAGCTTTATCGCTTGGTTCATTATTTCATATATCCTTATCAAAGCATTTAAACTGAATGTTTATATCATGGTTATCGTCGTAGGTACGTTTGCGCTTGCCATGGCTTTTGCCGGCAATGACCTGGTAAACTTTATCGGGGTTCCGATGGCTGCCTATAATTCTTATGAAATTTGGCTTGCAAGTGGCGAACCGGCAACAACCTTCACTATGGAGTCTCTTGCTGAAAAAGTACCCACACAGCCATTTTTACTACTTGCAGCAGGTCTAGTGATGATCCTAACGCTTTGGTTTTCTAAAAAAGCCCGTCGTGTTGTAAAAACATCAGTTGATCTATCCCGTCAAGACGAAGGTCAAGAACGTTTTAAAGCAAATGCAGGATCGCGTGCACTCGTACGCAGTGCAATGAAAGTAAATGCAGGTCTTATGTCTGTATTGCCAGATTCTGCTAAGAAAATGATCGAAAAACGCTTTGCAAAACCTAAAGTTACTTCAAGAGTTGCAACCATAGATATGCCGGCTTTCGACTTGGTACGTGCTTCGGTAAACCTGATGATTGCCAGTGTACTTATTTCGGTAGCTACTTCGCTTAAATTACCGCTTTCTACAACTTATGTGACATTTATGGTGGCTATGGGTAGTTCGCTTGCAGACCGTGCCTGGGGAAGCGAGAGTGCCGTTTACCGTGTTGCCGGGGTTCTTAATGTTATTGGAGGCTGGTTTATGACCGCGCTTAGTGCATTTACCGCCGCAGCGATAATGGCTTTTATTTTATACAAAGGCGGAAGCATTGCTTTATTCTTACTTTTTGCTGCTGCAGTAGCTATTTTGGTTCGTAATTATATGAATCATAAAAAACGCTCTGAAGCCGAAGCAGAAGAAGGCCGACTTATGCGCGCGGTGAGTAATTCAATTCAGGGAATTATAAATGAAAGTACCACCAATGTTGCTTCAGCATTCAAACGCGGAAGCAAAGTATATGCAGGAACCATAGAAGGTCTTGCAAAAGTTGACCTTGGTAAACTGAAAAAGAGTAAAAAAGGAATTGCCAAACTCAATACAGAAGTTGAAGAGTTGCGTAACAGCTTATACTACTTCATCAAAAATCTTGATGAAACTCACGTTCAAGCGAGCCGTTTTTATATTGATGTTTTAGGTTATTTACAAGATGTGACGCAGTCTATAGATTTTGTTACCACCTCAAGCTACAATCACCTCAACAACAACCATAAGGGACTTAAGTTTACACAGCTTAAAGACCTTAAGGAAATAGAAGAAAAATTAGAGAAATTGTTCTCTAAAATCGAAGACACCTTCAATGCCAAAAATTTTGATGATCTTCTTTCTATACTTGAAGAAAAACAAAATTTGCTTGACAGTGTTTCTCAAAAAATTGAAAAGCAGGTAGAACGTACACGCAGTGCAGATTCTAGTCCTAAAAACACTATGCTTTACTTCAGCATTCTTCAAGAAACTGAAGATCTCATTAAAGCAACCATGAATCTCTTAGAGCATTATTATATCGAGCATAAGAAACATATGCAATAGCGATAGCTTTTAAAAACTGCACAACTAAAAAGCCCCTTGAAAATTAGATTTTCAAGGGGCTTTTTTTATTTACTTAGACTACAATTCAAAGGCTTCTAACAATTCATCATCCTTATCATAAGGATAAGCTCTCCACGTAAAACCTGTTCCTTCATATTTCCAAACGACTTCTTTGTCTTGCGTTACCTCCCAACAGCCATAATCTCCTTCGGTGATGAGCGTATTACCATTACTCATGCGATAGGCTCCAGAAACTCTTGGCGCAAATAAATCTTCATCAGTAAAACTCCATACCACCTGAAGTTCGTTGTCGCTTTCCGCTTTTAACTCATAGTTTGCCGGTTGTTGCAATTCATAAACGACAGATTGTGTAACACCTCCTAGTCCGCCGTTAGCATAAACCATCACATTATTAGACTCCGGAACCATATTTACGCCGTGATTATAGAAAAAGGAACGCTCACCTGCAGTGTTGTTATAAGCTCCGGGATTACCAAATCTATAGACTAAATCACCCGCAGTACCCGAAGCTTCTTCTGTGGTTGTATTATGATCTATGACCCATACTTCGCTATAAAAATTGACGCTCATAAAAACAAGGTCGTGCTCTTCATCGTAGGCAATCCCGTTAGCGTGCATAATATCGCCATTAAAGCTATCTGCCTCGCGCAAGGGATCCCGATAATTGAGATCTATCAACTGCGGATGTTCTGCGATTGTTCCAAAATTCGGCTTGTCTTGATTTAGATCTTGTATGGTATGATCCCACGAACTCCATTGCCATACGATCTCGTTTGTATTAGGATTGATTTCTATAAGCTTTTCGGCATAAATCACATCATCCTGATAGGCATAGCCAAAGCTTTCTTGCGCTTCATCAAGCGGCCTTCCTTCCCAAATTAAGACCAGAATATTACCATTGGGTAAGCGCTCTACATCGTGATGCCCTAATTCAAATGCTGTAGCTACTATATAACTCCATTTTACTGAATTATCAGGGTTTACCAATTGCACTACACCACCATATCCTCCAAAACTAAAAGAAACGTCATCCGCTATTAAACTAACGAGCAATTCTGAATTTTCAATCAACTCAGCGTCGTTACCTATTCCGCGTTCAAGTTCCCACTCATGGCGTATTTCAGCTTTGTCCTTGTTGATCAAATACACCCTGTTAAAACCTACGTCATTCACGAGTACATAACCGTCGCCAGCCAAACTCTCATTATATAGCTCTACTTCGCCGGCGATCTCGTACTCACTTTGTGGTTCTTCTGGCTCCTCGGGTTCTTCTGGTTCTTCTGGTTCTTCAGGAAGATTTTCTTCTGGTTTTTCTTTTTCGACCTCTTCAAAATTAGGATTGTCCTCGGAACAGGCCACAGAAAGACTTAGCCAACAAAGGCATAGGATAATTTTTCTCATAACATTTTTTGATTGAAGAATGGCACATTATGCGCCAATTGCCGCTTCTAAAATAGACAAAAAACGTTTGAAACTATTGAAAACGAAATACTTATTGAAAAAAGCTATTTTTTCCCTTCCCATTCTGCGTAAAATTGCTCGAGAAAATCTAGCATAAACTGGTGACGTACCTGAGCAATTTGACGGGCAGTTTCAATATGCATTTTATCTTTTAACAAGAGTAATTTCTCATAAAAATGATTGATGGTAGGCGCCTCAGACTTTTTATATTCTTCGGCAGTCATATCGGGTTTTGGAGGAATTGCAGGATTGTATAGTTTTCGGTTTTTAAAGCCACCGTAATTGAAGGTTCTGGCAATACCAATAGCGCCTATTGCGTCCAAACGATCTGCGTCCTGTACGATCTTGAGTTCTATACTTGAATAGTCTGATTTAGGATTTCCGCCACGATATGAAACATTAGCGACGATTTTCACTACAGCTTCTAGGCGTGAAAAAGCAACATTTTGAGATTGTAAAAATTCACGCGCCATTTTAGGACCTATTTGCTCGTCTCCCTTATAAAACTTTGAATCTGCTATATCGTGAAGCAGAGCGCCTAAAGAAACTACTACTACATCTGCTTCCGTCTCGCCTTTAGCGATATTTAAAGCGTTTTTGTACACCCTCAAGGTATGAAACCAGTCGTGACCTCCTTCGGCTTCTTCTAGAGTCTTCTTTACATAAGCGCTGGTCTTTTCGATCAGGAGAAGATCAGACTTGTTTAGCTTTAACGATTCGGTCATTTTTAAATCAGTTTTGATTTTCGCGTATGCGCTTTAACACTAGGAAAATCGGCCAATACGATATCCTGTACGCGTTTTACAAGTTCTTCAGGATCATTCCCGGCAACCGGGATCGGCTCGTGAACGGTATGCTTTACGTGCACTCCAATATCCTGAGGAAAACCACCCCAACGCATCAGCTTCCAAGAATTGTTGATGGTAACCGGCACGATAATAGCCGTAGGCATAAATTTAAATAAGGTTATAAGTCCGCCGGTGGCAAATTGCTTAGGAATGCCATCTTTACTACGGGTCCCTTCAGGAAAAATCACCACAGAGCGATTGGTCTTATTCAAGGTTTTAGTAAGATCGCGTATCGCCATAATAGATTGCCGCTTATCCTTGCGATCAATCAATGCCGAACCACCTTTTCTCAAATTATACGAGATACTGGGAATACCTTTACCCAATTCAATTTTACTTATGAATTTGGGATGTAAACGTCGTAAATACCAAATTATAGGTGAAATATCCCATTGTCCCTGATGATTGGCAACAATGATAATAGGTTGATCACGCGTAATCGTATGTGGGTTTTCAAAAGTAAACCGTGTACCCAGCAAGTTCAAGCATTTTAAAATGCTGAAATTTAAATAGTCTACACTTTTTTTATGCGCCTGATATCCAAACCAATTATAGCACACCCATTGTACAGGATGAAATATTACGATCGTCAAACCAAAAGCCAGATAAAAAATCACGCTTAAGGGATAGGCAAAAAACTTTCTCATGAACTTATAAACTTATTGGCAAAGAAAACACATAGCCGTGAGCCTGCAAATTTAATCAACCGCTCACTTTAAAAAATAAAATGTCATTTGGGGGAAAATCCCCTTATACAGTATTTGTCTTGCTAATACATTTGATACAAAATAATAGTACTTGAGAAAAATTCACAAAATAAGACTTACAGTGGTGTTGCTATTACTCAATTGTATAGCCTATGGAGTGAATTATTTTGAATTTAGCCCGAAAATTGAAGCTATTTCTGAAAGTACAACTTTTGAAATATTTTTATTTACAGATAAGGAGACCGGTACTAAATCTTCGTTGTTACAAGTTGGGGAATTTTTGCAGGATCAAGATGGTTTTTGGCCTTTTGAATCGTTTTATGTCGAAACACCTAAAGGCACCAATCAGCATACCGGAAGATTCAGAGGATTTTTTACCGGTTATCTTCTTTCAGAATTTCTATTTTATAACCTAATGATACTAGCTATAGTCGTTTTCATCAAGCTATGGTGAATTTTTAGCCTTAAGACCAGGATTTATTTTTTGCTTTTCTTTCGCCTTTTAGACCAATAGACATACAGTGCAAAAATAATCACACTCACTATAGACCCCCAGAGCAACCCATTTTCTAACCCGTCTGAACTTTCACCCATAATGGCAATAAAAAGCGTGAGCGGTGCGATCCCGGCGAGTGTTGCTCCCAAGAATTTTAGGTAATTCATTTTCAAAATACCGCCTACAAAGCTTATCGCATCATTAGATAAAAACGGATTGAGACGTGTGATTGCAATTGCCCAAAACCCGTAGTCGTTTAAAAAATCTTCAAGTTTATCTTCGGTTGAAGAACCTACCAAATTTTTAACTACCCCATCGCCTAATTTTCTACCTAAAAAGTAACCAACGGTTGAGGCGCAGCTTATCGCTAATGCCACGAGCAAACTTCCCCAAACCGGACCATAAGCCAGAATACAAACGACCATAAGTGCAACCGAAGGAATTACGATCAAAAACATTTGTACGATCATTGCCAGGATCAACACCACAGGCCCTGCCCATCCAAAAGAAGCTATCCAATTCTTGATTTCTTGCTCGTCGCCACCAGATAAAACCTTCCAGGCTTCATCAAAAAATTGTTGCGCCTCCGGAATAAAAAAATAGGCCAGAACCAATCCTGCTAACAGGAGTACAGATAAGATTTTGGGTAGATGCTTTAGGATTTTATCGCGCATGAATTAAGATTCAGATTCATAAACAAACAGCTCTTCTATACTGCAGTTAAAAACCGCTGCCAACCGAAAAGCTGTAGGTAAGCTGGGATCAAATTTACCTTTTTCTATGGCATTCACCGTTTGCCGTGACACCTCAATTTGTTGCGCCAAGTCACTTTGTGTCATTTTTAACGCCGCTCGTAATTCTTTTATATTGTTTTTCATGAGTACTTGCGCGCATTAAAGAATACACAAAGGATGTAAGTAATCCCCATAAAAAGCACCAAAAAGCTTATTTCGGCATCCTGTTTTATCAGGTTTGTAGTGTCTAACTGGGAGTATGCAATACCACCTACCACTGCAAGCCCCAATGTCAATGCCATAGATTCTAACTGTATTTTGCGCTGCAACTCATCACCGTCATTCACAAACTTACGATTGGCCATCACCATTCCCACGCCTACTGCAAGACTTAAAATTATCGCTAAGCCTGTAATAATTTGAGATTCCCATAAAAATTGAGAACCAAAGGTGACTAAGGCAGTAGTGGCGACCCAAGCCATAGACCATTTTGCCAACCGGTTTCTTGATGTGATTAATTTTGAATTCATACTATTTGATTTTTGATTAATGTAAAGTTTACTTGACAAAGATAAGTAATATTTTAAATGTAAAGCAAACTTTACATTTATTTTTTATTTCAGTAAACTACCTTGAGCCAAATATCTGGGTATTATACGCTTTGGCGGTGCCAGCTAACTACTTCAGGGCAAGCCTCGGAGAATTAAACCCTTTGGCGGCGCCAATAAAAACGCTAAATTTCTACAACTAACCCTATCGCCTTATCATGCCTAGAATTCTAATTGCTCCAGATTCTTTTAAAGAAAGTCTTACCGCAACGCAAGTTTGTAGGGCTATTGCTGAAGGACTCCAAACGATAAATCCCAAGCTGCAAATAGACCAGTTGCCTTTTTCTGACGGCGGCGAAGGTGCTTTTGAACTTTTTGAAGCGTTAAATCTGGGAAGCACGATTGCTTGTGATGCTCAGGATCCTCTGGGTCGCTCTATAAGCGCATCTTATTACGGTTTTGAGGATGGAAAAACTGCCTGGATCGAATTGTCTCAAGCATCGGGAATCGCGCTTTTAAAAGATGCAGAAAAGAATCCGATGCTCACATCAACCTTTGGCACCGGATTACAGCTGAAGCATGCCTTAGAAAATGGGTTTAAAAACATCCTATTGGGAATAGGCGGAAGCGCAACTAATGATGTCGCAACAGGCATTTTTACCGCTTTAGGCGGAAAACTTTTAGACCACGCAGAAAATGCTATTCAGGCCCGCGGGGAGCATTTGGGGACTGTAGCTGGTTTAGATTTTGACCACCTCATACCCGAGCTCGAATCGGCACAACTTACGGTCGCCTGTGATGTTTCTAACTTGCTACTTGGAGCAACGGGGGCAGCAACTATTTATGCACCGCAAAAAGGTGCTACTCCGGCGCAGGTCACAGCCCTAGAAAAAGGCGCCGAACATCTAGCGCAAATCATTCAGCAAAAAACAGGAAGAACGATTACAAGCATTGCCGGTGGTGGCGCTGCAGGAGGAACAGCCGCCGGAATGTACGGCTTCTTCAACAGCAAACTTGAACCCGGCTTTGAATTACTCAGCAAATTGGCAAACTTAGAAGAACGCGTAAAACAAGCCGATTTGATCATCACAGGAGAAGGAAAAACCGATAACCAAAGTCAGTACGGTAAAGTGCCCTTCAAACTCGCAGAATTGGCTCGTAAGCACAATAAACCGCTTTACCTCTTTGCCGGAAGCGTTCAGGCAGATCAAAATGTTTTAACTGCCGCCGGAATCACTAAAGCCATTGCCATTAAAACAGAAACGATGGCTTTGGAATACGCAAAGACCAATGCTTTTGAGTTGCTTAAAAATGCGGTTGCACACCATTTAAAAACACAACTATAACTATGGGCCTCGATCTACTCTATATTTTACTTGTTGTTATTTGGATCATCGTGGGCACAAGCTACCTGCGCTGGCATCCCTTTTTCGTATTGCTTATTAGCGCCTTAGGCCTGGCCTTTCTTCTTCAGATCCCATTAGAAGAAATCCCGGAAACGATAAGCACGGGTTTTGGCGCAATGTTTAAAAATATAGGACTGCTGATTCTTTTTGGCGCGTGGATTGGCGTGGCGCTAGACACTACCAATGCCACAACTGCCATTGCTAAAGGCATCATTAAAAAACTCACCATTTTACCCTTACCTTTTGTCATAAGTGCTTTGGGCTATCTCGTTTCGATCCCGGTTTTTTGTGATGCCGCTTTTGTTATTTTAGCTCCGTTAACCAAAAAACTAGCGCTCAACAATACCGCCAGACGTAACGCCTTAACAGTTGCGCTTTCCACCGGATTGTTTTCGGCTCACGTATTGGTGCCACCAACTCCGGGACCTTTGGCAGCTGCGGGCAATCTTCAGCTCGAAAATTTATACCTGTTGCTTTTAGCAGGCGGAATTTTTGGTCTTGTACTGATGCTTATCGGTGCCTTTTTCTCGTATTATTTCTTCAGAAAAAGCAATCAGCACGATGCATTTGATCGCAACAATTTGGAAACCTATTTTGATCAAAACACCGATCTTCCTTCATTTTCAGCAGCCATTTGGCCTTTGGCACTTCCTATTGTACTAATGGCAGCAGCTTCAATCATCCCTCTGTTTTTTGAAGGTTCCAATCTATTCATCGATATACTTCTATTTCTGGGAGATCCTGCCATTGCCCTTCTAGCCGGTGTATTAGTTGCCTTCAGCATCTGTAAAAAACAACAACGAGATATTTCTGAAATTATTAAAAAAGGAATGGAGCAAGCTGCTCCTATTCTCTTGATTACAGCGATGGGTGGCGCTTTGGGAACCGTTATTCAAACCGCAAATCTTACCGAAGGGATCAATTTAGAATCTTTTAGTAATGGATTGGGCTTGGCGATTCCTTTTATATTGGCCGCTTTACTCAAATCGGCTCAAGGTTCTTCTACCGTCGCGATCATCACCATAAGCTCTATAATGCTGCCGTTGCTTCCTGCATTAGGTTTTGATTCTGAACTGGGCAAAGTATGGGTAATTCTAGCCATCGGAGCAGGATCTCTCACCGTATCGCACGCTAATGATTCGTATTTCTGGATCGTAAGTCAACTGGGAGAAATGCCGGTAAAAGAAGCCTACCGCAAACACACCTTAGGCACCTTGCTTCAAGGAGTCGTGGGGTTTGTTATTCTGTTTTGTACGTATAGCGTGTATTCGGCCTTTTAATGGATAAGATTGTGGTACTAAACAAACCATCTACAAACAAAAAAGCCTCAACTACAAGTAGTTAAGGCTTAATTTTGCTCCCCCTCTTGGGGAATAACTATAAAACACCATGATTTATTCATCTGCATAAATACACATATTTTCAGTCACTTAACCGAATCACAAGTTTCAAAAAGTATTATAAAGTTGCATTAAGTTCAAGTTTGTGGGATAAAATGTGGGATAAATTATATATTTGAAACATCTAAGTTTTAAATATGGCTACCATCAATTATTATCCGCATCAAAAAACTGGTAAAACAAAAATTTACTTGCGTCTTAGGTTAGGCCGAAAAGGCGAGTTTAGGCAATCGACACTATTAACAATCGATGATGCTTCAAAATGGGATAAAGACCAGCAAAAGGCTCGCGGTAAAAGTGCCAATAATAAAAATCTAAACAAGCGTTTGCGTGAATTAGAAACCAAACTAGAAACCGAAATTGACGATATCGAAAAAGATGAAGATAGAAGCCTAAATGATATAAATGGGAAATGGCTTAAAAAATTTGTGCAAAACTTTAATAATGATGAACTCGAAACGGACATCAGTTTTCTAACGGAATTTGCAGATCAATTCACGGAAAATCTTCATAAGAAAACATACAAAAGAAACGGTGTACAGTTTAAATACACTCAAAACACCATCAACAAATATTCAAACTTCGTTAAGCAATTAAAAGACTTTGAAAAACACAGTAAAGCTAGGTACAAAGTTTCAGATGTAGATGAATCATTTACTTATGAGTTTTTAGAGTATCTCAGCGATAAAAAAGGCCTATCTGTAAACACCAAAGGCAGATATGTAAAGCGTTTAAAAACTATACTTAAAGAAGCTGAGGTAAAAGGAATTAAAGTAGATCCTAAATACAACCTTATTAAAGGGTTTGAAGGTGAGAATATAGTGACCTATTTGACATTTGAAGAACTCGAAAAAGTAATTGCAAAAAAAATGCCCTCTACTAAAATGGACATTTCCCGCGATTGGTTCATAATTGCATCATACACAGCCCAGCGCATTTCTGATTTATTCCGGTTCACCGATAAGAATATAAAGGTTATTGACGGTGGCAGATATCTGGTATTTAAGCAATTCAAAACCGGTCAATATGTTGAAATACCAATACATTACCACGTTGAAAACATTCTACAAAAGTATAACGGGAAGTTCCCGCCCAAGTTATCAGATAATGAACAAAGCAATAGAACGTTACTTTCAAGCCTGATAAAGGATGTATGCGAAGAAGCTGGTATAAATGAGCCGGTAAGAGGTAGGTTAAATGGCGTTATAGACATTTACCCTAAATACAAGTTAATTAGCAACCATACAGGCCGCAGGTCATTTGCCAGCAACTTTTACAACCTTCCTGAATGGTCTAATGCAATGATTATGAACATCACCGGCCACGTGAATGAACGTAATTTTTACAAGTACATCGATAAAGAAGATCGGACATTATCCCGAAATGCCCGCAGCCTATTCGACTCAATGAAAGCTGCCGCAGAATCTTCCAAAATTAAAAATCCTGAAATGAGAGTAATAAAAAAAGTATCTAATAATTAAAACCAAAGATCATGATCACACTATCAAAAAAAGAACAGACTGAAAAGGCAAACCAAATAGCTAAACATCCTCATAAATTTATGGTTCTGGATGTAGAACACATTAAATATGCTTACAACACTGAAAAGTTTAAATTGTCTGTAGAATATTTAAACTTTTGCAACAAACTTACCTGGGTAAACGAAATCCTAGAAAATACAGGATCCGATTCCAAAATAGAATTAAGTATTTTATTTGAAGCGATTCAACACATTTTAAGTGATAAGCCTTTTTCAAAAGATCAATTAAAAGCTTATTACGCAACAAAACGTCAGTTTGAAAAAATCAGCTTTATACTAGATAATTTTACCGATTTATCAGAAAATATGTATTTCCCAGAGGTAGATTTAATACTGTTAGGTGTAAGCTTAAAGACCCAGAGAAAACTAATAGAAGAAGAAATCGACCTGATTAATGAATATTCAGACATACACGATAAAGTACTGCAGCTAGATTCATTAGATGAGGTTTTGACAAGAATAAATGAGATAATTAATAAAAGCTTAAAAGCTGCGTAAATTTTAAGGCTATGATTAAAACCGATACGAAGAAAATCGTGATTAAAATTTTAAGCGATGCAATTATATTTCAGAGATTGACAGATCGAATGCAAGAAGCCTTAGCCGTTTTTAATCCCCAGAAAGGCATTGAATCTCATTTTTTGCCAGCTCTGAATTATAATGGTTATAATACCGCGTTAGACCTGATTGGTTTAACTGATTTGGAAAAATATGCGGAATTACGAGATCAACTGCAAGAAATAGCAATTAAACAGGCTGAAAGCTTTCAAGCTGCAGATGAGGTTGCCAGAACAATATATTTTCATTGGCTGCACATTTCAGACGTTTTCGAAAGTGATTTAAAGGCATCCTGATACTAATAAGATATGGATTTTAAGGATTTACAGCCAATGGGAGATTTTAAAATGCGTCTGAAGTATGAATTAGAACGGGTAAAATCAGTTTGTGAGTTTGACCCAAAACTTAATACTAATGAAATTGATTATTACAATACCACTATCCCTCGTTTAGAATCTGTGATTGAAAATGCTATTTTTTATTTAAAAACCAATGAAATTAAAAGCAATTTACATTTCAAAGAAATAAAAATCCACTTAAGAAATTTAAACAAAAAGCTATTTGAATTAATGGCCGAAGCCGAAAGTAAGGGCGTTAAAATAAGTACAGAATTATCTGATTTTAATACTGTGGTTGATTCCTTGCTATCGCCAGATACGCCAGAATATTTGACTAACTATGTAGAAATAGAACAGGAAGTTAGAAAATTTATAAAAGTAGAATCTGAGCCAAGTGAGGTTACAAATCCAGGTACTATTATAAATACTTATTCCGACATCTTTAAAGGTCCACACCCCGAAAAAAACTACCAAATTTTCAAGTCATTTATTGATCTTGAAGTAAGTAAAGGCAAAAGCCGGTATCACGTTTTTAGCTATATTTTTCAAAAAATGAAATCAGAAGAGGAGGATCGTATTTACGATATGAAACATCGAATTTTTGTAGAAAAATTAGAAAATTATAAGATTCTTAATAAAGATTGTGACTATGACTTTTATGATCATTATATGACTAACGACTCAAGATTCTATCCTCTGAAAACAGCATCAAACAAAATGTTTGAAAAAGACTATATTGATATACTAGAAAACACAATATAATACTGTTTCCCATAAATGGGAATAACTTTCCCTAGATGGGAATATCAATCTGCTAATATTTGCATCAAATTAAAATATATAGCAGATGGAATCAATACAGGTTAACTTACATTCAACAGATCAAATCAATGCTATTCAGGCAGATTTAAAGGACTTGGGCTCTAAGATTGAACTGTTATTAAACAGATCATCACCCAGCAACCCAGATGATTTATTTACCCGTAAAGAGGCGCAGAGAAAATTAAAAGTTTCCCGTGCTACTATGCACAGATGGGATAAAGAAGGAATTATCAAAAGAACACAGATTGGTAGTCGTGTGTACTATCGAGGTGCAGATATTGAAGCCGCATTAACGGAACTTAAATAAGGTTCAGTTAGCGCGGCTTTTGCCATTTTATACACCCGCCCGTTACTAATTCAAATACCGTAAATACTACAAACTGCAATTGCACAGCAATTAGCAGAACAGGATAAATACACCCTTTTTTAATCAATAAATATGACAATACAGGATTTACAAAACAATCACCCAGAACTACACAAGCAAGCCTTTTTAGCTGGTTCACGCTCAATAAAAACACGTGTTAAAAGTAAAATGGTTTATGCGGATCATTTCCCAGACGCTACTGCAGATGCCCTGAAAACCATCAAAAGCGAAATTGACTTTTATTAAAATTTTTATCGATAAAACAGTATCTCAAAATGCAAAAATTAAATGCAATCAGTAACGAAATGGCAGTTAACGAGGCCATCGAATTTATCAACAAATACAGTGATGAACCTGTAAAACAGGATGAGGTTAAAGAAGCCTACAAAAGCATAATCCGGGCATTTCAAGAAGGTCGCCTAATTGTAGATGAAAAAGGCAAACCCTCATACATTTTATTAGAGCCTATTCAATCAGAATCAGGCGAAATGATTGTCGAAAGAATTGAGTTTAGAACCCGTGTAAAACCTCTTGCCCTTGCCGGGATTGCTAGAGGTGTAGACGTTCAAAAAGATGCATTTATGTTAGGGCTAAAAATAATGGCTTATATCATAGATCAACCGCTCAGTTTTATTGACAAATTCAGTAAACAGGATTATAACACAATCTCAAGTATAAGCGGGCTTTTTTCGTAAGTGGCCAACCGCCGATGATCTCGATTTTATCATTAAAACCGTGGTCAATCAATTCGGTTGGCAACCCTTAGACTTAGACAATATGTATTGCGATGACTTTGATCACCACGGTTTAGTGTACTGGTTCAAAGTATGTGAAGAATTGCAAGAAGAATTCAACAAATAGATTATGGCAGCAACAATTAAGGTACCTACAGTGTTCGTAGCGCATGATAAGCTAACATCTGTAGTCAAAACTATGACCAGAAGTGTAAATAAGTTTAGCAGAACCACATCTGCGGGTATTGTAAGAATGGACCAAAAAATAACAGGTTCATTTAAAAGGCTAGGGCGTTTATCACAAATAGGTTTAGGTATTGGTTTAGCCGGTCTGTTTAGCATGGCCGTACAGGGGAATTTAGAATATAACGAAAGTCTGGCCAGCCTTTCTGCGATAACAGGCTCAACGGGTAAAGATCTGGGGATTCTTGAGCAAAATGTTTTAAAGCTGGGCAAAAAGACCGGAAAAAGCGGTGCGGAAATAGCCAAAGCCTTTGAACTGGTAGGTTCCGCAAAACCTGAACTACTTAAAAATGTAGATGCATTAAGCCAGACTACCGATTCAGTAATAACTCTTAGTAAAGCTTCAAAATTAGATTTAGAAACATCTGCGCGCTCTTTAACTGGTGTTATGAATCAGTTTAACTTAGGCGCTGAACATTCTAACCGCACAATTAATACACTTGCAGCGGGTGCAAAAGAAGGTGCGGCTGCAATACCTCAAATTTCCGAAGCAATACTTCAATTCGGGACCGGTGCAGCTGCATCTAATGTAAGTTTAGAGCAATCGGTCGCATTGGTTGAAACCTTTGCAGAAAAAGGAATACAAGGAGCAGAAGCAGGAACCAAACTTAGAAATATATTAACCAAAATGAGCGCAACTGGTGCGCTACCTAAAGAAGCAATTACCCAGCTTGAAAAATTCGGGGTTAATACTAAGATAGTTTCAAATGCAGCACTACCGCTTAACGTGCGATTAAAGGAGCTTTCTAAAATCGCGGGGGATAGCACCGCGCTAGTAAAGGTTTTTGGATTAGAAAACAAAGAAGCTGGGCAAATTCTGCTAAATAACATCCCTACTTATGAGCGGTTAACAAATGCTGTTGAAGGAACCACCGAAGCCGAAAGACAGGCTGCGATCAATAGCAACACGCTTGTAGCATTAATCGATAAAGTCAAAGCATCATTTTCAAACGCAACAACTGCAGTTAATACCAATTCCCAAAGCTTGGAGTTTGTTAAAGATATCCTGCGACTGGTCGCAAATAATATGGAGACTGTTGTAGGTGTTGCTATTTGGATAATTGGAGCGTTCACAGCTTTAAAGGTAGTATCAGGTACAATTCAATTTATAGAATCAGCCACAAAATTATGGGCGGGCGCTCAATGGCTACTAAATGCTGCGATGACTGCAAACCCGATAGGTATTGTTATAACAGCTATCGGTTTACTTATTGGCTTAGTAACGGTAATTATTACCAAGTATGACAGCTGGGGCGCATCCCTTGCCCTTTTGCTTGGTCCTTTAGGATTTATCATAAACCTAATAATGAGCTTTAAAAGACACTGGGAAAGCATTGTTTCAACATTTAAAGAAGGTGGGATAGTGGCAGGTATAAAACGAATAGGTTTTGTTCTTGCCGACGCGCTCTTAATGCCGGTTCAACAATTTTTAGGGCTATTAGCTAAAATACCGGGCGTGTCGAAGTTGATAAAACCTGTTATGGAAAAGGTTAGAAACGTACGTCAAAACCTCGATAATGCCACAGGGGTTTACAGCACCGAAGGAACCATAGGAAAACCACTTAACGACGGAGCTAAAGCCCCGTTTTTAATGAATACCCAGCAGCAAACCAGTAAACAGATAATCGAAAAATCTGTTACAGGCAATCTAAACATAGATATTAATGATCCAGGCAAACATATCAAAGCAATAAGCCAAACAGGATCCCAAGATATACCGTTACGGTTTAGCACTACTCAAGGACAACGATAATTAATAAATAAAAACAACGAATCATGCTTACAAAATTTAAACCTCAGTTGCTTTTTAAAGATGCGGCACTCATTAAAAAACAAACAGCTGAATACGTAGAATTGGCAGAATATGCTAATCAGGCCATTGAGCCAGTTAAGGAATTATTTGATCGAGAATTGAAACCCGATGAAATGATCTCAATTATTAAGGCAGGTTGGCGAATAGTAGCCGATTTAATCCGGAAAGATTCGCAGTGGCCTAATGCTGAGATTAACACATTACTAAACCTATTAGGTAAGGACGGTACCAAAGCAAAAAATGTATTATCACAAATTAAAAACCGCCTTTTGGTAGATGGTTTGGAAATTGAAAACGGTCAATTCAAGGTAAAAGATAGTATTTACAAAGACATCGAAAATAAGTACACTTATTACACCGAAAACCAAACCCAAAATGAAAAGTTTGATAAGGTTAAAAATCTTTGCGATTCCTTAAATGATGCAATAGAGTTAGAGATTATTAAAGCCCCCACAATGGGAACGGGTATGGGTTTACATCATCATCTAGGTAAGTTTATTGCCTTAAAAAAGAGTTTTTCAGGTGAACAATATCGATTCACACCAAACTTCGAAAAGCTCAAATTCCTAGAATAAATATTTAGTGGGGTCATAACTGCTAATTATTAATTGCCACCCCCTTTAATGGGGGTTTTTATATACCGAAAATCACCGGTGTTAATAGAACTACCCCAAAAAATAAAAACCTCTAAGCATCCCAATTATTTAAGCGTGATAGATGGCATCAAGATAATTTGTATTGGTACTAAGCCAGCCCAATGGGTTAAGAATCCGCTATTGTCATTTACTTCAAAAGTAGATGAGCAAACTGGGGAAATTAAAAGCGATACCAAAATAGCTATTTATCGCGGGCTGAGGTTTTTCTTAATTCCGTCAACTATTGCAGATAAAACGCATTGTATTATACGCGGTTCCCTTGCCAAATATTACAATTCTGGTCGGGATAATGCTTTCGACTTTGATTTAAGAATGGTTCACGAGACAATTGAAGAACTGCGCGTAAAATTCAGTATTAACCCGTTTAAAGCGATTGTACAGCACTTTGAATATGGAGTTAACATAGAACCCAGTAAACCTGCCAAACAGATTGTAAGAGGCCTAAGAGCATACCAAAACAGTCCTTTTATAAATCTGCGATTAGATGAGGTTTTTACCGGTAAACAAATAAGCCGCCAGGAATACGCATTTAAAATTTACGATAAAGGAATTCAGGTACCCAAAATTAAAGTGAATATGCTACGCGTTGAAATAGCTGTCACCAGCACTAAAAAGGCAAAAAAGTACGGTATTAAGGTCTTTGCAGACTTAGGAGACCTGACCAAGCTGGAACCGGTTAAACAGGAGTTATTAACGATGTGGCAGGAAATGATATTTTATGATAGGGGGATGCGATACCGGCAGATGAACCGAAAGCAAAAAGAAAAAATGCTGTATTATCTGGATGCTACAAACTGGGAGAAATTTAGCCCGATGCAGCGCAAAAGAGCGAAAGAGCATTTCAGGGTATTGTATAATGAATTTTGCACATCTACAACTCAAAACGAAACTTATGATTTGATAGCTGCAAAACTTCAAAATCTGGAAGCTAAAAAATGTTACAAATTACGATTGTTTTCTGAGTTTCAAAAGACCCAGAACATGTTAGCTTTTACGCATTTAGATAAACCTGTAAAACGTAACAAAAAACCATCCCAAAACGCCCCACAAAAAACACCCTCAAAAAGTGTTAAAAAGAAGCGCCGTAAATGCAAGGTTTGCAAAGTGAATATTTCACACAAAAGAAGTGATGCTATCTACTGCAGTAAACGATGCAATAATTCATACCACGCCAAAAAAAGAAAGGAAGCCCGCCACCGGGAAAAATCAAAACGTACCTTAAAATGAAAACAACAAAAATCTATTTAGATAACTGCATACCCGTAGGAAATGCTAAACGTCAAAAGTTAGGATTAACACCAATTGAAAGTATAAGAGCATTAGGCCGCAAGCTGGCAGAGCTACACCCAGAATTATATGATTCAAAGTATATAATCAGTAGACTACACAGGGCAAACCGAAACGGAATAAAACTAATGCCTGTAGATCTAGTAAAGAATACAGCTGATATTTTGTGTCTGGATGAAGACTACATCCTAACGCCACCGTGGCAATTAAACGGTATCAATAAACCTCTTTGTAATCAATGTAAATTTCCTGTATGCCTTACTTAGTATTGAATTTAGAAATAGCTCTGCAGGTAGGAAACCAGAGACGCGCACTAAAAGAACTCAAACCGGTAAGAAGTATTTACCACATCGCCCAGATGCTAAGTGAAAAGGATCCTGATACTTATGATCTAAGGACCTCTTACCAGCATATCAAAACAGCGGCGACTAAAGGTGTAAGAAGTTTGCCGGAAGAAATGATATTTTCAATCTGTGAGATACTAATTATCACAAGAGTGGAGCTGGTTAAATATGATCTGGAATAAAAAAGGTACTGTAAAAACATTCTAGTTTTTATGCAATACGTTGCGCACCCCGATAAAAAAACGCTTGACATTGATTTGAGAGGTGTAACACTAACTGCAACACTTGTTTAAAATAACTCTGCAACACCTAGATTTTACAATACTTTACAGGTGTTGCAAAACATGTTACACCTGCGATTCCTGATAAGGAAATGATTGGCACCCATTTAACCTAAAGAAAACCTGAAAAATGGTTTTACATACCTAGAATTATCTGTGTGTAAATCTCAAATAATGCCGCTTCTTTATAGTTGTGGGATAGGATGTGGGATAAGTAAGAGGCTTATAAAACAAAAAAGCCCGTAAACAGGGCGTTTACAGGCTTAATTTGCTCCCCCTCTTGGGCTCGAACCAAGGACCCTTTGATTAACAGTCAAATGCTCTAACCAACTGAGCTAAGGAGGAATTTAATCTTTCAATTTTTAAAGTCACACAGGGTATCGCAATACTTCTGTTTTTGTTGTGCCTTAAAGAACGCTTCGCTTATTTGCTGAAAGCGGATGCAAATATACACAACTATTTAAACCCACAAAACTAATTTTAAAAAATATTTGATAGATTTTTTATCGTCGTATTTTTTGGCTTAGCTACCGGTAATCCAGCGGTAAATGTCATTTCCGTTAGCGTATAATACTAAGGCAATTAGCAAGAAGAACCCTATCATCTGTGCATACTCTAGAAATTTATCGCTCGGCTTTCTTCCGGTGATAATCTCATACAATAAGAACATCACGTGCCCACCATCTAAAGCAGGAATTGGTAGAATATTCATAAACGCGAGTATGATCGAAATAAAAGCCGTGGTTTCCCAAAATGATAACCAGTTCCAGGTATCTGGAAACAATCCCGCGATCGCACCAAAACCACCTACTTGAGACGCACCCTTTTTAGTAAACACATATTTAAACTGTGCCACGTAGTCGTGCAACTTCCAATACCCGTGATTGATTCCCTTAGCAATACTTTCTCCAAAAGAATATTTAACCACTTTTGATTTGTAATTGGCTTTAGGATACACCCCAAAATTTCCGTCATCATCTAAGGTTACGGTAGTGTTTGCCAGTTGCCCATCACGAGAATAGGTCACGGCATACTCGGTAACGCCCTCTTCTTTACGCGCTTTAAAATCAGTCCAGGTATTGATTGCTTCATCATTAATTTGAGTAAGCACATCCCCTTTTTTAAGTCCGGCTTTTGCCGCTGCAGATTCAGGAACAACACTATCCAATACCGGTTTAATCAAAGGAGTTAGAGCATCAGTCTCTCCAGACTGAAACATTTTGGTCCCGATATCTTCCGGAATAGTGATCGTTTCTTCGCTTCCGTCAGTGTGCGCTACAGTAATTGTATTCACATCGCGCAACATCATATCGCGATTGATCGCCAGATTATTTTCGTAAGGCGCTCCATTAACCGCCAGAATCTGATCTCCGTCTCTAAAACCGTATTCTTTAAATCCTTCAGAAACCTCAATTCCGTCAGGCATTTGCTCAGGCCCTACCACCGGATTACCGTAATAGGCAATGATCATTATGTAGATAAAAAAACCAAGAATGATATTTACGGTTACCCCACCAATCATCACAATAAGACGCTGCCAGGCCGGTTTTGAGCGGAATTCCCACTCCTTAGGCTCTTGTGCCATCGCTTCCTTATCCATACTCTCATCGATCATCCCGGCGATCTTCACATAACCTCCAAGCGGAAGCCAACCTATCCCATAAACGGTCTCGCCTATTTTCTTTTTGAAAAGCGAAAACTTAACATCAAAAAAGAGGAAGAATTTTTCTACGCGTATTTTAAAAAGACGGGCAGGAATAAAATGCCCAAACTCGTGAAGTACTATTAATAGTGAAAGGCTCAAAAACAACTGAGCTCCTTTTACAAAAAATGGATCCATAAAAAATTTATCTAACTAGTGGCAACTAACCACCGCCTTATTAGTAGCAAAAACAACTTTCAACAGGAGCTTATCATCAGTAATTCTACCTAAGGGTAGTTTAACTTATGATGATCGCACCACGATTAAAAAGTGCACAAAAGTAACCTTTTACTTCCGCATTCAAAACTTTGCGTCACACCGCTTTGGTTAAATCGCAAAGATTAAAGGCTTCCGGCTTTGTTACCGAGGTTTCAGACCGTAATTTTGCAGTCATAAAACACGCGTTATGCTTCAGTTTTTTGCTAAATACAAAAAGTTTGCCATCGTGATGGCGATTCTTTCCGCAGTTATACTTTACACCTTTTACACCTTAATGCAACCGGCGCCCAGTCTTCCGATCTATCAACCAACTATGGTAGATAATACGCTTGTAGACAGCACGGTTCAGTTTGTAAAAAAATACCATAAAATAGCCGATTTTGAATTGGTAAATCAAAATGGAGAAACCATCACTCAGGATGATTATCCCGGGATTTATGTAGCCGATTTTTTCTTTACCACCTGCCAGACCATTTGCCCGATTATGACCGAGCATATGGTTCAAATTCAGGAAAAGTTGAAAGATGATCCTTCGGTTAAATTGCTCTCGCATACGGTGATCCCTGCAACCGACACTGTTGCTCAGCTTAAACGTTATGCTTTAGAAAAGGGCGTGAATGACTCCAAATGGAATCTTGTAACCGGTCCTAAAAAAGAGATTTATGACCTTGCCAGAAAGAGCTACCTCGCTGTAAAAACTCAGGGCGATGGCGGTAAATATGATATGATTCATACCGAAAATTTTATGCTCATCGATTCTAAAAAACGCATTCGCGGCTATTATGACGGTACCAATCCTGAAGCTATTGAAGATCTTTTAGAAGATATTGCTATTCTAAAAGCGATTGAAGGTGACGAAAACTCTTAAACCTTCGGTTTTAAGGCAGTTTGTAGCTAAAATCTTTTCGCATCTGTTGGTTTTCGTTTACTTTTGCCTTGTTTAAATTCAATCTAAATAAATTGACTACTTCCTTAGATCTTTTGAAGCGCGGCGAGAAAGCCATTATTGTAGAGTTTACCTTAAACATGGTTCCTCTAAAGCTTTTAGAAATGGGTTGCCTTCCCGGCAACGAAGTAGAACTGGTACAAATCGCGCCTTTTAAAGACCCGATGTACCTCAATATTAACGGCAGCCATCTTGCCATACGTAAAGAGACTGCGAGTCATATCACTGTAGAAAAGCTCACTCATGAGTAAACAGCTCAATGTAGCCCTTATAGGAAATCCTAACACCGGTAAAACTTCGGTTTTTAACCAGTTGACCGGTCTTAAACAACAGGTAGGAAACTACCCGGGAATTACTGTTGAAAAGAAAGAAGGTATTTGCAAACTGCCACGCGGAGTTAAAGCGCACATTCTTGACCTTCCGGGAACCTACAGCCTTAATGCGAGTTCGCTTGACGAGAATGTGGTCATTGAACTGCTTCTCAATAAAAACGACAAAGACTATCCTGATGTTGCTGTTGTAGTTTCTGATGTAGAAAATCTTAAACGGAATCTACTCCTCTTTACCCAGATCAAAGATTTACACATCCCCACGATTCTGGTTATCAATATGGCCGATCGTATGGAGCGTAAAGCCATAAGTCTTGATATTGAAAAACTTGAGGAGCGCCTAGAAACCAAAATTGCGCTGGTAAGTTCGCGTAAGAATACCGGTTTTGATAAGCTGAAAGAACTCATTGGCAATTACAAAAATCTTTCTGTAGAACCTTGTGTAAACGCTTCGGTGATCGCTCCGGAATATTTTGACCGTTTGCGCAAAGCTTTCCCAAAGCAAGATTTGTATAAACTGTGGTTGGTGATCACCCAAGATGTGAATTTTGGTAAACTCGACAGAAATGAGATGCAAAGCATCAGCACATTTCAAACCGAAAGTAAATCAAATCTTAAGCGGCTTCAGCAAAAAGAAACCATCGTACGCTATCAATTTATCAACGGTGTTTTAAAAGAAACCTTAAGCATAGATCATCTGGCGGCCAAAGATTTACGCAGCCGCTTAGATCGTGTGCTTACGCATAAGGTGTGGGGTTACCTCATTTTCTTTGCCATCTTACTCCTTATTTTTCAGGCGATTTACGACTGGTCTTCTTATCCTATGGATTTGATCGATGAAGGTTTTGCCGCGATGGGTGAATGGGTGCGCAACACGATGCCTCCAGGTGCTTTTACCAATTTGATCTCTGAAGGAATCATCCCGGGTCTTGGCGGTATTGTGATCTTTATTCCGCAGATTGCCTTTTTATTTTTATTCATTTCGTTACTCGAAGAAAGCGGTTATATGAGTCGTGTGGTCTTTTTGATGGACCGTATTATGCGTCGTTTTGGTCTTAGCGGAAAAAGCGTTGTGCCTCTCGTTTCGGGAACTGCCTGCGCCATTCCTGCGATTATGGCCACCCGAAATATTGAGAACTGGAAAGAACGTCTTATCACGATTTTGGTTACGCCATTTACGACCTGTAGCGCGCGTTTACCGGTATATCTTATTATCATTTCGCTTGTGATCCCTGACGAGCGTGTGTTGTACATCTTCAATCTGCAAAGTTTAGTGTTGATGCTCTTGTACCTCATCGGTTTTGGAACTGCCATTCTTTCGGCTTGGATTTTAGACCGAATTTTAAAAATAAAGAGCCGTACTTTTTTTGTTATTGAAATGCCCAATTATAAGTTGCCGTTATTCAAAAACGTAGCCTATAATGTCATCGAAAAAACAAAATCATTTGTCGTTGGTGCCGGAAAAATAATTCTAGCGATCTCTATCGTACTGTGGGTTTTAGCCTCTAACGGGCCGGGCGACGCTTTTTCTAATGCTGAAGAAAACAGCATCGCGCGAATGGAAGCCGGCGAGTTTCCTGAAAGCGAACTAGACAAACATATTGCTTCAGAAAAGCTCGAGTATAGTTACATAGGTTATATGGGTAAAGCCATCGAGCCGGTTGTGCAACCTTTAGGTTACGACTGGAAGATTGGTATAGCTATTGTGAGTTCTTTTGCGGCACGTGAGGTATTTGTGGGAACGCTCGCAACCATTTACAGTGTGGGAAGCGATGAAGAGGAAACCATTAAAAACCGAATGGCAGGTGAGGTCAATCCTATTCTTGGCGGACCTTTATTCAATCTTGCCAGCGGGATTTCCCTGCTGCTGTTTTATGCCTTTGCCATGCAGTGTATGAGTACACTCGCGATTGTTAAACGCGAAACCAACACCTGGAAGTGGCCGATACTACAACTTGTAGTTATGAGTGGTTTTGCTTACGTTGTAGCACTAGTTGCTTATCAACTTATAATTTAAAAGTTATGATACAGAATATTTTAGTCGTATTGATCTTTCTTTTTGCCGTAGGATATCTGGTAACCAAATACATCTGGAAGCCGGCCTTTCTAGGCGGAAAATCTAATGATAAATCCTGCGGAAGCGATAACTGCGGTTGTCATTAAGTTAAAAAAGACTCCAAACCACATTAAGCACATAATCTTCCTGCTTGATTTTTGGCTGAGATACGTCGGGATAAGGTGAAACAGAATGCCCCATCAATTCTTGAGCTGAAGAATTAAAAAGCGTTTTTGCCGGACTGTTCAAATTCACTTTTCGGGTTTCAATAGGTTTTCCATCTTTAAAGATCGAAGCTTCTACCACTACTTCGCCTGCCCAAACACAGGTTGTATTTTTTGGGCACCGTGAGTCGATCACTTTTGTAAGTTCGATTTCAACATCACCAAAAGTAACCCGTTCCCCAAACGGAACTTTCACTACTATTTGCGGTACTTTAACCGGTTCTTCAGCAAAAATGCTGTCTTGTTTTTTGATGCTAATTTGGGCAGAGACGGTAAAGCTTATGAGGCTGATTAAAATAAATACGACGGTTTTCATAAATAATGCGTTTACTATAAAGACGTATTTATTTCAATCTGTTGCAAATTATCCTAACCCTACATCAAGCGTCATCATCAAGATAAAGCCACCTATGAAGCCCATCGTTGCAATATCGGTATGATTTCCTTGTTGGGTTTCGGGAACTACTTCTTCGACCACTACAAAGATCATCGCCCCTGCTGCAAAAGCAAGCGCATAAGGTAAAATAGGCTGAAACGTCATCACCGCATAGGCGCCTACGACCGCTGCAATAGGCTCTACAATTGCCGAAAGCTGCCCATAATTAAAACTTTTCCACCTGCTGAATCCTTGTCGGCGTAAGGGCATCGCCACCGCAAAACCTTCGGGAAAATTTTGTAAACCTATACCTATTGCCAGAGCCACGGCACCTCCAATAGTTGCGCCGTCAAATCCTGCCGCCACACCTCCAAACAAAACACCCACAGCTAAACCTTCTGGGATGTTATGCAGCGTGATCGCCAGCGTAAGCAGTACCGATTTGTGCCAAGGACTCCTAATTCCTTCCTTATCTTCCTCTTTAAAATTGACATGTAAATGCGGCAAAACCTTGTCAAGACCAAATAAAAATGCAGCTCCTAAAGCAAAGCCCACCGCTGCAGGAATCACTTTAACAAACCCATCACCCGGACTCATTTCAATACCGGGCGCAAGCAAACTCCAGAAACTTGCCGCGACCATCACACCGCCGGCAAATCCCAACATAGCATCAAATAATGCCCTGTTCATTCCTTTAAAAAAGAACACGAGCGCAGCTCCTAAAGCAGTCACACCCCAGGTAAAGAGTGTCGCGTAAAACGCTCCTAAAACCGGGTCCAAAGTTTCAAAATAGTTGATTATATCATTCATAGGATTTACAATTCTAAATAGTGAAGTTGGTTAATTTAAATGCGCACATAAATATGTTCTGTAGCGATTTGGGAAAGTAAGAGTTCGCGATCATCTATGCGCACGGTCATACTTTTATCAAACTCTTGAATGTTAACGATCTCAAGAACACTGCCCAGACGTATATTTTGCTGATCTAAAAACTGAAGAAACGAGGAGGAAGTATCGTTTACGCCAATACACGTACCTGTATCCCCCGGTTGCAATTGCGACACGCGTTTCTTCTCTAGCTTTGCAATGTTACCTGCTTCATCAGGAATGGGATCTCCGTGCGGGTCGTGCTTGGGATAACCTAAAAATTTATCCAATTCCCGAATCAGTTTATCCGATTTGATATGCTCCAACTGCTCGGCGACATCGTGAATCTCGTCCCAACTGAAATCGAGTTTATTAGCCAAAAAAGTTTCCCACAAACGATGTTTACGAATCACTTTTAATGCGGAAACCGCTCCGGAATCTTTTAAAATAACACCTTGATACGGCTGATAATGTACTAACCCCTTCTCATCCAGCTTTTTGATCATTTCAGTTGCTGAAGCCGGTTTTGTGTCAAGATACTTCGACAACACATTAGTACTCACTCCTTTAGGATGCTCTTTTTGTAACGTATATATCGATTTTAAATAGTTTTCTTCAGAAAAAGTCATACTGCTTTTTAATTATACCACAATAATACACCAAATTTATCAAATATATTTTTTAGGTTTGCCTAAACTTTAATTTTTAAAAACCTTAAATGTCTGTTAAGTACGTATTTATTTTGCTTCTTTGTCCTTTCTTCTTAAAAGCACAAGAACACGTGATGCTTTCAGGAAGCGTTTCAGACGGAACCAATCCCATTCCGTTTGCAACTATTCTCGTAAGCGGAACTACAACGGGTGCTTCTGCAAATGAAGACGGAAACTTTCAGCTGCAACTACAGCAGGAACCAGTGACTTTGATAGTTCAGGCAGTAGGTTTTAAAACCCAACGCCAAACGATCACGCCTTCGGCTTATAAAAATTCAGTTTTAAAGATCACCCTTCAAGAGGATCTTTTGGGTCTGGAAGAAGTTGTGGTCAGTGCCACGCGCAATCACATCAGTAAAAAAGAAGCTCCGGTTATCGTAAAAGTCTTGAGCCCCAAACTTTTTAAAGCTACACAGTCGATCTCGCTTGCCGATGGTTTGAATTATCAACCCGGCGTTCGGGTAGAAACCAACTGCCAAAATTGTGGTTTTACGCAAGTGCGCCTTAACGGTTTAGAAGGGCAGTACACGCAAATTTTGGTCAATAGCCGACCGGTATTTAGCGCGCTCAACGGCGTTTACGGCTTAGAGCAAATTCCGGTGAGCATCATAGATCGTGTAGAAGTTGTGCGCAGTGGCGGCTCGGCGCTTTTTGGCTCTAATGCGATTGCAGGAACCGTAAATATCATTACTAAAGAACCCGTCAACAACAGCTGGGAAGTGAACAGCAACCTGGCACTCATCGATGGAACAACCGCAGACCGAAGCCTTAACCTCAACACCTCGATCGTAAGTGAAGATCTTACCACCGGCGTTACCCTTTTTGGAATGTACCGCGATCGGGACACCTATGATGCGAATGGTGATGGCTTTAGCGAAATCACCAAACTCACCAACCATTCTTTTGGTACAAAAGCCTTTTACCGCCCCAATGATAACAGCAAAATAGGTTTAGACCTTACCGCGATCAAAGAATACCGCCGCGGCGGGGACCGCGTGGATCTCGCTCCACAATTCACAGATATTACTGAAGAACTCGACCACAACACCTTTTTTGCCGGCGCAGATTATGAGTTATACAATGACGAGCGCACCACTAATTTTACAGCCTATGCTTCTATACAACATACCGATCGTGTCAGCTATTACGGCGGTTTGGGAGGTGGAAGAACAGCAGCAGATTCTGTCGCCGCCAACAATGCCTTTGGAAACACTAAAGATCTCGCGTTGGTTTCAGGAGCAAAATTCAGTTATACGTTTGCTAACGATGATGTTTTAACCAGCGGACTGGAATATCAATTGAACAATACCGAAGATGCGATTCCCGGTTATAATCGCATTGTTGATCAACGTGTGAACAGCGTCGGACTTTACAGTCAGTACGAGTGGAAACCTATTGAAGCGTTCACGACCCTACTTGGGGCAAGACTCGATCATATTTCGGTAGATGGGTTTTATAGCATTCAAGATATTGAGCGCCGTTCTCAAGTTTCAGAGACCGTTTTGAGTCCGCGTATTACGGTGCTTTTTGACATTACAGCAGATTTGCAATTTAGAGGAGGCTACGCACGTGGATTTCGAGCGCCACAAGCTTTTAATGAAGATCTGCACATCAGCTCCGTTGGCGGCGCGCAGCGCTTTGCGATTCTAAGTGACGACCTGGAAAGTGAGTTTTCTAATGCCTACACCGCCTCGCTAAATTTTACCAAAGACTTCAACAAAACACAAACCGCGCTATTGATCGAAGGCTTTTATACCTCTTTGCAAAACCCGTTCACTTTGGTAAGCACGGGCGCTTCACTGCCCAACGGCGCCATTCTTGATGAATCCCGTAACGGAAGCGGTGCCTATGTCGCCGGCACCAACATTGAACTTACCGTCTCCCCCAATCAAGACTTGTATTTTCAAGCCGGAATGACCTTCCAAAAATCAATTTATAAAGAAGATCAGGTGCTTTTTGAAAGCGACGGAACTGTTCCCGGAGAACGCGATGTCATCGTTTCAGAATTTACCCGCTCCCCCAATCTTTACGGCTTTTTGAATGCCAACTGGGTAATGAGTGAAGCCTTTAAACTGGATCTCACTGCGAGTTATACCGGCAGTATGATCGCACCGCACGTCATAAGTGATAGCGGTTTTATGCTGCTTGAAAAAACGCCCGATTTTGTTGATATCACACCAAAACTCACCTATCATCTTGACGTGAAAGATACATTTCACGTAGAGCTGAGCACGGGCGTTCAAAATGTGTTTAACAGCTATCAAAACGATTTTGATCAAGGACCGCTTAGAGATTCAGATTACATCTATGGTCCTAATCGACCGCGTACCTTTTTCTTCGGAATACGCTTCGGCAACTTCTGAGTGCGGGCCGCACAGGCAAAATGGATTATTATGAAAAAAATGCTACTGTTTCTATTTCTTTCTTGTGGAAGCCTTATTGCTCAAAAGAGCGATCAGCAAATCAATTGGTTAAGCTGGGAACAATTAGAGTCTGCTTTAGCTGAAAAACCAAAAAAAACCTTGATATTTTTCTACGCCGATTGGTGCGCGTATTGCAAAAAAATTGATCGTGTCGTTTTCACAAAGCCCGAAGTAATAAAAAAAATCAATCAGGATTTTTACGCAGTCAGAATGAATGCTGAAACTACAGACACCATCATTTTTGATGGAACGTTGTTTACCAATCCGCTTGCAAAAACCCAGCGCAATGCAGTGCATCAACTGGCGGCGCTGTTAGGCTCTAGAGAAAACTACGCATTCTCACTACCGGTTACTTTATTTTTTGATGAGCAATTCAAAGTGAAACGTCGTGTATTTGAATATTACACTTCAGAAGAATTAATGAAGTATTTAAACCAATAGACCGTTGCCGGGACGCATTTTTAATCCTAGTTTTAAACACAGATGGAACATGCTTCAAATCACTTCGACTATATCATCCTCGGCGCCGGACTTTCGGGCTTGATGCTGGCGTATCGAATGAGTCAGGATGCTTTTTTTAAAGATAAATCGGTTTTAATTCTTGATAAGTCAGACAAAACAAAGAACGATCGTACTTGGTGTTTTTGGAGTGAAGATACGAGGGAGTGGGATTCTATTATTTCCAAAAAATGGAGCAAAATTCGTTTTAAAAGCACAGGATTTGATGCTGAAATTCCCCTTACCAACTACACCTACAACAAAATTGAAGGACTCGATTTTTACCAATTCCTTTTTGAAAAGCTTCAGTCTTCAAAAAACATCATTTTTAAAACGGAAACCTATGTTTCACATATAGAAACTCCGACTTCGGTTGTGGTTCAAACGCAAACGGCCCGATACACAGCGACAAAAATGTTTACCAGTATTCTTCCTGCGGAAAGACTTACCGATCAAAATCGATATCCTGTTTTACAACAACATTTTATAGGTTGGGAAGTGCGCACTCAAGAGTCCATTTTCGAGTCTGAAGTGGCTACGTTTATGGATTTCTCCATACCTCAAAAAGGTAACACCCGCTTTATGTATGTTTTGCCTACGGCGAAAAATAAAGCCTTGGTAGAATACACGCTTTTTTCTGAAAACTTACTTCCTAAAACCGAATATGAAGCGGCGATTGAAGATTATATGGATGCCTTGGGCGCTTCAGAATATCAAATAACGGTAACAGAGCAAGGCAGCATTCCGATGACCGCCTATCCTTTTGAACAACACAATACTCAAAATGTATTACACATAGGTACAGCCGGCGGCTGGACCCGTGGAAGCACTGGTTACACCTTTACATACACCTTAAAACGTACCGAACAACTAATTGATTTTTTAAAAACAGAAACCGACTTTTCTCAGTTTAAAATAGCCGATCGCTACCGCTGGTATGATTCGATTTTTCTCGATGTTTTGTATCGCAAAAACGAAATGGGCGCTGCGCTTTTTACACAGATGTTTCAAAAAAATGATGTTGCTTCAATTTTTAGATTTCTAGATGGCGAAAGCAGCCTCAAAGACGATTTGAACATTATCTTAAGTATGCCTAAAAAAGAGTTTATCAAATCGTTTTTGGGTTTTATAAAACGTTAAGGTTTATAAGGTGCGACAACCTTGAGTTTATCCCCCGAAAGGTCTACCTCAAACAAATGCGGAACTCTGTGATACTTTCCATTAACTACCGCGTGGCTGTGTGCTGCCATAAGCATTTTGCCATCCAAAGTTTTAAACAACATACCGTGACCATAATTGCGCGGCGTAATAGGATCTTTTTCCTGAATCCAAGGCCCGTCTAAAGTGCCACTCTCAGAATAGGCAACACCTTGAACGTACTCATCATAGATCCAGCTGGTCCACAAAATTCCTAGTTTTCCGGTTGCGGTTTTAAACAAGAATGGACCATCAGTAACTTTATTAGGTTTATCATTTCCGTCTTTGTCTTTTTCGCGTGACCAGGGAGAAGCGCTGGCTTTAAATAACAATTCACCATTCCCTACCGAACCGCTTAAATCGGGTTTCAGTTCTATTTTTTCTATGGTTCCGTTTCCATTTTGCAACCATTCATAACAATACACCATATAAGGCTTCCCATCTTCGTCTACCCAAAAAGTTCCATCTAAAGTGGGCATATCTGCAGGCAAATACGTCTCGTCTTCCATAGGTTTGTATGGCCCAAAAGCCGAATCACTAACTAAAATGTGACTCGCGCGCCGTTCGATCACATTGCCGTCGACCGTGTCTATCTTCACCGCCCTGTTGGTGAAAGTGGCAAAATCGTAATACTTGTCTTTGTATTGATGTAATTCTGCCGCCCAAATCATAGGTTTGGGTCCCATCCAAGAGTCGGGATCGGTTTCTACAACATCAAACGGACCTTCCCAATAGGCCAAGTCTTTGCTTTTCCACATCTTGCCACCCGTACCCGTCATATAGTACATTTGAGTCGCTTCATCTGCCAAAATATAGGGATCGCTCAGCCGTATGGAATCTATCGCTGTTAAGTGGGTTCTATCCTTTTTTACGTGTATAGACTGTCCTGTAAGCTTCCAGCTACCCTTTATTTTCTCAAGCATTCGTATTTCTACCGTTTTACTTATACTTCCGTCAGGTGCGGTTGATTGCTCATCGTGACTCACCCAGGCTTCATTCCCGTCAATGTGAAATCTATAATTTGAATTGACTGAAGTTCCTCCCGAGCCCATCATCCCTTCCGGCGGGTTGATCATCAATTGAGGATCCAGATCGATCACTTGTCCGTCGCCGGTAGAGATCAAAATACGGCTATAGGGTTTAATTGCCCAGCAGCTAGCGTGCCCCTCAACATCACCAGAACGCCAGGTAGCCGATTCTTTTTCTAAAATCTTGATGATCGCTGCTTCTTCTTTGCTTTGTGCAAAAATGCTAGCAAAAACGAATAAAAACAGCACAAAAATTGAACCTTTCATAATTAAAGGAGTCTAGAATTATTAATCTTTAAGCCCTCTAACATAATAATTATTTCGTGAAAATTCTATGTATACTTCTTTATCAACTTACAGGCTACTACCACAAATGTAACAGTATCAAAGATTTCCCGTTATATACATAGAAATTATAAATAATAGAATATGTATAAAAAATTAATTAACGACTTAAAAGGGAAAAAATACCCTACTTTTCACGTGAAAACTGAATTAAAAATCAAGGCCGAATTATCTGATGCTTTAAGTGATGCAGATTTTGAATTATCTGAATTAAAAAAAGCATTTAAAATTAATTCTAGTCAAATCACTTATAAAGAACAATACTCTGAATTAACTTTGGAGATAGAGATTGAAGGCAACGATGGCTCTTATGGCTTAGAAATTAGATAGCAAATAACCTCACAGATTTTAAAGATCTGTGAGGTTAAAAGCATTTCAGTTTTACTCCTGTATCAAATCAAAAGCTCCTTCAGTAAGGAACTGAGCATCATTTTTAAAATCTTCAGCATTTAAGATCTGGGTCATGCCGTCCTGGGTATTACCCGGTTTTACTTCTACCCTATCAAACAAATAACTTCCGTTTTGTTGCTCTTTCAATTGAAGAACGTAATGCGTGTTCCCAAGCTTTACCACCGCTTCATTTGGCAAGGCAAATCCTTCAGCAGAACCGGTTTCAATTTGAGCTTCAATAAACATCCCTACTGCAAAATTTGGAGTCGCTTTCTCGTGCTCAATATGCCCATGAACGGTTACTGTTCGGCCTTCCTGATTGAGCGAATTCCCTATTAAATGTACTTCGCCTTCATATTTTTGATCAGAAGATTCAGGAATGGTAAACTGAATTTTTTGTCCCTTTTTAACCTTAAGCATATCTTTCTCAAAAACTTCAAGCTCTAAGTGAATGTGGTCTATATCTACGATTTCCATAATAGGATCGGCCGAAGAAACATAACTCCCTTTACTCACAAAAGTCTCTGCAATTGTCCCGGTTATAGGCGCAAAAATGCTGGCTTGCGTGGTGTAAGCGCCCTGTAAAACACGCTCCGGACTTATATGCAGCATTTCTAATTTTTTACGCAAACCGGTATAAGTTGCCAAGCTTCTTTTGTACTCGCTTTCTGCTTTTAAAAAGTTTTTCTTAGAAGTAATGTTTTCTTCCATAAGCGCTTGCTGGCGCTCATACTCTGACTTTAAATAATCAAGCTGTTCTGCCAATTCTTGAAACTGCTGTTGAATTTCTACAAACTCAGGGTTCTCTAAAGTGATCAAAACCTGACCTTTTTTTACCGCGTCTCCTATAAGCAAGGGATTGTTTTTAATATAACCACCCATAAAAGCAGTGATCACCGCTCTATTTTCGGGAGGAACATCGATCATTCCGCTGGCTGCTACCCAGTTAGGAAAGCTTGCTTCTTTAAGCCTCCCTAATTGCATGGAAGCACCGGAGAATTGCGCTTTGGTCACGGTTACATCTGCGCTTGCTTCAGTCGTTTCTGCTGAAGTTAAAGTTTCTGTTTCTTTAGTTCCGCAGCCTATTAAGATTAATAAAAGGCTGAACTGTATTACTATGAGGATTGATTTTTTCATCGTTATGCTTTTAAAGTAGGATATAATTGAGTTGAATCACGGTCTGGTTGTAGTTGTTCAGACTTTCTAAATAGGCCAGTTTAATGTCGTACGCCTGTTGCAAAATCTGTATGTATTCAAAGAAGTTGACCTCGCCATTTTTATAACTGGTAATTGCTGTTTTTTCCAGTTCGCTCGCCAGAGCGTTTCCTTCAGAATCATAATAATTGAGTTGTTCTGCGTAGGTATTAAGCGCACTTCTAAGTTGAGTTACGCGCGATTGTAACTGAATTTTATAATTCGCCGCTTCTTGACTTGCCGCTTCTGCAGCGATTTTTGCTGTTTTAATTCGGCTGGAAGCCCCGGAAAAAAACAACGGAATCTTAACGCCAAACTGATACCCGATCAAATTCTGATCAAGACCGTCGTTTGAACCTTGAAAGTAATTCACCGTAAGATCTGGCAATAACTCCTGTGCACTGAATTTACGTTGGGCTTCAGCCAGATCAATTTGATAATCGTAATACGTATTTGCGACCTCTAAATTTTCCTGACTTACAGATGGCACTAAGCGTTCTATTGGATCAGGCGTGATCTGCAGCGTATCTACCTGAACCAACTGCGTAAGCAGTTTTTGTGCCGCCAGTAATTCTTCTTGAACTTGTTTGCGCAGCGTTTCAATTTCTTTTTGTTTGGCTTGCGCCGAAATTTTCTCGAGATAATTGCTTTCTCCAAGCTCAAACCTGCGCTTTGCCGCGTAGGCAAAATTTTGATAGATGCTGTCCAGATTTTGGTACAGCTGAAGCTTTTCATTCACATATTGCAAACTATAATAGGCATTGGCCAAACTTTGCTCCAGTTGCATTTTGCTCAGTTCTGCCCGACTTGAAGCCACAGCATAAGTAGCCTTATTCACTTTTGCCTGTGCAAAATATACTGTGGGAAAAGAAAAGGTCTGACTCACCCCAAAAACATCAATCGGTCTGTTGTTTGTTGCGAGGTTGTTCTCGTCATAATGATAGTACACTTCGGTCTTATCAAAGCTAAATGCACTACCTATAGCCGCATTGGCTTCATCACTACGCAAGTTGGCCGCTTTGATCCCGGCGTTATTCTCATAAGCCAATTCACGCACTTGCTCAAAACCAGAAACCTCCTGCGCCTGTGCCACTCCGCCTGCTAAGAGCAGCAGTAGCAAGACAGAAACCCCTTTATTAAAGCCTTTAGCAGGTTTGCTCGTATCTTTTAAATCTTTATCAAACCAAGACACCAGGACCGGTAAAACCACCAAAGTCAATAAGGTCGCAGAAATTAAACCGCCAATGACTACGGTAGCCAGTGGGCGCTGTACTTCTGCCCCGGCATTTGTAGATACTGCCATAGGTAAAAAGCCTAAAGCTGCAGCAGTAGCAGTAAGTAACACGGCACGCAAACGATCTGTAGCACCTTTGGTTATGAGTTCGTTCCTGTCAATCATCCCCTGTTTCTTTAATTCTTTAAAATGTTCAAGCATCACAATACCGTTGAGTACGGCGATACCAAAAAGCGCTATAAAACCTACACCGGCAGAAATACTAAACGGCATCCCGCGTAACCACAATAAGAAGATTCCGCCCACAGCAGAAAGCGGAATAGCAGTAAAGATCAACAAGGCTTCTTTTACCGATTTAAAAGCGAAGTACAACATCATAAAAATCAAGAGCAATGCTACCGGCACTGCGATCTTTAAACGTGCAGTGGCACTTTGCAGGTTTTCAAATTGACCACCATAATCAATCGTATAGCCTGTTGGTAGTTTTACATTTTTACTTACGATTGCCTGAATCTCATCAACCACAGACTGCAGATCCCGATTACGCACATTCACTCCCACAACAATGCGTCGCTGGGTCTGATCTCTTGATATCTTTGCGGCTCCTTGCGTATACTCGATTGCTGCCAGTTCGCTTAGACGTACCTTGGCACCCGTAGGCGTGTCTACATACAGGTTTTTAAGGTTGTCAATATCCTTACGCTGATCCTGATCTAAGCGCACCACCAGATCAAAACGCTTTTCTCCTTCAAAAATATTTCCCACACTTTGTCCTGAGAAGCCCATTTTGATCAGGTCATTAAGGTCTGAAATATTAAGGCCATAACGGGCGATTTTCTTTCGGTTAAAACGCACACTCATTTGTGGGAGTCCGGTAACTTTTTCTACTGAAATATCAGCCGCACCTTCTACATTCTGAATTAGATCACGTATTTCATTTCCTTTTTTATTGAGAATCTCGAGATCTTCGCCAAAGATTTTAATAGCGATATCTGCCCGTACTCCCGTAATGAGCTCGTTAAAACGCATTTCTATAGGCTGGGTAAATTCGATTTCCATTCCCGGAATCACACTCAAAGCTTCTTTAAATTGAGCTGCGAGTTCATCTTTAGTTTCAGCAGAAACCCACTCGCTTTTATCTTTTAAAGTAATGATAACGTCACTATCTTCCATAGACATCGGATCGGTAGGAACCTCAGCAGCGCCAATTCGGCTTACCACTTGTTTTACTTCAGGAAAATTGTCTAACAGGATTTTTTCAATCTGTGTAGTGCGTTCAATCGTTCCGCTTAGCGAAGTACCGGTCTTCAAAATAGGCTGAATCACAAAATCTCCTTCATCAAGCTGTGGGACAAATTCGCCTCCCATCGTCGTAAAAAGATAAACTGCAGCTACTAAAAGCGCCACCGAAACACCAATAATCAACCTACGCGCACCAAGCGCCCAATGAATGACACGCTCATACTTTCCCTTTAAATAATTGACCAATCGCACGGAAATATTTCGATCTGAAGGGGTTTCTGCCTTTAAGAATACCGAAGCTGCCACAGGAACGTAGGTAAAACAGAGCAGCATTGCACCAATAACCGCAAAGCTGAAAACCAATGCCATCGGGATAAACATTTTTCCCTCAACACCGCTTAACGAGAGAATAGGAATAAAAACAATGAGAATGATCAACTGTCCAAATACAGCAGAATTCATCATCGTTGATGCCGCATCTTGGGTGATCTCATCTTTTAACGCACGTGTTTCTGACTTGCTTAGAGCTCCAATGGCATCCTGCCGCTGAGACATTTTATACGCCACAAACTCAACAATGATCACTGCACCGTCAATGATGATCCCAAAATCAATAGCTCCCAAGCTCAATAGGTTGGCATCTACATCAAAAATATTCATCATTCCCAAGGCAAAAAGCAAACACAAGGGTATCACCGAAGCGACAACCAAACCGCTGCGCCAATTACCTAAAAGAAGCACCACCACAAAAATCACAATAAGAAAGCCTAGAATTAGGTTTTCACTAATGGTAAAGGTGGTTTTTACGATGAGTTCGCTGCGGTCCAAAAAAGCATTGATATACACACCTTCTGGCAGCGTACTGCTTATTTCTTCAACACGCTCTTTTACCGCTTCAATAACCTTATTGGTGTTGGCATCCTTAAGCATCATCACCTGCCCCAGCACTTTTTCTCCCTGACCGTTTCCTGTAATTGCACCAAAACGCGTTGCGTGACCAAAACCTACATTTGCTACATCTTTAATGTAAACGGGGATCCCGTTGTGATTGGCTACTACCATCTGCTCGATATCTTCGAGAGAGGTCGCGAGTCCTTCACCACGAATGAAATAAGACTGGTTGCTTTTTTCAATATATCCACCACCGGCTACACTGTTGTTCTTTTCTAGCGCTGCAAAAACTTCTGAAGCAGCAATATTCATCGCATGAAGCTTTTGTGTATTAAGTGCGACTTCATATTGCTTTAAATAACCACCCTAAGAATTGATCTCGACCACTCCGGGAATCCCTGAAAGTTGCCGTTTTACGATCCAATCCTGAATCGTTCTCAGCTCTGTGGCCGAATACCTCTCTTCATAGCCCGGTTTTACATCAAGAACATATTGATAGATCTCACCAAGTCCCGTGGTAATAGGTCCCATTTGCGGCGTACCGAAACTCGCCGGGATTTGTTCTGAGGCCGATTTGATTTTTTCGGCTAATAATTGTCGGGGAAGATAAGTTCCCATAGCATCTTCAAAAACCACAGTAACTACCGAAAGACCAAATTTTGATACCGAACGTATTTCTTTAACTCCCGGTAAATTGGCCATTTCGAGTTCTACAGGATAGGTGATAAACTGTTCCATATCAACTGTAGAAAGATTTTCTGAAGTAGTAATTACTTGCACTTGATTGTTAGTAATATCAGGTACAGCTCCTACTGAAATTTGGGTTAGCGAAAACAGTCCAAAAACAATGATCGCAATAGTAAACAACAGGATGATTAACTTATTCCTGATGCTAAAGTTTATGATAGCATTAAGCATGATAAAAAGGTAAAACGTGAAAACTAAGAATAGCTTCCTCAGAATAGAGGAACTAGGCTAATGTGAAACCTGATAATACCAGGTTCTAGAAATGTTTACGCGTTTTTAGGCGGCTGAAAAATAGAAGAGGCTACCGCAAATGAATAAAAATCGCGATAGTCAAAAGAAGCAGTAGTTTGATCTACAGGAACACTCTTAGGTTCTGGAATCAATTCTACCGAATTAAAATAAGCAATAGCTGTGTGCACGCAAGAGTGCTGATGCTCAAAAGGTAGTTTCTCGTGATCTTCACGCTCCTCTTGATGCTCGATATTATGCTGTTGTTTGAGTTCGCCGTAATGCTTGTTTAAAAAACTGTAAACATCATCGCCAAACTTTACCTGATGATACTCATAATGATCGAGTAAATCTTCTATATGCAAAAAGTCACCAAAACTTATCTTGAAGCTTTGGCCAAGAAGCATAATAGAGAGAATACAGATTAACAACTTTGACATCGCCACAAAGTTAATCAAGAAGTGTAAAAAAGTTTCGGGTCAAGCGATTTTTAGAATCAAATTAAATAGATGACAATCTCTATGCGACTATAAGCGTATTCTATCTTTTAAGGGTAAAATGTGATTTGAACGTTGCCGGCACCTCTTCAAAGGTATATTCCACACGAAACCAATAGTCATCAGAAGGCATTTTTTCTCCTCTGTAAGTGCCATCCCAACCCGGACCTTGTGGAGACAAGCTTTTTAACAACTTACCAAAACGGTTAAATATGAATATTTGCGCTTCAGGATAATCTTCTAGGGAAGTGATGTTCCATGTATCGTGATAACCGTCATTGTTGGGAGTGAAATATTTTGGGAAGTTTATTACCTGCACTTCTACGGTAGTTGCACCACAGGTTCCATTGATCCCTCGTACGGTGATAAGATGCGTTCCCGGAGTTACATCTACAAACCGAGGCGTATTTTGAAAAGCTTGATCATCTAACCGATATTCATACTCACCAAAACCAGCAGCAACCGTCACGTCTATAGCCGAAACATTTTCAAAAGGCTGCGATACCTGAACATCAAGAAGCGGCTGTGCCGACTCTAATACTTCAACCGTCGTGGGATTGTAATTACACGCTGCGCCAACTTCAGGGTTTAGTTTTTCGGTAGAAACTGTGTAGATGCCTGCTTCTTCTGCCGTAAATGTTGCTCCTTGCCCTACCAATTGTTCATTTAAAAACCAACTCACTAAAAATTCTGAAGGATCAAGACCTGAATTTAAAATCACGGGATTTTCTACAGCTCCGGTTTCCGCATTGCGACAAATGGTTCCACCTTCTACGGTAAAATTTAATAGCGGGTATACGGTTACCTCAAAAACATCTTCGTCAAAACAATTAGGATTATCTGTAGCTTCAGCATATTTATAAATCGTGTAGGTGCCGGGTAATAATTCGTAATCAGCCGGATCAATTGGCGATTGTTTATCAGGTCCAAAATAATAGCCTTGATTAAAATTGGTTTGTGATAAATTGGGAAGAATGTAACTGCCACACTGCTCAACATCAGGCTCTGGAACCAAAACAGGAGTTTCTGAAATGGTGACGGTAAAACTACTTTCGTCTTCACAGAAAAAACGAGTTCCGTTGCGCGCATAAATAAAAACCTCCTGCGTCGTGGTTAAAACATCTCCGGCATTAAGCTGCGTTCCCTGACCACCAGATTGCGTAAAATAATTACCCTCAGCGAGGGCTGGAAGCGTATAACTATCGCATTGTGCTATATCATCAAAGGTTTCAACCTCAACTCCAAGAATATTTACCGTGAAGGTGTTTTCACTATAACACGCAGTAAAATCATCGTAAGCATTATATACATAAAGCGTTTGTGTAGCTGAAATAACATCCCCGGCAAAAAGCTGCACCCCTTGTCCCATAGGCTCTGAAAAATAGTTACCATTCTCCAGTTCAGGAAGCGTATACGGCTCACAACTATATACAAACGTGAGGTTATCTACCGGAAGTAAAGGTCTGATCTCAACCTCAAATTGAGTCTCATTCTGACAACCACTTACTTGATTGTTTATAAATATGATTTGAGATTCATCAATTACATCACCGGCAAAAAGCTGGGTCCCGCCACGTCCGGTTTCGGTGAAATATTCACCATCGGTTAAGGTTGGTAATGTATACGTCTCACCCTCACACAAGAGTTGATCAGGCAAGGTATCTACCGGCGGGATCGCTATGACGTTGATGTCAAAAAATGCATTGGTCGTACAATTAGATCCCGATGTTGTGTTTACATAATAATAAATACGCTGTGAAGTGGTGAGCACCGTACCTTCGGGAATGAGGCTTCCTCCGCCTGCAGCTTCGGTATAAAAAGCGCCCTCTTCTACAGCAGGAATGGTATAGGATCCACACGCATCAAGGTTTTGAAATTCGGGAACGATAAAAATGCGCCATTCATAGAAGTTGGTACACGTACCATCATCATTAAAAATATAGAGCGTTCTTGTGGTATTGATGACATCTCCTGCATTCAAGGTGCTACCTGAACCATTTGCCCGGGTATTGTAGCTTCCATTAGTTAAAGCAGGTAATGTAAACGAATTACACGCCACTACATCTGCGGGCTGGTCTACCGGAGGAAGCGGATGTATAATAATGTTTACAGGTTCCTCCCGACATACCGAACCACCTTCTTCATAATAAAAATAGATGATTTGACTTGTCGTTAACTCATCTCCGGCATCAAGTCGGGTTCCACCTCCACCGGGACCGCCTGCAGCGGTATAAAATGCTCCAGCCAAAGTCGTCGGAATGATATAGCCTCCGCAAGCCTCTCTATCGCTCAAATCATAATTATCAACAAAAGTTATGCTGAAGGAAGACTGATTGCTACACCCATTAGCATCAGGACCGTTGAATATAAAGAGCACCATATCTTCTGTAATGATATCACCGGGATTATAGCGCGTTCCGGTACCGTTAGCGCCAGAAAAATAGGCTCCGTTTGTTAGTGGCTCCAATTCGTAAGCATTACAGGTGATGACATCAGCAATTTGATCTACAGGAGGTAGATTATTAACCTCTATTACAATGTTTACCGTCTCATAGCACAAATCTTCGTCAGCAAAAGAAACACGAGCAACTAGTGTTTGAGAAGAAGTTTCTGCCGGTACGACATATGGAGAGAACACTTCATTACTCATCGCATCTGCATCTGCTTGACTTTCATAATAGGTAATGTTATACAATGCCGGACTCTGACCGCTTAGAATTTCATTAGTTACTTGGGTTAAATCTACGGCCACATCATTACCAGGTCGCGTACAGGATTGTATCGGGTCTGGAGTTGTTACTTGAATTTCTGGACGCACTTCTAACTGAAAAGAGTAAACCGCGTCACAGGTATTACCAGTATTTAAATTGCGAAGTCTTATAAAAATACGTTGGCCGGTGCTTTGAAAAGCATTCAGTTCACTGGTAGGTATAGGTTGGTCATTTGACAAGTCGGTTGAGCTGGCATAATACACCACTTCAAACTGACTCGCATCCAGGCCTAGCGCTTCAGCATCATTTTCTGTGAGATTAAAGGCTGAAGGATTTCCTTCGTTATAACAGGCAACCAGATCTTGTGGTGCAGTTACTGAAAGTGCATTTACATTAACCTCATCAGTAATTACACAACCATTATTCGAAATCTCCACACGATAAACACCGTTGTTGCTTATAGCTAACGAGTTTGTGGTCTCTCCAACAATTTCACTTCCATTAAAAAACCAGCGATGCGCATATATCGAAGCATCTAAACCGGTAGAAAGTGTGGCAGCGTCACCACTACAAAGAACCAGATCAGGTCCCAGATCTACACTCGTATTAAAGCTACCACCAGCGAGAAAAATAGCAGAATCGTAATTGGTATCGTTAGAATCTCCTATGACGATTCTAATATTGTAAGAAGTTCCCGGAGTCAATGTTGAAGAGGCCGTTAACACCTGCGTATAACCACGCATGTTTATCGTAGACTGTCCATTGGTCACTTCATAAGAATCAAAAAGACCCGGATTTACAGAATTACAACTCGAATTATACTGTGTATCTCTAATATTACGCACAGAGATTTCTTCTCCACTGGGAGTCAGCGCTAAGTTTTGTGAAGTTCCGGTGCTTAAATCGGTGAGAATAAATGCAACGACATCTTGAGAAGCACACTGCCACTCCCCATACTCATTAGAAGCAAAAATAAAGTCAAAACTAAAATTGCTCGAAAGCGGCACAAAGTCGAATTCTAAAAAAGAAGTTTCTTCAATGGTTGCGCTATTTCCTGTTGCGTCATTTATAGCTTGCAAATAAGGATCACCGTTGGTATTGAGTTCGCTGCTCAATTCATCTGTATTTCCCGAGTAAGCGCCTCCGGTCAATTGCGCATTTCCGGTGCGTAATAGCACACCATTTGCTAAGGGGAATGCGCCACCGTTGTTAGAAAATAATCCAGCAGCTTGGGTTGAAGATATTGAAACATTACTGATTTCTGCACACGCATCACCCACTAGGGTACTTACTAATTCTTCAGCAGGTCGCGGACTATCAACACTTACTTGCTGGGCGTTTATGTGCAAATAGGAGAAAATCAAAGCTAAGACAAGTAGGTATTGCTTGCTCATTAGAAAGGGGCATTTAATCGTTTAAAGACAAAAACCTAACGATGAGTTTCTACTAAAATTATGGGGCGAAGCAAAAACTAACGTTAAAATAAATTGCCCTCAAAACTACCTTTTAAAAAACTGAATTTCAAAATATTAACAACAAATAAAGAACCCTTTGCGTTTTTACGGGCAAAGGGTTCTTTATTTGTAAGTTATTTCGGTCAAATTTACAAGCCACGTTCTTTTTGAATGGTTTCATAAGCATCCTGCACATTTCTGAATTTTTCTTCAGCACCGGCGCGATAGGCTTCATCCATATGTTGCAATTTATCTGGATGGTATTTTTTTACCATATCACGATAGGCTTTTTTCACTTCTGCATCAGAAGCTGTTTTTTCGATCTCTAAGATCTTATAAGCACTGTCTGAATTTTTAAAGAACATCGCTTTGAGGCCTTCAAACTCATTACGACTTAATCCTAAATATCCCGCGATTGAAGAAATCTGATTGACCTCGGCCGTAGAAACGTTTCCATCTGCTTGAGCAATGCCAAATAAAAAATGTACAATTTGCAGGCGAACTTCTCTGCGTGTGCGTTGCACCAGATAGGCACAAATACGCTGCGCATTGATCTCCCGTTTCTTCACCACATCGTTAAACGTTCTAAAAGTGGCATTGGCACGTTCTTTACCATAAGCCTGCACAAAATATTGACGTACATAGTCCATCTCCCGCTGACTTACTTGCCCATCGGCTTTAATGACAATAGAGCAAAGCGAAAGTAAATTCAGTTCAAAATCTCCGGGGGTTACCGTCTGTTGACCACCGCCAAAAGGCGAGCGGCTTCTGCCTGAAGCTTGACCGTCACTTTTGTTGAAAAATAAATTATCTATAAGCATGCCTATCACATAGCCTGCCACCGCGCCTAGAAAACCACGGTATGCAAAGCCTATGATGGCTCCTATCCATCGTACCATTTAATTTTTTTTATTCAGTTTTGGTTTATCTACCTGAAGCATATAAACCATCTCGCAGCAAAGCCCGCGAGACCTTTGTTAGAAACAAATTTTAATATATAGTCATCCCGTTAGCTATCGGAACAGGGTAACAGCATCTTTGACAATGCCAAAAAACCCGTGCAAAAATAAAGCCTTTGCTACAGGTAGGTCGCAAATATGACAAATTGTTACTTGATGTAGTGTTGGCTTGCTTAGCTTTTACGACTGTCTTTTAGTATAAAATAAAGGCTGCGCAAGGGATTGGGGCCTTGTGGTGCTCGTTTGCAATGTTGCCCATTGAAAACAGCGACAGCCATAAGCTTACCCATCGGTAAAGGCAGGCTCATGAGATTGCTTGGAAACGAATTTTCGATTTCGAGGCAAGCCTCGGAGTATTCAACCCTTTGGCGGTACCAATAAAAAACGAGATTCAAACGTAGGGTTTACAAAATATGCCCGACTATTATTTTATATCTTTGTAAACCAAAAATTAAAATAGAACTTATGTATCCAGCAGAATTAGTAAAACCTATGCGTGAAGACCTTACTTCTGTAGGTTTCACAGAATTACATACAACAGATGATGTGCAGGCAGCTATGAAAAAAGAAGGTACTACGCTTGTAGTAGTAAATTCGGTTTGTGGTTGTGCCGCTGCAAATGCTAGACCGGGAGCGCGTATGGCTTTACAAAATGCAAAAACTCCAGATAATTTATATACTGTTTTTGCAGGAGTAGACCGCGAAGCAACAGAATTGGCTCGTAATTTTATGGTGCCATTTCCTCCTTCTTCACCATCTATGGCATTGTTTAAAGATGGCGAATTGGTTCACATGTTAGAACGTCATCATATTGAAGGGCGTCCTGCAGAGCTTATCGCAGATAATCTTGTAGACGCTTTTAATGAATATTGCTAATAAAAGACCTTTAGCTTTAAAATCCCCGGTTTTAAAAACACGGGGATTTTTTTTTAAATAAGTATCCTAAGTTACCTTGCGTAAGAATTTGAGCTATTACTTTTGTAGGCCTTAAAATCTAAAAACAATGCCTGGTAAAAAACCTCTTTTACATCGCTTTCACGCCTGGCGTTATAAGCATATTTCAAAGACCACATTTATCTATTTTTTAAGTGTGATCACGGGACTTCTTGCCGGTTTGGGAGCTGTTTTGATCAAGAACTTTACTCACGTAATTCAAAACTTGCTTGAGGGTAAACTCGTTGAAAATTACAGGTATGGTTTTTACTTTTTATTCCCTATTGTAGGTCTTGCTCTTACTGTGCTCATTGTAAAATTTGTGATCAGAAACCCCCTTAGTCATGGTGTACCTATGACACTTAGGGCTATCGCAAAACGCAAAGGCTTACTGCGCAATTATCAAGTTTACGCCTCGTTGATCACCGCGCCAATAACCGTAGGTTTTGGAGGTTCGGTGGGATTAGAGAGCCCAACGGTAGTTACCGGTGCAGGAATTAGTTCGTACCTGTCTCGTATATTTCACATGGATCAGGCGCATCGTAATTTACTTTTAGGTTGTGCCGCCGCAGGTGCGATGTCGTGTATTTTTAAAGCGCCCATCGCAGCGATCATTTTTGCGGTAGAAGTTTTTAGTCTTGACCTTACCTTACTATCGCTAATGCCGTTACTTTTGGCTTCTCTTTCAGCGATTTTGACTTCTTATTTCTTTTTTGGTTCAGACACCATTTTGCCCTTTGAATTGAAAGATGCCTTTACTATTGCAGATTTCCCGTATTATATGGTACTCGGAGTTGTTGCAGGATTGACTTCGGTATATTTTAGCAAAGCCTATTTTGCAACGCAAAAATTTTACAGTAGATGGACTTCAGCAACCACAAGGTTAATCATTGCAGGAGCCTCGCTAGGTGTACTTTTGTTTTTTATTCCGCCGCTTTATGGTGAAGGTTTTGACATTATCAACCAGCTGCTCGAAGGACATACCATTAGCGCTCTAGGCGAAACTTTTTTCAACGATTATCTCGAGAATATTTGGGTGGTGATCGCACTTCTGGCAGGTTTAGTTTTCTTTAAAGTAATCGCTTCAGCCATCACTTTTGCCGGAGGAGGAATCGGTGGGATTTTTGCGCCTGTTCTATTTATGGGTAGCGTGATGGGAAATTGCATCGCAAAAGTCATCAACAATCTTGGCATTAACGGCGTTCATATTTCAGAAAGTAATTTTACGCTCGTGGGTATGACCGGTTTACTCGCCGGAGTACTTCACGCACCACTAACCGCGATTTTCCTTATTGCTGAAATTACCGGTGGTTACGGACTTTTTATTCCGCTGATGGTTACGGCCGCTATCTCTTACGGAATCAATAAGTACTTCTTATCCTACTCGGTTTACGGGATGGAACTGGCTGTAAAAGGCGAACTCATCACACACGATAAAGATCAGGCTGTGCTTACCTTGCTGAATGTAGATCAGATCATTGAGTCTAATTTTATTCGGGTGCGCCCTAATATGACTTTGGGCGAAATGGTAAAATGTGCAGTTGCCAAGTCAACCCGAAACTTGTTCCCTGTGGTGAATGAAGATGATGAGCTCGTAGGCGTAATCACCCTTGATGATATCAGAGAAATTATGTTTGATGCGTCGCTGTACGACACAACAAAAGTGGGGAGTTTAATGCACGCTGCTCCAGAATATATTTACTTAGAATCTGATCCCGCAAAAGAGGTGATGCGCAAGTTTCAAGACAGCGGCGCCTGGAATTTACCGGTGATCAAAGACGGAAAATACCACGGTTTCATTTCAAAATCAAAACTCCTTACCGCGTATAGACGTATGCTGGTGAGTTTTTCTAGAAAATAAAATTATGCGTAACGCAATTATCATACTCTTCTGCCTACTTTGTCTAAGCCTTGGCTACGGACTGTACCTGAGATATTTCACCGCAGACACGTTGACCGGCGATCGGTTTTTAGGCATCACCATTTTGGCGGTTGCTTTCATCCTGATGCCTATGTTTTTATATCATCGTTGGAAAGATCGAAACGTAAAAGATTATATGCTTGATGAAGATAACATAAGGAGGATGAGAGACTTCAATGAAAGTAAAGATTCACGCAAAAATTCTGAAAATCAATAACTTTTGATAAAATAAATTTACCTTAAGTTAACTTTTGTGTTGTTTAAACACGTAGCTTTGTACCAATATTAATTTTTTTACAATTTTATAATGAAAGGTACAGTTAAATTTTTCAATGAATCAAAAGGTTACGGATTCATTACTAACGATGACACAGGCAAGGACATCTTTGTACACGCAACCGGTCTTAACGGTGAAGTGTTAGAAGAAGGTGACCAAGTTGAGTACATCGAAGAAGAAGGAAGAAAAGGTATGGTAGCTGCGCAAGTACGCGTACTATAAGACTAAGATATATATAAGTATATTTAAGATTCCAATACCCGCTGCGTTGCAGCGGGTATTTTTTTGTCCTAACCTCAACAGCTTTTTGTACTTTTAAGTTATGCAAGACACCTTAAAAATAGCAGCAATTCAAGCAGATCTGGCTTGGGAAAATCCGGAAGCGAATCGTACATATTTTGATCAGAAAATCAGCGCTATACATAATGTAGATCTTATCGTTTTACCCGAAATGTTTGCTACAGGCTTTAGTATGAATCCTGAAGGAATAGCAGATACCGGTGCGATGGTCGAGTGGATGAAAGCTACAGCAAAAACCACTCAAGCAGCAATTGCCGGAAGCTTGATGATCAAAGAGGAAGATGCGTTTTACAACCGGTTTTATTTTATCACTCCAGAAGGTGCTTGTACTTCATACGATAAACGCCACACTTTTACTCTAGCGGGCGAACATAAGGTTTACAAACGCGGCGAGCAGCCCGTGATTGCAACATATAAAGGTTGGAAGTTTCTATTACAAGTATGTTACGACTTACGCTTTCCTGTTTTTGCACGCAATACCTCAAATTATGATGTGATGCTCTATGTAGCCAATTGGCCTAAAAAGCGTGTTTTTGCCTGGGATACTTTGCTCAAAGCGCGTGCAATAGAAAACATGAGTTACTGCATTGGCGTAAATCGAGTAGGTATCGATGGCGGCAATTATGAATACAACGGCTACAGTGGTATTTATGACAGTCTCGGGGCTACTTTAGCTTTCGCAGAAGCGGAAGAAAAAACAATTTATGCAACCTTGAGCAAAACTCATCTTGAAGAAACCCGCAACCAACTGAATTTTCTCGCAGATCAAGACAAATTTGAACTGAAGTAAGCACCAACTACACTATTCCTGCGTAAGAATAAAGGTGTGCTTAGGATACCAGCCTGAGCGTAAATCCAATAAATCGGGATAGTATAATACTTCTTCCGGCTGCTTTTGTTCCAGAAAATTCCCGGTGTCGTATTTACCGTTCTCGTTGAGGTCTACAATAACCCGCGCGTAGTATTTTCCGGGCTCGATACGGTTAAACTGAAACAAGGTTTTTCCCGGTTCTCCAATGATCTCACGTTTTACATCGCCTTTTTCGGTTACCAACTGCACAATGTGTTGTACCTCTGCGGCTCCTTGTAACGTAAGGTCGTATTCCCCATAATCGCCATAGGCTTTGGTGGATGCGCTAAAGTTGAGCGTATCATTCTTCGAGTCGTAGAAATCGGTTAGCGCTTCAGGAAGCATTTGTATTTTGTAAGACTCGTTTTCTTCGGTTTCAAAAGTCAGCGATATCTGCAGTTTTTTCGGAAATAAATTCACCTGAAAGGCTTCAACCAGCGTAGAATCTTTACGACTAATCACAATTTTGGAAGTGTCTACCGCCATTACCGGAATCGTAGTATTCAGCATATACGGTTCTTCTAAGATCAAGCTGCTGGACACCGATTGCACTTGTAGTGAGTCGGCCTTTAATGGGCGTCTGCGTACATACATCGTGTCTAGCAATTCCGTGTTTCCGTAAGTTTTAAAAATAAGGGAGTCGGTTTCAACTTGAGGCTTATACCAATACTGTAATGAATCCTGATCTTTTTTTAGCGTTACTAAGCGTTCAAAACCTTCAGGCTTTGCGCTTATCAATTCGATATCTATACTATCTGGATTCCCCGTAAACGGAAACGCTACACGTTGCGCAGCGCCTTGTTTAGGACGACCGGTTTCGGTTTCTAATTGCTCATTAAACAAGCGCAACACAAAAACCGAATCTGTAGGGACATCTATAAAGCCATCGTAAAATGCGATTTTATCTTTATCAGGCTGAAAGGTATAATTATTAGCGTCGTCTTTCAGCGCCACCAACTTATAACGCCCTTCCTTCACGTTAGTCAGTTCAAAAACCACGGTGCTATCTAAGGTATTGGTAATATATCGCGGCACATCTTTATACACGATAGAATCAGAATACGTTGAGTCGGCCTCATACAACATTACCGTCACGTACTCATCTGGTTTTTGCAAAAGCGCATCTCTAATGACTCCGGTTACATTAAGAGAATCTATATAATCACCCGTTGAAAAAACGTATTTAAAAAACTGAAAAGGATTTCCTTCATTATTGTCGGTAACGCTTTCTCCAAAATTGAATTGATAGGTTGTATTGGGGGCAAGTGTATCAGTAATCTGAATATCTATATACCTTGAAGCACTTCCTTGCGGACTCACTTGGGCCTTGGGATCCATTGGTGGAGAAACGATAAGGTTTTTACTCAGATCTTTGAGTTTGATGTATTCATCAAAATAAATCCTGATTTCCTTTCGGTCAAAATTAGTTGTGTAATTGGGTGGATCGGCGCGCACCAAAACCGGTGGCGTTTCATCTTTGGGTCCGCCTGTAGGAGTACCGCGTTTGGCACATTGCACTACAAAAAGCAGTAATATAAAAACAGATACGAGCTGTAAAACCTTTTTTGACATAACAGCGCAAAGTAACGATTATTTTTAAAGATGAGACAGCAGTGTTTTTTGGATAATTCCTAGAAACATTAGCTGGTTTTTCATCCAGGTTTTAAAACGTAAAAATTATTGGGCTATTGCCATTACGGCTACACTCAATTTTATTTCCGGTATTTTCTCTAAAGCCAGCGCACAACCTTCTACAGTTCCGCCTGTGGTAATTAAATCATCTACGAGTAAAATATGCTTTCCTTGAAGGCTTGTGGTTTCGGTAACGGCAAAAGAGTCTAAAACTTCGGTACCTCTAAAAACCCGATTTAAAAATACTTGCGTGCGTGTTGCTTTAGTTCGGTATAAAATGTGATCATAATACGGCTTATTTAAACATTGGGCAATCGCCTTGCCAAATCCCGCCACCTGATTATAGCCGCGTTCGCGCAACCTCGATTTATGCAAAGGTACCGGCATCACACAGTCAATTTGATTAAATGCAGCCGCTTCTGCAAGTTGCGCTCCAAGCCATTGTCCTAAAAAATCACTTAACCCTTCCTGACCACGATATTTTAAATTATGAATAAGCTGTTGAACGCGGGTTTTCTTGTCAAAATAAAATAAAGCAGCCTCTAAATTAAGGCTTGTTCGCCCGTACAATAATTTTTTGATGGGTTTTTGCGTTGTAGTGTGCAAATGAGTTACCGGCAATGCGTGGCGGCAAGAAGTACAAATGAGTTGTTCCCCTTCGCTCAGGATGGTTTCACAAGCACTACATTGCTCAGGAAAGAAGAGTTTCAGCAAAGACTTCATCTCATTTTGATTAATTATTTTAACTTTCGCACTAAGATATCAAAATAGGCTGCATGAGCGCGACTCGCAATAACAATGCTTTAAAGATTCTTATCGGTATACTTTTTCTATTGCTCTTGGGATTGGGTGGTTACACCTATAAATTCTATCACGAGCTGAGTGCCAGTAAAGTAGCACTTTCTGAAGAAAAAGAACTTCTTAAAGAAGAACTGAGTGACCTTTTGACCAACTATAATGCTGAAATTGAAACCAACAAGCTGCTTTCTACTGAATTAAAAGAAGCACGGGCTCGTATTCAAAACTTGCTAAATCGTCTTGAGCAAGCAAATTCTACACAGACGACACTTCAAAATTACAGGCGTGAGCTTGCTATTTTAAGGGATGAGCGCGATGCCTTACGTAAAAAAGCAGACAGTTTACTCCTTGAAAATGCATTGCTGGTAACTCAAAAAACAAATGCCGAAGCTGCTTTTGATGAAAGTGTTGTTGAACGCGACTCACTAAAACAACAAAACGAAGCGCTGCAAGAAAACCTGAGTAAAGGTGCTCAACTTACCGTGAGTAAATTTAGAACCAGTGGTGTCATCCTGCGCCGTAGTGGTAAAACCGTGCCTAATGATCGCGCAAGACGTATTGATAAAATTGAAATTTGCTATACGATCAATGAAAATATTTTGGCCAAGCCGGGCATTCACGATTTCTACATTCAGGTGATCAATCCCAGAAATAACGTGATGGGCGAACACGTTTCACTCGCTTTTGGAGAAAATATTCTGATTTACAGCGCTTACCAACAGATCAATTATCAAAATGAGGAGCTTCAATCCTGTGTTTGGATCAATCCGATGGCCGAAGAATTTGATCCGGGAATTTACCGCATCAATCTGTTTGAAAACGATCGCTTGCTTAGCAATAGCGTGGTTGAGCTCGAATAATTCAGCTTCAAAAATCATCTTATAAAAAAACCGCTGCATTGCTGCGGTTTTTTTATTTTTACCTCCTTGTTTCGCAACAGCAAAACAACCAAAATCAAATACAAAAGCAACATACCAAATGGCACAACAGGAAGATCATTTTAAGAAGGTAATATCACACGCAAAAGAATATGGCTACATTTTTGGGAGTAGCGAGATTTATGACGGTTTAAGTGCCGTGTATGACTACGGTCAAAACGGAGCCGAACTCAAGAAAAACATACGTGATTACTGGTGGAAGAGTATGGTGCAAATGCACGAGAATATCGTGGGTATTGATGCTTCGATCTTTATGCATCCTACCACGTGGAAAGCTTCTGGACACGTTGATGCTTTTAATGACCCGCTTATTGACAATAAAGATTCAAAAAAACGCTATCGCGCCGATGTATTGATCGAAGATTATGCTGAAAAACTGAATCAAAAAGCGCTTAAAGAAATAGCAAAAGCAAAAAAACGCTTTGGTGATAAGTTTGACGAGCAAGAGTTTGTAACTACAAATCCACGTGTTTTACGCTATCGCAAGGAACAGGAAACCGTTTTACAACGCATGGCGCGTTCTCTGGAAGCCGAAGATCTTGCCGATGTAAAAGCTTTGATCGAAGAACTAGGCATTGCAGACCCCGATACCGGTTCAAAAAACTGGACAGACGTGCGTCAATTCAATTTGATGTTTGGGACTAAATTAGGAGCTTCTGCAGAAACTGCTACCGATCTCTATTTAAGACCAGAAACTGCACAGGGAATTTTTGTAAACTTTCTGAACGTGCAAAAAACCGGAAGAATGAAAATTCCATTTGGGATCGCTCAAACCGGTAAAGCTTTTAGAAATGAGATCGTAGCGCGTCAGTTTATTTTTAGAATGCGTGAATTTGAACAGATGGAAATGCAGTTTTTTGTGCGTCCCGGTGACGAACTAAAATGGTACGAGCATTGGAAAGAAACGCGTCTAAAATGGCATTTATCACTTGGTCTTGGTGAAGAAAATTACCGTTTTCATGATCACGAGAAGCTAGCCCACTATGCGAATGCAGCAGCAGATATTGAGTTTGATTTCCCATTTGGTTTTAAAGAATTAGAAGGAATTCACAGCCGTACCGATTTTGACCTTAAAGCACACGAAGAATTCTCAGGTAAAAAGCTTCAATTCTTTGATCCTGAATTGAATGAAAATTATGTGCCTTATGTGGTTGAAACTTCAATAGGTCTTGACCGTATGTTCCTAGCGGTATTCTCAAAATCTTTAGAAGAAGAAGAACTAGAGAACGGTTCTACCCGTACCGTTTTAAAACTTCCGGCGATTTTAGCACCTGTAAAAGCTGCCATACTTCCACTAGTTAAAAAAGATGGATTACCTGAAGTTGCCCAGAAGATCATTGATGATTTGAAATTCGACTTTAATGTGGCTTATGATGAGAAAGATGCTGTGGGACGCAGATACCGCCGCCAAGATGCTGCGGGAACTCCATTTTGCATCACTGTAGATCACGACAGCTTAGAAGATGAAAGTGTAACCATTCGCGATCGCGACACAATGGAGCAAAAACGTGTAAAAATCAGCGAGCTTGCTACCATTTTGCACGAAAAAATAGATTTTAAACATTGGGCAAAATAAGTCCGCTATTTTATCAAAAAATCAAAAAGCCCAACTTGGGGCTTTTTTTGAACCTTATAGTTGATTCTTTCGTACATTTAATGACCGCAACACGCTAACTATGAAACATTTTTACCCGCACGATCTCAAGAAAGCACAACTGTTAACCTGCTTTCTGGTTTTACTTAGTTTTTCCTGTTCGTTTCAGGTTACTGGTCAAGAGAAAAAAAAGCCTACGGTAATTAGTAAAATGCGTTTGGTGCGTGAAGTTCCCAGTCTCGCCTCTCAACTAGAAAAAGGAACTTTTAAAGCGGTAGAGAAATCAAATAATCCGCAAGAAATAAACCCAAAAAGACGCCGGGCTAATCAAGTGGTTCCGGGAAAAGGTTTTCCTAAAGACGGTGATCCTCTGCTTAAAAAGCAAACCGAAAAAGAAAAAACCGACGCTAAGTCTTATAACCTCGAACCTATTCAGGTTTTTGAAGCAAACACTTCAAACTTCACGCCATCTGATCCCACTGGGGCTGCAGGACCCAATCACTATGTAGCTGCCTGGAATGTTGGTTTTAAAATTTATGATAAACAAGGAAACGAACTTGTACCACAGGCGAGTCTGGGAACGCTTTTTGAAGGAAACACTGCCGGAGATCCTATTGTACTTTACGACGCTCCTGCAGACCGGTTTATTATTACGCAATTTGAAAATGAAGATGAAAGCGATGCAGACAATGACTTTGAAAACGGATTAAATATCGCGGTTTGTCAAGGCTCAGATCCTGTAAACGATGGTTGGTATATATATACCGCCGGTTTTGAAACCGGTGCTTTTCCTGATTATCCCAAATATTCTGTTTGGCATGATGGGTATTATGTAACTTCAAATATTGCGATCACCGGCGGTGACGCGACTGGAGATGCTGTTTTTGTTATGGAGCGTGATCAAATGCTTCAAGGGCTTGCTGAAGTAGGCTTTTTAGGATTCCCCTTGCCTACGTTGCAAAGAGCAGGATTTTACAGTCCGCAGTTTTTTAATGTCAGCACTTCTGAAGCACCAACGACAGGTGGTGCTACCGTAGTTTATTATCAAGATGATGCCTGGTCTGGGGTTGATGATGATCACCTTAAATTATGGACGGTAGACGTAGATTGGGACACACCTGAAAATTCAAGTATTTCACAACCGGAACTTATAAGCGTAAGCGATTTTAATGGTGTTTTTGACGGCGGAAGTTTTTCAAATTTACCGCAGCCCGCAGGTGCCGAAATTGATGCCATGCAAGGTACCGTAATGAATCAAGCCCAGTTTAGAAAGTTTGACGATCACAACTCGGCTATTTTTAATTTTGTGGTCAATGTCGCTCCTTTGGGAGAAGAGCAAGCCGGTATACGCTGGTATGAGTTACGACAAACAGGAGATGGCCAACCGTGGACGATTTATCAGGAAGGAACTTATGTTTCTCCTACCGGAAATAATGCCTTTGGCGCAAGTATGGCGATGGACGGTGCCGGAAGCATCGCCATGGGATATACGACCGTGAGCGCCGATCTACCCGTAACCTTAAATTTTACCGGAAGATATGCTAACGATCCTTTGGGTGAAATGTCTGTACCCGAAGCATTTCTCGCAACCAGTACGGGAGCCAGTACTTCTGAGCGCTATGCCGATTATACACACCTTACTATTGACCCGGCAGACGATGAAACCTTTTGGTTTATTTCAGAATATTTCAATCCGCAACGCACAGATATAATTAGCGTTTTCAAATTGGCGTCAGATAATGCCAATGATGTTCAGACCATTTCTATTGATAGTCCAGAAGATGGTGCCTTAACCAGTACCGAAAGTATTACGATCACGATAAGAAATGCTGGTAACACCACGCAAACCAGTATTCCTGTGAGCTACACTGTAGACGGAACAACAGTGAATGAAACTTTTACAGGCAGTCTTGCTTTTAATGAAACTGCCAGCTACACCTTTACACAAGCCGCTGATCTTTCTAGCATCGGAGAAGAATACACTATTACTGCCACTACCAATCTTGAAAACGACGAAGACACCACCAATGATAGTATGTCAACCACGGTACAAAACCTCTGGCAGAACAATGTGGGTGTTTCTTCAATAGATAATCCACAGTCTGATTCTGGACTGGGAGCTGCGATTCCTATTACTGTTACGGTCACCAATTTTGGACAAGCAGATCAGGCTAATTTCCCGGTGTACTACAGCATCAATGACGGGGAGCAAATCACAGAAACCTTTGACCGAACCATAGCCGCTCAGACTTCAGAATCCTTTACTTTTAATGCTACCGAGGACTTTTCAGCTATTGGCTCTTATGAGATTACCGCCGGGACGGCTTTAGAAACCGATAGCGACACCAGCAATGATGAAATTTCGGCAACCGTAACCAATGACTACTGTCAACCGGTTTCTAACTGTAGTGGTTTTGGTGATGGTGTAACAGAAATAAGCCTCGAAGGAACTACGATCACGACAGCCTGTTCAGCTACAGGTTATGATGCCGATCTGGATACTGTTTTTGATCTTGATATTCAAGAAAATGCATACACAGGAATGCTTGAAGTAGGCTATCAAAATTCTAACTACGCAATCTTTATAGATTTTAATAACAATGGTGGGTTTGAAGCATCAGAAATGGTTTCAAACGGCAATGTGCTGTTTGCTGATACTGCCGAAGAATTTGAACTCGAATTACCAGAAGGCGTTGCCTTAGGAACCTACAGAATGCGCGTGCGTGGTCAAGACAGCAATGAAGAAGGTGATGTGACAGATCCTTGTGGCGATCTTGCCTATGGCCGTACCAATGACTACAGCGTACGTATCTTTAACAGTCTTTCGGTGGAAGAGAATATTTTTCCGGATAGTGAATTAGTAATTCTTGAGCCTGAACAAAATCATTTTCAAATTTCTTTAAGCACTCAAGAAACCACCGAAAAAATGGCGGTAACTGTGTACTCTATTTTAGGGCAAAAATTAGCCGAAAACTGGATCGAAAATGAATACGGAAGCTATGTATATGACTTGGATATGTCTTACGCTTCAAGCGGTGTTTACATCGTGCGTATCGGGAATCGTAACGGTGGGCAATCTAAAAAGATTATTGTCAATTAAGCTTTTTTATTTGAAGGTTAAAAAAGTGCTCGTAGCTGAACCGTTCCTGTATGAATGGTTCTAGAATCTTCACTTTTACGACCAAAATACGACAGGTTTAAATCTAGAAATTTAGTCAGGCGTTTTTGCGCGATTACATTCCAGGTGAAGTTTGAACCCGGCTGCAAGCCTTCTAGCATTTGATAAGCAACCGGTGAAAATGCAGCACCTTCAAATTCATTTTTGATGTATTGCGCCTCGATATTGAATGAAATCTTTTCAGCATTGCTGTAGGAAAATGCCACCCCAAAATCCTGTTTATTTAAATATTCCAAAGCCCCCAAACTATTTTCTTTGGTTCCCAAACTGTAAAAAGCTTCAAGCCGCGTGTTATCGTCAAATAAGTACGAAATTTTAGGATTTAGTTCAAAAGTCTCGAGACTGTAATTGCGTTGTGCAAAATTTTCTGACGCACTACTATTGGTTCCTAAAGCTGTATTTAAGTTAAACAAATAACTTGCTTTTATTTTATGCAGAAAAGACACTTGATGGCTGCGTAATTCATTAGTTTGTAATCCTAACGAAACTAAATTACGTGCTGTATTTGCTAGATAGGTGTAGCTTGTCGTATACTGCTGTTTTCCTCTGTTGAAAAAAAGCGTGTTTCTAAAATTGAGATTCAATCCCAGTGCATTGTCATCATCTTCAAACGGATTTAAATCAAAAGAATTCCCATCCCGAAGGACTTTACGATCGATTAAATAACTGGTTTGATTGTAAAAATGCGAAGCAAATTTTTGAAAGCCTTTTTTACCACTCCATTGCTGAAAATTTACCGTAAGAATCTGACTTAACTTATTCTGATGTGTTTTTACAAAAAGCTGGTTAGGTAACAATACTCTTATGAAATCGGCTTCATCCTGAAACTGCGCCAGTTCAAACTCTTCTAATTGCTGAACCCCGTCGTTATTGTAATCCTTCCACGTGTAAACTCCAAGACCTTCATCAACCTTAACATAAGTGAATTCCTGTTGTGGCAAAGTCCCGCTGCTCGTTTCAAAAACCGTATTCAATCGTACAAGATTTTTAAAAAGCTTTTGATTGTACAGCAACCGGGAGTTCAAAGATTGCTCAGATGCTGTCCCTTCGGTATAGCGCAATTTCCTATAATTAGCATACAATCCTAAAGAAGTATTTTCATTTTGAATCAGTTGTGATTTCAGATAATAAGTGTCACTGTGGTTTACCTGTTGTACGTTATTGCCTCGCAAACTATCATTCACGCGATAGCGATAGCCCAATTCCACAAAAACCGCCGTACTGTCTCCCCGCCCTACAAAAGCTTCATAGGATTGAAACCGCTGACTCAAAGGATCAAAAACTTCTGAAACAGGATTACGGCTTACATTATCTTCAGCACGCAACTTGGCACCGATCCAAGATTTTTGCATTCCGTATATAGCTGCAGCATTCATTCTAAAAAAACGCGTAGTTGCAGTATCTGCTTCAGATTTTAAATAGCTGGCATTAAACTGTGTTCGCAGTTTGTTAAACCGAAGATTGCCATAAATAGAATTGCGGGAGCCGGAATAATTCTGACTGTAATTCAAATGTTCAAAACTATAATTCACCACTCCAATTGCGGTATCCTGAAAATGTAATCCTGAAGTAAGCAAGGTTTGATCACCCTGGGGAAATAAGGGTAAATTCCAGTCGCGGCTAAACTCGATCGCATAGGTGCGCTCAATATTTCGAAAAGTGTTTTGGATATAGTCTACCGTTCCATACGCCCGCAACTGCCTGACTTCATTTTTTTCGTAAAGCGTTTGATCAACATTGAAACGACCTGCAAAACCATCATTATCTCCATCGTCTAAATCTGAAAAGAGGTTCAAATCCTCTTTGCTTCCTGCACCTTCAAATGAAATACGCGTCTTTGCTGAAGGATTATAAGCTCCTTGTAACACGGCCATTTGCAACTGGGTCGGGGCAAACAAACGCGCCACCGGTTCAAAATTCCCTTGTGGAATTCCGTTTATTGGTGCTACATATTCATAAATACGATTGATCGCCGATGCGTTGGTGAGTACGTAATTTCCTTGATTTGTACCTACATCTGTAAAACGCACATTGAACAATTCGTCCTCAGGATCGTTAGAAAACTCAAATACTTCCTGACCGTTTCTAAACACTTTTCGGTATAAAATTTTATTCTCATTATAAGTGTCAGGATTTGCACTTGGTGCGATCATTTGTTCGCTATCATCTCCTGCACTCTGCAAAACTGCTACTTGTTCTTGATTTAAATTTTGCAATAAGGGTTGATTTTTAGCATCATTTTCAGAATACACATGCGCCCGAAGCTTAAGTTTGCCGTCATCGGTCTGATGGCCACCTCCTGCATAGGCAATTATGCGAGTAAAATTTTGTTCACTGTATTGATACTCAACCGAAATACGCATCTCGCTGGTAATGGGAAACGTAGGATTAAAACGGATTTCCCCGGCATTATAATCAATTACATAATCTGCGGTTTCCCCGCGCTCTAGCAAGATACCGTTAACAAAAACGCGTTCACTTCCGCTAACGATAAGCACGTACAACTCGCCATTAGGTCCGGTCAATTTATACGGCCCTTGATTCCCTTCTTGTCCTGTAAATCTACTTTGTGTAAAAACACCGCGTACCAAAGCTCCGGTGGCAAAAGCTTCGGTTTGCGAATTCTCTTGATCCAGTCGCCCGCTCAAGGATAAGCCCTGTACTTTTTTTGTAAATCGACCAAAAAAGGAGATGTTATTTTCCAGATTAATATCTCCGGCGCGTATGTTCCACATATCGCTGTAGAGCTCTATAAAGATCTGATCAAACTCATCTAAACGCTGTGAGTATCCCCCATTTTGCTGCGGAATATTCGCATCTTGCAACGAAGTGCGCAAAGAGACCTTTTTGCTTAGTTTCCCGGTGATTTGCAGGTCTAGCTCGCTGGTAAGCGTACTGTTTTGATTATTTCCGCTGGTGATCCCACGCACCAAACTCCCTGAAGTTGTAAGTCCGTCAAAAGGTTTAAAATCGGGCTTTGTTGTTTTTTTCTTCAGTGCATAGACTCGGCTCAAATTGCCACTGCTGTTCACCACCTTGCTAGGATCATATTCAAAATACGATTTAGTTAAAAAATCGGGATACACGCTGTACTTGAAATCTAAGGTATCTAGTGATGCATCTGGTTGTTTTAACCAAAAAAGCGACCGCCCATAATCTACTTCATAAGCTGTTGTATCCAGGATGCTTCCATCTTTTTGAAGCACTTGGAATAAAACAGGATTAATACTTGTCGTATCGATCACCACAGTATCCTTTATGGCCAATCGTTTTGTTCGGCGCAGTTTAGACTGAAAATCCTGTGCAAAACCGGTTGCAGCAATCAGGAAACACGATATCAAGATCAGGTGGCGCATGGCCATAAAACTACGGGAAAAAGCCTTAACGTTTAGCGATGCAAGACTATTTGTATTGAGAACATCAACAGAAGATTTCTAGCGAAATAACTACCTTCGCCAAAACCCAAAATTAAAGCATGAAAATAATCACATATAACGTAAACGGAATTCGTGCAGCTATTCGTAAAGGTCTTCTTGACTGGCTAAAAGCTGCTAACCCAGATGTACTTTTACTGCAAGAAACCAAGGCCCATAAAGAGCAACTAGACATAGATTTGTTTGAAGAAACCGGCTACCATGATTATTGGTTTAGCGCACAAAAAAAAGGATACAGCGGCGTAGCGATTTTAAGTAAAAAAGAACCCGATAATATCGTGCACGGCACCGGTATTGATTATATGGATCACGAAGGACGTAACATCAGAGCAGACTTTGGCGACCTGAGTGTTATGAGTATGTATTTACCAAGTGGGACAAATGTAGACCGTCTAGAACATAAGCTAAAATATATGGCAGACTTTCAGGCCTATTCTGAAGAGCTGCGCAAAACACGCCCTAATCTTATCGTGAGTGGCGATTATAATATTTGCCACGAACCTATAGACATTCACGATCCCGTACGTCTTAAAAATGTAAGTGGTTTTTTACCGGTAGAGCGTGAGTGGCTTAGCGGCTTTATCAACAGTGGTTTTACAGACAGCTTTAGACATCTTAATCCCGATGTTGAACAATACAGCTGGTGGAGTTATCGCGCAAATGCACGCGCCAATAATAAAGGTTGGCGACTGGATTATAATATGGTAAGCGAACCCTTAAAAGACAAGATCAAGCGCGCTGTAATTCTTCCGGAAGCAAAGCATAGTGATCATTGTCCGGCATTGGTAGAGCTCGATCTCAACACCTAAACAACCTCAGCACTAGCCTCGGGCTATTTAATTTGGATCATCAGGAAAATGTATTGCTTTTGTCTTAACCGAAGCCAATAATTTTAACCTCCAAACGTTGATTATAAAAAACAACCACAACCCTATGTTTAGAAAAGTCTGCCTTATCGTGGGCGCTGCCGCCACACTATCTTCGTGCGTTTCAGCAAAAGTGTATAAAGATCTTGAAGCTCGGTTTGCCGGTCTCAAAGCCGAAAATCAAGAATTGCAACAAGACCTTTCTCAAGAAGAACGCTTGAGAAAGCAATTTGAAGATCAAGCAGCTCAGCTAGAAAAAGAGCTCGCTCAAGCGACAAGTGAGCGTGATGATTTACAGCGTAAGTATGCTACAGCGCAAGCCAATCTCAAGAATTTGCAGGATTCTTATGACGCGCTTGAAGCCAATAGCTCTAAAGCTTTAGCCGAAAACTCAAAGCAAAATCGCGAGCTTTTAGCACAATTAGATGAGAAGCAGGCCGATCTCGCCGCTGAACAAAACCGACTGGAAAAAATGCAACGCGATCTCACCGAGCGTTCGCGTCGTGTTGAAGAGTTAGAGTCAATGATTGCTGCAAAAGATGCCAAAATGCGTGCCTTGAAAGATGCAATTTCTAAAGCCCTCGTAGATTTTGAAGGAAATGGTCTTACAGTAGAACAACGTGACGGAAAAGTTTATGTTTCGCTAGAGAACAAACTTCTTTTTGAAAGCGGAAGCTGGAATGTAGGTACCAAAGGACGACAAGCAGTAAACCAACTGGGTAGCGTATTGGCTCAAAATCCTGAAATCGCTGTTCTGATCGAAGGGCATACCGATGATGTGCCGTATGGCGGCAACGGACCTTTAAAAGACAATTGGGATCTTTCTACTAAACGCGCTACAGCTATTGTTGAGATTTTACGTCAAAATGCACAGATTGATCCTAAAAATCTTACCGCTGCCGGTCGTGGCGAGTTTGCACCGGTTGCTACAAACAGTACCGCAGAAGGTAAAGCAAAAAACAGAAGAATAGAAGTCATTCTTACGCCTAAGCTAGATGAAGTAACTAAGTTGCTCAACGATATATAAGTACATCCTGCTATTTGCTATGAAAATCTGAAGCCTCACCGGTGGAGTGAGGCTTTTATATTTTTACAATACCTTCGCAAGAAATCCAGATTTAAATGCGATATACAAAACTACCCGGAACTTCAATTGACGTAAGTAAAATTTGCTTAGGCACCATGACATGGGGCGAGCAAAACACCGAGGCAGAAGGTCACGCTCAACTTGATTATGCCATAGAACAAGGTGTAAATTTTATAGATACTGCAGAATTATACAGCGTTCCCGCTCGCGCAGAAACCTACGGAAGCACAGAACGCATTATTGGTTCTTGGCTGAAGAAGAGAGGAAAACGTGATGATCTCATTATTGCCTCAAAAATTGCAGGCCCTGCTGAAATGTCTAAACATATTCGTACCGGCGGCTATACCAAAGCAGAGTTTAAAGATGCGATTCACAAAAGTTTAAAACGCCTACAAACCGATTACATCGACCTGTATCAACTGCATTGGCCGGAGCGCAACACCAACTATTTTGGAAAATTGGGCTACACCCACGACACTGAAGAACAATGGCAAGATAATTTCAAGAAGATTCTTGAAGACCTTCAGGAGTTTGTAAAAGAAGGACTTATAAGACACGTAGGTGTGAGTAATGAAACGGCATATGGTTTATCGCGCTATATGGAAGAAAGTCGCAAAGGACTTCCTAAAATGAGAACCGTGCAAAACCCGTATAATTTGCTCAACCGTAAAGATGAAATTGGTCTCACCGAAATTATGCAGCGCGAAGAAGTGGGATATCTCGCATATTCTCCTTTAGGTTTTGGAACCCTCAGCGGAAAATACATCGAACAAACAGATACTGAAGCTTCCCGTATCAATAAGTTTCCGCAATACAGCAGGTATTCTAATGAGCAAGCTGTAGCAGCAACCAAGCGCTATCTCGATCTTGCTAAAAAACACGATTTGTCACTTACACAAATGGCTTTAGCCTTTGTAACCGACAGGCCTTTTATGACTTCAAATATTATAGGAGCTACAAACCTTGAACAATTGAAAGAAAATATAGGCAGTGTAAATATTCAGCTTTCTTCAGAAATCCTGGAGGAAATAGAAGCTATACATAAAGCGATCCCAAATCCTGCTCCTTAAGCAAAACAAAACAGTAAATAAGGCATCAAACCCTTTGGCGGTGCCAATAAACTACCTCAGGGCAAGCCCATGAGGCATTGCTTGGAAACAAATTTTTAATTTCGAGGCAAACCTCGGGGTGTAAAACCCTTTGGCGGTGCCAATAAAAAAGCCGCTTTGAAGCGGCTTTTTTATTTATAGCTTTGTCCCGTCCTGAAATAAGTTGACACAAATTCGACTTATTTAT
>CESC01005899.1_pt1 | contig 60506 bp, 40 predicted proteins | sample 531131 | NCBI WGS metagenome assembly CESC01 (sample SAMEA2621295, study PRJEB7988) | marine metagenome | biome: marine biome (ENVO:00000447); feature: mesopelagic zone (ENVO:00000213); material: "saline water (ENVO:00002010), including plankton (ENVO:xxxxxxxx)" | depth 800 m
GACCCTTGAAAACTACGCAAACGCCTTTGCCTGCGGATGGCAAACCGCTGCGCTTATGCATTCCTCTCGTTGCACTCGTCGGATGCAGGGCTCCACTGCCCACCGCTGAGTCGCCCGCTTGTTTTACTACAGCTCTAAAAAGTAGGCCGGTGCTGACGTTGAAATAGAAATCAGATTTCAGAAGAGAGACAAAAGATGAATTACTTATACCCGTAGGGTTAAACGAATTCAAAATTCCCTCGGTTCAGAATAGGCGCAGGACGTTCCGAAGGACAGGAGCGATAGCGACGCGGAACGTACAAGACGGTTTTTGCGATAGCGAAAAAATTCCTAAGCGAGGGGTCTTTTCTTTTGTTACTTTTCTTTGGACAAGACAAACCGAGGATACGAGGTTCACGAGCCCCCATGAAATAAACATTACGTGAGTAAAGAAAAGTAAGGAGTCTAATGATGTGGAGGATTATACAAACCGACTTTAGAAGGTTCCTAACTTACTTAGCATCATAAAGAAATAAGTTTAATGACAACTATGCGTTGCTGAGACTTCTGCTACAGCGACTTGATTAGAGGGTGAGATGTAGGGAATGCCAAGCCCCAGCCCGCGAAGGATAAACAGGCAGCCCATAAGCACTACGGCTACGGGAATGGCTTTAACCAGCAGCTGTTTGGTTTTTCCCTTTAAGAAATTACCAAGGTAAATGGCGGTGGTCATAAGCGGCAGGGTGCCTAATCCAAAAAACAGCATATAGACGCCGCCTTGTACACCACCACCGGAAGCGATGGCTCCAAAGATCGCCATATAGACCAAGCCACAGGGAAGGAGACCGTTTAAGAGGCCCAGCGTGAAAAAGGTAGACGCCTTCTTCTTTTTTAACTGAACGCCCAACGCGGTTTTGAGTCGGCTTACCAGGCGGTAAGCAGGTTTAGAAAAGCTGTAGGTTCCCATACGCTTGTGGGGTATGAGGATCACCAGGATCATCAAAACCCCAACAGCGATAGAGACTTGTTGTTGCAGGCCAAAAAGTTGGAGTCCACGACCCAGATAGCCCAATACCAATCCCAGCATCGCGTAGGTGAAGAGTCGGCCGCTGTGGTAACTCAGCACCTGAAAAAAGCGCTTAACGGGATTGTTGCGATCTACCGGCATGAGAAAGGCGATGGGGCCACACATACCTACGCAGTGAAAACTACCCAAAAGTCCAAAAAGTAATGCCGTCCAGATCATCGTTTAATAGGTTATGGCTTTCTCAAAGCGGTATTTTTTGCCTTGATACTCCCAGTTTACGGTAATGTTCCAGCGACCGTCAAGCAAGCGGCTGTCAGGTATGAGCAAAGTAGAATTTGACAAGGCTATCAACATGTCAAAATCAAGTTGCTTGCCAGACGGTCTGTATAGGAACACTTTTCCGGTTATTTCTTTAGGATCAAATGTTTCAGGAAACTGAAGCTCGTAACCGGCTTCGGTTTTTCTACCGGTCACCGGAGTTTCCAGCTGTGCCTCATTGGTAGCGGCATCAATAGTTTCCTGCAATTGCATTTCTTGTTTATAGTAATCTTCGGCCACCAGATCGTGGCTGTATTTATCGTCTGTGGTCATGGTGATCACAAAAAACATGATAAAGCCAATAAATAAGACCATACCAATGACCAGACCGGTTCCCCAATTGATTTTCATACTGCTAATTTTATAGTTGATGTGTAAGCGACCCCGTGTGGGTTAGGCATATTTTTCTGCCAGTTCTTCCTGACTCAAGGCTTTGCGTTCTTCGGCTTCCTTAAGCAAGCGCACTTTACAATTGTGATTTTGTCCCGGGTAGCCGTTTTTGCATCCTAAGCAGCAGTTTTGGTTCGATTTTGTACTCATAGTTCTAATTATTTATAACTGCGGGGTCCTAAAAACACCGTAGTTGTGGTTTCAATAAGTTGGTCTTCACTATAGACCCCTATTTTCAGTTTTTCCTTTTCGTCTTCGAGTTCGTGACTGTCTACTTCTATAAACAGCGTTCCTTCGGCAAGGCCTTGCTCAGGCACTTGAATGCGATCGTGTGACACGACGCGTATGATTCCTTTATGAGAGATCAATTCAAAATGCACTTCAGGAATCTCTTTGGTGGTTTTATTGATGAGTTTGTAGGTATACACATTGCTGATGATGTCTTCGCCTTTATGCTCATACAATTGCCCCGGAAGTCGCAATACGGTTGCTTCAACATCATTGCGCAAAAACAGCATTCCTGTAAGTACGCCCAGCAGGATCACCAGCACAGCGGTATAGCCTTTTAATCGGGCATTGAAGGTGAACTTAGCCTTCTTCTCAATATTTTCTTCACTCGCATAACGAATGAGATCTTTAGGCAGATTCACTGCTGCCATCATCTGGTTACACGCATCGATACAAGCGGTACAATTTACACACTCCAGCTGGGTGCCGTTGCGAATATCGATACCCGTAGGACATACCTGCACGCACTGTGCACAGTCGATACAATCCCCTTTTCCGGTTGCAGCGCGATCTTCAGACTTTTTAAATTTGGCTCTGCCGGCTTCTTTTTCTCCGCGCTTGTGGTCATAGGCCACAACGATCGATTTGTTGTCGAGCAGTACGCCTTGGAGCCTTCCGTAGGGACAAACGATGATACACACCTGTTCTCTAAACCAGGCAAACACAAAGTAGAATACACTGGTAAAGATGAGCAGCGAGATCAAAGTACCCACGTGATTGGCCGGCCCGTCTGTGATGTACTCAATAAGACGATCACTACCTATGAGATACGCAAGAAACACATTGGCAATAAGAAAGGAGATCACAAAAAAGATGCTCCATTTAATACTACGTTTTCTTAGTTTCTCTGCATTCCATGGCATCTTGTCCAGACGCATTTGTTTCCCGCGATCGCCTTCGATCCAGTATTCAATTCTGCGGAAGACCATCTCCATAAAAATAGTCTGTGGACAAATCCACCCACAAAAAAGCCTTCCGAAAGCGACCGTAAAGAGTACCACAAAGACGACGCCCGTGATCATAATGATCACAAACAGGTGAAAGTCTTGCGGCCAAAAAGGAAACCCAAAAATATTAAAGCGGCGTTCCAGCACATTGAACATCAAAAACTGATTGCCATTGATGTGAATAAAAGGTGCGCCAAATAAAAAGATCAAGAGCACATAGCTCACCAGCTTGCGGTACTCATAGAGCTTACCCACCGGTTTTTTAGGATACACCCACGAGCGTTTTCCTTCCTCGTTGATGGTTCCTATACTGTCTCTAAAATGTTCTTGATCCTGAGAAGCCATGGCTTATTCTTTAGTCTGAATGATATCTCCGGTTACCGCTTCTGTTTCTAATAACACTTCGATCTGTGTTGAGTCTTGCGTTACCTGAGCTTCTCCAATTGGAGCGTTCTCATCAACCCAAAGGTCACCCTGAGGCTCTTTAGCATCTGCGGGATTGGTACCGTGCAGACTCAATACATAACTGGCAACCTGAGCGATCTCACTGGGTTTCAAGTCGGTTTTCCAGGCGATCATCCCTTTACCGGCACGACCTCCTTCAGAAATGGTATGGAATACATTTTTGATGCCTCCACCTAAGATCCAGTAATCGTCGGTAAGGTTAGGGCCGATACCACCGCCACCGCCGGCTTTATGACATGCCACACAATTACCGCTGAAGATATTCTCCCCGGCTTTGATGTCTGAAGCATCGGTAAGCAATTCTACTGTGTTCTCATCTACAAGATCTTTTGCGGTTTTCTTGTACTCTTCGATCTCTATTTTTGCCTGAGCCACTGCTTGCTCATACTCGTCGATCTGGTTGTCGCCGCCCAGCACTTCAAAACGAATGAGGTAAATGGCCGCAAATAGTATGGTAGCGTAGAACCCGTATACCCACCACGGCGGAAGGTTATTGTCAAGTTCCTTGATGCCATCGTAGTTGTGGTCTAGGATGATCTCGTCTTCTTCTTCAATAGCTTTTACTCGGGTGAGTTTAGCATAAAGACCTTTTAACCAGGCGGTACGTTGTTCTTTTTTTGCAGCAACTTCTGCCTGATATTGTGCTTGAGCTTCCGGCTTTAGGGTTTTAAAGAGTACAGCGCGTAGGCTTTCTATACAGATCTCAAAAGCGATGTACATAAAAACCAGCACGGCATAAATGGCCCACAACCAGTTTTGTGTGGTGAATACCGAAGCTTCGTCTTCGGGCGTTCCTACATAATTTAAAAAGAGGTAGGCAAAGCCGGCAAAAACCAGAATGCGTATAAGTGATGCGATACTTCTCATGAGTGTTCAGATTTTAGTTGGTCGTCTAACGGAATGTTACTCACTTCGTTGATGTGCTCTTTTTTTGCGGTAAATACCCATAAGAAGAGCGCTACAAAAAAGAGGAAAAAGATGAGTAGGGAGATGATGGGGTAGATGCTTACCCCATCAATATTTTCTAGATTCTGTTTTACAAATTTCAACATGGCTATTCGGTTTTAGCAGCGCTTACTTCAGGGCTGTTTTTAATTTTAATATCGGTTCCTAAGCGTTGTAGATACGCGATAAGGGCAACGATCTCCCGGTTGCGCATTTCTACGAAATCTTCACCGTTTTCTTGCGCATACTTTTTATCAGACTCGTAGGTGTCTGCAAAATCAGGATCGGTATAGAGGTTTTGCTCTATTTGGGTTCCCTGCTCCAGCATCCACTGTTGTGCGCGTTCGATATCTTCAACTGTATACGGCACGCCCAGTTTTTGCATTGCTCTCATCTTATCTTCGGTCTTCGACTTGTCTAGTTCGCTACGTATCAACCAACTGTAAGAAGGCATTATCGAACCGGATGAGGTACTCTGCGGATCGTACATATGATTAAGGTGCCAGTTGTCTGAGTACTTTCCACCTACGCGTAACAGGTCGGGGCCGGTACGTTTACTACCCCATAAGAAGGGATGGTCATAAACATATTCTCCTGATTTGGAATACTCGCCATAACGCTCTACTTCACTGCGGAACGGTCTGATCATTTGTGAGTGACACGACACACAACCTTCTCTGATGTAAAGGTCACGACCTTCTAATTCAAGCGGGGTATACGGTTTTACGGTGGAAATTACCGGTACATAATCGTCAACGATCAAGGATGGAATGATCTGAACCATACCTCCGATCAAAATAGCGATGGTTGCAAAAATGGTAAGTTTTACCGGGCGACGCTCTAACCAGGTATGATAGCCTTCTTTTGCGGTACGCTTGCTGGTCACGCGTTGTAGCGGTGCAGCTTCAGCAAGTTCGTCGGTTACTTTGCTTCCGCTTTTTACGGTTTTAAATACGTTGTACAGCATTACAAATGCACCCAGAATATACAAGCTACCTCCTATGGCACGCATCCAGTACATTGGGATGATCTCGGTTAAGGTTTCCAGGAAGTTTCCGTAGGTAAGCGTTCCGTCAGGATTGAATTGTTTCCACATAGATGCCTGTACAAATCCTGCAACATACATCGGTAGCGCGTACATAATGATCCCTAAAGTTCCTACCCAGAAATGCACGTTAGCCAGTTTGGTAGACCAGAGTTTGGTTTTAAACAGACGAGGTACTAACCAGTATACCATACCAAAGGTTAGGAAACCATTCCACGCCAAAGCACCTACGTGTACGTGGGCGATCACCCAGTCGCTAAAGTGTGCGATCGCGTTTACGTTTTTAAGTGAGAGCATTGGCCCTTCAAAAGTGGCCATCCCATACCCGGTAATGGCAACTACCATAAACTTCAAAACAGGATCGGTACGCACTTTATCCCAAGCACCACGCAGGGTTAAGAGTCCGTTGATCATTCCACCCCAAGACGGTGCGATCAACATTACTGAGAACGCTACCCCAAGGTTTTGTGCCCAGTCGGGTAATGCAGAATACAATAAGTGGTGTGGTCCTGCCCAGATATAGATAAAGATGAGCGACCAGAAATGCACGATAGAAAGACGATACGAATATACCGGGCGGTTTGCCGCTTTAGGCACAAAGTAATACATCAAGCCTAAAAACGGAGTCGTTAAAAAGAAGGCTACCGCGTTGTGGCCATACCACCATTGTACCAGTGCATCTTGTACACCTGCATATACCGAGTAACTTTTAAGAGCGCTTACCGGGATCTCGATGCTGTTTACAATGTGTAGCACCGCTACGGTAACAAAGGTTCCTAAATAAAACCAGATCGCAACATACAGGTGACGCTGTCTACGTTTTAAGATCGTACCGATAAGGTTGGCACCAAAGGCCACCCATACCAAGGCGATGGCGATATCAAAAGGCCACTCGAGTTCTGCATATTCTTTTGAAGTAGTATAGCCTAACGGAAGCGTAAGCGCAGCACCTACAATGATGAGCTGCCAGCCCCAGAAGTTAAAGTTACTCAGCCAGTCTTGCCACATACGTGCTTTAAGCAGGCGTTGAGTCGAGTAGTAGACTCCGGCAAAAATGGCATTTCCTACAAAGGCAAAGATCACGGCATTAGTATGCAAGGGACGTAGGCGCCCAAAGCTGAGCCACGAGATGCCATCTGTAAGGTTGGGAAATAAAAACATAAAGGCGAGCAGTAGTCCTACGCTCATACCAATGATCCCCCAGAAGATGGTGGCATTGATAAACTTTCTTACGATCTTGTTATCGTAATAAAACTGTTCTGTTTGCATAATTACTTCAGTTTGCGATTAGCGTTGTTTTGGGTTTTGGATTGTGGTGTAGCTTTTGAAGTTTTAGAAGCACCTTTTACGAGTTCGTCTTCAAAAAGCATACGTACAGATGGGGTATAGGTGTCATCGTACTGTCCCTGTCTTACCGAGAGAATAAAGGCCACAAAAAAGACCACAGCTACAACCACGCTTATCGCGAGAAGCATATAAATGATACTCATACCTACCTGATTTTATACGGTAAAATTACCGGTGTATGTTTGTTTAAAAGATGACATAAATCAGCTTTTGAAATTATTTTGATTTTTTATTGGCATCGACAAATGATTCAATATCAGAGTCTTGCCTTGATCTAGTTTACCTGGCGCTGAAGGCTGCGACCATAATAGTAAGTGGCCAGCGTTGTAAACACCACAATACTTATCGAGCTCAGCGGCATGAGAATGGCTGCGTACACCGGTTTTAGATTACCTGTGATCGCCAGAACCAGTCCTACCAGATTGTAGAGCAATGAGAATACAAAACTCCATTTGATGATGCGTTTTCCTTGTTTTGCCAGTTGTATAAATGCGGGAAGATCTTTAAAGCGCGAAGCGTCAAGAATCCCGTCACAGGCAGGTGAAAACACATTGATATTCTCTGAAATGGCGATGCCCACGTCGCTTTGCGCCAGCGCTCCGCTGTCGTTGAGACCGTCACCTATCATTAAAACCTTTTTACCTTGTTGCTGTAGGTTTTTGATGAAATTGAGCTTGTCGTCTGGCTGTTGCTCAAAGTGCATCTCTACTTCCTGTGTGAGGAGTGCATTTAGATTTTGGCGTTCGGCATCATTATCTCCAGAAAGAATGATGAGTTTAGCCTGTTGCTGTAAGGCAGTAAAGACCTCTTTTAAGCTTTTTCTGAAGCGGTTGTAAAACACATAACAACCTTTGTAAGCAGCATTAGTACTGATGTGAACCGCGGTGCGTTTTCCATTCTTAAAAACCCATCCGGCGTTCTTGCCGCCCACAAAATCATACGAACCTATTTTGACGCTGTTTTGATTTGCAGTGCCATAGATACCGTGTCCTACTTCCTCTTCAAACTCATCAAGCGTTTGAATGTCGTGATTCTGAAGGATTGCATATAAGCTGCGACTCAGTGGGTGGTTTGAAGCTCTTAGCGTACTAGTGACCAGCGACTCTTCATCTTCGGTTAAGGCCAAGCCTTCATAACGAATGGCTGTTTCTGAGGCTGTGGTAAGCGTACCCGTCTTGTCAAATACAATATGGTCTACATCTGCAAGTTGCTCAAGGATGGCTGCATCTTTAAGGTATAATTTGTGTTTGCCGGTGATGCGTAATAAGTTACCCAGCGTAAAAGGTGCCGAAAGAGCCAAAGCACAAGGGCAAGCCACAATGAGTATCGCGGTAAATACATTAAGGGCCATAGCCGGATTGTAAACCAACCAGAACAGGCCGGCTAGCGTAGCAATACTGAGCACGCCCCAGGTAAAATGTTTACTTATTCGCGCCGTAAGGCTGTTGAGGTGGGTTTGTTTTTCTTTTTTAAAGGCCTCGTTGCTCCATAATTGGGTGAGGTAACTTTGTTCTACCGCTTTGGTTACGCGCAATTCGATAATGCCGCCCTGCTGTCTTCCACCGGCAAAAAGCGTGTCTCCGGCGTTTTTAGCAACGGGTTCGGCCTCACCGGTAACGAAGCTGTAATCCAGCAATCCTTCTCCTTTTAAAAGAATGCCATCTACAGGCAAGAGTTCGCCATTACGAATGAGAATACGGTCGTCCGGTTGCAGTTCGTACACCGGTACTTGCTGCTCCAGATATCTGTTTTTAAAATGCTTTGCCGGTTCCAGACGGGTGACGGCAATAGGGAAATAGGATTTGTAATCCCGTTCAAAAGACAAAAACGCATAGGTTTTTTGCTGAAAGAACTTTCCAAGTAATAAAAAGAATACCAGACCGGCGAGACTGTCAAAAAAGCCTGTTCCGGTTTGAGTGATCACCTCGGCGCACGAGCGTACAAAGAGAACCAGAATACCCAATGCGATGGGGACATCGATGTTAAGCAGTTTTGAGCGTATTGATTTATACGCAGAGCGGAAGTAATCCTGAGCAGAATACACTACCACAGGAATCGAGAACGCCAGCATTAAACCCCTAAAAAGATGCTTGTATTGATCGAGCCAGAATTCTTCAACCTCAAAATATTCTGGAAAAGACAAGAACATGATATTGCCAAAGGCAAAGCCGGCAACGCCCAGTTTATAAATGAGTGAACGGTCTGTTTTCTTTTCCTTTTTATTGAAATCCTCAAGAGAAATTGCAGGTTCGTAGCCCAGCATACACAGCAATTCTACTACTTGTTTTAGCGAGAGTACCGAGGCATCATAGGTGATGCGTATGCTTTTTTCCGGGAAATTGACCTGCGTACTTTTTATCGCAGCGTTAAGTTTGTTGAGGTTTTCTAACACCCAAATGCAGGAGCTGCAATGAATGGCAGGGATCGTAAATGAAACGATCTGTGTGTTTTGCTCGTTAAACTCCAGAAGTTTATCAAGAATGGTTTCATTGGTGAGGAAGTCAAACTTGCCTTGCACCGCTTTAGGTGAGATCCCGGGGTTTTGGTCGAGGTTGTAATAGTATTCCAGATCATTCTCGTGAAGAATGTCGTATACCGTTTTACAGCCGTTACAGCAAAACATCTTGTCCTGATGCTTTATGCTGTCGCTTAAACACGGGTCACCACAATGATAGCAGTTTTCCATTTTAATCTAATTTGCTCAAATACCTGATACAAAGGACTAAAAGATCCTAAGGTTAAAAGATGACTTTTGTCAGTTCTCAAAAAAAATGTGTTAATTTTGAAGTATGGCAGCACACGAACAAACCCGATGCGAAAACTGTATCATTAGAGAGCTCAATTCCCTCAGAGCCCTTAAAAAGGAGGAGCTCAAAGCCATTTCTGATAGTAAAGAGATGCGTGTGATCAAAAAAGGGGAACCTCTTTTTAAGGAAGGAGAGAAGCTGGGAGGTGTGTATTGCGTGCGTAATGGGGTTTCTAAACTCTCTAAAATAAGCGATAACGGTAAGGATCAAATTGTCAAGATCGCTTCAAAAGGAGAAGTCATGGGGCAGCGCTCGGTTATCGCTGAGCAAACTACCAATCTTAGTGCTGTAGCACTTAATGATATGGAAGTGTGTTTTATTCCTAAACATAACATTACAGCGGGTATTCAAGATAACCCTGAGTTTACACAAGCGGTTTTAAAATATATGGCGCAGGAGCTCAAAGTGGCAGATGACGTTATAGTGAATATGTCGCAGAAAACGGTAAACCAAAGACTTGCAGAAACCCTGTTGTATATTGAGAATAATTTTGGCCTGGATGCAGAAGGCTACCTCGCGCTTATTTTATCACGGTCAGATATTGCAGATGTCGTGGGTACGGCAACCGAACTTTGCATACGTACACTTGCCAAATTTAAAAAGGAAGAACTCATTGAGACCAAAGGAAAGCGCATCAAGCTCATCGACAAAAAAGGCTTGAACCAACTCAAGAACGGTTTTTAAAATACTTTGGGGGTCCAGCCTTCTAAAATGAATTTTGGGTTTTGGTAATCTGTGATCAATTGTTGGTCTTCGGGTAGTTGAAGCTGTTTAGCATAGGCAGCCCGTTGAGAAACGTCAGCTTCAGTAGAATCTTTAAGTTTACGGCTCTTATATTCCCAATAATGCAGTTGGTCTTTTGCTTCACCCACTGCACCCCATCCTTCAGGAATGATATTGTCTAAATAACAGTTGATCAAAACCGCTTCTGCATTGGGATAGTTGTAGCCTTTATTGTCAGGTGCACGGGCGATTTCACTTCCGTTAGTGCGCGTTCCCGTAAAACTGCAATTGACAAAAACATTACCGTGATTTTCTTCAGTATTTCTTACCCACATAAACGGGCCGGGCGAGTAGAACTCACAAGACTTGAAAAATGCGGGTCCACGTCCCAGGATCATATCTCCGCCACCATCTATGGTGACATTTTCAAAATAGGCAGGACCGTTGGTTTGCAAGGCATCACCATCCCCAACGATAGAGACATCTTTAACCAGTATTTTGTCGCCGTTGATGAGGAGTCCTTCGGCCTGTCCTTTTAATAGCGTTTTAATCGTGAGGTTATGCAATTGAATGTTCTCGCAGTTATCAATTGCAAAAGCCGCTCTACGTGAAGGGAAGGTTCCCGGCCATTCATTGGTTTTTACATACTCCGGGTGTGGATTAAAAACTTCATTATTGGCATATTGGATAATGGTGTTTTTTTGATCTGCGCCGCTTATGCTGATATTGGTCTTGTTCCTAAAATAGATCAGGTCTTCATATATCCCTTCCTTTACAAAGATCTTAATCGAGTCCTTGTGAAAATCCGGAATACAATCAACGGCACCCTGCAAGGTATTAAAATCGCCCGTCCCTTTATGGTCTACCACCAGACGCTTAGTAGACAAATCAGGTTTTTGGGTTTTGGTGGTAAAGGTCCATTGGGTTTTATCATAAATGCCTTTAAAGGGTTTACCGCTATTTTTTAAAACGGTGCTGTCTACCAAAACATAATAGGACGTATCATACTCCAGCAAATTATGGTGCAGGTTAATGATGGCAGTGGTGTCGTGAATGATTATGGGATAGAAATGAAAAGCATCGGTAAAACCGCCAATGATGGTAAGTTGGTACTCATCAGAATTAGGAGCAGCGGTGCCTGATGGAGTGCCGGGTTTGGTATTGGCATTGGTAGCTGTGGCTGGAGCATATTGATATGGGGTTTGCGTGTAAGTAGCTTCAGGATTTTTGCGAGGCTCGGTCGGGCCTGGTGGAATACTCAAGTCGAGCACATCGACTAAGGTATCGGTTTCCTGTTCGTAGATACGAATCAGTCCCGAAGTGCCAATTTCTGGTTTGGTATCAAAAGTGATTTTTAGATGGGTGTCTACGTTTACAGCTTTTTGCTCAGGTTGGGGGTAGAGCTGCAAAGCTGCCGAATCTTTGGGTTGACACGCGTAAAAAACACACAGAATAACGAAGCTGGAGAAGAACAATCGGGCGGTTTGCTGAATCATAGTAGTGTACGGGTTAGCTGCAACGAGACGCCCTGTTTTAAATCATCTGCCTGGGCGTAAAGTGCCACTAAAATATCACTTTTGGTTGAAATCAGCTAATAATCAATGCTTTGTATTTTGAAAACTGGGTTGGAGAGGAGGTGGTTACTCTAGCTGCTGTTAGGCAATCCTAATGCCTAAGGGATTATTTAAAGGTTGTTTTAATGTAAACTAAAACTTACTCTTTGGGCGGTTTGTGTTAATAAGCTTGAGGTAATCTTTTGATTGTACTTGATGCAGGTTTTGAAGTGAATTTATAGATTTTTTAAGAAAAGCACATTCTTATTAGTGCTTTTTAGAAATAAGCGGGTTTAAACTGTGTGTTTTTCAAAAATCCGAAGCGGCTGAGGTCGTTTCAAGCTTTAAGAGGAGGGCTTTTTAAGGTTAATCCTTCGGTAACATTAAAGTAAAACCTTTTAGCGGAAAATTCAATTATTTAGCGGCTTGAAGTAAATACCCCTAAAATAAATTTCTATGTAACACTCCCAACAAAAAAACGCAGCTGCTACCAACAACTGCGCCATCCATTATTAAGCATTGTGTCCAATCAATTACTTAACCATGAATTTTAAAAATAATACTATTACGTATAAAAATATAGTTGCATTCGCTTCAATTGTATTTTTTTCTACACAAACCCAAGCGAAAACGCCGTATTTGGCGCTAAAAAGCACTGTTGACCCTATTAACAATGAGACAGTACAACAAACGATAACCGGTACTGTAACCGATAGTGACGGAGTTTTATTACCCGGAGCATCGGTAATGGTGCAAGGAACTTCTATAGGAACCACCACAGATTTTGACGGAAACTTTAGCATTGATGCCAATCCGGGCGATGTGCTCGAAGTCTCTTATGTAGGTTTTGAGACCACCACAATTGAGGTAACTCAAGAAACTAAGTATAGCATTCAACTGGCTGCAAATACTTCAGAATTAGATGAGGTGCTTGTTGTAGGTTATGGTACTCAGAAGAAATCAGATTTAACCGGAGCGGTAAGTTCTGTGGTTGCTGAAGAGTTTAACAAAGGGGTGGTGAATAACCCGGGGAACTTGCTACAAGGTAAAGTTTCTGGTCTTAACGTGACCAATACCAGTGGTGAGCCGGGAGCAGGTCAAGACATCATCATACGTGGTGTGGGAACTTTGCGCTCTGGAACGTCTCCACTTTATGTTGTTGACGGTTTTGTATTAGACAACTCCGGAAACGGTCTGGCAACAAACCCGCTTAACTTTATCAACACTCAGGATATCGAGTCGATCAACGTATTGAAAGATGCTTCGGCAGCTGCTATTTACGGTTCGCGTGCGGCAAACGGGGTGGTGGTAATTACTACCAAAAAAGGAAAAGCAGGAAGAACGCAAATGAATTTTTCGGCTTCTACCGCAATTTCTACAATCGCTAATAAGATCGATGTGTTTTCTGCAGAAGAGTTTAGAACCATCGTACCACAAATAGGCGGAAGCTTAAGCGATAACGGTGCAAATACCGATTGGCAAGACGAATTGACCCGTACAGCGATTACTAATAACATCAACTTCTCGATGAGTGGAGGTTCGGCAAATACGTCTTACTTCGCTTCTATTGGTGTTGATGATCAGGAAGGGATCATTAACAAAAGTGACTTGAAGCGCTACTCGGCACGTGCCAATGTAACGCAAAAAGGTTGGGACGATCGTTTAAAGATCGATTTGAATCTTACTGCGACCCGTACCGAAAATACGCGTCCTAACATCGGTACCATGGTGAGCAATATGTTGAGTCTTAATCCAACCACGCCGGCGTATACCAATGGGGAACCTACTGTATTTGGAACAGGGATCAACCCGCTTATTATCGAGAATATCTACGGTGATTTTTCTAATAACAACCGTATGATCGCTAATATCGCACCCTCGTTAGAATTTGTAGATCATCTTACTTATAAATTGAACCTTGGGGTAGATTACTCTACAACAGATCGTGATGTGCAGTACATCCCGTATGCTGCAGATCCGGACTATGCACAAGGATCGATCAATACCTCGTTTACGACTAACAGAAACACGCTGGTTGAAAACACCTTAACCTACGATAATGTTTTTGGCGATCACGGGTTGACGCTGTTAGCGGGGCATTCTTATCAAAAGTTCTACATTCACGATAAAGGCTTTTATTTTGAAAATTTCCCAAATAACGGTATCGAGCCACGATATCAGTTAGAGGCAGCACGCGGAGAAAATGCAACACAATATTCTAATGCGGTTAGTAACGAACTGCAGTCGTTCTTTGGTCGTGTGAACTACACGTATCAAGACAAATATCTGGTAACTGCAACCTTGCGTTCTGACGGTTCGACCAAGTTTGGAGAGAACAACCGCTATGCTACTTTCCCTTCTCTAGCTTTAGGTTGGAATATCTTTAAAGAAGATTTTATGGCAGACTCCGGGATCAACAACTTAAAGTTAAGAGCGAGCTGGGGTAAATCGGGGAATCAGGAAATTCCTGCTAAACAAACCCGTTTGAGCTATGGAGAAAGTTTTGCAGATAATGACATCTACCCTTTAAATGATGGAATCACCACACGCGAGGGCTACGACTACGGTTTGGTATTCGCACGTACGGCAAATCCTGATCTTCAGTGGGAAGAAACCACACAGACAAACATTGGTTTAGACTTCGGTTTTCTGGATTATAAATTGAGCGGTTCGGTAGACTATTTCTTAAAGGAAACCAATGATGTATTGCTGTATTTCTCTACTCAGGATCCTATTGATGAAGTAGGTTACAAGTGGCAGAATATTCCTGATATGAAGATCAAGAACAGCGGTATTGAAGTTGCTCTGGATTATCAGAGTGACCGTACCCGTGATTTTTCGTTCAACATAGGAGGAAATATTTCTTATATCAAAAATGAGATCACCGATTCTCCTTTTACCATTGTGACTACAGGAACAGCCAGTGGAGCAGGGCAAACCGGAGCGACCATTAATGGGTATATGAACAATCAGCCTATAGGTAATTTCTTCTTGCGCGAGTTTACAGGAATTGGTGCTGACGGTTTCAGTACTTACACCGATCTTAACGGTGACGGACAGATCGATGACAGTGATCGCATCTCTGCAGGTAGTGCAGTGCCCGATATCCTTTATGCATTCTACCTTAAATTCAAGTACAAGAACTTTGACTTAGGACTGAATTTTAACGGGGTAAGTGGTAATGAGATCTACAATCATACCCGTATGAGTTTGTTTAATAAAACACAAATTTCAAACTCTTTGAATACCACAGATCAGGCGATAGCCTATCCTAATGAAGATCCCAGCAATACCAATACAGTTTCTACGCGTTATTTGGAGAACGGTGCGTTCTTACGCCTTAACAACGCAACATTTGCCTATAGCTTAAACCCTCAAGTGATCGGTATGGACAAATGGTTAGACAATGTACGTCTATCTGTTACCGGGCAAAACCTGTTTATCATCACAGATTACACCGGTTTTGATCCGGAATTGAACACAGGTAGCTCGAGCGATTCAAAATCCTATGGTATTGATTACTATACCTATCCAAAAGCACGTACGGTGGTATTTGGTTTAAATGTATCCTTCTAAAAAATTAAAAATTGTTTACAATGAATTATAGAATTCTCACGCTGGTTGTTGGGCTTAGTGCTTTACTCTTCAGTAGTTGTACAGACCTCGAAGAAGAAATATTAGACGAATCCCTAACGGGAACAGACGGACTCGCAGAGCCTATTACAGGATCGATCTCTGCGGCTTACGGTATTTTACCACAAACCTTTAGACATACGCGTTATTTTGGCTTACAGGAAATTCCTTCAGACGAAGCGATCCTTCCTCCGCGTACCGGTTTGGGTGGAACGCAATGGGCAGATAATGACACCTACACAACAGCGCACAGACACTTGATGTCTTCAAGCAACAGTCTGGTAACGCAATCCTGGAGTTATTTAACGACCGCCTTGTTTAGAACAGTAGCAGCAATTGATGTTTTAAGACCGCTTGCCGAAGCAGGTGATACCGAAGCAATTCAGGGATTGGCAGAAATGCGTGCGTTACGCGCCTATGAGAACATGCTGTTCTTAGACAGCTGGGGACTTACTTTTAGAAAAGAAGCAACCTCAGAAACTTCAGAAGTATTACGAGGTGCTGAAGCAGTGACGTATATCGAAGAAGAGTTTCTTGCTTCGCTTGAAAATCTTAGTAATTCTAACGGTCCCGGTCGTATGACGCAAGATGCGGTTTATGGGTTTTTAGCGAAATTATATCTGAATGCAGGCGTATATAGAGATCCATACGGAACTCCGGTATTTACCGATGAAGATATGGCCAATGTAATAAACTATACAGATCGCATCATCAATAACGGAAGCTATGCGCTTTCACCGGAATATTTTGATCTTTTTAATGACGAGAATCACGATAACGCCGAGCTTATTTTTGCGCTTGATCTGCGTGGTGTATTGAACAATGACCACAACCGTTGGGCATACTGGTCGATGTCTGGTTCGTTGTTCCCAAGACCCGGTGATTTTTATTTAAGTATGGACGGTACAGACGGTCCTGCCGCTACACCTGAGTTTTATCAAAACTGGGTAGATGCTTACGGTAATGTTGACCCTGCAGCTGCAGATGCACGTTTTTATAAAAAGAATGCACAAGTGCCTGCAGAGTTGGAAGACATTTCAGGATTAACTCCGTATACTAAAGATACCTTAGGCTTAAGCACAGATAAAGATCATTACTTTATCGCCGATGAAGATTTTGAGATCGACCGTGGTATCATTCGCGGTACGATGTGGGCACCTCGTAAAGAGAATTACAGATCGGGAAGCTTTATGACCGGTACTGATGCCAGTGGGAATAGCGGTTATAGAATCTATCCACTTGCCGAGGCACGTGAGAACGGTTCAGATCTTGAAGATATCGTGTATTATGTAGATCATACTTTAGACATCAGCCTTGACGGAAGCGCAGGTTATGCAAGCGGCTATCGTTTTGCCAAGTGGCAATTCAGTAAAACTTCAGATGATGGTAACAATTACAGCAGTGTAGATCTAGTGTTGTTACGTCTTGCAGATGTGTATTTAATGCGTGCTGAAGCTAAATTGAGAATGGGCGATGCTGCAGGCGCTTTAACCGATGTAAATACGGTACGTACCTCAAGAAATGCGCGTCCAGATCAAACCCCGGCAGCACTAACGGAGATCACCTTGCCTACTTTATTGCGTGAGCGTGGCTTTGAGTTCTACTGGGAGATGTCTCGCCGTAGCGACCAGATTCGTTTTGGCACTTACGAAGATTCCTGGACGTCAAAAACAGATAGTGATGTACTTCACAGGTTGTTCCCAATTCCTCAGGAAGCGATAGATGGAGCCTCAAACACTCCGGGATATCTAGAGCAAAACGAAGGATACTAATTTTTAAGTGTGTGTAGAAAACAACGGCAAGAGGAAACTCTTGCCGTTGTACTTTTTAAAAAACAGCAATGAAAAACTATTTAATTAGCGCAAGTGTGGCAATCAGTGCATTGGTAATGCAGGGATGCGGCACTACGCAAAACATAAAACAGCAAACCCAAAGCGACGAACCCTTAAATGTCATTTTGATGATAGGAGACGGGATGGGAATTCCGCAGGTGTCGAGTGCTTTTTATTTTGGAGATCAACGTTCAAATTTCGAACGGTTTGAGACCATAGGCTTGCACAAGTCGTATTCTACAAGTCATTTGATTACCGATTCTGCAGCGGGAGCCACAGCGTTTTCCACAGGAGAGAAAACTTATAAACGCGCAATTGGCGTTTCAAATGATACCATTCCGCAGGAAACGATTCTAGAAAAACTGAAAGCAGAAGGTTACCAAACCGGACTCATCAGCTTAACGAGCATCACTCATGCTACGCCGGCATCTTTTTATGCTCACGTCAAAGATCGTGATATGCACGAAGAGATCGCAGCGCAATTAGCGGTTGCAGATATTGATTTTATAGCCGGTGGTGGGCGTAAATTTTTCGACCAGCGTAGTGATGATCAGGATTTGTTTCAAACGCTTTTAAACCGAAATTACAATCTGGACACCTTGGCGCTTAGCAAAGCAAAACCAGATATGCGCAACGCCTTTATTATCGAAGATGAGGGACTTCCGTCTAAAACAGAAGGACGTGGAGACTTTTTAAAAGATGCGAGTTTACAAGCGCTGTCGTATTTTGACTCCAACAATAAACCTTTCTTTTTGATGATCGAAGGTTCGTATATCGATTGGGGCGGGCACGCCAAAGATGCCGAAATGATGATACAGGAAGTGGCTGATTTTGATCAAACCATCGGTGCGGTTTTAGACTATGTAGAAGCACATCCCAATACGCTTTTGGTCATCACTGCAGATCACGAGACCGGCGGGGCGAGCATTGGTAAATATTATGAGGTTGATGAAGAAACCGGTAAGAAAACCGAAGTGCCCGAAAAAGTTGCAGTCTATTTCATTACAGACCAACACAGTGGGGAGTTGATCCCGGTTTTCGCAGCAGGAAAAGGCGCTGATCATTTTAAAGGAATTTATCAAAACAGTGCGATTTACCACAAAATTTTAAACGCCATCAAGGCTAAAAAATAAGAATATGAAAAACAGCATTTTAATCCTTTTTCTTTGTCTGTGCAGCCTGAGTTTTGCACAGCAAAAGGTCAATTATAAAGTTCACGCGCACAACGATTATGCACAGGAATTTCCGTTTTGGGAAGCGTATATTGGCGGTGCCAGCAGTATCGAAGTGGATGTGTTTTTAAAAGAAAACACACTTTTTGTTACGCATAGCGAAAATGAAATCAACAAGGCCAATACGCTTGAAAAACTGTACTTGCAGCCGCTTAAACAATTGCAAACAGAAGGCCGACTGAGAAGTCTTCAGTTGTTGATCGATATAAAATCTGATGCTGAAGCTACCCTGAAAGCGATCACAAAAGCCATCAAAAAGCACAATTTAGATGAGGTTGAAGGGCTGCGTTTTGTGATTTCCGGCAACAAGCCCAAGGCAACAGACTATTCAGAGTATCCTGATTTTATTCAGTTTGATCATCAAAATCTAGACAATCTGGATAGTATTGATTTAAGCAAAGTTGCTTTGGTAAGTGTGAATTATAAGAACTATTCCGTTTGGAATGGCTTCGGAAATATGGTCGCTCCAGAACTTGAAGAAGTAGAGGAGGCGATCGCCAAAGCCCACGCGGTAAATAAACCGTTCCGCTTTTGGGCAAGTCCCGATACTAAAATCGCCTGGACGCGTTTTGCGAATTTGGGTGTGGATTTTATCAATAGCGACAAGCCTGCGGAAGCTGTGTCGTATCTAAAAACGCTTGATCAAAATACCTATGTAAATACACAGCAGATCGAAGTGTATCAGCCGGAATTCAAATTTGATTACAACGATACTCCGGTAAATGTGATTTTGATGATTGGCGACGGTACCGGTTTAGCACAGATCACTTCGGGTCAAGTAGCAAACGGAGGTGATTTAAGCGTTCTTCAGTTAAAAGACATTGGTTTTTCAAAAACTGCGGCTACAGACGATCTGGTTACCGACTCTGCTGCGGGTGCGACCGCAATGGCCACCGGAACCAAAACGCATAACCGTGCGATTGGCGTAGATCCTGACGATCAGACGCTTCAAAACATTACGGAGTTTTTAGGCAGAAAAGGTTTTGCTACAGGTTTGATTACAACAGATGCGATCGACGGGGCTACTCCGGCTTCGTTTTTTGCACACCGTAAAGAACGTGACGACGCAAAAGGTATTCTTTCAGATCTGCAAGGAAGCGAAATTGACTTTTTTATCGCCGGTGGCAAGTCTAAAGCAGCGATGGTTCCTGACTCGTATCAAGTGAAAACCTTAGCCGATTTCAATTCCATCGAAGAAAAAACCGCAATTTATGTGGGTGATGGGAAAGTACCTTCTATCGCAGATGGTCGCGGACCGCTTTTACCCAACAGTGTAAAGCAGTCGCTTGAAATCCTGGAAAATAACAAAAAACCCTTCTTTATGATGATCGAAGCGGCGCAGATTGACAGCAATGGGCACGCTAATAATACCAGCGGAATTGTACAGGAAATGCTTGATTTTGATCAAACCATCGCCGAAGTTTTAAAGTTTGCAGACAAGACTAAAAATACACTGGTAGTCATCACTGCCGATCACGAGACTTCCGGATTTGGGATCATTAGTGGCGATCTGGATAAGGGTGAACTACACGGCGAATTCTTAACCACCAATCATACGGGGATTATGGTACCTGTTTTTGCTTACGGTCCGCAGGCGCAAAACTTCAGAGGCGCTTTTGAAAATAACGAGATCTTCCACAAGATTCTAGCCGCTTTAAAGTAAAATCTAGATTTGAATTTTAATAAAGAAAGCCCGTCATTTGACGGGCTTTCTTTATGGAAGTAATACCAATAGCATCAGTTTTTAGCCTGCACACCTTCCGTAGTCATTTGAATACGTTCTAGACTTCCGTCTTCATTATAATGTAGAGGATCTATACATACCGAACGGCTATAGCTACTACCATCAGGTTGAATGCCGCCGTTGTGATAGATAAAATACCAGTCGTTTTTAAATTCAACAATACTTTGATGATTGGTATTGCTGTTACCGGCAATTTCATTGAGAATGCCTTTGTAGGTGTATGGTCCATCAATTTTATCTGCGACTGCATAAGCGATTTTTTCAGGAAATTCTGTGGCATAGGTGAGATAGTATTTACCGTCACGCTCGTGAACCCAAGGTGCTTCGGTAAATTCTAGACCTTCAAAATCTATGGTTTTGATTTCGCCCTCGATCTCGATCATATTGTCTTTCAGCTTTGCGTAATAACAAACCCCATTCCCCCAGAAGATCCAAGGTTGGTCGTCCTTGTCAATAAAAATGGCCGGGTCAATGCAGGTCCAAGAGTGGCTCGATGCAAAACAATCTTCATTGGTAAGTAGCGGTTTGCCCAGTGCGTCTTTGTAAGGACCTTCAGGTTTATCGGCTACTGCGACACCTATCCCGTTCCAGTTGGTACTGATGTACCAATAGTACTTTCCATTTCTTTTAGCGACGTGACCGGCATAGGCGTCACCACTGGTTGCCCAGGTAAAATCATCAATCTTGAGAGGTACAGGATGTTCGGTCCAGTTTTTTAAATCGGTGGTAGAATATACCAGCCAGTCTTTCATTTTATACCCTTTTTGTCCGCCGGCATAATCGTGACCGGTAAATAACCAGAGCGTGTCGTTCTCTACCAATGCTGCCGGGTCTGCGGTGTATTTATGCTGAATTATAGGATTTCCTTGTGATTGAAAACGGTAGCGGCCTTGTGCATCGGTGAGCAAAGAAACAGGAACGCCATCCCATTTTTGATCGAGGCGTTGCGCTTCTTCTTTGGTAATACTAATGACACTCCCGTGTCGGGGATGAAAATCTTTGGTAAAAGATTCGGTTTCTTTGGTAAAAGTGTACAGATCTTTGCTGCGCTGAAACTCATACCTTCCGCTAGAATACAAATCATACATAAGAATGTATTCGTCTTTATCATTCAGTTTAAATACCGAACTGCCTTCTACAGTCGTTTTTTTATCGGCATAAAAGTCGATGTATTCAAAAGATTCCGTGTAGGGGCCTAACAGCTTTTCACTCGTAGCTTGCTTGATACCGTTTTGAATTTCATTGCCTGCTGCATCTTTGGTATATCCTCTATAAAAAAGATGGTAGGTTCCATCTTTATAAATGATATCTCCATCAATAGCACCGTCTTTTGCGCTGTAAAGTAATTTGGGTTCAGCCTCAAAACCGGTAAAATCTTTATTGGCATAAGCTGCATAAAAGTCGAGTTTAAGGTTGTCGTGAGAGCGCACGGTAAAATACACCAGGTATTTCTTCTTTTTAGTATCATAGAAGGTTTGTGGCGCCCATACCCATTTGGTGTTTTTGAATTTGGGATATGATTTTTCGAGATTGATCGAAGTGGATTGCCAGGTTATCAAATCATCAGAATGCATGAGAACAATTCCCGGGTTGGTGTCCCAGCCGTCTTTTTTGGTAAACATATCTGTTGCGACCATATAAAAACCATCGGCTTCTGCACCTCTTAGAAGATGAGGGTCTCTTACTCCGCCAGTATTTGAAATGGCTGCGGAAGGAATAATCGGGTTGTTCTGATTAAGTGCCTTCCAATGTACAGCATCATCACTCACTGCAAACCGAATGGCTTCTTGGTCTGCCCCGGTACCTTCAAAGTAAGCAAAAAGGTAACCTTGCATTGATGATTGCGCAACACACTGAAAGGAAAAAACAAGAAATAAAAGGTGTACTAATGAAGATTTAAAAAGTGATTTCATACGGAAACTATTAGGGCTTTAAAAATAAATGTAATTTATACAATAATTATTTACTTGATACAGTTTTCTGGGATCTGTTAATCGACTTTTCTTAATGCGTTGCAGTGTATTTTAAGAAGAATTCTTGTTGCTTTTATTTAGTTTGATTAAAAATAATTTTTTAAATACTTGCTAAAAAAGCGTCTTAACGCCTGTGTATTTGCGGGTTGAGGGGCTTTTTCATCTTTCCTTGTTTTTATTTGTACTTAATCTAAATAAGCATAAATTTGTCAGCAATAAATTACTGATGAAGCCAAGATTACTCCTTTTATTATTTATCCTTCCAATTACCTTAAGTGCACAATACAGCCTGAGTGGCGTGGTTAAAGATGCCAATGGATATATCGTACCACAAGCTGAAATTATCTTAACCGGAGGTGGAATTTCTCAAGAAGCTAAAGTCAACCTTCAAGGGGTTTACAGTTTTCAGAATTTGCCTTCAGCAACTTATACGCTCGAGATCGTAAGTGGCGATTTTATCGCTTTTGATCAGGTGACAATAAAAGACGCAAATCTGCGTCACGACATTAAGCTTGATAACGCCAAGGATTATGAGTTGGACGAAGTGGCCATTCGTGCAGAGTCGATCAAAACCAAAATGGAAAAGCAGGGCTTTGCGGTAAATGTGGTGAATACAGAAGAAGCTGCACAGCGTAATATTCAGACTAACGAGCTGCTCAATACCACCGTAGGTGTAAAAATTAGACAGAATGGTGGTTTAGGATCGCAAGTACAATACAGTCTTAACGGACTTTCAGGCAGTGCGGTGCGTATTTTTATTGATGGGATTCCTATTTCAACCTTTGGATCTTCTTTTAATCTCAACAGCATTCCGCCTGCTATGATCGAGCAGATCGAAGTATATAAGGGGGTTGTTCCCGGGCATCTTTCTGATGATGCTTTGGGAGGAGCGATCAATATCGTGCTAGATAAATCTGCAGGAACCAATCTGAATGCTTCGGTTTCTTATGGATCGTTCAACACGTTTCAAGCCAGCGTTAATGGGTTATACCGTTTTGATAAATCTGGCTTTACGGTTAAAGCTTCAGGCTTTCATAACTATTCTGATAACGACTACGAGGTATCAGGGCGAAGTGTTGTAGTGACCGGTTTAGGCGGGGTACAAACACCCATTACTGCAAGACGTTTTAATGACGCATACCGTTCTACAGGCGGTGTTGTTCAAGTAGGATATACCGATGTGAGTTGGGCCGATCAATTTTATGTTGGTTTTACAGGATCTGATGATTACAACGAAGTGCAGCACGGGGCATTTATGACCATAATGCCATATAAAGGGCGCTTTTATGAGTCTGATGCGGCACTGGCCAATTTGACTTATCAAAAGAAAGATCTGTTTACTGAAGGTTTTGATGTGAACATCAACGGATATTATGGGAGCCGTAACCGTCAACTGAACGATACTGTTGCTGCTGCCTACAGCTGGAATGGTGAGCGCGCGATCGACTTTAGAGGAAATGAATATGAGTATACTTGGGGTTCACAACAAGAAGGTGGACCAACCTTAGCGAAAATCAGTAGAAATGTAGCTTCTATACGTACAGGCCTTTCTTATGCCTTTAACGATAATCACAAGGTCTTGCTTAATCATATGTACAGCGGGATCGATCGGGAAGACAGTGATGAATTACGCTCAGTGCTAGAAAACACTTTTGTGGGCACTCGTGATTTACACAAAAACATTGTGTCTTTTACCTATGAGGTCAATGCTTTTAATGATCGGTTAAAAGCGAGTTTATTTGGGAAATACTATCAGCAAAAGACCATTAGTAAAGATCCGGCGATTATAACCAACGAAGCAGGTAACCGTGTGATCGTTGACGAAGTGGTAAGCAGTAATAAAGAATTTGAAGGTTATGGTTTTGCTGCTTCTTACGGGATTACTCCAGAAGTGTTTCTACTCGCATCTGCAGAAAAAGCCATTCGTTTACCCAATGAGACCGAAATTTTTGGTAACGATGGGGATAACGTAGTTGCCAACGCCAGTATTAATCCTGAGCAGAGTAATAATTACAACTTAGGATTTCGATTTGGAGCCTTTACCTTCAACAAACATCGGGTTACACTATCAACAAATGTTTTTACAAGAAACATCAAAGACCGTATAGGTTTACCAATTGAAAATTCACTGAATGTTGATGACGAACTTATCGTTTATGTAAATCAGGGAAGTGGTACTTCACAAGGTTTTGATGCGCAGGTGAACTATGTGTACAACGATAAGCTTTCGGCCAATTTCAATATTTCAAAATTTGATTTGGAGATTGAAAACCGCGGAACAGAGGTCGCTGTGCCCAACACGCCTTTCCTTACGATGAACGGAAATCTACGCTATTCTCTAGATAATCTATTTCAGAAAAAGTCGCGCTTAGACTTGTTCTATACGCTCTATTATACCGGTGAATTTTCATACTTGGTTCCACAGGGATCTAATACCGTAGGCGATGATTTTTTTAAAGTTCCTGAGCAGTTGGCACAGGATTTTGGGATGAGTTACACCTTCCCTAAAAAACGCTTTGTGCTCAGTTTTGATGTTAAGAACATCTTTGACAAGCCTTTGTATGATAACCTTTCGGTACAAAAACCGGGAAGAGCATTCTATTTAAAACTTAACTATTCAATCAATAAATTTTAATCGTTTAAACAAAAAAGCAATGAAACGTATATTTTTAAACTTAAAAGCTTTTTCTCTCATAACCCTTTTGGGACTCGCAGCATCTTGTAGCTCAGATGATGATAACACCGGTGTGGTAGGACCAGAGCCTGAAGAAGCACGTATGATCACCATCGCCGCTGCGCGTATGGGCGACAATCCGGGAGATGGTAATGGAGGAACCTTGATTTACTCCGTAACCAGTGCAGAGGCAAAAGATCCTTCGGTTTCTATTGAGCCTTTTGATAACGGATTTATCGTGCCTTCTAACCGAACTGCAAGATTACAAGCTTCAGAAGATGGATCTACTATTTTCAACATCAGCTATGCGGGAGACACCGGAGGAAACTACACAAAATATGACGTTCAAGGTGGACAGAATTTTGAACAAATTGGTTCAGCGATCAGTATTGCACCTTACGTAGGTACGGCTCCACGATGGATCAAACTTTTTGATGGTGATCAAACAGGAGCGGCAGTTTATGCTTCTACCGAGCATCAATTTGACGATAACGGTACTCCGGCGGATGAGTCTGATGACACGTATTTACGTACAGATGTTACTTTAGGCGTGGTGACACTAGACTTGGTAAACTCGGCAATCAAAAATTTTGAAGAAACAAATGTTGCTCTACCAGCAGATTTAGAAGCGCAAGGATTTTTTATTGGTAGAACAGATATGCCAACCCTTAACGCAGCTGGTGATAAATTATACATCGGAGCACGTTTAGATAAAGTTGATCCTGAAACTACTGAAAGAGACCGAAATTTTGATCCTTTAGAATCTATTACCATCGTGTTAGACTACCCGTCATTACTTAATCCTGAAGTGATTATGTCTGGAGTAGGAAAAGGTAATACTAGCGGTTACCGAAGCATCAACGCTTTTGAATACAACGGTGCCGTGTACCAAGCCAACCAAGGTGACCCTCAAGGATCTCACATCTTACGTATAGGTTCAGACAATGAATATGATGATTCGTATGTTTTCAATCTTGATGATGCTTTAGGTGTTGATGGTGCTTACATCCTGGCGTGGAGACCCGCTGCAAACGGAAAAGCAGTGGTAGCGTATCGTCACGAGGGTTCTGCAGAAGGTGTTGCAGGAGCTCAAGGTTTCTTTGCATTGGTAAACTTAGAAGCTAGAACGGCACAGCAAATTACAGAGATTCCTTACGATCCTGATTTTTACTTATTCCAGTATCAAGGTTTTGCGGTTGACGGAAACGAAATTTATGTAACCCAAGCGCCTGTAGGTGAAAATGGAAACATCTACGTGATCGATACCGAAACCGGAGCGGTTACTCAAGGAGCAGAATTAGTAAATGTTGAAGGAAGCCACTTTATTGGTGCGTTCTAATTAAGACAGACTTAATACACATGTAAAAGCCTCGAGAAATCGGGGCTTTTTTATGGCACCGCCAGAGAGCGAATTTACTTTTGGTAGTCTATGTCTGTTCTCAAAACTGAAGCGTAAACTCGGTTCCTGTGCCGGGTTCGCTTTTAAGCTGAATTTTCCCTTTATGTAAGGTCATAATCTGTTTGCTCAAGCTCAGACCGATACCGCTACCGGTCTTTTTGGTGCTGAAGAAAGGAATAAAGATACTTTCTTTAATTTCTTCTGGAATGCCGCTGCCGTTGTCTAAAACTTTCAATAGCACACGACCTTTAGCGTTTTGCGTAGCGTTGACATAAATTTTAGGCTGTGCGACCATTTTTGTGGCGTCAATGGCATTGAGAATAAGATTGATCAAAACCTGCTCGATGAGGTAACTGTCAATTTCTAAAAGCATCTCCGGCTGATCCATTCCAAAACTTAACTCCACAGGTTTGTCTGCAAGTGTGGGCTGCAGCAAGTCGTTTATGTTTGTAAAGAGTTCGTTGACGCTCACCGTTTCCAGATTGAGGTGCGTGACTTTACTCAGGCTGCGATAGGTTTTTGCAAATTTCATCAGCCCTTCACTTCGCTTTTTGATACTGCTGATGCCAGCATGCAGATCATCCAGATCAATTTCAGTTTCTTGATTGGTTTTTGAAGCTGCGATGTGCTGTTGTAAGGTTTCGGCAAGGGAAGAAATAGGCGCGATACTATTCATAATTTCGTGGGTCATCACGCTTAGCAATTTCTTCCAGGCATCAGATTCATTCTGATTAAGTGTGTCTTCAATATTTTGCAACACGACCAGTTTAAAAGCATCTTCCTCTACCTGAAAAACTGTTTCAGAGATCAAGACTTTCAGATGTTCGTTTTTCAACGTAATACTTATGGAAGTCGCTTCGGTACGATACGTATCAAAAAGCTCCTCGTAGAGTTTCGGTCTTCTTTTTTCAACAAAATGAATGTTCTTAAACGCAGGTAGATCAAGCGTGCTCAGTATAGATTCGTTGGCCCAAAGAATAGCGCCTGAATCTAAATTGTAGGCAATAATACCCACATCAACCATCTCTAATATTTTTTGAAGATAGACAAATTGCGCCTGACGCTCATTGTTGATGGCTTTGATGGTTTTGTTTACCGAATTGAAGCCTTTATGTAAATTTCTAAGATCCTGCGGACCGTGTTTTTCTGAAAACCATCGTGAAAAGTCGCGGTACTTGACGGCTTCAAAAAAATCATCCATCGCTACAAAACGCCTGATGAGAAATTGATGTAAAAAATAGAGCAAACCAATGCTTGCCAGACTTCCTCCCAGTATCGCATAAGTATTCAACTTTACGAGGCCAAAGGCCAACACCACCAGCGCTGCCAGCAAAAGCAACACCCTTAGTAAGAGTCCGGCGGTATAGCGTTTATAGGTCATATTTGTTGAGTCTGCGGTATAAGGCCGTGCGTGTAATACCCAATTCTTTAGCCGATTTTGAGATGTTGCCTTTGTTTTTCTCGATCACCTTTAGGATGGTGTTTTTTTCAACCGCATCCAAATTGGTCGTTTTTAATTTGAGTTCGGTTTCAGGCTGTTGTTCGATGGGGGAAAAAGCCAAATCTTCAGCATGTAGAATTCCTCCTTCAGCCATAATAACAGCGCGTTCTAATGCATATTGTAACTCCCGTACATTGCCGGGAAACGGGTGCTCTTTAAGCTTTTTGATAAAGTCGGGATCAAGCTCAAAAGAAGCTTTGCCATATTTTTCGGCATACAGTTTCACAAAATAATGCGCGAGTAAGGTGAGGTCAGATTGGCGTTCCCGCAACGGCGGAATGATCAAATCAACTGTATTGATGCGGTAGATAAGATCTTTTCTAAAGGTTTTTTCATCCGCGAGATCCTTCAGGCTAAGATTGGTTGCACAAATCAACCTGATGTCTACCGGGATCGCCTCATTGGCTCCCAAAGGCGTCACCTGCCGGTTTTGCAAAACCGTGAGCAACCGCGCCTGTTGCCGCAAGGGAATATTGCCAATTTCATCAAGAAATAAGGTTCCGCCGTGGGCGGCTTCAAAACGTCCTTTTCGGTCTTCGCGTGCATCAGTAAATGCGCCTTTTTTGTAGCCAAAAAGTTCGCTTTCAAACAAACTTTCGGTGAGCGCACCCACGTCTACTTTTACAAAAGGTTTGTGCTTACGCAACGAATTTTCGTGAATAGAACGTGCGATCAGGTCTTTACCGGTACCGTTTTCGCCTAAAACCAAAATATTAGCATCGGTGGGCGCTACTTTTTTCAGCTTTACAAAAACCTCTTGCATAGGTTCGCTTTCCCCAATGATCTCGGTCGCCGAATCCAGCTTGATTTTAAGGGTTTTGTTTTTGCGTTTTTTGGTCAGGATTTCACTGATGGCATCGAGAAGCTTTTCATTTTTCCAGGGTTTGACCAGAAAATCAGAAGCCCCTTCTTTAAGCGATCGTATAGCAAGATCAATATCGCCATAGGCAGTGATGAGAATTACGTCTGTAGCCGGTTTCCAGGATTTGATTTTATTCAGCCAAAAAATACCTTCATTTCCCGTATTTACGAGTCCGTTGTAATTCATATCGAGAATAACAACATCAAAATCCTGCGCATTGAGGAGTCCTTGCAGCGCATTAGGATTTTTCTCCACGACCACCTGTTTTACTTTGGGTTTGAGCAAAAGCCGTAGCGCGGTGAGCACATCTTCATCGTCATCAATGACTAATATATGGGCGTCTTTGAGTTGCATACGTACAATATTACAATTTATAAGGCTTCATTTTTTGGGATTAAAAGACTTATTTCTACAGGTCAATAAACTGTATCGCAGGCGTACATGAAGTGTATCAAAATCGAACACTTTTAAATTGTATTTATTTGTTAAAATACTGAAATTCAATTAATTGTATTTTTGGCACAGTATTGTTTAACTAAAGGGTGCAAACAATTTATTTATGGACATCCCTTTAGAAAAAAAGCGTTTTACAACTTCTAAAATACTGATGATCGTTGGTGCTATGAGTATCGTGGCGCTCATCCTTTTTGTGATCCTATCCACTACCGGAAATGCAAAACTCAATGTGCAAAAAGAACGCATAAGTATTGCCACTGCGACGCAAGGTGTTTTTCAAGAAAATATCCCGGTGAATGGGGTGGTAATGCCTATCACAACTATTTATCTCGATGCCTTAGAGGGTGGCCGCGTTGAAGAAAAGTTTGTAGAAGATGGGGCGATTATGAAAAAGGGCGAACCCATTTTACGGCTTTCAAACACCGACTTAGAATTGAGTTTGGTCAATCAGGAAACACAGGTGTATAATTTGCTGACGCAGATGCAGATTTCGCAAAACGCAGCGCGCCAGAATACCATTAATAAACTCAATCAATATACCGATGTTGAGAACAGTCTTATTGAGGCCAAGCGTTTATACGAACTCAACAAAAAACTTTACGATAAGGATGCGATCGCGCGTCAGGATTTGATCAAATCTCAAAATGATTACAACTACCAGAAAGAGCGTATGCAACTCGCTAAGCAAATTTTGGAGCAAGATTCTTTGGCGGTAAAGCAGGAACAAAATCAAGTGAGCAGTTCGTACCAGCGTACACAAAATGCCTTGGAGTTGATGCGTCGCAAAGTGGCTGATCTCGTGGTGAAAGCGCCGGTTGATGGGCAATTAACTTCGCTGGATGCTGAAATTGGACAGTCTAAAAATAAAGGAGAGCGTCTGGGGCAAATTGATGTGTTGAGCGGTTATAAGGTGCGTGTAGATATCGATGAGCATTACATTTCTAGAATTTATACCGGTCAGACCGGAAGCTTTGATTTTGATGGAAAGAACTACACTTTGGTCATCAAAAAAGTATACACGCAAGTAACCAACGGAAGGTTTCAAGTAGATATGGAATTTGAATCTGAAGTTCCTGAAGGTATTCGTCGCGGGCAAACGCTGCAAATACGTGTAGCATTAAGTCAGGAAAAACAAGCGCTATTGATTCCGAAAGGGGGCTTTTTTCAAGAAACCGGTGGAAATTGGATTTTCAAAGTAAGTGAAGATGGAGCGTCAGCGTATAAAGCAGACATTTCACTAGGCAGTCAAAACACCGAATATTATGAAGTCTTAAGCGGCTTAGAACCCGGCGATCGTGTGATCACCAGCAGTTATGATAACTACGAAGAAGTACAAGAATTGGTACTTCAGGATTAAAATATAAACCTATGACAACACTAATCATCACCCTATTAACACTAATCGTTTCCTAATGATAAAAATTACAGACTTAGAGAAATACTACGCCACCGAAGAAGTGCGTACCATCGCCTTAAATAAATTGTCTTTTCAGGTTCAGGAAGGTGAATTTGTAGCCGTTATGGGACCTTCGGGTTGCGGTAAATCAACTTTACTTAACATCCTTGGTTTGCTGGACGATCCTGATGGAGGAAGTTTCATTTTCAACGGAATTGAAGTTGCCGGCTTTAATGAGCGCAAGCGTGCCGATTTGCGTAAGCACAACATCGGTTTTGTTTTTCAAAGCTTTAATCTCATTGACGAACTCACCGTTTTTGAAAATGTAGAGCTTCCGCTGATCTATACCGGCGTAAAACCTGCAGAACGTAAAAAGCGTGTGGACGAAGTACTTGAGAAAATGCAAATCATGCACCGTCGCAAACACTTTCCGCAGCAATTATCTGGAGGGCAGCAGCAACGTGTGGCCGTAGCACGCGCCGTGGTGAATAATCCTAAACTCATACTTGCCGATGAACCTACCGGAAATCTGGACAGCAGCAACGGTAATGAAGTAATGGACCTGCTTACCGAACTCAACGAAGCCGGGACGACGATCATTATGGTTACACATAGTGAGCACGATGCCAAATACAGCCACCGCATCATCAGGATGCTCGACGGTCAAAAAGTAACCGAAAATGTATTGACCGAGTATAAAAGCAAAACACTAGAAGTTTAAAATTCCTTATGGGGATTCATTCATCAATCGGCAGCTACCGAAAATCAATCAAATAAACGGGACTTCATCACTCCCAATATGTAATCAGTTATGCTTAAAAACTATTTCAAAATCGCCTGGCGGAATCTCAAAAAGGACAAATCCCTGTTCTTTTTGAATAGCAGTGGTCTTGCCATAGGGATTGCCAGTTGCTTAATGATCTCGCTTTACGTTTGGGACGAGTTGAGCTACGAGCAGTCTTTTGATAATGCAGATCGTATAGCGCGTGTCGTGCTTCGCGGAAATGTAAACGGAGAAGAACTCAAAGAAGCCATGGTTGCTGCGCCGGTGGCCAAATCTTTTAAGGCAGATTTTCCGCAAGTGAAAAATGCTACGCGACTGAGTATGGTCTACAATCCGCAGGTACAGTACAAGAATACCAGCTATGAAGAGTTGAAAGCCGCTTTTGTAGATCCTAATTTCTTTGAAATATTCCACTTGAATTTCCTCAAAGGAAATCCTGAAACTGCGCTTGAAAACCGCAACAGCATTGTACTTACCGCATCTGAAGCTAAAAAGTATTTTGGTACAGGAAATCCTATCGGGAAACGTGTGTACTTTCAGGATATTGAAGAAGCGCTCGAAGTAACCGCGGTGCTCGAGGATCTTCCGCAAAACACCCATCTGCAGTTTGATGTCTTTATACCTATGCAGCACAATACACGCAGCACATCAAATTCGTGGGTAACCTCAGGTTTTGCGACCTATCTAGAGCTTCAGCCGGAGACCGATTTGGCACAGCTGGAAGCACAAATTCCTGCGCTTTTAGAAAAATATATAGGAGATCAGGTCAAGCAGGCTATCGGGATTTCTTATGAAGAATTTCAGCAGAACAACAAATTAGGTTTGTTTTTACAGCCGCTCACTGATATTCACTTACACTCAGATTTTAGTCCGAATACCGAGCTGTCTCCCACGGGAGATATCAAATACGTCTATATTTTTAGTGCGATCGCGTTATTTATGTTGTTGATCGCCTGCGTTAATTTTATGAATCTCGCTACAGCAACCGCAACAAAGCGTAGCAGAGAGGTGGGCATTCGTAAAGTCTTGGGTTCGGCCAAAAAGCAATTGATCACGCAGTTTTTAACCGAATCTATACTTACTACAACTTTTGCAACGCTTCTGGCGATAGGCATCATCGTCTTGCTTTTACCGGCGTTCAATACGCTGGCCGGAAAAGAACTTGCGCTGCTTGATTTTATTTCGGTTCAAAATGTGTTACTGCTTGTGGTTTTCATCATGGGCATAAGTCTTTTTGCAGGGGCGTATCCGGCATTTGTGTTGTCTGGTTTTAAACCGCTGGCGGCCATCACCAATAAAATTGCGCGTAGCGGTCGCAGCACAAGTTTGAGAAGCGGGATGGTGATCTTTCAATTTGTGATTTCGGCTTCTTTGATTCTTGCTACGATCGTGGTATATAAACAGATGCAATTCATTCAGCATAAAAAATTAGGCTATGAGAAAGGCCAGGTGATCGTGTTGAGAGATGCCTATAAAATGGGATCAGAACGTGTAAACGCTTATAAAGAAGAGTTGCTTCAAAACCCCGGAATTGCCAGTATAAGCAGATCGGCTTTTGTTCCTGCGGGAGAAACAGACAATCATTTGCGCGGAATTTTTAAGAATAACACTTACCTGAGAAAATTTTTCTTTTATGATGTAGATGAGCAGTATATCCCCACGTTGGGACTGGAATTGATTGAAGGACGCAATTTTTCTACGGAATTAAAAAATGAATCTGATAAGGTGATCCTGAATGAGCAGGCAGCTAAAATTTTAGGGTTGGGAGAGAATCCTATAGGAGCAACTTTTGAACGTGCGGCTGATACTGAAAATGAACGCCTGACGGTTATAGGGATCATTAAAGATTTTCATTTTAAGTCCTTGCATAGCGAGATCGATCCTTTGGTCTTGGCGTACAATCCTTACGGCGGTCTGATCGTAAAAACCAAGAATGCCGACGTCGCGGGAGTTCTCGATTTTGCTGAAGAAAAATGGGCAACATTCAATCCTGAACAAGCTTTTACCTATTCGTTCTTAGAAGATTCATTTGAGGAAACTTATCGCAAAGAAGAGAAAATGGGAGTGATTCTAAGCATCTTCACGATGCTAACCATTTTTGTGGCCTGTCTGGGCTTGTTTGGTCTGATCACCTTTGCCACCGAACAGCGTTTTAAAGAAATCGGAATTCGAAAAGTGCTGGGCGCGAGCGTTACAGAAATAGTAGGCTTGCTCGCTAAAGACTTTATCAAGTTGGTAGCCATTGCCTTTCTGATTGCGTTCCCCATAGGCTATTATTTAATGCAAAAATGGCTGCAGGATTTTGCATATCGCGTGGATCTAGAGTTGGGGCAATTTGTGCTAGCGGCTTGTATCACACTTTTTATAGCAATGGCTACGATCAGTTTTAAGAGTATAAAAGCTGCACTTCAAAATCCAACCCAATCGCTAAAAACGGAATAGGAAAACAAGCAACAGAAAACGAACACAAATGTTTAGAAATTATATCAAAATCGCCTGGCGAAGTCTCCGTAAGAATACGTTGACGAGTTCATTAAGTCTTGCAGGCTTGGTTGTAGGCGTTATAAGTTTTTTGCTCCTCGGAACTTATATTTTAAATGAATTGCGGTATGACCGTTTTAATGAGAAGGCAGATCGTATCGTATATGTAAACTATAGCTATAAGTCTCCTTCTGATGCAGAAGCTACCATTTCACGCTACACGCCAACTGCAGTTGCTCCCGTAGCCAAGCGGGAATTTTTTGAAGTAGAAGATGCGGTGCGTGTTTATAAATATGATCGTCGGGAGGTTGAAATAGATGGTAAGAATTTCACTGAAAGGAATATGATTCTTGCAGATGCATCCATTCTTAATATTTTCAGTTTTGATTTTTTAAATGGTAATTCTAAGTCAGCTCTAAACAAGCCTAATGCTGTAATACTTACTCAAACCACTGCTACCCGATATTTTGGAGCTCAACCGGCTTTAGGAAAGTCAGTTGTTATTAATGATAATGTATGGGAAGTAACCGGAGTGATTGAAGATAACTTACCGTATTCTTCGCTTCAATTTGACTTGTTGGGATCTTATCAATCAAGTAAGCGTGCTGAACGGGAAATCTGGAATTCAGCAAACGATCATTCTTATTTGCTGCTGAAAGATGCACAACAACGTACACAGGTAGAGCAAAAGTTTAATGCCTTTGTTCAAAAGGAATTTGAGGAAGATTTTCAGGCTGGTTTTAAGATGCACTTTGACTTTGTTCCACTTAATGAAGATCATCTTTCGGCTGAAGCATCAGGTAATTTGAAAACCTATTTATTCATTTTGGGAGCATTAGCAGTGTTGTTACTTACAATAGCGGCAATAAATTTCACCAATTTAATGACAGCAAAATCTGTTGAGCGTCTTAGAGAAATAGGTGTGCGTAAAGTGATGGGTGCTCCGCGTAAAAGCTTAATTGCTCAATTTTTAACCGAAGCAGGGGTTATAATTGTTTTGGCTATCATGATAGGTACGTTGGGAGCACTCGCATTGCTACCCACATTTAATAATCTGACAGGATTAAATATAAGTCTTGCTAGTTGGGATTGGTCATACTTCGTAATCACTCTGGTAGTTCTGCTTTGCAGTACTACACTATTAGCAGGAGGTTGGCCTGCACTTATTTTATCGAGGTTCAAACCAGCAACTGCCTTAAAGAATAACACCTCCTCCCTGAGCAAAAGCGGTAGTGTTAGAAAGTTGCTAATTGTCTTTCAGTTTACGGTTTCCGTAGTTTTTATCATTGGTACTTTGGTAGCAAAAAGGCAACTTGATTACATTAAAGATACCGATACAGGTCTTGATCGATCTAATGTTGTTGTTGTCGATGCTAACGGAATGTCTCAACAAACGGTAGAGTCTTTTAAAAATGCATTATTGGCCTCGCAGTCCATATCAAACGTCACGACATCTTCTCATACTCCGGTAGATATGCAAGGCGGGTACAGTATTCAGGTTAATGGCCAAGAAAGCGGGATTTCAATAACTGCAGCACCTGTAGATAAAGACTATGTTACCACATTGGATATGCACGTAATCGCAGGGTCCAATTTTAATGAAACCGATAAAATGCAAGTGAAAGTTGCTTCTGAAGAACGTACTTATGCTTTTATGTTGAATGAAACAGCAGCAAATAAATTAGGATTTACTCCAGAAGAAGCTATAGGAAAGGCAGTAAATCTTAATGGAAGGGCTGGATATGTCAAAGGTGTTCTGCAAGATTTTAATTTTGTATCACTACATCAAAAGATCACTCCGGTAGCACTTTTTGCAGAGTATGACTGGTCTGCTAAAGTTCTAATTAAGGTACAAGGGAATACAGCTCAGGCCCTTTCAGAAATTCAACAGGTATGGAAAGCGTTTAAACCTGATAGTGCGATCACGTATTCCTTCTTAGATCAAGATTATCAAAATCTTTATGAAAGTGAACAGCGCACTGCGAAGATTCTGAATGTTTTTGCCGCAATAACCATTTTGATTTCTTGCTTAGGTTTGTTTGGACTTTCAGTTTTTATGGCAGCACAGCGAAAAAAGGAAATAGGCATACGTAAAGTTCTTGGTGCTTCTATCGCTCAAATCACCTACTTGTTGTCTATCAGCTTTTTGAAACTTATTGTGATTGCGCTTTGTGTCGCAATGCCTCTAGCATGGTATATAACTACAACCTGGTTACAGGATTTTGCCTATAAAATTTCAGATCCTTATGAACTCTATTTCTTAGCGGGAGGTATTGCGATCACTATTGCATTGTTGACCCTGAGCATTCAAGCCATAAAAGCAGCAATAGCAAATCCCGTAAAATCACTGCGTACAGAATAATAATTAGAATAGCAATAACAATAATATGTTTAGAAACTATATCAAAATCGCTTGGCGGAATCTTCTTAAAAACAGCACTTATTCGCTAATCAATATTATTGGGTTAACGATTGGATTAGCAGCCTGTCTAGCCGTAACCACTGTGGTGATCGATGAATCATCGTATGATAGCTTTTGGACCAAAAAAGACCAGATTTTTAGGCTGAATACTATAACTACTCGGGATGGAGAACTTTTAGAAAAAGGAGATTATGCATTATCAGGAACTAATATCGCTTTAAAAGATTTCCCGGATGTGGAGGCGATTACCACCATCGAACAATTTGACACCAATTTTAGTTTTAGAAATATTCGGGGTGAAGGCACAAAAACCAAGGTGATCTACACCAACCCTTCATTTCTGGAGATGTTTGATATTGAGATCACTTCAGGGAATCCTGAAAATTTGGTTGAAGGAACTCTAAATATTATCATTTCAGAATCCTTGGTAAAAAGATTTTTTAACGGTAGAAACCCGGTTGGAGAGACCATTAAAGATCTGCCTTCTTACAGCAATGAGCCTAACGAGTATCTTATCACGGGGATTTTCAAAGATATTCCGGAAAATACACATCTAAGAGGGCAGGTGATATATCTGCATAAACCCAGAACAGAGGTACTTAATAAAAAGCAGTTTGGATTTTTTCAAACCTATTATGTAAGTCTGAAAAACGATGTGGATAAAACAACCTTTGAAGCGAAATATAATAATTGGTATTCAAATTATACCGAAGTGGAACATCCAGATAAATTTGAGTTACAGCCTTTACAAGATATTTATCTAAGATCTGATTTTGCTGGCAACCAGATTTACAAAGGAAGTGCTCAGAAACTTTATATTCTAGGTGCGATAGCGATTTTATTATTGGTTATCGCCTGCATCAATTATGTCAACCTAACTACAGCCAGAGCTTCTCACAAAATGCAGGAGACTGGTGTTAGAAAGGTTTTAGGAGCAGATCGGTTTCAGCTTATATCTCAATATTTGGCAGAGTCTGGATTGTTTTTTCTTATTTCTGGCATTCTTGCTTTTGCGATCTATCAGCTGAGTTTACCAGGCATCGTAAGTTATATCGATCATCCTTTGGCGCTTACTTTTAGCAATTCTGCGTTATTATTTTTAGGTGCCATTGCATCGATTTTCGCCTTAAGTGTTCTAACGGGCTTATATCCTGCGCTGTTGATCTCAAGAATAAATCCTTTGGCTTCATTGCGCAAGAAATTTAGATCTAATGCTACAGGCCAAACTCAGTTTGTGAGAAAAGGGCTTGTGGTCTTTCAGTTTTCAATATCACTGGTTGTACTCATCGCTATGATCGTGGTAAACCAACAAGTAACACTTTTAAAATCTAAAGATATTGGGTTCGATGCTTCCAATCTTTTAAGCATTAAATATTCGACTTGGCAGAATAAAGGCGAGAGTTTTAAAAACGAATTACTTAAAAGTCCGTTTGTAGAAAATGCGAGTATTTCTTCCTGGATTCCATCTGGTGGAGGCGGAAGTATGAATCGAAGAATTGAAAATCCGGACAAAACTGGTGATGAAGTGGAGATCTGGTATATGTTCGCCGATACCGACCTAGCTGAAACTTTAGGGCTGGAAATTGAAAAAGGAAGATTTTTGAGCAATGATTTTGGCGGTGATGCCCTGCCACAAAGCTTTTATATTGAAATGGATTCGGTCAAAAAAGCTGAGTTGGAGAAAAGACCATCTCTAATTACCGCTCAGGCTGCAAGACTTTTAAAAGTTGATCAATTAAATGTCGCTAACAAAGATTTGGAAGTAACGCCTGTTGGTATTGTAAGCAATTTTAATAATGAAAATCTTAGAACCAGCGCAAAACCAGTCGTGATTCAGGCTGATAAAAATCCAGATCGCGGAAGCCTACTCATGCGTATAAAACCCGGCTCTGAAGAAAAAGTTATAGCCAAAATCAACGAATTGTGGCAAGAGTTTTATCCTTACAAGCTTCTGGAAATCAATAATGTTTCAGACCTATTGCAAAAACAATACGAAGCTGAGACCAAACTTTTACAATTCTTCAGCTTTTTTAGTGCGCTTAGTTTATTTCTGGCGGCCCTTGGTGTTTTCGGTTTGATCGTTCAGGTAACCGAGCAGCGCGTAAAAGAAATAGGAATTCGGAAAGTGCTTGGCGCTTCGGTACAATCTATTGTGCTATTATTTTCTAAAGACTTTTTAAAAACCATTGCCGTAGCACTTTTTATCGCTATTCCAATTGGTTGGTATGCGATGCACGAATGGCTTCAGGATTATGCACATCGCATAGAAATAAAATGGTGGGTTTTTGGGCTTGCTGCTTCTGTAGTAACAGGTGTCGCTATGTTAACCGTAGGAATTCAATCGGCTAAAAAAGCAATTATCAATCCCGCAAAAAGCTTAAAAACGGAATAATTCATCAATCAAAAACGAACACAAATGCTTAAAAACTATATCAAAATCGCCTGGCGCAACATCTGGAAAAACAAACTTTTTTCAGCCATCAATGTCATCAGTCTGGCTATTGGGTTGAGTGCTTCGTTTGTGATCGGACTCATGGTGTATTATGATTTTAGCTTTGATACCTTTCACGAGGACGGCGATCGCATTTATCGTGTGGTAACCGATTTTGAAACGCCGCAAGGGAATTATAAAAACGGAGGGGTTACCCCGCCGATGCGTATCGCTGCTAAGGAGCAACTCACCGGTGTTGAGCAATCGGCTTATTTTTATAATTGGTGGATTTCTGAAGCTAAGGCCGAAGCAAACAAGCAAACCTTTAAAGATCCTGAACGTATAATTCTTACCGAAGCCAGCTATTTTGACATTTTTCAATACAAATGGATCGCCGGTTCTAAAGCAACGGCGCTGCAGCAACCCAACAGTGTCGTGTTAACCCGAAAGCGTGCTGAAGCATATTTTCCGAATATGCCTTTAGCAGCTGTAATGGGACAATCTTTGGTATATGATGGAACCATTTCAGCAACAGTTTCCGGGATTGTTGAAGATTTTGACAAGCGTACCGACTTACACTTTAATGAGTTCATTTCGCTAGAAACCGCAAAGCAAACCGAAAGCAGCGATCAGATTTTTGGTGATGATTGGGGAAACACCAATAATGCTTCGCAATTGTATATCAAGATCGCGCAGCAGAGTACGCCGGAGCAAATCAAAACGCAGTTGGCTACTTTGAGCGAAGCGCACGTTGATGCCGATATGCTCAAGTACAACAATAAGCGTACGTTCAATTTACAAGCCTTGTCTGATTTGCATTTTGATCACGAGTATGGCGCCTATGGCTATTCGGGTTATGAAGCCGATAAAGGTATTTTGATAAGCTTGGTTTTTGTGGCGCTTTTCCTGTTGCTTTTAGGCAGCATCAATTTTATCAATTTGAATACCGCTCAAGCAGCGAGTCGTGCTAAAGAAATTGGAGTGCGCAAAACCATGGGCAGCTCTAAACGTCAATTGGTGCTTCAGTTTTTAGGCGAAACCTTTCTGCTCACGCTTATAGCCGCTTTATGTTCTGTTGTTTTCTGCGTCTTAGCGCTTAAGGCTTTTGATAGTTTTATGGCTGAAGGAATTGAGCTGAGTCTTATGCTGACTCCTTGGTTTGCGGCACTAGTTGTCGTGCTTGTTATTGTGATCACATTATTGTCGGGTTTCTATCCCGGAGTCGTGTTGTCCCGTTTTAAACCGGCACGCGTGCTTAAAGGAAGCGTTTCGAGCAGCAAAGAAAAGGGCGTTTTGCGTCAGGTGTTAACCGTTTCTCAGTTTGCGATTGCACAGGTTTTTGTGATCGCCACACTCCTTGTAGGAAAGCAAATCTATTATATGATGCATCAGGATTTAGGGTTTAATACCGAGGCTGTTGCTTACCTGCAAACGCCATGGGATGATTTTTCAATAGACAAACGGCTTGTTTTAGAACAGGAATTGAAGCGTATTCCTGAAATTCAAAACGTGAGTCTGGGGGGTATGCCGCCTGCTTCATTCAATATGGCGACTCGAATGGGGATTTTTAAAAAAGACGGTCAGGAGCTTATTCAGGAACTACAAATTCTGAATGGTGATACCGAATACCTAAAGCTTTATGATATCGAATTGCTTGCCGGAAGACCAGCACTTAATGATACCATCGAAGAATATGTGATCAATGAAACCGGAATGCGTGCTTTTGGTTTTAAAGATCCTGAGAAAATTGTAGGGCAATATCTTGAACTCAATTCGCATCAACGATTGATCGTTGGAGTGATGCAGGATTTTAATCAGCGCTCGCTTAAAGATAAAGTGATGCCGCTGATGCTTACCGGAGATACCAGCCGAGATCGCCGTACCAATTTTAGAACACTGCACGTCAAACTTACCGGTGCATCTTCCGGTTGGCAAAATACCATTGCAAAAGTAGAGCAGCTTTATCAAGAGGTGTATCCCGGAGAGGAGTTTAGGCTCTCGTTTGTAGACGAGAGCATTTCAAAATTTTATAAGCAAGAGCAGCGTATTGCAACCTTACTCAACTGGGCGACCGGTCTTGCGGTGCTCATTAGTTGTTTAGGATTGTTGGGGCTGGTAATTCACACCACCTCACGACGCACCAAAGAAATTGGGATTCGCAAAGTGTTGGGAGCTTCCATTCTTCAAATCAATGCCTTGCTGTGTACCGACTTTTTAAAACTAGTCATCGTAGCCTATGTGATCGCGCTGCCCATTGCCTGGTGGGGATTACATCAGTGGCTCGAAGATTATGCCTATAAAACCGAAATGAGCTGGTGGGTGTTTGCCTTAAGCGGATTAGGGATGATGCTGCTTGCAGTACTCATTATGAGTTTTAAAACGCTGAAAGCCGCAATTGCCAATCCCGTAAAAGCACTGAGAACCGAATAATTCATCAATCAAAATCAATCCTTATGTTAAAGAATTATATCAAAATCGCCCTACGGAATTTATGGAAGGATAAAACCTTCAGTATACTGAATCTTGTAGGTTTGAGTACGGCCTTTGCGGTGGCCGTTCTCTTGGGAATGTATGCCTTTTTCGAACTTTCGTACGACGGGTTTCATCAAAATAATGCATCCTTATATCAGGTGTATTCCACTGAACAAACGCCCGAAGGGATCGTGTCAAGCGTTCCTAAATCGGTGCCTTTTACTCCGGCCTTACAAGAAGAAGTACCGGGAATCGCCCAAAGCACACGAGTTAACGGTAAAGGCGTTTTGGTCATAGCCGGTGATAAGGAATTGCGTATGAGTGCTGCCTACGTAGATCCTGATTTTTTCTCGATGTTTAGTTTTCCTGTACTTCGCGGAGTTGAAACGCAACCCACAAAAGACTTGAGTACTGTAACGCTAACGGAGCACGCGGCAGAACGTATTTTTGGCAAAGAAAGCGCCTTAGGTAAAACCCTGCGCGTCATCACCGAAGGAGAAGAGAAATTATTTACAGTAAATGCAATTACAGCAGATTTCCCCGATCAGAGCAGTATAAAGTTTGACTTAGCTTTAGATTTCAGTAATCAGGCTTCGTTCTCTTATGCGAGTATTAAAGACGATTGGAGTAAAGAGAATCACGAGGTTTTTGTACAGCTAGAGCAGGGGGTCACTCCGCAACAATTTGAGCAGGCAACCGCTCCGTTCACACAATTGCATTATAAAGAAGATCTAGAAGCCGCCAAGCGCGATGGAGCACAGCCCGATCAAAACGGAAACTACAAACAAATACGCTTACTGCCTTTTCAAGACCGAGCCTATGCCAATTTTGATTACGGAATCGCGCACGTAGATAAAGCGATGCCGTATTTGGTGCTAGGTGTGGGCTTTTTGATCTTGTTTATCGCTTGTGTGAATTTCATCAATATGAGTATTGCAAAAAGCACACAGCGTTTACGGGAAATAGGGATGCGTAAAACCTTAGGCGCCGGCAAAGCACAACTGTTTTTTCAGTTTTGGGGTGAAAGCATTTTTATTTTTTTGGGTGCTGCAATTTTAGGAGGTGCATTGGCGGCCGCTTTTTCAGATTCTTTTAAAACCTTGTTTTCAACTCGGGCTACTTTTGAAGCTGTTTTTAGTATTAAAGTGCTTTTAGGTTTTATACTGGTCTTTATGGTGATCACGTTGATTGCCGGTGGATATCCTGCACTGCTGCTTTCTAAATTAGGGACGCTTCAATCCTTAAAAGGAAAACTCAATCTCACGCGTAAAAATCGGGTGCGGGATGTGCTGATGGTCATTCAGTTTGGGATCGCGATTTTATTGATCAGTGGTACGTTTGTGCTTTGGCAACAAATCGATTTTATGCGGAATAAAAATCTGGGCTATAACAAAGAGCAAGTGATTTCAATACCGCTTAACGGAAAACGTTCTGATGCGCAGGTGATGCAATTACTACGGAATAAATTGCAGGCGTATCCTGAAATTTTAGACATCACGGCTTCTAATAACAGCTTGGGGCTGGGACGCGACGGAAGCTCCAGAACAAGCCAGATGGGATTTGAGTATAAAGGCCGTATGGTTACCACGCATATTTTGATGGTAGATTACGACTATCCTGAAACCTTAGATATGGAACTGGTTGCCGGCCGTAGTTTTAAAAGAGACTATGCTTCAGATAGTCTTGCGGTGTTGATCAATGAGCAAATGGCGGCCCAATTGCAGGAAAAGAATCCGTTGGAAACCCGGTTTATTATGGACGACAGCGTAGCTTACAATGTCGTAGGAGTGTTGAAAGATTACAACTTTCAGAAGCTTAACACTTCGGTGGCACCGCTCACGTTATTTTTAAAGCCCGACTGGAATATGCATTATGCTTATATAAAAGTGGCTCCTAATAAAGCGGCAACAGCACTTCCGCTTTTAGAAAAAGTTTGGGGCGAGATCGAGCCAAAGGCCGATTTTCTCGGGTCCTTTCTCGATGAGAATGTAGACCGCACGTTTAAAGCAGAAAAAAGAATGGCTACAATGATCACCAGCGGTTCGATCTTGGCGATTATCTTAAGTTGTATCGGGCTGTTTGCGATCTCCCTGCTCATGGTGGCGCAGCGCAAAAAAGAAATCGGTGTGCGCAAAGTGGTGGGAGCAAGTGTTCTTAGAATCACCCTGATGCTTTCTACCGACTTTTTAAAACTGGTTGCTGTAGGTTTTGCTATTGCTGTGCCGCTCGCGTGGTGGTTTGCTCATAATTGGTTGCAAGGTTATGCCAGTCACATCACCCTAAACATTTGGATTTTTATCGCAGCCGGGGCTGCGGCTTTATTCATCGCTTTACTCACGATCAGCTTTAGAACCATAAGGGCGGCTTCACAAAATCCTGTACGCTCTTTAAGAACCGAATAAGAACCTTAGAATAGAACTATAAATACATTATGCTTTTACAACTCAATCATATTTACAAGTGGGTCAAACAAGGAGGAAAACGTGTTTTCCTTTTAAATGACATCAGTCTTCAGGTAGAAGAAGGCGAATTTATCTCGATAATGGGTCCGTCGGGCTCGGGGAAGTCAACCTTGCTCAACGTTATCGGGATGCTTGACGAATTTCAGGAAGGCGAATATAATTTCCTGGACGAGTCGGTACATACGCTTAAGGAAAAACACCGCTCTAAACTCTATAAAGAATACATTGGTTTTGTGTTTCAGGCCTATCATTTAATTGATGAATTGACGGTTTACGAAAACATAGAAACGCCACTGTTGTACAAAAATATCAAGTCTTCAGAGCGTAAAGCTTTGGTAGCAGACATGCTCGACCGGTTTAATATTGTAGGTAAAAAAGATCTTTTCCCCAGTCAGTTGAGCGGGGGGCAGCAACAGCTTGTGGGGATCGCGCGTGCCTTGATCGCAAAACCCAAACTCATTCTGGCAGATGAACCTACCGGGAATCTCAATTCGAAACAAGGAGAAGAAATCATGCAGCTTTTTAAAGAACTGAATCAAGAAGGCGTGACGATCATTCAGGCCACGCATTCTGAAGCCAATGCCGAATATGGTAACCGAATCATTCACCTTTTAGACGGAAGCAAAACCAAGGCCTAATCAACCTTTTTTCCGACAATCGGGAAACATCAGCCTTGGGCTTGCTCAGGGCTGTTAGTTAAAATTCATCATCAATCAATTAAGTATGCTTATCAAATTGCTAAAGCACGCCTTTGTAGCTTGTGCTTGTGTTTATACGTTAAATGCACAAGAAACACAAAATATCAGTTTGCAAGCGTGTATAGAGATCGCACTGACTCATAACCTGGATTTAAAAGCTGCCGGTCTACGCGCAGAAACCGAAACCATTCAGTTTAAGCAAAGCCGCAATGCGCTGCTTCCGTCAATCAATGCCAATTATAATTTGGGGTTGAGCAATGGCCGAAGTATCGACCCGTTTACAAACAGCTATGTGAATGAAGAGCTGACCTACTCTAACGCCGGACTCAGTATTAATACGACCATTTTTGACGGTTTTCGAATTTTAAATACGCTGAAGCAAAACAGTCTCAATAAGGCTGCCGCCGAAATGGAAATCGAAGAAGCACGGCAGAATTTAGTGCTTGATGTGACTTTGAGTTTCCTTCAGGTACTTAACTTTCGGGAGTTAGTAAAACTAGCCGAAACACGCTTGATCACTTCTAAAGAGCAACTCAACCGACTTCATAAATTACAAGAAGAAGAAACCGGAGATCCTGTGGCTTATCACGATTTGCAAGGGCAAGTAGCTTTAGATCAAACCGCGGTAAATGACGCTAAGAATAGTCTGAACAATGCACTTGCAGATCTAAAATTTCTGCTGAATACAGAGCGTCCTATCGAAGCTTCACAACTGGTGCTTTTACTGGATCTTGAACCTCGGTCAGATACTGCAGATGCAGTTTATGAGGCTGCGTTGCACAATTTAGCAGCGGTGAAAGCAAAAGAATTGCGCGAGGAAGCAGCAGCAAAAGGAGTTGCGGTAGCCCGTGCTCAATATGCACCGCAAATCAGTTTGTTTGCAAATTTTGGAACCAATTATTCTAGCGCTGCGCGCCTGTTTGAAGACGCCGGAACGCAAACCGTACAAACCGGAGATTTTGTGCGCCTTGACGGGACCGATTATGCTGTCTTTACACAAGAAGGTTTGTTTGAAGCCTCTCCCATTTCGTACACCGATCAGTTCAACAACAACCTGAATAGTGCTGCGGGTGTTTCGGTGAGCATTCCTATTTTTAATGGCTTTCAGGCAAAGAATGCTGTACAATTGCAAAAGGTAAATCGCGATCAGGCTTCGGTGGTGCTGGAGCAGACGAAGCGTGCCTTAAAACAAAATATAACACGCGCTTACAATGATCTGGATACAGCATACTCAAATTTCCAACTTTTAGAAGCGCAGGTTGAAGCCTATGAAGAATCTTTCCGCATTAATGAAGTGAAATTCAATTTGGGTGTTTCTACCAGCGTGGCCTACATCACCAGTAAAAATAACCTTGACAATGCGCGTATTAATCTTACCAACGCGCGTTATGCCTATTTATTGACGTCACGAATCTTAGATTATTATAGCGGAAGGATCGCTATGTGATGCTTGTAATTTGCATTTCTGTCTTATTTTTAAGGTATGTGTAAGAAACACTATATCTAAAAAGAGTAGCACATGCAATCAAACGTAGGTCTGGTAATTGAAGAAAAAGCAGCAGATATTGGGAATTTTATGGTGGGCAGGTTGCTGCCGTTTAGAAAGAAGCGCGCCGTGGGGCCGTTTTTATTTATAGACCATATGGGGCCTGCTTGTTTAAAAGAATATCAAAATCTCGATGTGCCTCCACATCCGCATATTGGGCTTTCAACCTTGACCTATTTGTTTGAAGGATCTATTTTTCATCGGGACAGTTTGGGCAATGCGGTTGAGATCAAGCCGGGTGCTGTCAACTGGATGACTGCAGGAAAAGGAGTAGTGCATTCTGAACGCACTCCGGAATATCTGCGAGACGAATCTAAATTTCTACATGGTTTTCAGATTTGGGTCGGCTTACCTAAAGCGCTGGAGCAAAGCGAGTCTTCGTTTTATCATATTGAAAAAGAAGCTTTACCCAAGTGGGAAGAAAACGGAATTCAGTACAAGCTCATTGCAGGGGAAATTGAAGGGAAATCTGCTCCCGTTCCTGTGCATAGTCCGCTGTTTTTTATCGAAATAAAAACCGAAGCTGCTCAAAAAATTGACATAGGCGACCGACTTTATGGCGAAGTGGCGATGTATGTTTTAGAAGGCTCGGTAAAGGTTGAAGGAAACACTTACGGAACCAAACAACTTCTGGTGGCTAAAAAAGCTTCATTATGCGCTTTTGAAACTAATGAGGAAACTACCCTTTATTTGTTTGGCGGTGAGCCATTTGATGAAGAGCGTTTTATGTTTTGGAATTTTGTCAATTCAGATAAAGCTGTTTTAGAGCAAGCCAAAACCGATTGGAAAAATCAAAACTTAGACGCATTTCCTAAAGTCCCGGGGGATGAAGAAGAATATGTTCCGCTTCCAGAGCCTAGACAGTTTAAGTGATCTTCAAACTCAATCAAATTTATTGCGCTTTAAATTTTTTATATATACTAGCTTCTAATCATAGAAGTTTTAAGCTAAAATCCTGACCCCTTGTATTACCGCTTTCTTGTGATTTTCGTTCTCTTAATTGTAGGATGCACCTCTAATTCAAATACCGACCTAAAAACCAGCGAAGACCCTTCTGATTCTATCAGCTTCTATGATAAGAAAGCGCAGAATCTGGAATACAGTTTAGAAGAGCGAAAACATTTTGCGAATAAGGCCTTTGAAAAAGCGCATAGTGAGCTAAACACGAAGCGTTTTGCGCGCTTGTCTTACCAAAAGAACTATTTGCACTTATCATTAGGTGAGTACGATAGCTTGCTCGTTTACGATAGACAAATGAATCGCACGCGGTTTATGAATGCTCCCGCTATTTTGGCGATGCAGGAGTACTTGATGGGTTACTATTTTGAGGCCATCATACAGCAGCCCGATAGTGCTTTTGTGCGCTATAACCGATCTAAATTTTATTACCAGAAAGTGTCAGATAGTAACGGGATAGGAAAAGCCTTGTTAAATATGGGCGCAATTCAGAAAAGGCAAAATGATTTTTTTGGAAGTAAAGAGACCCTTACCGAAGCTTTAAAATATATCGATCAAGGTAAAAATGCTCAGACGTATTTCTCAACCTTAGACCGTCTTGCTCAAAATCATCGCAGGCTAAAAAATCTACAGGAAGCAGAAGCGCTCTATGATCAAATTTTACAAGGAGCACCTCGCGAAGATCTGCCGATTTATAAAAATAACTTGGCAACACTCTATATTGATCAGCAAGAGTATACAAAAGCACTTGAATTACTTAACGATATTCCGGCAGAAACCCTTGAGGATTCTAGTACTTTAAAGGCAAGAGTGCTTGATAATATGGCGTATGCGATGTGGTCTTCTAAAATTGAAACACCGTTAGAAGCTTTTTTTATTCCGTTAGAAATACGTAAAAAAGCCAATGATCACACAGGATCTATGGCTAGCTACACGCATTTAGGTGAGTTTTTTATGACGCGGCAACCGCAACGGGCTACAGCCTATTTTGATTCAGTTATAGGGATTTCACGCAAACTTCATGTCCCACGAGCTGAGCTGGATGTTCTACATTTTAAAATGAAATTAGATCCGGAAAATCTAAGGTATAAAGACCGTTATATAGCATTACGAGATAGTTTGTATGAAAGCGAACTCAAAGTCAAAACACAATTTGCTAAATACAAATACGACGACCAACTCAAGCAGGAAGCGCTTTTAAATCTTGAAAAGCAAAATGTTGAAAATGAATTAAAACTAGCCGAAGAGCGCTACACAAAACTTTGGATCATTGCCGCGTTGGTCGTAGCGATACTGCTTTCGGTATTGATTTATTTCAATCAAAAATACCGTGCAAAACGCTTAAAAGATGCGCATCGAATTGACAGACTTAAAGCCACCTATGATACCGAAGCTGCTATTTCGAGGCGTTTGCACGACGATTTTGGTTCGGGGTTAAATAATGTGATGTTGATGTTGCAGCGTAATGCCGGTAATGAGCAAGTGCTAGATCGTTTAGAAGGCTTATATGATCAAAGCAGGGATTTTTCGCGTACGCTCAACGAGATTGATACAGGAGCCGGCTATACACAAATCCTTTCCGGGATGTTGCGCGAGCAGACACCAGAGGGGACAAATTTGTTGTTGTTAGGCTACCAGCAGGTGAATTGGGATCGGCTTAATGCAGTGAGTAAGATCACGCTGTACAAAGTGTTGCGCGAGTTGATGATCAATATGCGTAAACATAGCGCTGCTCAACGGGTTACTTTAAAATTCAGTAATGCGTCGCAACAGCTCGAAGTAACCTATACAGATAACGGTCGCGGAGCGAGCACAGCAGACTTGCAGCTAAGAAATGGACTTCAGATTACGGAAAAGCGTATTCTAGCCATCGGCGGAACCCTTACTTTTGAAACAGAACCCGGAACTGGTTTTAAAGCGGTGATCAAATTGCCTTATTAAAAAGTAGGATTTATGTTTAAAAAAGTATTGATAGCTGAAGATTTTCAAGGAGATACCAAGAGCATCGTTGATACCCTTAAAGAGCAAACCTTTATTACTGAAGTTTATGAGGCGCAATACTGTGATACCGCATATACGCGCATTCAGGTAGCGCTTCAAGAGCAGCAGCCTTTTGAACTCTTGATAACCGATTTATCATTTAAACCCGGTAGCTTAACCCGAAAACTTACATCGGGCTACGCCTTGATCAAAGCAGTACGAGCTTTAGACCCGGAGATTAAGATCATTGTAAATTCTGTAGAAGATAATCCGGTTAAGATCAAAGAACTACTTGACGTTTATAAAATTGATGGTTATGTATGCAAAGGCAGAAGTAGCTTAAACGAACTCATACAAGCTGTAAAGCAAGCTTCTACAGGTGCTGTTTTTGTTTCGCCTCAAATCGATTTAAGCGAAAAGCGTAATGTTATTGAACTTGAAGAATTAGATCTTATCGTGATCAACGATCTCGCTGAAGGTTATAGTAAACGAGAGATACGTGAGCGACTCATCAAGCAAGGCATCAAACCCAATAGTGAGAGTTCTTTAGATAAGCGCGTAAGCAAACTCTTTATTCAGTTTGATGTAAAGAATTCGACGCATCTGGTCGCTAAACTCGCACGTCAGGGAATTATTTAATCGACTGAAGTTTACGCTATTCCCTTTAATTAAAAACCTTCAGAATCTAGAAGGAAGAAAATAAAAAGTTCACAAAAGATATAAAACGAAAAAAGCTCCTCAATTTCTTGAAGAGCTTTTTGCGGTCTGGACGGGACTCGAACCCGCGACCCCATGCGTGACAGGCATGTATTCTAACCAACTGAACTACCAGACCGATATTTTATGAACTTTGCAAGAGCAGAAGCGTTGATCATTTCCTTTCTTGCGGGTGCAAATATACATTCCTTTTTTAAGTGTGCAAACAAAAAATGAAAGTTTTTTTATTTCTTATAAAAACTGTTTTCGTTCTACTAAAAATGTGCTCAAAATTGGCGCAAAACCACGCTGTATATCAGCACTTACATAGGTGATGTTGTATTGCGCGCATCGCAGTTTAAGTGCTGTAAAATAATCACTTACGGCTTTGTTGTATCCTTCTTTTACATTGTCAGAAAAAACATCGATGCTTTTTCCGGTCTCTACATCTTCGAATCGCTTGGGTGTGCTGTCAAAATCAAAATTTAATTCGGTAGCGCTATCGTAGGTATGAAAAAGCACGACTTCGTGCTTATTGTACTTCAAATGTTGCAAAGCTTCAAAGGTCTTTTCTTGTTGTAATTCGTTTTGAAAAAGATCACTGAATAAAAACACCAGCGAACGTCGTTTCAATTTTTCAGCAATAAAATGAAGATTAGCGTAGGTATCTGTTTTTTGCGCTTTGTCGGGTTGAATTAAAACCTGATTCAATTGATCGAGCAACATATGATGATGGCGCTCACTTCCTTTTTCCGGAGCATAGTAATCAAACTGCTCTGCATAAATGCTGAGTCCAACCGCATCCCGCTGCTTCCTCATCAATTGCATAATAGCCGCACTTGCCAATACCGAAAACGCAATTTTATTAGGTTGATTAAAATCGGTTTGTTTGAGTTTAGGGTAGTGCATACTGCTGCTGTTGTCTATAATGAGATGACAACGCAGGTTGGTTTCTTCTTCGTAGCGTTTGGTGTATAACTTGTCTGAACGTGCGTACAGCTTCCAATCGATGTGCTTGGTACTTTCACCCGTATTGTAAACCTTATGCTCTGCAAATTCTGCAGAAAAGCCGTGAAACGGACTCTTATGCATCCCGCTAATAAAACCTTCTACCACTTGACCGGCGAGCAGTTCCAGATTATTGAAACCGGCAATGCTGTTAAGATGCGCCTGTAGATCGATCACGTTTGTGGTTTAGGTTTCGGGGTTTTCAGATTGCAACTCGCAGTATCAGTTGACCGTATTTCGGATACTGCCTACTGCTACTGCAAGCTGCTTACTGTTTTTTGATTAAACGATTCCGTCTACGATTCCGTAGGCAACAGATTCTTCTGCACCCATCCAATGGTCACGGTTAAAATCTTTCATTACTTTATCAAAATCCTGCCCGCAGTTGTCAGCAAGAATTTTTGCACTCAACTCTTTGGTCTTTAAGATTTCCTGAGCGGTAATTTCAATGTCGCTTGCTTGTCCGCGTGCACCACCACTTGGCTGGTGAATCATCACACGGGCGTGTGGCTGAATGAAACGACGTCCTTTTTCACCTACCGAAAGTAAAATACTTCCCATACTCGCAGCCAGGCCGGTGCAAATGGTAGAAACCGGACTTTTAATCGATTTGATCGTATCGTATATTGAAAATCCTGAAGTCACATATCCTCCCGGGCTGTTGATGTAAAATTGAATTTCGTCGTTGCTCAACGCGTCCAGATATAATAAGCGATCTACGACGTGTTTTGCACTTTTATCGTCTACCTGACCCCATAAGAATACTTTGCGTTCTTCTAATAATTTAGCATCGATGAGATCTTGTGGTTTTCCTTTTTTAGTTTCCATTTTCTGAATTTTATTTGAATAGCGCTATGGCTTTTTCTATAGATTAACGTACAAAATTTAGTCTAACAAGTATACGCATTTAAGATATGAATTGCTCGTAAAATCTTGCAGAGACTGCTTGCATACAGCTAAAGTTTTACCTCGTAAACGGAGTTAGACAAGCCTTTGAAGATTAAACCCTTTAGCGTCGTTAATAAAAAAGGTCTGACGCTACGTCAGACCTTTTTTATAATGTACGTGTTTACTCAAATCAAGAGTATAAACTCTTAAAGTAAACCGTCAATAGCTTCTGTGTATACATTTTTTGGAGCAACACCTACCTGGCGACCTACAACTTCACCGCCTTTAAACATCAAAACGGTTGGGATGTTACGCACACCATACTTAGCAGCAAACTCCTGATTAGCATCAACATCAAGTTTACCTACAACGGCTTTACCATCATACTCTGTGCTGATCTCTTCAATTACAGGTCCTACCATTCTACAAGGTCCGCACCAAGCAGCCCAAAAGTCTACCAATACAGGCTTGTCAGATTGTAATACGGTTTCTTCAAAATTTGCGTCTGTTATTTCTAGTGCCATTTTAATTCTGTTATTAGGTTATAATGCAAAATTAGTCAATTATTTTTCCAAAGCTTACAACCAGCGAATTAGATTTGACTATGTTTTAATCAGTTAAATTGATTTTTGAATGCCTTAAGATCATATTTCGATTTTGGGCTGATCTATTGTTTTGCCACTAGTTCAATTTAAAACTAAACCGTTGCGCTTTTAATTCATTCAATAATGCGCTGCTGATTTTTACCTTTTTCTTTCTACTTGGCATTTGTAGCGCTATTTTTTCTTTGGGTTCAAATACGTAGAAATGCAAATTATGATCGCCACGGTGATTAAATAAAGTTTCACGCAATTGCTCGATGCGGTCGCCTTGTACTTCTTGCAGATCCAGATTGATCGTAAGCTTTTTGCTAAAGGTTTCCATCACGTCTTGCAGCTGCATAAAGTTGTTGAACTGCATTCTCGGATCGCCTTTTTTACCCGTCTCGCGGTTGGTCCATCCCTCACGAATAAATACACGCATATGCACAAAGGAGTTGGGGATTAGAAAGTGCCTGAACTTGAGGTACTCTTCGCCAAACATTCTAAACTCAAACGACTCGTCAAAATCTTCAACCGTAAAAGCAGCCCAGCCTTTTCCGTTTTTAGAAACCCGGTGTTGCACGTCGCTAATGACCCCACCAATGGTGAGTTCGCGGTTGAGATGCATTTCCAGATTATTAAAATCACTTATTTTTCCGTTACAGAAATTATCCATTTCCAGTTTGAAGTCATCCAGCGGATGTCCCGAAATATAAATACCCACCACTTCTTTCTCGCGGCGTAGTTTTTCCATCGTTCCCCATTCTTCACAAGGAGGCACCACCGGCTCGGGAATCTGAACTTCACTGGCTTCGCCAAACAGACTTACCTGTGCTGAGTTTTCATTCTCTTGAAATTTGGCACCATACTTCACCGCTTTTTCCAGAAAAGTGATGCCGTCGCCTTCATCTTTAAAATATTGCGCACGATGTGTAGGCATAAAACTGTCGAAGCCACCGGCAAGTGCCAGAGATTCAAAAGCTTTTTTATTGGCAGCACGCAGGTCGATACGTTTAGCCAAATCAAACACACTGCGATAAGGGCCATCCTCCCGGTTTTCAACAATCGTTTTTACGGCATTGGCACCAACACCCTTTACAGCACCCATTCCAAAACGCACCGCACCACGATCGTTAACAGTAAATTTTCTGAACGATTCATTCACGTCAGGCCCCAAAACTTCAAGTCCCATACGTTTACATTCTTCCATAAAGAAGGTCACCTGCTTGATGTCGTTCATATTGTTTGACAGTACCGCAGCCATATATTCGGCAGGGTAGTGGGCCTTGCAATACGCGGTCTGGTAGGCGATCCACGCATAACAGGTAGAGTGCGATTTGTTAAAGGCGTATGCAGCAAAAGCTTCCCAGTCTTTCCAGATCTTTTCGAGAATCTTTCGGTCGTGGCCGTTTTTCTCTCCACCATCTAAGAATTGTGGTTTCAGTTTTTCCAGCAGGGCAAAGATCTTTTTACCCATCGCTTTACGCAAAACATCGGCATCACCTTTACTAAAGCCTGCCAGTTTTTGCGACAGCAGCATCACCTGCTCTTGGTAGACCGTAATCCCGTAAGTCTCTTCCAAATACTCTTCCATCGCAGGAAGGTCATACTGAATTTCTTCCTCCCCGTGTTTACGCGCGATAAAACTCGGGATGTATTCCATAGGTCCCGGGCGATACAGAGCGTTCATTGCGATAAGATCCTCAAAAACCGTAGGTTTTAACGCCTGCATGTGTTTTTGCATCCCCGGTGATTCGTATTGAAAGATCCCAACCGTATCTCCGCGCTGGAATAACTCATAGGTTTTTTGATCATCTAGCGGAAAACTGTCGGGGTCCAGATCGATCCCGTGCTTATGTTTTACCAGTTTTACCGTGTCTTTGATCAAGGTCAGGGTCTTCAGACCCAAGAAGTCCATTTTTAGTAGACCGGCTTCTTCTACGACCGAGTTGTCAAACTGGGTGACGTATAAGTCTGAATCTTTAGCGATAGAAACCGGAACGAAGTTGGTGATATCGTCGGGTGTGATGATCACCCCACAGGCGTGAATCCCGGTGTTACGTACCGAACCTTCCAGCTGGCGCGCTTGTCTTAAGGTTTGTCCTTCAAGATCGTCACCTTCAGCGAGGTTTAAAAGTTCGTTGACTTTGACTAAATCTTCAGAACGGAATTTCTTTTTTAAGTCGGCTTCACTCTGCCCAAAAATCTTGGCGAGTTTCGACATATTAGGGATCAGCTTGGCGATACGATCGGCATCACTTAGCGGAAGATCTAAAACCCGCGCGGTATCTCTGATCGAAGATTTTGCCGCCATCGTACCGTAGGTGATGATCTGCGCCACCTGATTGGCCCCATATTTATCGATCACATAATCCATAACGCGGCTTCGGCCTTCATCATCAAAGTCGATATCAATATCGGGCATACTCACACGATCCGGATTCAGGAAACGCTCAAAAAGCAAGTCGTACTTGATCGGGTCTATATTGGTGATTCCCAAGCAATAGGCTACCGCACTACCGGCAGCAGAACCCCGACCGGGACCTACCGAAACGCCCATATTGCGGGCTTCACGAATAAAGTCTTCCACGATCAAGAAATATCCTGGATACCCGGTATTTTCAATAACGCTGAGCTCAAAGTTGAGGCGCTCTTCAATATCTGGAGTGATCTCAGGATACCGCTGGCGTGCACCTTCAAAAGTGATGTGTTTTAAGTATTTGTTTTCTCCGCGTTTACCACCATCCTGCTTGTCTTCTTCAAACTGAAATTCTTCAGGAATGGTAAAGGCCGGTAAAAGTACGTCACGAGCCAGAACAAAAGCTTCCACTTTGTCAACGATCTCATCTACGTTGCTTATAGCTTCCGGCAGATCAGTAAACAACGCTTTCATCTCGTCTGCCGACTTGAAGTAGTATTCTTCATTGTCCAGACCAAAACGATAACCGCGGCCACGACCTTTTGGCGTAGCTACTTTTTCGCCATCCTTCACGCATAACAAAATATCGTGTGCGGGAGCGTCTTCTTTGTCGATGTAAAAGGTGTTGTTGGTCGCTACCAGCTTTACATCATGTTTTTTTGAAAACTCGATCAAGGTTTGATTCACGCGATCTTCATCTTCCTGACCGTGACGCATCACCTCGATGTACAAGTCGTCGCCAAAAGTTTCCTTCCACCATAACAGCGCTTCTTCAGCTTGTTTTTCACCTACATTCAGCACTTTGCTTGGTACTTCTCCATACAGGTTACCGGTGAGCACGATGATATCTTCTTTATAGCGCTCAACGATTTTGCGATCTATACGCGGCACATAGTAAAAACCATCGGTGTAGGCGAGGGACGCCATTTTTGCAAGGTTGTGATAACCGCGTTTATTTTTTGCCAGGAAAACGATTTGATATCCGTTGTCTTTTTGGCTTTTGTTGGTGTGATCTTGACACACATTAAGCTCGGCGCCTACAATCGGTTTGATGATGGTTTCTGTAGGTTCTTCGCCGGCTTCTAAGAGTTCGTCGTTTTTCTTTTGCGCTGCTTTGTTGTGTGCGGTCAAGGCTTTCACAAAGTGGAAGGCTCCCATCATATTACCCATATCGGTGATTCCCACCGCGGGCATTTTATGTTTTTTTGCCGCAGCCACCAAGTCGTGAACGCTGGCGGTAGACTGAAGAATAGAGAACTGCGAGTGGTTGTGCAAATGCACAAAATCTACCTTGGCCAGTTGCTCTTTATTCTCCTTAATTTCTTCTTTTGAAATATCGGCCTGATCTGCTTTTTGCAGCTCTTTACGAATTTCGTCTGAAGCCTTTTTGAGGTTGATGTGTTTTAAGCCAATAAACTCAATAGGCTGCGGATTGGCTTCTGAAAAATTCTCAAAATATCCGGCGGGAACATCTAATTCTTCCTGCGTAAAAACGCGTCTGCGCACCAGTTCAAAAAAGCAACGTGTGGTTGCCTCCACATCGGCGGTTGCGTTGTGCGCTTCCGCAAAGGGTTGATTGAATAAATACTGGTGTAACTCGGTAAGAGTGGGTAGTTTGAATTTACCGCCACGTCCACCGGGAATCTGGCAGAGTTGCGCTGTGGTTTCGGTACAGGTATCTAGAACAGGAAGTTCCTGCAACTGATTAGAGACATCCAATCGATGGAATTCTGCCCCCGTGATATTAACGTCAAAGCCTACGTTTTGCCCCACCACAAATTTGGTGCGCTCGAGCGCCGCTTTGAATTTTCCTAATACTTCACCAAGCGGCAAACCGTCACGCTGTGCAAGTTCGGTAGAAATTCCGTGGATACGCTCGGCATCAAAAGGAATGTCAAATCCGTCAGGACGAATTAAATAATCCTCGTGCTCGATACAGTTGCCCATATCATCGTGCAGCTGCCAAGCGATCTGGATGGCTCTTGGCCAGTTGTCAGAATCGGTGATGGGAGCGCTCCAGTTCTTGGGTAAGCCGGTAGTTTCGGTATCAAATATCAGGTACATCTCTGGTTCTCTTTGGGTTATTTTTTGCGAAGTCGCAAACGCGGAAAAGTTTAAAATTAAAGAAAAACAGAGGCTTTAAAAAGTTAAGATATGAGGAGTTATTAACGGGGTATTTGAGTTAAACTGCCTCAGGGAAATCTTGAAGTATTAATTCTTTTGACAATACAAATAAAAAGCGCCTTGATCGTGAGATCAAGGCGCTTTTCAACATTTACTTTCGGTTGGCTAATTCAAATAAATGTGTTTATGCCATAACTTCAAAGGCTTTTACTTCTTCTAATGTGCCTTTGATTAGGTCTAGTTGTGTGTTTAAAATGGCTTCCGTTGTTGGTGGGAGATTTGGATTTTCGAGAATAGCATTGTACTCTTCGATCGCATTTTTTTCTCCACGGATGGTTTCTTCTAAAATCGCTTCTTCACTATTCTTAGATATGGTCGATTTTACATTCATCCATAAACGGTGCGCATCTCCGGCTACACTGGTTCCTTTATCAGGACTTTCGCCGTACACTTTTATTTCATTTTTGATTTGATGCCCAAAGTCGTAACGTTCTTTTGCTTTACGCCCAAAATATTCTTTTAGCGTATTGTCCTTTACGTTTTCTTCAGCCAATTTATAACCGGCTTCGGCATCGTAATTTTTGGTTAATAGTTCGTTTAAATTGTTCGAAATTTTCTCAGTAAACTTCATCTTCTATCTTCTTTAAATTAGCGAAACAAATTTTTGGTTGGTGGGATGTGTTTCGTTAACATCCATTCTTAATATAGCGATTCAATACTCTGAAAACAAATACATTAAGATTGTTTAACGTTAGGTTGGTTAGTTTAACACAATTTAAAACTGAACCTGAAAATCTTCAGGTTCAGTTTCTGTTTTTATGCAAGTACTTCAAGCGCTTTCGCCTCGTTTAAAGCATTTTTCACCGAATTGCGCTGTGCGGTAATGATCGATTTTGTAGATGAAGGAAGGCTCTCTTCTTTCAAAATCTCATCATATTCATCTACTGCAGCGCGCTCGCCGCGAATAGCTTCTTCTAGTACAGCTTCATCTTTATCTGAAGTTAAAGCTGTTTTTAAATCCATCCATAAGCGATGTGCATCACCGGCGAGGCTTGTTCCTTTTTCAGGCTCTTGTCCAAAAGTTTTTAGTTCTGCTTTTAATTCGTGACCAAAATCATAACGGTCTTGCGCACGACTTAGCAGATAATTTTTTAATGCTGAATTTTCTACTTTCTCAGCAGCGTTTTTATAACCTGCTTCGGCATCATAATTTTTCTCTAGTAGTTCGTTGAGCTTTTCGCCCATTTTATCAGAATAACTCATAGCTTAATTTTTTTTTTGGTTTAGACTTCAACTTATGCTGAAATCCACTACTAAAGTATTCAGGAGCACGCTTATATTCTTGCAATTAACAGGGTTTAACCTGATTTAAGGCAAATTAACAGCGGGTTTAAGAAGAATTCTGTTAAAAAAATAACGCCCGACTGGGAGCAGCCGGGCGTTGAAAATAGGGTTGGGTGTTTAAATTTAATTTCGGTCAAAAGCGGTATCAATGCGTGCGATTAAATCTTCAAAATGATATTTTGTAATCGTGTCGCCAGAATAATTTTTTCTTCTATTCAAGTCGCGACGTAATTGCGTAAGCACACCGCGCATCAACGCGCTTACGTCTGACTTCAACACTTCGTCTTCTGCAGCTTTTTCCTTTTTGATATATTCTGAAGCGATATCTACAAATGCACGCTGTAAATTACGACGGTAAGCATCGGTTTTTTGAGCAGCATACAATTCGCTGAAAATTCCTTTGCGTAGATCGGTCATCAGCTCAAGAGGCGTGTAGGCTGAATTTCCTTCTTGTTCTACGGTGCTCACCATACGGTTGATGCGATCTACGCTAAGCAGACTTCCTAAAGCACGTGTTTGTAAATTCTGAATGCGTTCAATAGCACCGTCTGATTCTATTCGGTTTAAAATTTCCTCATCAAGAAGCCATTCTGGAGTGGTGAAGGCATGCTCATTTAAGAATGCCACCGCTTCCTCTTGAATGCTTTCAGGAACCGGCTCATACACCACACCCTCCTGATCTGCTGTTTTGCGGGTTTCATAAATTCCACCAACATTAGTGATCACGTGATAAACATAACCTCTCCACAGTCGGGTTAATTCGCCATAAACTTCGTCAAGATCGTCGTAGCCGTAACCGTCTTTAGTCGTCCAGTCGATTAAGTTAGGAACGACCTTTTTCATATTTGCCAATCCGTATAAACTGGCTTTGATGTTATCGTCTCCTAAACTTTCGGTTTGTGAATGTGGATCAACACCTCGTGAACTGCCAAACTCATACCAAGGATTTCCTTCTTTTTCTAAAATCCATTGGTCTAAGGTAGGTTTTTCAGCTTCAGGACTGTCTGCTTCCGGAAGATAGCGATATCCCCAATTCACAGCATAATAATCGTAAGGCCCCATCATTCTGATGTAGCGAACACCTTCGTCTTCGGGTTGCGCTACATAATTTACACGGGCATAATCCATAATCGAAGGTGTTAAACCGTATTTCTGTGTAAACGAAGCGACACGTAAAGAGTCTGTTGGGTAAGCAGAGCTGGCTTTCATATTGTGAGGAAGACCTATTGCGTGACCTACTTCGTGTGCGATTACCATGCGCATCATTTCGCCGATCTCAGCTTCAGGAGTTTCTAAAGTTCTTGCAGCCGGATTCTGAGCACCTGCTTCGATCATAAAGCGGTTACGGTAAGAGCGTAAGTGGTTGTGATACCAGATCACATCAGATTCTAAAATCTCACCGGTACGTGGGTCAGAGACTGAAGGTCCAACAGCATTTCGGGTGGTGCTCGCCACATAACGTATTACAGAATAACGTACATCTTCAGGGCTAAATTCTGGATCTTCTTCCGGAGAAGGCGGGTCTTTTGCGATTATGGCATTTTTGAAACCTGCTTTTTCAAAGGCGGCATTCCAATCTTCGATTCCTTGTTTAAAATAGGGTCTCCATTTCATCGGAGTGGCTGGATCTAGATAGTACACGATAGGTTTTACCGGTTCTACAAGTTCGCCGCGTTTGTAGGCTTCGATATCTTTAGGGACCAGTCGCCATCTTCTTAAAATGCGATAATCATCAGATTTAAGCGCATCAGAATTGTAATCGTATTTTCTTAGTGTGAACCAACCTACACGCTCATCAGCAAGACGTGGCTGCATCTTATCTTCGGGAAGAAGAATCATCGACTGGTTCATTAAAAAAGTAAGCGTACTTGCCTGATCGCGTTGTGGCGGTTCTTCGGCTTCGTAAGTCATCACGTGCTTGATCTCAACATTTTGAGGGTAGGCGTGTGCCGATTCAATATAGCTGCGATTGTTGTCAAGTCTACGTATTTTATACTGTTTTCTTGATCTTGGTGAAACTGCGTTTATAGCAGCGATATCTTGCGTGAATAATTTGGTCACATCAATCACTACACCGGTAGAATCGGGTGTTTTGGTCTCAACCTCTGCACTAAAAAGGATAGGAAAGAAATTATTGGCCTCAACCGATTTGCTGATCGGGCTGTCTTCATCACTTTGATTTTCAAAACTGATCACACGCGCGTCTACATAATTGCCGCGTTTTGACCATCTAATCACTTGCTCATTCACTTTAGAACCAGCATTTACATAGCCTCCGCCATAACCCGAAGGCACTTTTGCGATACGACTTACCAGCAGCATATCTTTACCCATCAAGCTGTCTGGGATGGTAAAATACAGTTTGTCGTCAACCTTGTGGGTGGTAAAAAGACCGGCATCTGATTTTGCTTCGGCAGTAATTACCTTGTTGTAAGGTTTGAATTTGGACTTTTGTTTTGTTGAAGAATCTGCTGTGGAGGTAGTTGCAGCAGTTTTTTGTGTTTTACAGCCGTAAAGTGTGAGTCCGGCAGCAAGCACAAGAGAAAATCGTTTTAGCATCATTAAAAATTTAGATGCTGAATTTACCCATTATTATTGAAAAAAGGCCTTTATTAAAAGGCCTTTAGTAGTTGAATTTATGTCCCGTCCTGAAATAAGTTGACACAAATTCGACTTA
>CESC01046226.1_pt1 | contig 54427 bp, 48 predicted proteins | sample 531131 | NCBI WGS metagenome assembly CESC01 (sample SAMEA2621295, study PRJEB7988) | marine metagenome | biome: marine biome (ENVO:00000447); feature: mesopelagic zone (ENVO:00000213); material: "saline water (ENVO:00002010), including plankton (ENVO:xxxxxxxx)" | depth 800 m
TGTCGGAAACATCATTGACAGAATCTTCAATTCCTCCAATCTGTGCAAAAGCGGCAGCGGAGCTCAAGATTAAAACTGCGAATAGATAAAGTGATTTTTTCATAAGAATTCGTTTTTGATTTGTGATGATTTGATGTTGTTGAAAATTACTTATTTTTTGTATTTAAAACACTGTAAGTCAAATAATTGTGAATAAAATATTATTTGAAACCTAATGATTTCAAATACATTCAAATTGCATTAGATGCTATGGGATTTTCATCGCAGGCTGTTGATAACTAGAAAATCATAATTCAAAATGAAGCTTCAAAACGTCATTTGGATGCTTTTGTCCATTCAAATTTGCTAGTTTTACGGGCAGGAATTTAACAGGTCTTTACGGGTATTCATTAATTTTAGCCACGGGGTAATTGAATCCAGAGCAGAGAAGTTTATAGATAAGGAGATAGTTCTGTGTTTGACACAGGAACAACAGTGTCTAAATTATAGATTAACTAACCTCAGATTTTTATCTATCAAGGTCAGCGGTACACTAATTTCTTAACTGATCGAAATAAGATGCCTCTAGCCATGAAAGTGGATAAATTTGTTTACTCGCATTGCAACCTTTCGAATAATCTCAATCCCCTTAGGATTAGAGTATATCTATTTGAAGCGTTAAATAGCCACACAGATGTTGTTGACTGGATAGACTATCAAACTCAAAAGCGCTTTGTAAAAAAACTGAGGTTAAAAAGAACAGGTAAAGTTTGTAAACTTTCAAGCAATATGTGCAACAAATGAGGAAATGCAGGCAGTATTGCTGGATTTGGATTTTGAGTTGATAGATCTGAGTATGAATTTAAACAGTTTCAAGTTCAAAACTTACTGGGCCTTAGTATTGCTTAATTTATTAATAGAGTTAAATCTAAGATAATTATGACTTTAAGGGATATCTTGCATTATACTCTATTAATCTGATAAATCTATTTCAACAGAACAATCATTAGAAAATTAATTTTTCAAGTTAGAAAATAAGAATATTTTTGAACGATGATAGAAACAGACTTAATTCCTCGTGAAATATCAGACTCCTTCAATTCAACTTTAAGGAAGTATAATCCATTGGAATATTCGATAAGATTAACATCATTATTAAATGATATTTTTCCAATGCAAAATTTTAATGATTATTCTAAGTTTGATTTACATAAACTCTTTAATGATCTTTATGTAAAGAACTATCAAAGTGAGGAGGTGCTTAAATTCAAGCTATTCGAAAAGCTAGAAGACAAAAAAGATATGATTGGAGCTTTCGAGATACCAGTAGCTGATAGTAGAGTTGATTTTGTAACTATAAACGGAAAAACTACGAGTTATGAAATCAAATCAGCCTATGATAATCTTTCCAAGCTAAATAAGCAAATAAATGATTATTCAAAGGCATTTGAATATAATTATGTTGTTCTTGATATTAAACATCAAATAAAAGCCGAAGCAATACTTCCTAAAAATTATGGAATCTTCATATTTAAGAATGGAGAGCTCATTAGGTCAAGAAGAGCAATTCTAAATAACGGTATTCAATCTATTGTACAATTAAATCTCTTATCTAAAAAAGAATTATTTCAAGGTTTTAAAACGGACAAAATTGAGTATATCAATGATAAATTTGGAGCAAAAAAGATTAATAAAATTTTCAAAATAATTTTAAAAAATAGATATCAAGAAAAATGGCAATTTTTAATAAATCATCAAAAAAATATTCTTCCAATTGATATTCAATTTTTTTTTAAGACCAATATGAATCCAAGAGACATTTACTATCATTAAAACTAATTAAAATTCTTGATCTCTCATTTTTTGCTGAATGCAGTGCAGATAATGTTGCATACTTATTCTTTTGAATTTGGCAGGGCTTTTTCCGTTTTCCTCTCCATTATTAATTTTATTTAAAATATTCCATCCCCAATTTTGAATATTTAAATAATCTAGATTTTTTGCCCTCATTCTTTTAACAGAGGAGGAGGCTAAAACAGCAGGTACTATGGTAGTTTCAAATTCATTAAGATCAGGTTTTACTTCGCCTTTTTTATGCCCTCCATAAGTATATCTGTATCCAAAAAACGCATTTTCAACTGCGTCATAAAAAATTAAACCTGGACTTTGAACTCCACCATTTGTTATATTATCCTTCTTAATCCCAACAAAATCTGAAAAACTATTACCTCCTATATTTTTATAAATATATGGTAAACTGTTATCTATTTTTTCAATGCGTTGACCATGTTCAAGACTACTCATTGTAATCGTTTCTGGTATGTGACAACGATGTATTATTTTATGTACGTTAATGTCTTTTAACGCATCCTTAATATCATTAGCTTCCCAATCATTTTCTTCTAAAATATTTTCTCCAAAATCAATAAAAATATAGTCCTTAGATCTAATAGTTTTGATTATTTCTGAAATGTCTTGTTCATAAGTAGCGACCATAATTCTATATGCTAGGCTTGGGAATACTTTTTTTAATTCTTGAGCTTGAAGATAAATTGAATCGTTTTCACCTGTTATTTGGAGATAAGATGATATGACAGGAATTATTTTATCGGAGTATTGTTTTAACTTCATTAAATAAGAAGTTCTTTTCTCTCGTTTTGAAATAACTGTTCTTAAAAAGTTAAGCGATTCTTGCTTCATATTTCTATCTGGAGAAAGATGAGTAGGAAGGTCAATAAAAATCTTTTGGGCACTTATAGACCTTATCAATGAACCATAAACGGACTCAAATGTTTTCTTGTTTTCACCTCCAAATAAAGATATTTGCTTTTCTTTATTCGATTGCTTTGATACTCGATCCAATTCCTTGATTATTTCTATATACGGGTATACATTTTTATCAAACACAAAGGATTTTAAAACTTGAATCTCTTGTTGCTTACTGCGAAAAACAGGAACATACATTAATTCATTGTCCATAATTCTAATATTTACCTTTCTCTATTATTTTTGATAAATCAACTTTCAGTCTCAAATTATTTCCAAATGAGTACGGGGCTTTGCCTAGATGTTGGAGTTGGCCTATAACTATTGCGGGATGAGTATTATAAATCTTAGCAATTTTTCTCAAATCTTTCTCACTAAAATTTGAGGGAACATCTTCTAGGAATTTTGGAGGTAGCAAAAATTTTCTAGCAAAGTCATTTGCTTCTGTTTCTTTTATATTAGTATAATCCATAATATCAGAGTTTTCAATAAAGATATTCTTTTTGCCGTGAAGTAGAATGTGACCTGCTTCGTGAAAAAACGAAAACCAAAATTGATCATTCCATTTGTACCTATCTGTTAATTGGATTAAAGGAATTCCTCTTACCCATCTTGAAACTCCACTTATTGGTGCTTTAGGAATTTTAGATGTGAAAACAAGAGCCACACCTGAATATGCACATATTTCCATAAGCTCTTCTGCAAAGTTAGAAGGATGAGATTGAACAATTTTTTTAATTTTATTTAGAGAATTTTTGAAAACGGTTTTGTCAAATTTATTTAGTTTCATTCTCATCATTTCAATTTCTCCTATTCTAAGAAATGCTGATATACCGCCAAGAGATGAATCATAAGCATTACTCTTTCTAAAATTAGATGATAAAAATTGATTTACATATACTGATTCCCACTGTTGCGGTGAAGCCACACCATAAAATTTAAGACATTCGTCGACCATCTCTGGACCAATCGTTTCTATTTTCAGATAACCTAATGATTTTAAAACTGTAATTGGTTGTATAGAAAGCCACTTCTTGTATTTTTCGTAATCTTCTTGTTCTTTTAATTTCAAAAGTTTCTCTCTGTAGATAAACTCCCGTTTAATCCAAAATTGTGAATCTATTCCAAGAACTTTTTCTAATTTCAAAGCGGTATTGAGACTAATTACCTCTTTACCAGAAATTAAATCATTCACTTTTGGAGCTGTCTTACCTAGACGCTCTGCTAATTCAACCTGACTCATTCCCAGAAATTCAATTGTTTCCAAAATTGTGTCCCCAGGTTTAGACAAGAAGGCTATTTCATCTTTTAATTTGCTCATAATAATATGTCTTCTTTAATGATAGTCCTCGATTTTTACAATTCGAACACTGTCCACGCATTTTACGTCAACTTCATTGTTCCGTATAATTGGAATTGGATCATTCAATATTTCAAAAATTAATCGATGATTAGCGGAAACGCTTACTGCCCATAAACCCTTTTTATCACCTAATAATGGATGGCACTTAGCAGGTGGTATTTGTATTAAAATTTCTAGGTTATCTGCAGCTTCCATATCTGCTATTCGAGATGCAACGCGTTTTGCATTATTACCAAAGTGTCGTTTTATATCAGAAATACTCGATAATTGCTTTCTAAGCTTATTATTTGCAAAACATACCTTCATAAAAAGTTACCTTATTAGGGTAATGATATTCAAAGATAATCTTAAATTTAATTTTGATAAGAAAGATTTGAAAATTTAACTTTTTAATTTAGAGGGACTTTAAAATTATGTTTGTATAAGTGTACAATGTTTGGGATAATTGCTGACTTTAAATTAGTAGGCTAATATTCATTTATAATTAGTATAAAATTGAAATTATTTCCTCTTATCCGCAGTATTTTGATCAAATGCGATTAAGTTGAATAACTCCCGCATTCTGCTGCGAACGCGATTACCGTAGCGCGCTTCTAATTCTTCAGCGTTTAAATTGGTAGTTGCATGCGTTTTTATTTTTCGTTTCGTGTTCAGATACAGCTCGTAGCGAGACAGTAACACTTCTCCCATAACATTGAGGTCTTTACCGTAAAACCTTCCGGGAGGTTCTACGCCTAAATCATCAAAGCAGAAAAACTTATGGTTCCCATAGTCTTCAATAACCTTAAAGCCTAGATGATTAAATCCAAAACATACATTCCTACAAGGGATCATTTCATACGGGCGTTGGTGAGGCACCAAATGGCGCAGTAATTTCATCAGACTTGTTTTTCCACAACCTACAGGCCCCGAGAGGAGAATACCTTTGTTTAAATCGATGTTGTAGGTTTTGCAGTTCTTTTGGTCGTTAATGAAGTAAGAGCAGAGTTTTAATAGGATGTCTTGATCTTCCTTTTGTATACTGAATTTTTCACCAAAGAGAAGTTTTCCTTTGGCCTCTAAATACGTCAATATCTTTGGGAAATCATAGCGAACGCATTTGCCATTAAAAGAGCCTAATGAATACTCAATCCCACCTTCAGTGATCTTAGAGGGGTTGTCCATAATCTTTGTGTTTACAGGTTCGTAAGTTGTCTTGTATTTGGAACTCTTGGGTTTTCTTTGACGTGGTCTCCTGTTCGAATTCCTTTGTTTTTTCCATCCAACTGTTGGCAATAGCGCGCCAGTCCCGTATATCTTCAGTACCTATTTGCCAATTCTTTTGAGCATAATGCCTGTAAAATTTTTTTGCTTCATCGGCATTAAATCCTTTTTGTTTAAAAAAAATAAAAACAGCCTGTCTGTCCTTTGGTTCTTTAATACCGTTTTTATGTTTAATAATGTTTGTATTAGATACCAAGGCTTGTTCACTGGTGGGACGGTAGTGTTCTTCTAGTGGTACACGTTTGGGACTGTAGTGTTCCGCCAGCTGTTCTAATTCAGGATTGTAGTGTCCCGTTTCAGGTTCAGTACTTGAATCTAAAACGGCCATCTTAATTTTACTTCCTTTAAAGGGATTTTTGGAGGGGAAATAACACAGGTAATTCCAATCGTGCAGATCGTTTACACAGCGATGATAGGTAGATTTAGATCCCAGCTTAGCCATATGCATCACCTCAAGCCTGCTGACATAAAAAATAGGTGCAAACCTACTGCTGTTCCACTGGTGAAATAGGGCTATATACAAGCTAATATGGGCTGGATTGAGGCGATCATCTTCGTAGAATCTGGCAAAAGCTGTATTGAGAAGCTTTATATAATTCATAGCCTATGATTTTAGTCCATAATCAATCCGATTGTTTTCCATCAATTTGGTGATATCCTCGTGGTCATAGTAGAGAATACCACCTACCTTAGTAAAGGGGAGGGTACCGTTGATTCGTAGATTTTGAAGGGTTCCCGGGCTTACCTGAAGCAGTTCCATAACCTCTGTAGATTTAAGATATCTTTTGAGTTTTTCAGAACCCTGATTTTTAAGAAGTGTTTTGATCTCTTGTAGCAATTCCGTTTTGAATTCGCGCAGATCATCTGTAGTAATCAATGTTGCTGGCATAATGCTGTTTTTTAATAGAAAGGGGCTATCGAGGTTCATTCATTTTTGTTGACAGCCCCTATCTGGGTTTGACTTTCGTTCTACGAATTTGAATAGGTTTGATGGGAATTATTCACAAGGGGCTTCGTAGTGGGAAAAAATTTAACAGTCTTTAAAAAGCATTAATTTTGAGCTGTTTTGGATGTTTTTGATAGTACAAAGAGCACAAACGTAAAAATGAAAGCGCCTAAGAATTTTAAAAATTCATTTTCGTAGTTACGAAGAGGTGGGATTTTTTATGGCACCGCAAAAGGGTGCAAAGTTCCAAGGATCAACTTGAAATAAAATTCATTTTCTACTACCGATTTGTAATTTACTCAGAGGTATTTTGTGAGGAACTATTCGTCGTCTTTATTCATTTTAGCTTCCAAAGCCACGATGAGGCTTTCAAGATATTTTGAACGTGTGTTTTTCCTGGCTTTGATTTCAGAATAGGTCTTGTAGATATTATCGAGTTTGATATTGAAGATATCTTCGAAGGAAGTGGTAAGGGTACTGATATCAGCAGTTCCATGATTGAGATCTCCCGAGGCAAAAAGCGCATAGATCAATTCAACCAAAGCCGTTTTGGAACCCGACCAAACCATAACCGGATGTTTCTGGGGCGGGAAGGTTTCGATAATACCGGGTTTTAAGGATTCTATAGCTTCCCGGATATAATGGATCAGCCGATACATCGCTTGTATTTTTGCCCAGAGCATATCGTGAGAACTGGAGAATTCAGGATACTGATAATAGTTTATGGTAGGTGTGAATGGGAAGTTTTTACGGTGGTTACGCGTAAAAAGCTGATGATCCATATACGAATGTCCTTGCTCCATGTATTGAACAAAATCATTATTCCGATAAAAGAATTTATTGATTTTACGCAGTTCTTTTTCAAAGAATTGAATCTGAAAGCTTTCTCCGGCTTTGGGTTTACGAGATTCACAAGAGCGCATCTCCGAGAAGTAAATGAGGTAACTCATCGGACACGGCTTGATGTTTTTAAAGAAATCAATTTCTTCGGGAACGTTTTCAAAATCCTCCTGCTCAACGATTTCTTTTAATTTAGAAAGGGAGTCATTAGCGATTTCAATTCCTGAGTTTGCTTTTTTAACGGGATCTATAAGCCCCAGCACTTGGGTATTGAGAAGTTGGTGAAAGTTGTGTATTTCAGAGGTAAACATCGTATTATTAACTAGGCGGGTTAATAAATAATGAGGCAGTAGAACTTTCAACTGGTGTAGTGGATTAGTGGGTAATCAATCACGTCTTATTGGAAGGGCTTCTTGCTTTTAGTTGCTGGTTCTCATCATTTCTAAGTATTCTAATAAAAAATTATCATCGGTATGCACTAAAGCCTGTTTAGGAATTACAGTTGCAACCCGTTTTCTCTCTTCAAAGTTGGCACTCAAACCAAAATCGATTTGATTCATATATAATTTTCGGGCTCTTAAAATGGTTTGATACAAAAGCTGCCTGTAGGTTTGAAATGCCTTCAGATCTATCCTCCCGCTCAAATTTGGGCATACCACATCATGATTCTTTTGATGCATTTCCAAGAATTTATAATCTACAACAGGAAACAGAGCACTATCAGATTTTATAAACTGAGGGGTTGTTTGGAGTACTATAGGTAGGAAATTGGTGTGTTTAACTTGAGCCATCGTGTAGTCTTTAGATTATGTTACAAGCTAGTTATAAATAAGAGAAATAATAACCGGTAGTTAAGAATTTGGACTTTATAGTCAAGCATTTGGGCTTTAGAGTCAATTCGACACAAAATCATTTTAATTAAATTTAAATATTCGTTTTTCATAATAGGTGCACGCATTTGCATAAAACTGATGCTAAAAATGAATGCTATTTATAGGACTAAATTGCTGACGGGATGGTGATTGATAATAAATATGCAAAAATGTGGAAAGATGACGGAATTGTGTTTTTTGTCTATAAACCGGTGCGCTGTATTGATTTAGTGATGGCTGAAAAAGTGGTGCTGCAGCGCCTAGAGTTACAAAACGGGATGGAGTATCCTATTTTTTGTGACTTACGGGCAGTTTATGGAGCAGATAAAGCTGCACGTGATTATCTTGGAAATCAAGGATCATTACTTACTAAAGCACAGGCTTTTTTGGTTGAAAGTAACTATACCTTATTTCTGTTGAACATGTATTTACGTACTACTGCTGTAAATACCACAATACAAGTTTTTAAAGAGGAGAGCAAGGCGCTGACATTCTTGAGTCAATTCAAGTAAATAACTTAAAATCTATAGCAGATGGAACGTACAAAGGAAGAGCGATTCAAACAACTGTCCGATCAAATCATTGAAATTGCAGTAGGCAATTTTGAATTTCGGTATAAACCCTCACCACGGCTGGATGCTATTGATACAGTGGGCGTACTTTTAAATATGTTGAGTGAAGAAATTACATTTTTTAATTTTGGTAGCTACGCCAATTCTTTTTTAAGGCCTGCGCCGGTGATATTGATTTTTGATTCAAAAGGTAAACTTAAAAATTGTTCTTCTTGCTTTTTGGAAATTTTGGGATATGCACAAGTACCTCAAGAAAGCGAATTATCTATTGATTCCTATCTTACGGAGTATTCTATTCCATTATTTACCGAGGAGTTTAATAATGTAACTCAAGAGTCCAACCCGAGAGTTTTTCCCTTAGATTTTAATACTGCAAATAAACGGATCTTTAAATCAAATTGTAGCTTAACTCTTCTGACACATAAAAAAGAGCACCAGTATGCATTATTAATCTATGAAGATTTTAAGCTGGAAGATCTAAAAGAACGCAGTGGAGCTCCCAAAAAACAAATCAAATCAGTTCGATCGCGAAGTGCTAGAAATCGGATTTTTGCGAAGAATTTACGGATGTATTGCTTGCGTAATTTAGATAAGCCATTACCATCTCTACGTGATATAGGTCTGCTGCATCGTACCAATGCAACTAAAATAAAGGCAGAATTTAAAAAAGCCTTTGGGATGACCATCTATCAATTCCACCTTAGTGAACGTTTAAAGCGAGCAGCTCTGCTATTACAAACTACAGATAGCTCTGTAAAGGAAATTTCCAGAAAATGTGGTTTTAACAGTGCAGCTCACTTTTCTCGATGTTTTAAAAAGAACTATGATCAAACTCCTTTATCTTATAAAGGGCTCTAAAAAAAGGCTTTACAGGCAAAATTTTGGACTTAGGAGTCAATCTGACTTTTAAAAACTGTTCCGACCTTTAGTTTCTGATAGTTAAGGTTATGGAACTAAAAACAGGAAACAGTAAAAGATGGTTTATAGATCTGGTGAGTGGCTTCTTCATTCTGCTCTGGGTTTATGCTGCTACCGCCAAACTTTTGGATTACCAAGCCTTTAGCGTCCAGCTGGGACAATCCCCCTTACTCAGTGCTTATGCCGGAGTCTTGGTTTGGTTGGTTCCGTTGAGTGAGTATATACTAAGCGGACTCTTGCTGTTTCCAAAAACTAAAAGAGTGGGTTTATATGGCAGTCTGTGTTTGATGACGGCTTTTACAACCTATATCATAATCATTCTCAACTACGCTGATTTTGTACCCTGCTCCTGTGGAGGGATTTTAGAATCCTTAGGTTGGACGGAGCATCTGATCTTTAATGGGGTATGTTTGTTGTTGGCTGCGACTGCTTTTTTAGTAGCTTCTCAAAATCCTAAAAGCGCTATTCTTGAGTTAAAACGAAACACAATATTAAAACTCTGCACAAGCCTATTCGGGAGTTCTGTATTGGTAATTGTTCTTTTTTTGACATCAGAAGAGCAATTGCATCGTAATAATGCTTTTATAAGAAGATATCCACACCATTTACTTACTTTTAATAAGGCTTATGACCTCGAAGTAAACTCCTATTATTTTGCTGGTATTGCACACGAAAGCCTGTATCTGGGTAACTACACCGCCCCCTTAAAATTGAAGTCATTCGATCTTACACTGGAGCCGAAAGAAAACCTAAGCATCAACTTACCCAATTTAACCAGTTACTCTTTTAAGTCGATACAAAATAAAGTATATGCTGATCAATTATATACCTACGATGGCAGTGTACCGGTGCTTTTTCAAGGGACCCCAGATGGTCAAAAGATGTCCCAAGAACTATATAAACGAGCTTTTTTTGATAAAATAATCCCAGTCTCTGACTCAACTTTTATTATAGGTACTACCGCTGCATCATCGGGGAACTATGCGTTGGGGAATATTACAAGCAATACTGGTAAAACTCGCATTTATCCTAAATTATTGGAACCCCAGATAGATGGGGTGTTTGATGTAAATGGCTTTCTGCTGTTTAATGATTTGCTCAATCTCGTGGTTTATCAATACCGCTATCGCAATGAATATTTACTGTTAAATACTCAACTAGAGCTACAGACGAAAGGTAAACTTATAGATACCATAGCAACTGCTCAACTGGAAGTATTAACCCTTAAAGATTCTATACACAAATTGGGTCCCAACACCCAAACCGTAGCGGAATATGCAACTACAGCTTCGCACTATTTGTTTATACAATCAAGTCGTTTAGGAAAATACGAATCTGAAAAAATGTTAGATCAAGCCCGTATTGTAGATGTGTATGATCTAAACAATCAAAACTATGTATCCAGTTTTTACCTCTATGATTATAAAGGTGAAAAATCAAAAGCTTTTATAATAACCGGGCAACATCTGTTTGCACTGATGGGAGACTATCTGGTGATCTATGAAATACGATCTGATTTTTTGGATCTGGAAGCCATTTAAAATATATCGGCCGATATCAGGAGTACGACCGAAAACCTGAACTAGAGTAGGTCATTAATTATTAAATTTTACAATTATGAAAAATGTAAAAAGAAGACTCACCTTGCCGGTACTCGCAGTAGCACTGGCAGCAGGGGGAGCACTGTTGACCAGCGCAAAAGATGTTGCGATTAAAAATGGTCATCAGTTTGATCCTACACAAAATCAGTGTGTAGACATGAACGTTGAGTGTACAGATGTTGCAAATGACGAGTTCTGTACCACTTTAGAAGGACAACCTTTGTACGACTTACAAGGTACGAGCTGTCCTGAGCGTCTCTATCGTATTCAGGATTAATTGAATACAAAAAGCTGCATCCCTAAGGATGCAGCTTTTATTTATCTCAACATACAATCAAAAAGTCATAAATCACTCTCGTTTATTTTTATAAGCATATGCATTGGTTTGCATCCATACAGGTTTTGATTTCTCCTTTAAATAATGCTCAAACCAGTCTGTAACGCGCCTGGTAATGTCCTTCCTTGCTCTTGATTTTACAAAATGATGGGCTTCATCCGGATAAAGTAGCAGGCTAACTTCTTTTTGGGCTCGGGAAAGGGCCAGATAGAAGGATTCAGATTCGTGCCAATTTACATGATAATCTTCTTTTCCGGCAAATAAGAGAAGCGGTGTGTCCATATTGTCAACCTCCAGAATAGGAGAATTCCTCAAATAAGCTTGCTTCATTGCATAATAGGGTTTAGACATTCGGGATTGGTGATTTTCAAACTGAAAGAATTCAGGTTTTCCACTTTCACTAGGGGAAGTATATCTTCGAATTAAATCATTGAAACCCCCTCCGGAAACCGCCGCGGTAAAGCGGTTATTATGTGTCACTATAAAATTGGTCTCATACCCACCAAAGGAATAGCCGATAAGGCCCAGTCTATTGGTGTCAATCGCCTGTTCCTGAAAGCTGTGATCAAGGATTGCATTAAGGCTTTCATTGGCAGAAACCCCTACGTTATCTATCTCATACTTTAAATTGGGATAAAGCACAAAATACCCCTTACTACGCATATGGCTGCTGTTGAAGCCTGTTGTTTTTACTACTCCGGGATTGCAATACCTGTTGATTTCACTGGCTTTATCCTCATAAACCTCTACGACCATCGGATATTTTTTCGAAGGGTTATAGTCAAAGGGATACATCAGCGCAGCAGCTACTGGTTGCTCATTAGCATTTTCAAACTTTAGAAGTTTTGCCGTACCCCAAGTATATTCCGCGTAGTGTGGATTTGATTGAAACAGTACTCTAGGATGCTCCAACTTAGGTTCCCAAAACATAAGCCGGGGCGGTAGATCCTGATCTTCCTCCAAATACAACAGCTGCTGGTTCCTGATTATTGGATTATAGCAATGTGTGTTTCCATATGTGATTTCTTTTAAGGTTCCATTTACAAGCCATGCATATCCGCTTTCATAAGCTTCTCCTTTTACTTCTAAAAATTGGGGTTCACTCAGGTCCAGTACCGGCGCCGTATCATAACTGTAATTTCGCTCAAAAGGATCGGTGATCTTTTGCTTTACGATACGATAACTTCTTTTTTTGGAGCTTCCTGAGGTGAGCCGCTTTACTTCTTGAGTCTTTAAATCAACCTGATACAGATCGTATTGATCATAGAGATATATCAAAGTCTCATCCGGACTGTAACCTGCTATTTCGTAAGCTTCCGGAGAGCCCGTCCAGTCATAATCCACATCATACAGAGGTTGGGCAATCAGTTGAGAAAGGTTCAGCTCTTTCCCGGTTTTAAGATCCAGTGCATACCAATTTAAGTCTTTAAAATAATTGATGTAGTTGCCTTTGGGTGATACCATCAGATTAGAAGTGATGTACTCCAGACGTTCCACTGTTTTTAAAACATTACCGGTTTGGATATTGAGAACTTCTAAAGCAACATCCTGCTCAATCTTTACCGTAGGTTCATTCAGGTGTTGCTTCACCCGGATCACATAATCTTGGTTATGGGTAAGTACCGTTCTTGACCAAATAGAATCACTCAAAGTTCTATACAAGCCGGTTTTAGGATTCCAAACGTGATATAACGGATAGTTTAAATAATCTTCCCGGTACTGGGTATGGAGTAGTTTGTAGGTATCCCTGCTTCGGAATAGATCTACGGTTTTATCCCAAACCACTTTGCGACGTACTTTGGGCTTGCTGGGAAAATACAGATTGCTTCCGGTGGATGCGAATATAAATTGCAATTGAGAATTTGGACCATTACAAAGCTCTTGATCTTTTGGAAACGCGGGTATTTTATCAGGATCAAATACCTGTAGATTCCTACCCTTAGTCTCATAATAATACAGTTTGGAATGATTAATGGAGTCCGTTGCCGTTCTAAGGGCCAGCTTTTCAGAATCGGGAGACCAGATAAGTTCTTCTGCCTTTGCATCGACTTCCGTTAGCACCTGTGGTTTTTGCTGGGGTTTTTGTAAATCAAATAGCAACACCCGTCGTATTTCGTTTACGTGTTGAATGCCCACCATCAACTTACCATTTGGACTCAAAGTATAGCTTTCTAAAGCAGGTAAGGCTTGTGTATGCCGCCCATCAAGGTCTACGTAAGTAAGCGGCTTAAGAGGATCCTTAGGTTTTAAAAGAAGTTTCTCAAGATCATCACTATATTCAAAATGGGTAGAACCTTCATAGGTCTGGGTAGTGCCGGTATTAAGATGCAGTACATTGACTGTTTGATCCTTTACGTAAACGTAGCAGTCTTTATAAAACTCTCGTTTAGAGGACAAAGGGATCTCATAGGTCTTTTGAGAATGACGGGCGCGAATCATTAAGCTGTCTTGCCGATTTTCATAATCTTTAAAGACTTCGTACCAATCAGCATCAGCTGATGTTTTTAGGACCTTGACCGAATACCAGCGTTCATAATCGGTTTCTTGAACGGGTTTTAGTTGTTGTGCCTTTGCTACAGTATTTAGACAAAGCAAGAACATGAGGCTTATCAGTGCTTTTAAATATTTCATACTAGTATCCCGGATTTTGTGGTAAAAGATTAGGGTTTGCCTGAAGTTCGGTTTCTGGTAGGGGCAACAAGTAACTTGAAATTCCCCAGCCGGGCTTAAGATTTTCAAGCCGGGCTTCAGCGCGACCCCAGCGTTTCAAATCAAACCAGCGATGCCCAAATTCTGTGAAAAATTCAGCCTTACGCTCGTATATTAATGCTTCTTCCAGCGCGTTGGGATCAAGCGTACTTATTGCAGGAAGCCCTGCCCGTAATCGTGTATGGTTGAGATCATCACGTGCTCCGATAAAATCATTTTTACGTAGCCTTGCCTCTGCTCGTATTAAATAAGCTTCAGCCAAACGAATTACTTTACTGTATTCCTGTGAGGTTTCGGTAGGGCTGTATTCCTGATATTTATAGGGGAAATACCAGATGGCTGTCCCATCGCTAACAGAACTCATCCAATTTTCAGCTCGTAAATCTTTCGCTTCAAAACTATTGAGGAAGGCCTCCCGTAAGGCATTACCGGTTGGTGGAGCAGTAAGTAGGATAAAGCTTTGGGCTTCATAGGTATTATAACCTGGTTGCTCGGGTTTAAATTGCCAAAGGGTGGCTGCACTGGACCGTTTAAAGACTTCATCAATATGGACATTCAGTGAATATAAGCCTGAATTAATCACACTGCTGACAAGGCTAGTTGCCTGTTCCCAATTTTCAGCATACAGGTGTACACGTGCTGATACTAATTGTGCTACAAAGCGATTAGGCCTTGTACGTTCTGTATTAGAATAGTTCTCAGGAAGCAGGTTTGTCGCTTGTTCCAGATCTGCCAGAATCAAGTCCGTAACTGTAGCGGCATCAGACTTTTCAATACGGCTGTTAACCGCATAATCTGTAGTAGTTACATAGGGAATGGCTCCAAAGAGTTGATTTAAGTAGAAATATAACAGTCCTCTCAGAAAGAAGGCTTCTCCCACTAAGGGATCGCGTTGTTCAGGAGTTAAGGATGTACTTTCTAGAAGCCCTTCAATTACCGCATTGGTCGCATAAATGCTTTGATACGTATTTGCCCACATCGTTTGAATAAGTGGGGTGGCGGGGGATAGGGTGTGGGTAGCAAACTCTGCAGCACTCCCGGAAGCACTTTCATTAAGTTCCAGTTCATCTGCATACAGCGAAAAGGCATTGGAAATTCCTGAAGCACTACCGCTAAGTAGTCCTTCTTCGCGCTGTATCGCGTAGATATTAGTCAAGGCTGCTTCGGCTGTTTTGAGTTCCTGGAACACCGAAGTTCCAGTCTGTTGATTGGAGGGCAGGTCTACTTCTACAAAATCTGCACAAGCCAGTACTATAACTGCTAGACATAAGTTAAGTAAAGAAGCCAGCCCTCGATTCCAAAATTGTTTATCGTTTTTCATCAGTAGTAATTTAAAAGGTGAATTGAGCTCCAAGCACAAACTGCCGTAGGGGAGGTAGAATCAGGGGAGATGAAGTTTCAGGATCTGCTCCCGTATAATCAGTAAGGGTGAAGACGTTTTGCCCCTGTAGATACAAGCGTGCTTCTAGATATTTAAGAAGCTTTCGAGGTAGGGTGTAATTTAGATTGACGTTTTTAAGCCGTATAAAGGAAGCATCAGACCAGTTAAGATTACTATCTAAAAAACGACGATAGGCATCAGCAACAGCACGATTTCTTCCTATGCTGTACTGTTGAAAAGTAGCGACATCCCCCGGTTCTTGCCAGCGGTCAGTTACCGCTACAGGCTGGTTGACCATACCTCCCGGTATGCCGGAATAGATACCTGTATTGTCCTTAGCTACAAACTGAAAAAAGAAATTTAAATCCCAATTCTTATAGGATAGTTCATTCCCCAAACCACCAAAATACCGGGGATCAACCCTGGCAATGAACTCTTTATCACCAGTAGCCGTGATATTGCCATCCCCATCAAAATCCCGAAATTCATAGATCCCCGTATCTGGGTTTACGCCGGAGATCTCGTAGCGTTTTTGAATAGTAAGCGATTCTCCAATTACGAGTTGGTTGGCATAAGGCGAACCTGCCAAACCTGGGTAGGAGACTAGTTCATTTTTTGGAATCGAGAGGTTAAAACTCGTGGTCCACTTCCAGTTGGTTGTATTCAAGTTAACACTGCGCAATTCAAACTCTAATCCGCGGTTTTCAACCGTCGCATCCAGATTAGCGCGTAACGTGTTAAATCCGGTGGTGGTTGGTAAAGGGATGCCTACCAGTTGATTGCCGGAGCGGTTTTTAAAGTAAGTCGTATTCAGAAAAAGATGGTCTTTAAAAAAGCCCAGTTCTAAAGCCAGTTCCTGTTTGGTATTGGTTTCCCAACTGAAATTAGGATTAAACAATTGGGTAGGAGCCAGCCCAATAAGCCCATCGTAATTGGTATTAGACAAGCTATAAGTGTCGAGGTACTCATAGTTTCCAATCTGGTCATTTCCCGTAATACCATAACTGGCCCGTAGCTTTCCAAAGCTCAGTAAACTTTGGTTTTTAAATAAAGCTTCTTCGGTAAATATCCAAGCCAAACCTACCGCTCCAAAATTGGCGAATCGGTTTGAGTTTCCAAAGCGGCTGCTCCCGTCCCTACGGCCTGTAATGTTAAGCAAGTATTTACGATCCCAATTGAGGTTGATGCGTCCAAAAACAGCCTGATAGCGATAGGTCTCGTCCTCGCTTTTCACAAGTTGTAAAACTGATGCTGCAGCCAGATCATCAAGCAGGGCGTTGCTGGGAAAATTTTGAGCATAGAAGGTGCGCATTTTTGTATCGTCTTCCTGAAAGGAAGCACCCACAAGCGCATTGATTTCTAATAAGCCAATTTCGTGCTCATACATGAGCTGCGGTTCGGCAATCCAAGATTTACGTGTCCCATTGTTGTCATAGACGCTAGAGAGGCTACTGTCGAGATTGAAAGCAGGATTATATCGGGTAGAAGGGAGGATGCGTGTTTCGTCCAGTTCTAATGTTGTATAGCCCAGATTAAGTTTGAGTTGCAGCTGATCAAGCAGTTTATAAGATAAATTGGCATTGGCTATCAGGTTATACGTTTTACTCTCATACCGTTCATTCAGGTAAGTGGCTAATGGGTTTGCCCAAGTACTGTTTTCCCAATTCAGTTCGCCATCTTCAGTATAAAGTTCAGGGGCATTAGGTACCAGAGTACGGGTATAACTAAATAAGTCAGATCCCGGTTGATCGTTGCGGTCGATCACATAATTAACCGACAGGTTAAGCGCAAAGCGCTCTTCGGTATCCTTATGTTGCAGGCTTGCCAAAACGCTGGCTTTATGATAGCCGTTAGCTCCCGGAAATACGGTGGTCTCGTCTCGCAGCGTGCCTCCTAGTAGATATCTGGTTTGATTGGTGCCGCCACTAAAACGCAGGTTTAGTTGTTGCTGCCGAGCCTGATCTCCTGCAAGAAGTTCCTGCCAATTGGCGTTGCGAGTAGTGTCCCAAGTCCCATTGACATCATAGGCATTAAAAGGGAGGGTAGTTACCCCGTCATTAGTATAAGCCTCTCTACGCATCTCAAGATATTGCTCAGTATTCATCAAGGGTGTGAAGTGAGCAACTTCCCCAATTCCTGAATACAAATCAAGTGAGAGTTGAGTTTTACCGGCCTTCCCTTTTTTGGTTGTGATCAAAACCACTCCATTAGCTCCACGTGAACCATAAATAGCGGTAGCATCTGCATCTTTTAAAATTTCAATACTGGCGATATCGGCAGGATTGATGCTGTTTAGTGGAGAGTTAGTACCGGGGTAGATATAGCTCAATGTTTCATTACCTAAGGAAGTTGATGAAAACGGAACCCCATCTACGATATACAGCGGGTCATTGCCCTCACCGATGCTGTTAGTTCCCCGTATCTGAATATTAAATCCACCTCCGGGCACTCCGGTAGTTTGTGTAATGTTGACCCCGGCCATTCGGCCTTGCAAAGCGGCTAGGGGATTGGTCACGGGTTGACCCTCGATCTCCTCGGCAGTTACCCGGGCGATACTTCCAGTTTGTTCACGGCGGGTGGTGTTGTAATACCCGGCGTTGATGGTCACTTCGCCCAGATCGGTGATGTCCTGTTGTAGGGTGATGGTAAATGTGGTTTGATTCCCTACCGGTAGGCGTAGCGTTTTAAACCCCAGATAGCTGATACTTAAAGTATCGCTAGGTTGTGCTTGAATGCCGAAAGCCCCGTCTAGATCGGTTTGCGTACCCGTGTTGCTGTTCAACAGGCGAATGCTTACACCGGGAATTGGATTTTCTTGTGTATCGCTAATGGTACCGGATACGGTTTGTTGGGGCGTAGTAGCCCAAAGTAGATTTCCTGTTGTCCAAAATAGGATAACAAGTATCCACGCAGCCCCCGTAAGGCGCGTAGTCAAAATTTTCATAACTTCGTCGTGTTATTAGATGAAACAATAGTTTTATTTAAGCGCACGCCTTCCCCGCTGACTCTACTCTTGGGGAAGGCTCTTTTGCTTAACACCCGTATTAACGCGTGTTTTTTATTTTCTCATAGTCATTTTTTTATGGCTAATTCAAGTGTTTTATAGAAAGTTTTAAAATTTGGTTTTAAGGCTTCTTTTTCTTCAGTATAGCATTCTCGTTGTCCTCGTCTTTAATCATCTCCTTTAACTCTTTTACCAAGGTCGGAGGGGAACTTAAGGATAACTTAACGTGAACCTTAACTACAAACTATCCAAACCCGAAGGGTTAAGCTTCCTTTTGGTCAGTATAGCAAGGGTATCCCGTTAAAAATTTCTGAAGCCTTGGAGGAAATTTAGGGATGCACTTGCGGTTTTTGCGGTAGCAAAAAATACCTATCCAAAAGGCGTCGTTTCTTTTGGTTCGTTTTCTTTAGACGAGTAAAGAAAATGAACAGAACTTGCTATAGAACCTATACTTTCTCATACCCGAAGACTTTCCTTAAACGACTATCTGAATTAAGGCAATTCGCACGCTAAAGAAAATCAACAAAACATCCTATAAAAACTACTGCTAATGCACCAGTGCTAATACAGAACCTGTATAAGCCCGTGCTGCACGCAGTGCATGCAACCCCAACCCAACTACCGATTAAACTTAGGGAATGACCGGTAACCCACGGGTGCTTTAGCAAGATGGTGTGCTCCCGTTCGCACGTTTGTCATATTTTATTTGATTTAAGGATGCCAAGGCAAGCCCATTAATAAATAGCGCAATATGATGCGTTGACCATTTTGGTCTTAATAAATTGTAGGGGGAGCTTAGGGGTGCGAAGCTTTATAAAGAGAAGAAAACGACTTTGAAAAAGTAAGTTGAAGATTTGCAAAAACCCTAAATACAAAAAAGGGCGTGGCTCAACTTACTGCATTAGAGGTACTGGTATACCTGTGTACAAATAAGGAATGAACCTACGCCCGGGTCGTAGGCATTCATACTTATCATCTCGTACACAATCAAAAATTACCAGTTTTCTAATGCGAGATTCAAAGCGAATGCTTCTAATATGTTACTTAAAGAAGTTTCGCAAAAATATAATAACAAATCAAATATAATAAATTTATTTACACATGTGTAATTGTAATCAGGATATTTTATTAGTCCATTTGTTTTAATGGCTAAACAGATAAAAATACCTGAACTAACTACTGCTATTTCAGAAGTAATAAAAAAGCTTTATAAGAGCAAAGAATCAAATGCTCTGCTTAATGCAAATAATGATTATTATGCAGAGATCGGAAAAAGTCTTGGCCTGGAAAGATATACCTCGACAGATCATAATGTAACTTGTAGTAAATTATTTGCAATCTGCGATTTTTTAGAAATATCCCTTTCAGATTTTTTTGAACTTGTTGAACAAGAAAATAATATTCTTAAATATTCAAAGGAAAGAAAAGGCAAGCTCGTAAAAAAAGCATATAAAAAAAGAACATAAAGATCTAATTTTAATATTTATCTGATACGAAAATCATCTTCCCTTCTTCAGTATTTAATACTAAATAATTCGATCTTTAAAAATAATCGAAGAAATTTGGTGTATACTCCTTTGTTTTTTAAAATTCGAAATTTTTAAAAATTAGTTTTACTAGAAAAAAACATTTAGAAAATGTCACCGAGCATTAATAAACTTAGAGCCTGACTAAACAGAAATTTTATTTCTGTGGTTTTAGCTCCAAATGTATTTTGAGACTTAATAAACAACGTTTAAATTAATCACCCGCTGAGGCTAGAATTCTACTAACATTTGTAGCATCAATATCTTTTAGATCACTTGTCGAAGAAAAATTATTTGCTATAAATAAGATTTTTTTAATTCGGGATTTACCGACCCCTGATGCCTGAAAATAGTTATCCGAAAAATCAACTTTTGAAAAATTCTCGACATATTTTTTAAAATCAATGTTATTAACGTCTGGATTTGACTGAAGAATTTTTTTCAATAAATCAAATAATGCCTGAATACCAACGGTTTTAATAATATAAGAATTCTCAGCACCAATTTTCTTCCAAATTAATTCATCAACCCAATAAAAATATTTTTTTACAATATTATATATTAAATCATCTTTATTTTGAATAAAAGCATCTCTTAAGGGCGAGGAATCTCTAAACTCTTTTAACGCTTTTCTATTTCTTCCTCTAAAAATTGAAGTTTGTCCCATTTCAACCCTATCCCGTTTAGGATTGCTGGAAATTAAGCTCAATATGCCATCAACGACAGTTGCTGTCGATACAATGAAATTATCCCTGTTAATACTAGAAAAAATTTCTTCTTGATAAATTGGAGCTAATTTAACTTTACCTTTGAAAGCAGAATCTTTAAAATTTAAAATACGACAATAATAAACTGCAAATTTTTCTGGTGTCCAAGATTCTTTTGGTTCTTCCTCTATATTAAAACCAAATTGCTCCAAAGCTAAACTTTTATCAACTTTTTTCTGGTTCCCATTTATTGTTGCAAATAAAAATGCTTGATAGGAATTAGTTAAATCGAAAAAAATAGCACAAACCAAGTCTAAATTTTTTCTGTCTTTTTTTGAAATATATTGAAATGCATTCAAACGATGTTGACCGTCAATTACAGACGCTAACTTTTCTTTGGAAGGAACATTAATTTCATAAAGGTCGTTTTCTATTTCTCGAACCGACCATCTCTTTTCTTCATCTTCAATGATTTCTCCTGTATCTCTATTATAATTTACGGCTAAAATTATGGAGTTTGGAAATGACATTTCTACTGAATCAATATATCTAGCTATGCTTTTAAGTCTTTTCTCATCTTGTTTTCTTTGATTTCCTTTTAATTCGCCACTATCATTGACATATTGTAATTCTTCGGAAAAAGAAATTTCAAGTAAATCTTCAGCCTTAATCTTAGTTACAAAAAAACTTGCTAAGGGCTGGTCTATTTTGAAAGCTTTTAATTTTAAATAACTCATATTATTCTTCAATATTACCACCTAATGCATTAGCTGGATTAACATCCCCTTTTTGAAAATTTGATAACCACCACAAGATCCATGAAAGAATTATGCCTGCACTAACAATCCATATACCAACACCAAAATTTTCCTTTATTGAAAAAACTATAGCTAGCACAACCAAAGCAATAGAAACTAAAAGCACTAAAACTGATAAAAAGACTAATCCTACTTTGTTTTTGAGATTTATATTTTCTATTACAGACTTAGTTAGTTCTAAACAACCAGCAACTGCAATAGAAATAAAATAAGTCGCTGAATTTTGAAGAAAGGAATATTTATCAATCTTTTCCTCACTAAAATAATCGATACATACTGGTAACCATATGCCCATTGTACCGATGAATAATATTGCAATCAAAAAGTACAAAATGAGATTTAAAAACTTTTCCATAATCTTTTATACATTCCAACAAATTAAATCATTCAAGCTATTATAGCTAGGTTCTATTAGGTTTAATTTATTCAGTCCATCATCAATATGCATTTTAAGATATTTAGGTAAGTTTTTATCATTAATACTTAAACCATATCGTAATACGATCATTCCTGCATAGATTTTATAATGATCTCCAAATAAAACGCCTTTTGAGTATTCCTTTCCTTTTGAATCCATGATAAACTTTAAATCTAGTTGTTTCTCTTGCGATAAAGAATAAGTAAGGGCTAAACGGGCTATAATATTTTCAGAACCCAGATTAAGAGATCGCGTTAACTTCGTTACTACTTCTTTATTTGCTTCACTGGTTTTAATACTGGTAAACATCTTCGTACTTTCTAAATGATTCAAAAAGCTCTTTATTTTTTGTTATTTTCTTAAATCGTGATCCAGCCTTGTCGTTTAAAATTAGAAAAGTGCTGTTCAGGTTGTCTTGTAATAAAGCGAATTCCTTTTCAGATAATTCCTTCTCCAGTAGGGGGAAAAGTACAACCTGATCTGAAACTGTAGGGTAGAATTCTTTTATTATGTTTTCAGCGTGGAATTTATCAAATTTTTGCAAAGGACTGTCTATAAAAACAGGAAAATTCACTTTAGACTCTTCAACAAGAGCATTTAATAAAGCTGTAGCATACAACTGTTGTTCTCCTTTAGAAAGGTTTTCCTTATTTATAGAGGCTCCAGAGCCATCCAATAACTCAATATCCATTACATCAGTATCTATAATCACTTTAACATCGATTACAAAATCCTGTTTATGCATGAGTTTTTTCAAACCTACTGATATGGCTTTCTGCAAGGAATATCTTTTTTCCTCCTTAATTCGCTTAATTACCAGATTAATTTTTTCTAATAAGGTAATTGCTACCTTATGCTTTTTTAAGTCCTGAGCTATTATTTGAGATTTTTTTTCAACCTCAGACAACTGCATTTTTAAAGAATTTTGTTGCTGTTTTAGCACCCCAAAATTTTCTTTAAGCTTATTACCTTTATATTGTAGCTTTTGAATTTCCTTTGATACCAGCTCTTTTTCTAATCTTAATTGCTTAGCTAAAGGGTTATCTTTCCGTGCTTCACCTGCCTTTATTTTTTTTGTGGTATTTTTAAGTAAAGTACGATAGTCCTTCTCCTCCTGAACGACCCGATTAAACTCATCTTTGAACGTAGTTTTCAAATAATTATAAAGTGTCTCGAATTTGTTAAACTGCTCATCGGAGTAATCTAACAGAATGTTTTGTATTATCGGAGTGGATGAAGCTTTCTGTCTATCATTTAAAGCTTCCTTTAGTTGTTTTCTCAATTGCTCCTCTTGATTTTCAGACAATTGTAATACATCAAGTTTATCTAAAAATCGTTTTGAAAATTGCTCAAGTTCTCGCTTAAGAACTAAAGGATTTGTTGAAGTGTTTTTTAATTCTTTTTCTAATTGAAGTTGCTCGTAAAAATTAGCCAGACTATTGCCTGCAATAGCAAGTGGAACAAATTCCATTAGCCTTTTTAGTTCAGCCTTAGTAAGGTTTAATTTAGTTTCTAACCAGTTGTGTCTGCTTTTTAATTCCTTAAGTTCTTCCAGGGATATTTGGTTTCCTTCCCGTATTAACTTTTCCTGGAGTGCATCATTTTTAGCTCTTAAATCTCTAAGCTTCTTATCGGTTTCGTCTTGTTGATCTTGATTAAAATTTATGAGTTCTTCTATTTCTTCAACTGATTTAACAAGCTTATCTAATTTTAGTTCTTCATCTTTTGAAATTCCCCTTCGTCTCAAATTAGAGAGTAGTGACTCCAGGTTCTTCTTTAAATCTTCGTATTTCTTGATGCCCAAGACTTCAGAGTAAGCCTTACTTAAATTTCGAAGCTCTGCTTTTGATCGGGCTTCGGCTAGGGACACAATTTTTTCCGCATCAAAAAAGAAAAATTTAGCGATCTCACGAGGTAGTATAAAGTCGTTTATAAATACGTCATAACCTACCTGTTTAGTAAGCTCGTTTTCATCCCCATCAATCAATAAATCAACTGTTTCTTTCTGAGTTTTGTAATTAAACGAACGCTTTATACTTATTGATTTACATGGTATTGCCGGGATAACCAAATCAGTTAATTCTACTTCAACATAAAATTCACAATCTGTTTTTCCCTTTTTTTCTTTCTCAGAAAGACTTTCAAAATCATCCCGTGTATTGGTATTAAAATAAGAAAGAAGCAGATTATCATATCCACCTGCATTTTTAATATCGAGTCTGTATTTATCTTCAACTTCACCAATCATCTTCCCATAAAAACACCAAACGAGGGATGTTAGCAAAGTAGTTTTACCATATCCATTTTTACCGGCAATAATATTGATATTCCCTTTGTAAGAGGTGTTGAAAACAATAGAGTTGGCCCCCTTATATATGCGAAAATTATGAAGTGTTATTTTACTTATTTTCATAATTTATGATCTGTAACAAAAGATTCGATTCTTCTTTCAATATCATTATGCAGTCCATATTTAGAAAGCAGTAAACTTTTGGTCTGCTGTAGGTCCAATAGATTATCTATAAGCTCATAATAACTAGCATCTTCTGCACAAATATCTTTAAGAATCCTTCTTTCAGTTCCATCTAATCCATTTAGATTTTCTGTTGAAATCTCCTTTTGAAAAATGTCACGATAGATTTGCCCAACATTGTAATCAAAAATCATATCTCTACTCCAAACAATTTGAATAGCTATTAATTCCTGATTGGTTATAAGTTTTAGATGTGGGCGCTCTTTTTGAATCTCCTTCTGAACGAGCAATAATTCTTTTAATTTCTTTGCCCTGTAATGAGGTTGATAGGTACCTTTCCTATGTCCATCCTCATCTACTGCTCTTTGTCCATTTCTGCGGGTTTCCATCCTATTTTCACTAAGATTGCGCTCTGCGACTAACTCATTCCTGAATTTTAACAAGGGTTGTAACCAATCCTGCCCATTTTCAATTAATCCAGACATAGATTTATCTTGCTTTACAACTGTACACGTCCAGCAACCGAAACGTGATTGTCCACAAGATTTATGACTCTCATTGGTTACCACAGTGGGGCATTCATAATCATCAGCACTAGCATCAGCATAAATCTTGAAAAGTACAGAGTTGTCTGCTCCCCAAGGAGATTTAATAGCGTTAATAATATACCATACCTCTTCTAGTAATAATTCTTTGAGAGGCGCAAAAACATATGCATTAGGTTCATTGGCATGAAGTGATAGCCTACTGTTAGAAATCTCGTGCTTTCGCATTGAAGTTTCCCTTGAACTACTTTCTTCATATCTCGTTCCTAAAAGAATAATCGCTTCTCCCTTTTCATCAATTTGTTCAGTTAGAAAATAAGAGGTAGGTTTTATCTTCATTTTATCTGTACACCACCTGAATTTATTATTGGGTACTGGATATCCGCGGCCAAGTACATTTACCCAAAAAGATTCTTCTAGTTTAGGAGTGGTTTTCTTTACATAAATAGGAAGGTTTTGCTCTCTGGCTTCTGTATCTATTTGAGCTAAAACATCATCAACATAAGAGGCGATAATAGGATTTTCTACCATCGTATCATTGCATACTACATATACCGGTCTGCGTAGTTGAAAGGGGTAAGGTTGATCATTGCGTATTCTTTGAAGTGCAATCCACACTAGTGTAAGCAGCACCGTTGAATCTTTACCGCCACTAAAACCAATGATCCAAGGCCTATCTGTTTGATCTGCATAAGCATATTGATCAATGATTTCAGATATAACACCCTCAATCTTAGTGCTTTTTATTTTTTGCATGACTATATACATCTTTTTTTAAAATTATAAAATGTTAAAGACACTGTGCTTCAGGTTCAGTCAAGTTATTTTTTAATTACTAACAATTTTAAATAGCTTTTACTTTTAAGAATTTTCATTGTAATTTTATATGATCTAATTCATTCATAATAAATCATTTGAATAACGCTTCCCTGATCTATCATCCTCAAAGGATAAAAACAAATGTGACATCCTGTACAGTTTATCACGATTCATTTCAAGGTAATGAAGATCCTTATTTATGGAATAAACAGTTCCTTCATTCGTATTGCCATATTACCCAGTTGAAAAATGAAGTAGGACAAATTAACTTTTGGATATCTGGGGATACCTATCCTAATTTCACCAAGCTTTTATGTGACTGTGTTTTTGTGGTTGCATCGAAACATTATTGGAAAGATGCAAATCATATGACTCTTGAAAATCCTATTGTGGATAATGAGCAGACTTTTCAGCATCATTATCGTTGGGTAAATCCTACATTCAATCACCATCCTTTTAAAAGAAGACGTCGATATACCCTAAAAGCTGATCCTGATAAAAGTTTTCAACCTCAAAATCGAAATAGAGAACTTATTGATATTTTACCCTTCTTAAACTCTTGTGGTTTAGAAACGCAAACCTTAATTCATAGCATAACTTCGAAAAGTGGTTCAAGACCTTTTAAATTACCTGAAGGCTTAGGATTCAAACTCTATTATTTTCTAAGAGAAAATGCAGTGATTAAACTTTACGGAAAAGATATTGCTAATTTACATCCATAAAATTTACTCTGAAAAGTATGCTTCCTTCCTTTTTTACCGATAGTTCTGACTCCATGAAATTTGAAGAAGTCATTGACTTTTTTATGTCTTGGACCATAAGGTGCGCTGATGATAAGAATAGAACTGTAGCCCCTTTAGTTCATAATAATTCCAAAGCGATTTTGGCTAAACTGATAGGAGTGGAGGAGTATGATGAATTAGAATTTACAGATATAGAAGTTTGGAAACAACACCGACATATTGATTTATGGTGTGAGTTTAAGTTAAATAATCAACCACATGCACTGATCATTGAAACGAAAATGTATTCAACATTTAGAAAAGACCAACTGAAATCTTATAAAGATTTGGTTAAAAAATATTACAATGATAAAGGAATTAAGCACGATCTTCATTTTGTAGCTCTAAGACCAGATTATGAGTTAGCTAAGAAACATCCGTTTGAGCAAGCGCATTGTGAGTCTCACGGTTACACATATCTTAATCTGGAGCAACTACAGGATGTTTGTATTGCTATGCCTACCGGAAATGACTTGTTTGATGAGTTTTGGTACAGGTGGGGTAACTCCTAGTTTACATCGTCGACTTTTAAAAACCTCTTGACAAGGCCTTATAAATACCTTATATTTAATTATGTAAGGTAAAGACGCCTTTCGCCAAACCATCACATAGTAGGGTAGGGGAAAGGCTCTTTTACAGTTTGCAGGGGGATTCTTCTAGACGAGGTTACTCAATTAGCTGCCGCGAGTACTACGTACTTCAAGTTTTCCATTTTAAACATTCCCAGAGCTCCATTCACCCAAGGTTCACCCACGTTTGACCCGGGGATAGTGCATAGCAAAGTCAGGGTAATGGTTTAATGCACTAGTTGTGGATGCAAGGCAACTTATCAAGAAATGTAATTCCAAAAACTCCAAAAACAACAAGCCGTTTTAAATGGCCTGTACTTGCAGGAATTGCACGGTCTCGAATACAGCAGCACCCTTTTACATACTATAGCCTACTCCCAGCATAGCAATTTGATTTTTAGAGGGGTTTGCTTCGATCTTGTTCGGGTATACTTCGAGAGGGCTTCGGAAAAAGGGGGTGTTTCTCAAAAAAAAAACCGAACGAAACTGGAAATAGATTCAAATCAAAGGTTATTTTATGGGGATTTATCCCTTTTTTTAGTTTTAAATAAGTGGATTACAGGATTCTGTAATCCACTTCTAAGACAAAGGTCTATTTTTATAAACGAATCGCTAAAGGGTTGATATCCTTTGTATTTTAAGAGGGTATGTATTTTTTAGTGTTGATGTAACAAACTAGAAGCAATACGAATGAAACTGTATAGGTTTAAAATACAAGGATTTAAGCGACTTGAAGATATAGAAATTTATCTTCAAGATGCCACGTTCTTAATTGGACAAAATAATGCTGGAAAGAGTTCAATACTGAAAGCTATTGGTGTTTTGCTTTCCGCTACCAAAACATTACCAAGTTCAGATTACTACTCTGTTGTTGATGAAGAAACTGGAGAGACAAAACCTCAAACGACCAAAGTTATTTTTGAAGCTGAATTTAGAAACTTACCCGAAGAATCAAAGACTTGGAGAGGATTTAAAGGAAGAATCTTTGAATACGAAAGTGAAGCAGAAACAGGGCTTTCAGTTACTTATAAAAAAACCTACGAATTAGGTAAAGATGTAGTTATAGAGTTTAAATCAAAAATTCGAAACCTAAAAGCAGAATATGAAGATTGTAAAAAGCCACAAGATTACATAGATAAGGGAATTTCTGAGGAAGTTATTTCAGAGTTTTTTCCAGAATTAGAGAAGAACATAGGTAAGAGTAAAGGAGCGTTAGAAAAATTAGAGCAACTTGATGAAATATGGGATATAGTTGACGAAGATACTTGGTTTCAAAATCCAGGCGGAATACCTGGTAATGTTTTAAAAATGCTACCAAGATTTTTACTAATTCCAGTTGACACTTCTATGAATGAAATACAAGGAAATTCGTCAGGTGTTTTAGGTAAAACATTAAATGAACTTTTTCAAGTAGTAAGAGAAAACTCTGATAATTTCAAAAACGCTCAAGAACATTTAGAAAAGCTTGCAAAGGAATTAGACCCAGAAGATGACACATCGGAATTTGGTAAAATGATGACTGATTTAAATTCAGTTCTTACAAAAATATTTCCTGAATCTCAATTACACGCAACTACAGACTTAAGCGACCCAAATAAAGCATTGAAGCCAAGCTTTAATATTGAAATGTCGAGTAATATAAAGACATCAGTCGAAAATCAAGGAACAGGTATGGTTCGAGCTGCGGTTTTTGGAATGTTGCGCTTTAGACAAAAATGGCTATCTGACAGAGAAGATGAACATAATCGTTCACTAATTATTTGTTTTGAAGAGCCTGAAATTTATTTACATCCAAGTGCTGCAAATCAAATGAGAGATGCTATTTATGAATTAAGCAGTTCAAATTCTCAAATAGTGGCATCTACTCATTCACCATTTTTAATCGATATTTCAAGAAAACCAAAGCAGGTATTGAACAGGCTCATCCGAAATAAAAAGTCAGTTAAATGCAGTACATTTTCAGTATCAAATGCGTTTTTAGAACTACAAGGAGATGATAAGTCATACGTAAAAATGCTTCTAAAGATTGATGATTATATTTCCAGAGCATTTTATACCAATAATGTCATTATAATTGAAGGAGACACAGAAGACATCTTAATAAGAGAGTCTTTAGCTAGATTACCTAAAGAAAAGTATTTGAGGATTATTTCAAACTTTGAGATATTGAAAGCCAGAGGAAAAGCTGCTATTATTGGTTTAGTAAAATATTTGACCTCTATGGGCATCAAACCGATTGTTGTTCACGATAGAGATAATGGAATCGAGGGAGCTGTAAAGTTTAATCAACCCATTAAAGATGCTGTTGGAACAAATGGTAGAATAGTTGAGATGCACGAAAATGTTGAAGATGAAATAGGATATCAAGCGAATTACGAAAAGCCATTCAAAGCTTTTGAACAGACTCAAAATTGGGGAGATGATTGGGAAGATATTCCAGAAAATTGGCGGAATAAAATGATTGAAATTTTCAGTAGTTACATTTCAGAATAAGTACTGCTCCTTACAGTTTATAAAAATAATAGCGGTTTAATCGCTAAAACGAATTGAAATTTATAAATCAAAAGAAGGTAACAAACCGAACAGTAAGAGCATAAAAATCCGCTACTATTCTTATACGTTACCGGTAGCCGCAAGTGTAAAACAAACTTCTACAACAATGACAACTTCTAAAAATTAGAGAATAATGGGTAACAAAATTGGCAGAAACGATCCGTGTCCTTGTGGAAGTGGAAAGAAATATAAAAAGTGTTGTATTAATTCAGACAAAGATTTTGGATTCACTCAACCGAAACCAAAAAAAAGAGAGAATAAAACTTATAAGTTTATTAGATCCACTGATTCGCACCAATTATTGAATTTTATTATTGGTTTGCAAATGCAACCCAATAATCACGGTAAGAACGTGAGAATTGAAGAATTAGCAACATACATTGTTACTAATTTAAACAGTAATCCAAATGGAAATTTAAAGTTATTCAAGCAACATCTTGATACAGAATTTGCGTCCAATTATTTGGAAGACATTCCCGAAAATCTTTTTAGCGAAAACATCGTTTTCTATGGCGGGAATTATACAGTTTTTTCGGGTATTTATGGATATGCAATTGAAACATTCAAAAACTTAACTGAGACAATTTTTACACAAAAAAACAATCTTCCTGACAAATTCAAAAATCACGTTTATAGTGGTGTTACATTAATTTTAGAATTAGGAAAAATAATTTCTACAAACTTTAAAATTGAAGGAAATATTGAAGGAGCGAATGGCGATACAAAATTTGTCTATTCATCTAACCAAATAACCACTTCTTTTAGTCAAAGCGATATAATTCGAATTTGTCAAGAACATAAAATTGACCCACGAATAATTAATGATTTTATTGTTGAGCCGAATGACAAAGGGTTTACCAACAACAACCCTGACAAAAATCCTTTGCTGAAAAAACCAATTATCAATTTTGAAGACAAGTATTATTTTGTCCTAATCTCAAATCAAGTAGCCGTTCTGAATGAGTTTGTCATAAGAGTAAGCAACCAGTATAATTGTAATCATGAATTGACTGAATTATATCACGATAAACTTTGGCACGAACAATGGGGAGCTTGTGACAAAATGGGATGGCAATTAACAGATATAGAACTCCCTCAAAATAACACACCATCGATTTTAAAAGAACGTGTTTTCCAATTTGAGCAAAACAGGCTTGCCTACGCTTGTTTCGTTCACAACGATAAGGACCAAGAATATTTTTCGAGCAAAAATTTAGACTTAAACAAGCGAATTACTGAAGTAATTACAGAGCTAAAGAAAAATTCGTCAATGAAAGACCATAAATTTCTTTCATTAATTACTTATGATTGTATGGGACGTAATATGTTTATTGGATTTGGTGCACCTCAAAAAGACGAACTTCGTTTATCGTTCTCAACGCATCAATTCATACTTCTTTGTTCTTCTGAAAAATGGCACAATTTAAGTTTATGGAAATTTGCAAAGTCTTATGACCGTTTTTCTCAAAAAACAAAAACAACATTAACTGACACTTTGGATATTTATTCCATTTACAAATCTAAAGACGAAAGTTTTTATTTTGGAGATGAAACCCGCCCTGATTTTCTAACAGTTGTTCCGGGAGACGGAAGTCGCTTAATAAAAGAAGCAAAAATTGAAAAAAACAATCACGGTATTTTAAGTCAGATAAAAGGACAAAATGTTTTTATACCTTCTACAAAATATGCAAACTATGCACCATTATATAAGCCGTTAAACAGTTTAGGCTACTACGCTATTTGTTTAAAAACTTTTGATTTCCCGATTTGGATTGTTAATCGTCAAGTCAAAAACAAATCAATGACAATACAAGTACGAAATTTTGCGGAAGCAATCGGTTTTTGGTTACACAAACTTAAACCCGAAATTTTTGATGTTTTAAATCGAACTATTTCAAACTTCTTTGAAATAAATATCATTCTTGACCAAAAACTTTTTGGAGATACGCAAACAAAAGATATTGTTGAAAGCGAAGACTATGACAATTACCATTTCTCATTAAATGAAAACATTCTGGAGTTTTCAATCCCATTTTCCAAAATGAAAACCTTTACAGGTAGTAATAATTTTGGTGAGCGAGAAATGATGAAAGCGATTTTAAATGCTTTTAACTTGGTTAAGGGTATTAGTTTTTCAGAACAAGACATAGCATCATTTATTAATAAGTGCATACCATTGGGTCAAGCGAAAATGATATTACTATCTGATAGCCAGAAAGACCCTTTAGTTGACAATAGATGGCTTGTAAAACCTTTTTACATTAGCGATTCAGAAGTTGATATATTGTTAGATGAAATTCCATTGTTAATTGAACAAAAAATGGAAATTCCTAAAAATATTGACAGCGAAGAAGACAAGAAAAAACTTTTTAACACAGCAACTAATTTGCTGTTGGAGACACTTAACAAGGAAATTCAAAATTTTGAATTTGATTATTTATTGCACGTTCTTTTAGAATTGCATGAAACATTAGTTTGGAAAAGAGAACATAACAAAACGATGATTCCTGCACAAATTCTATGTTTTGGAAACTTAGAAGGTGAACTAAAAGAAATTTTAGATAAAGACAATAGGCTAGTTAAATGTCTTGTCCTGAAATAGCTATACACAATTCAAAAGTGTATGGAAAATGATAAACAAGAAGTTTATGCAGTTCGGGAGAACAAGCAAAGTCGCTATGACAAGCGTTTAATAGCCAAAGTTGTCAAAGAAGTTGAAAATGGACTGCCTCGAAAAGAAGCTAATCGTATTTACGGATTAGGTAGAGCAACTTTAGATGGTTGGATGCGCGATTTCGGCTCTTTAGAATATCAGCAAAATCTTAAGCGTAAAAGCTATACAAATCTGCAGAAGCGCACTATTGTTACTGCAATCGATCAAGGCCGTTTAACGGTCAGAGAGGCTAAAATCATGTACAATATCAAGACGGAGAAAATCATCCGGAATTGGATATTTAAACATAAATTGGAGAAAGTAGAAGTTCACAGAGAAAACATTCCTCCAATGGTCAACAAAAATGAACCACCCGAAAAAGATTTTGAAAAGGAAGCCTTGCAGAAAGCTTTAAAAGAAGCTGAGCTAAAAATAACAGCATTAAACACCCTTATTGATGTAGCTGAAGAACAGCTCAAGATTGATATCCGAAAAAAGTCTGGTGCCAAACAGTTTTAAAAATGAAGCAAGACTTCCCACAATTAGGGATAGCTGTTTTATGCCGGCTGTTTGGCAAAACAAGACACGCATACTATGATTCATTATGGCGCAAGGAAGATTGCCTGGTTAAAGAAGATGTCATTCTTCAGGAAGTTGCTTCAATCAGAAAAGAACTGCCACGGCTAGGTACCCGAAAACTGCATTATATGCTTCAGAATAAACTATCCTCTCACCAAATTCAACTGGGTAGGGATTATCTGTTTGATCTATTGGCAGAGCATAAGTTGTTGGTTCGCCAACGCAAGCGAAGGATAACAACCACCGATTCTAGACATTGGATGAAGAAGTACACTAATTTAATTAAAGAGTTAGTGATAATAAGGCCTGAGCAGGTCTGGGTAAGCGATATTACTTACGTGAGACTAGTAAATCAGTGGGGATATTTAAGTTTAATAACAGATGCCTACTCCAGAAGGATAATGGGGTTTAGCTTCCGTCAGGATCTTTCTGCAGAAGGATGTTTAGATGCTTTAAAGATGGCTCTAAATAACCAATTATATGATCAACCTCTAATCCATCATTCTGACAGAGGATCTCAATATTGTTCGCATAAGTATGTTGATTTGTTGCTACAAAATAACATTGCCATTAGCATGACTGAAAATGGAGATCCTTACGAAAATGCATTGGCTGAAAGAATAAATGGTATTATCAAATCAGAGTTCAATCTATATTCAAGTGTATTAGGTTTTGAGAATACTAAAGCGCTAATAGCAAAAAGTATCAAGAATTATAATGAGTTAAGACCTCACGCGAGTTGTGATTACCTAACTCCAGAACAGGCACATCTTACATCGGGTAGCTTAAACAAAAGATGGAAAAACTATAAAAGAAATTTTAATCCTCAAGTTCTGTCTGTATAGTTTATTTAGGATTAAAAAGTAGCTTTGTATAGTTATATTAGGATTTATTAATTAATCTGTATAGCTATTTCAGGACGGGTCAAAAACCTCTATAGCAACAAGATGCTTAATAGAATACCTAGCATTTAAACCAAGAAAAGGTAGTGTAAAAGCAAGTTTTGACGACATCGATAGACTTTTAGTATTGATGCATGAAATTGTGAATTATGGATTTTTAAGCGATGCTATTCATTTTAAACTAGCAAACCCCACAGTAGGCAAATTAGATTCAGGGAGAATAGGTATTTCACGAGAGTTTTTTGACGAAAAACTTAAACTATTTGCCGAAGCAAACACTAAAGAAGAAGTCAATAGATACATAGAGAACTTTGACAATAGATTTGAAATTGCAGATTATTCGCAAGAAGAAATAGAAAAAGAAGACGATAAAGAATTTGATGAAATTGATTCCGCTTTTTTAGAAGATTGGGGTATTGGTTACTTAAATATTTACAAATTCTGCTATAGCAGTTTTATCATTTGTATTGAAAAACAGAGTTCCACCTGCTCAATGAGTGAGCCTGAATTTATCGAATTAATTAAAGATAAAACTAAAATTGGCGAAAAAGAGATAATTGCAGGTATTGAGCGATTTTCAATTACTCAAAGAGATGAATATTTGAAAGCACCAAAAGGCTTTAATGCCAGCGAAGTCTTTCCTTGGAAATACAATCGTGAATTTAGTTTTACAAGAAGATTTATCGTAAAATATGAAAACGATAAAGGCGAGACGATTTTGACTTGGGGCTTTAGAAATGCTATTTCTGCAAAAAAACAGTTAGATAATTTGTTGTTTGAAGGAAAACTAAACAATGGTGGTAAGAGAATTGAAAAACTACTAGGGACTTTTCGAGAGAGAAAAGGGAAACTATACCGTAACAAAGTCAAAGATTGGCTCAAAACAAATCCTGACTTAACTGTAATTGACTATGAAGTAAAAATTGACACTAATGGACATCTTATTGCAGATAAAAACTATGGCGACATTGATGTTTTAGTGCATAACAGAAAAAGTAATACGCTATATAGCCTTGAGTGTAAAGACACAAATAAAGCAAAGAATATTCACGAAATGAAAAAGGAAATGGATAATTATCTTGGACGTGAAGGACAAAAAGGAATGATTCAAAAGCACGTTGAGAGACATAATTGGCTTAACTCTAACAAAGATAAATTATGTGCTTTCTTAAAAATTGACAAGGAACCAAAGGTTGCATCATTTATGCTGACTTCAGAAGTAATTCCAATTACATACATAAAAGCAGGTGCAATTCCCTTGCCGATTATTTCTTTTCCTGCGCTAAAAGAAAATGGAACAAACTTATTGGACTTGGCTAATGACAATTTTGAAAAATAAAAGTAACGTAAAACAACAGCCGCTGGCATTTATATGTATAAAATAAGCAAAACAGTACTAATTATAAAGCTTTTGGCTTATATCAAAGTTTGTGCTTAATCGAAATGCTTCGAGATTGCCTACTTTTTATATACTAACCTTTGGCAATAAGTTAAGAAGACAGATGGAATGGATTAAAATTATAGCACCTTTACTAGGAGTAATTTTAGGTTTTGGCCTTTCAGAAAGAGCAAAAATTTGGTCTGATAAACGACAAGACAAAAGGAAACTTAAAAGACTTCTATTTTACTTACTTGAATTGAGGTTTCTTTTCATTAAAGAATTTAATGCTCAAAAAGAGATAAAAGAATTTTATGAGCGTGCAGAAGAAAAATTAAAATCGGAATTTGGAGAAAATACAAAATCTGAAATTGAAATAGCGAAGCCAATTGTTGAACGAATTATAAAAAATAATTTAGGCGGCAACAACAAAATAAATTTACTTGAGGAAAATATAGATTCTGTAATTGACGATTTAGCAGAAGTCTTTCCGATTTTAGCCTATGAATTAAGTGGTAAGCATAACATTAAAGAAAGGATAAATATAATTGACAATTATATTAGTGATGCAACGGATCATTTCGGAGATATGCCCTTAGATTTAAAAGAATGGTTAAAACCAAAAATTACTGACAATCTGATTTCTGATTTGGATGAAACAATTAAAAAAATATCTGAAAAAATCGACAAAGACTTGTGGCAACATTCAACAAATAAAATAGCGAATATGGACAAAAATGAAGACGGAGATATGGAAAATTTTCTGAATGAATTTATAGAAAAAGCAAAAGAAATTAATCAATAAATCTGTTGTGAATAATGGTAGCCGTGGCACAAGCCACCGATCCTGTTAGTCTGTGACTGGTGGCTTAGAAAACTAAGCCAAAGTATAAATAACTAAACTTCAAAAGGAAAAGAATTTTTTTGTACTTTAGAAACCCGCCATCCTAAAAGCTACCCTAAATAAATTACTCACTACTACTAGTTAAAAGTTTACCCGAGGTTGACCCGTGGTTCACTCGAGGATAGAGCATAGTAAAAAGCAGGTACCGGTATACTAAAGCTACTGTAAGTTTACACTATAGTAGGGGCAGGTTATCGGTTATTTACTGCTACTTCTAGAGTTTATAACGCTTAATACCTGTATTTACACTAAAAGATTGTCGAGTGACCTATAAATGAAATGTAGGCTTAATTCTAAAATAGAAAAACTACAATTTGGGCACAGTTATTCACACTATTCTAATTTTAAGGCATTTATGACGATTACTATGTCTTTGTACTAACCGATTCTTCTTATACTATAGCAGGTCTGGCTTGAGCCAATGAGTCTAAATTTATAAATCACGACTACATAAGCTTGATTCAAAGAAAACTGTGAGCTTATTTTGTGCCAGCAAGTAAAATCTAAAATTGCTTAGGTTTTAAGAAAATTTAAAGTATACGTCTGCCTTAAATTAGGATGCATAGTATAAATCTTCAGTACTAGAGTAAAGCTAAATGTAGGATTTAGTTTGTAAGCAGGCTGACTGTAGGGGGTTGGCCTGTTTTCATTTAATTGAAAGGGAGGATATTAAGAAGTTATTATTGTTTTAACTCTAGTCCTACTGATAAGCCGTTTTAAACTGCATCTTATTTTTTAGAGCCATCATATCTTCACTTACTTTTTGATCTAAAATCTTAGCATAATGTTGGGTTGTTCTTAAGTTTTTATGACCAAGCATTTTACTTACAGACTCAATAGGAACACCGTTGGAAAGTGTTATGGTGGTCGCGAAGGTATGTCGAGCTAGGTGAAAGGTGAGGTTTTTATCTATTTTACAAAGGTCTGCTATTTCTTTAATGTAAGCATTCATCTTTTGATTACTCAGAACGGGTAATAATCGGTCCGTTTTCAAAACTTCTGTGTGATCCTCATATTTTTCCAAAATTTTGAGTGCTGTTGGAAGAAGAGGGATACTACTTCGCGTATCGGTTTTTGAGCGATTGATTTTAATCCATAATGTTCCGTCTACACCAATAATCTTGTCATTTTGGCTGAGCTTCTTAACATCTGCATAGGCAAGTCCGGTAAAACAAGAAAAGAGGAATATGTCTTTAACTTGATCTAAGCGAGGCGTATGTAATTCTTTTTCAATGATTCGCTGAATTTCATCCTCTGTAAGAAATTCCCGCTCAACAATTTTTAATTTCCCTTTCCAATTGATAAAGGGGTCTTTTGAAATCCAGTCATTGGCAAATGCAATGCGAATGATTTTTTTAAAATTGGTGATGTATTTTATAGCGGTATTATGAGCGCAATTGCGTTCTGTTTTCAAATAATGCTCAAATCCGGTGATAAATTCATGGTCTACATCTTTTACGGGGATGTCTGAGACGTTATATTCCAACTTTATATACTCTTGGATATGCTTTTTAGCGGTCTTATAACGCTCTATAGTGCCAGAAGCATACTCTTTACCCTCTAGTTGCTCAATCTTATGGTTATGGTCTTGAAAAATGGCGAGAAGCATTTTAGGAGTAATACTTTTTCCTAAATACAAATATTTAAGTTTTTCAGAAGTAATGGTTTCTTCAAGTTCAAGAAGTCTATTATAATGACTATTTATTTTTGCTCGAATAGAGTTCAGGTATCGATTAAAGTCTCGTACGTCATTAGTGGTTCCTTTCATTTTACCTGCTTCCGAATTCCATTTAGAGATATTGATCCTCCGTTTGGTACTAAATTCGCTTCGCTTACCATTGACTGTAATGCGTGCGTAAATAGGCACTAAACCTTGCTTATTCGTATTGCTACCTTTGGGATAAAATAATATTGAGAATGTAGTTTGCATTGGTGCTGCTTTAAAGTTCTCAATAAAGTTAATCAAATAAAAGCAATAAATTATTGTAACAATCTGTAAAACAATATCTTTTGACTAATTCGGTGCTGCTTTTGAAGTTGTAAAAACAGCACCGATAGCAGCCCTTTTTATTTGCTTTTAAACCATTTTAATTGATTTCAATGAAAAGTAAAAATGCCTGTAAACATTTAGTTTACAGGCATTTGGTGGAATTTAGTTAATCCCTAGCGGAGAAAGAGGGATTCGAACCCCCGGAGGTGTGACCCTCAACGGTTTTCAAGACCGCCGCATTCGACCACTCTGCCATTTCTCCTTGAGTGTCTCATCAGCTATTTGCTGATTGCGGGTGCAAATATAGAAAGTTTTTTTAGATTGACAACACACTTTTTTAAGGAATTTTCAGCTTAATTATTTTTTCCTGTAATCGGAATTTTATCTCCTTTAAAATGAGGCTCTTTGTTGATCAAAAGTTCGATCCAGGCTTTTACATTTGCAGCAACTTCTCTAAAACGGTTACGGGATTCCAGCTCATATTCCCGACGATCACCGTTATACCCGTAAAAATTTAAGCCCATCGAGCGTGCGATATAAACGGCACGTGGGAGATGAAAACGCTGCGACACGACAATAGCGCTGTCTACTTCAAAAATATACGAGGCACGATATACAGAGTCATAGGTATCAAAACCGGCAAAATCCATAAAAATATCTTCTTCAGGGACGCCACGCTCCAAAAGGTATTTTTTCATTGCAACGGGTTCGTTATAATTGGTGGTACGATTATCACCAGAAACCAAAAAGCGTTTAATCTTTCCTTTGTTATACAGCAACAGGGCCGATTCTACCCGGTCTCTTAACATCGTAGAAAGCTCGCCATTGCGCCGTACACTTGCACCCAAGACCAGCGCGGTGTAGGTTGAGGGCAGCTCCTCTACACGGTCATAAATGTAAGCTTCGGTTTCCTTATTGATGTGATAGGCGAGGTAGGTGGTAAGCAATAAACCCAAAAACCCCAGTAAAATAAGGTAGCGTACAATACGTAAAGCAAGTAATTTGTTAAACCGCATAAATCAAAGTCAGTGCATCATTATTCGTGTAAACTTATCATTTGTTTTAATGCAAACGTAATCTATACCGCATAACGTGTAACTTTAATTGAAAATAATTGTGAAACTCTTACCAAATGCTTTGGTAATGATTATATAAGAATTCCTTAGCTTTCTATAAATCATAGGTAGTATTAACCAACTATCTTTGTACAAAATTAGAACGACCATGGATGTGATCTCAAGCCTTAAATGGCGCTATGCGACCAAAAAATTTGATGCAGATAAATTGCTTACCGAAGAAAAACTAGATATTTTAAAGGAAGCCTTCAATCTCACTGCAACTTCTTACGGACTACAACCGGTGCGTATGGTGGTGGTTTCTGATAAAGCCCTGCAGCAGCGTCTAAAAGAAGCTGCAATGAACCAAAGTCAGGTGCTTGATGCTTCTCACGTGTTGATCATCTGTGTAGAACGCAAGGTAGAAGCTCCTTTTGTAACCAATTATTTTGACCGCGTAAAAGAGGTTCGTGAAACTCCAGATGCGATCTTAAAGCCTTTTAGAGAGATGCTGGAGCAGAAGTTTGACAATCAGCCAAAATCAGATACTCGTGAATGGGCGATACGTCAGGCTTATCTGACTTTGGGAAATTTATTGACCGTATGTGCCTTGGAGGAGATTGATGCCTGCCCTATGGAAGGTTTTGAGCCCGAAAAATTTGACGAAATTCTTGAGCTGAAAAAACACAATCTGGCTTCTGCATTGGTGTTACCGGTAGGCTATAGAGCACAAGATGATATGTTTGCCGACTTTAAAAAGGTACGCAGACCACAGAAGGAAACCATCATTCATCTATGATTGGTAATATCTTTTGATCATTATTGGCTCTAAAATGGGCATTGAATATTGATACGGGTCATTACGATCCAGATACTGCATTTTGTATTCAAAGGAATCATCAGGCTTTAAAATGGGCATTAAGGGAGCAAAACCATTAGGTGATAGCTGAATGCTGTCAAGCGGTTTAAGTTGGTCCTCAAAAGCGTCGAGCTCTGAAAGCGAAAAGCCTTGTTGATTCAGTTGGAAAGGCTGCGCCTGAAACAAAGAATCAGCAGTAGTGAGATGCATTTGTGATTTTAGCTGTGCGTGAGCAAAACTTCCGAAGAAAAAAATCGTTAAAACTGAAGCGTAACCTGTTCTCATAAGTTCATTTTTTGAATAGACTATATTCAAAATACGAAAAAAGAGAAGCCTCGTGACAGAATTGTTTGAAAAAGAATGTTTTAATAGCCTACGCGGTCTGCGATCTCCAGGCCGTAACCTATCATTCCTACGCGTTTATGCTCTTCACTATTAGATAGTAATTTGATCTTAGAAATCCCCAGATCGTGTAAAATCTGAGCGCCAATCCCAAAGTCTTTAAGATCCATTTTTGCAGGCGAACTCATTTTACGACCACTTTCCTGGCGCTCTTTAAGCTCAGCAAGACGGTACAGCAGCTTGCTGGCAAAATTCTCCTGATTGATAAAAACCACAGCGCCTTTTCCTTCTTGATTGATCACCTCAAATATTTTATCGAGTTTGGTGTCGGGCTGTTCGGTAAGTGTGCTCAGAATATCATTATTGACAAAGGTCGAATTCACACGCACCAGTACCGGTTCATCATTAACCCAAGTACCTTTAGTCAATGCGATATGAATTTGATCATTGGTCGTTTGTTGATAGGCGCGCAATCTAAATTCACCATAGTGCGTGTCTATTGTAAAGTCTTCCTTTTTGACAATAAGCGAATCGTGTTGCATGCGATAAGCCACAAGATCTGCTATAGAGACAATTTTCAAATCAAACTTCTTAGCGATCTTTGCCAGTTGTGGCAAGCGTGCCATCGTTCCGTCTTCATTCATCACCTCTACGATCACTCCGGCAGGTGCAAAGCCGGCAAGGCGGGCAAAATCAATAGCAGCTTCGGTATGCCCTGTTCGTCGCAACACTCCGCCTTCTTTAGCTTTCAGCGGAAAAATATGTCCGGGTTTTGTAAAATCCCAAGGTTTCATATCGGGATTGGTAAAGGCTTTCACCGCTTTTGCGCGGTCTAAAGCACTGATTCCCGTAGTGACCCCGTGACCTTTTAAATCTACCGAAACGGTAAACGCCGTTTCCATTGGATCACTGTTAGTGCCTACCATCATTTCAAGCTTCAGCTCTTTACAGCGTTCTTCGGTGATAGGAGCACAAATAAGGCCTCGCCCGTGTGTCGCCATAAAGTTGATAGTTTCTGCCGTTACCATCTCTGAGGCGGCCAGAAAATCACCTTCATTCTCACGATCTTCATCATCTACAACAATAATAACTTTCCCTTTCTTGATATCTTCGATCGCTTCAGGAATGGTATTGAGTTGTATTTCTTGGGTAAGCGTTTGCGCTGTCATAGTAGCTTTTTATTGGCACCGCCAAAGCGTATACTACTCCGGTGGCTTGCATCAAAATTAAAAATTTGTTCTCAAAAAACACCTTGTAGGCTTACACCTGAGGTGGTTTATTTTGAAAGGTAAAGATACGATTTAGCTTAGTCTTAAAATCTAAATGTAGCCTTAAAGCCTGTTTCTAGGTAAAGGTTTTGAGCAATGTTTCGGCGGCGTCTTTGAATTTTTCTGAATAGCCATATTGCTCATAATTGGCTACAATATCTTCAAGTTCACGTTTGGTTTTGGTCTTCAGAATCGCTTTTTCCGAATTGGTAAGGTCAAAGTCGATAAGCGGTTGTTCAGGATGTACTTCCTGATCTTTTTTCTTCTGAAATAACTTCTTAACAGGATCTAGAAAACCGTCCAGATCAAACAAGCCTTGGTCTGTGGTAGCCCTGTACGTTAAATAAACGCCTAGCGGAAAAAGGATCAAGGTGCTTAACCAACTAGCCAACCAAGCAGCGACACTGCCGTCTTCGGCACTGTTTTTGGCAAAAATCCCTATAAAGTGGTAGGTGAGAAAAAGAACTACCCCGATCACAATAGGAAGCCCCAGACCACCTTTTCTAATGATCGCCCCTAAGGGAGCACCCACAAAAAACAGAATGATACAACCAAAAGCCAGAACGAATTTTTCATGCAAAGCGATCTCGTATTTGCTTAGCGTTTTCACTTTGATACCATTGTCGGTTTTACGATTCTTGATCGAAGTGACGTTGTTTTTTACCGTGGTTTTAGCATAATCTAATACCTGGATCTGTTCAGAAAACTCAAAGTTCTCTATGAGATCCTCTTTTAAAACACGAGTAGTGTCTCTGGGAATATTTTTTAAATAGGATGAATCTAACTTACGCAACTGCAGGTCGCGTACCTGACCTTTTCCTAGCGAAGCCAAGTAGGTGTTGTAATTCTTTGAAATGTCAGCCAGTGTATCGTTAAGCTGCTTTACGGTAAGCATCGTATAGGCATTGTCGATACTTTTTTCTTCCATATCTACATTATCAAGCTCAGACAAGTCGATATTGATGGTGTAGGTTTCAAAATAACTCTTTACAAAAGGTTCGCGTTTCTGTTTTCTAAAATCCTTCTGTTCAACTTCATCATAATAATTTCCGTCAATAAGTTTTAAAGAAAGCACATTATCTCCTTCGGCACTTATGAGTTCGCCTTCACGGGCTTTGATCACCGTATAGTTTCCTACGCGGCTCGGGTCTTTTTGGTAGATGATGACATCTTTTAAAAACTGTCCTTTTTCCCCTTGTTTATCGGCTACCTTCATCACATAATCCTCACCAATAGTGTTGTATTGTCCTTTAGTGATCGCCATTGCTGGCTTTACCTGAGCGATATTCCGCCGTAGGTTGAGCGATTCAAACTCTGCTGCCGGAATCACATAATTGGCAAACAAAAACGAGGTTACTGCAAGCCCAAGAATAAAAACCGTAAGACTGCGCATGGCCCGCTGCAAGGAGATCCCGGTAGACTTCATCGCGGCAAACTCATAGTTCTCTGCAAAATTCCCAAAGGTCATAATACTGGTGAGCAATACCGTAAGCGGCAGTACCAGTGTGACCAGACGCGGGGAGAAGTAGAGTAAGAATTTGACAATGATGACCAGATCAAGATCTTTACCGGCAAGCTCTTTGATATAGAGCCAAACGGTTTGCAGCACAAAGATGAACATCAGGATGATGAACGTGCTTAAGAAATTCTTGATGAAGGTAAGTAGTATGTACCGGTCTAGTATTTTCAAAAGGAGCCTAGTCTAATTCATTGATGTAGTAATCTGAATATTTTGAAGCATCAAATGTAAACAGGTTACCGGGTAAAGGTTGATCGGTCTTAAAAGTGTTGACCGTGATGGTGATCTTACTCCCGTTGTTTTGGGTCATAATCAGGCGGTAGATGTGCTTGGTTTGCGCATCGATACCGAGTAAAGCAGATTTCAACTCACTGTTAGAGTCCATAGGAACCAACTTTACATACTGAATTTTACGACCGCTCACATTCTGCTCAATATCCCATTTATAGGTGTATCCTTCGTTAAAGAAGGTTAGCATTTTTGAAGGCGTGATGGCATCATCGTCTCCCGGATTTTGGGTAGAGATGGTGATCTCTTCATCTTCAGGTACGATGGTATACAGTTTTTTACCGTCGTACATTTGCATCGTACCCATCAAATTCAGTTTGTACTTATCACCGTCAAGGGTGACATCTCCACGGGTTTCTTGATTGATTCCCGCAGCCTCATTAGATAAGCCGTATTTAAAATCGATAAACATATTGTCGTAGCTCTTCACTTTTGCCGAAACCTCGTCTAGAAGTTTTTTAGCTTTTGCGTCCTGAGCAAAAAGCGATGAAGTGCTTAACACAGCTACTACAAGCAGGGTGATGTATTTTATTTTTGAAAAGTTCATGTTACTCATTATTTAATTGTTGATGTAAGGCATTCATATCGGCCACGAGTACTTGTCTGGCTTTACTACCTTCAAAAGGTCCTACAATACCGGCAGCCTCAAGTTGATCTATAATTCTACCGGCACGATTGTATCCCAATTTCAGTTTACGTTGTAATAAAGACGCACTTCCTTGTTGCGCTGTGACAATAACTTCGGCAGCATCCATAAACAAGGCATCGCGGTCGCTTGCATCTATATCAAGACTTGTGCCACCTTCTTCTCCCACGTATTCCGGAAGCTGGTGCGCTTCAGGATACGCCTTTTGAGCCCCTATAAAGTCAGTGATCTTTTCTACTTCGGGCGTGTCAACAAACGCACATTGCACGCGTATCAGGTTGTTTCCCTGGGTATACAGCATATCTCCACGCCCTATTAATTGGTCGGCACCCTGACTGTCAAGAATGGTACGTGAGTCGATCTTTGATGTCACCCTAAAGGCAATTCTGGCAGGGAAGTTGGCTTTAATAATACCCGTGATCACATTTACCGAAGGTCGCTGCGTAGCAACAATCAAGTGGATCCCAATTGCACGCGCAAGCTGCGCAAGACGCGCAATAGGGGTTTCAACCTCTTTCCCGGCAGTCATAATTAAATCGGCAAACTCATCTATGACCAGAACGATGTAGGGTAAGAACTTATGCCCGTCATTAGGATTTAGTTTACGTTTTTTAAACTTAGCGTTATATTCTTTAATGTTACGCGCCATAGCATCTTTCAACAGATCGTAGCGTTTATCCATCTCGATACATAACGAATTGAGCGTATTGATCACTTTGGTATTGTCGGTAATGATCGCATCTTCAGAATCTGGAAGCTTAGCCAGATAATGCCGTTCAATTTTATTGAATAAGGTAAGCTCTACTTTTTTAGGATCTACCAATACAAATTTTACTTCCGCAGGATGCTTTTTATACAATAACGACGTAAGAATCGCATTCAAACCTACCGATTTACCTTGACCGGTTGCACCCGCCATAAGCAAGTGGGGCATTTTTGCCAGGTCAACCACAAAGGTCTCGTTAGATATGGTTTTTCCTAAAGTAAGTGGTAATTCCATTTCGGCATTTTGAAACTTAGGCGAAGCGATCGCCGAACGCATAGAAACGATTCGGGCATTTTTGTTAGGCACTTCGATACCAATGGTTCCTTTACCCGGAATCGGAGCGATGATACGTATTCCTAATGCGGCAAGTGAAAGCGCAATATCATCCTCCAGGTTCTTGATCTTTGAAATACGCACTCCGGCTTCCGGTACGATCTCATACAGGGTTACTGTAGGCCCTACGGTCGCTTTAATGTGCGCAATGTCTATCTTGTAGTTTTTAAGCGTATCTACAATACGATTTTTATTTTCTTCAAGCTCTTCCTGATCTACCGTGATGCTTTGGCCTTTGGTATAATCTTTAAGCAATTCTATGGTAGGGAAGCGGTAGTTGCTCAACTCTAGCGTAGGATCGAATTCTCCAAAATCCTGTACGAGTTTGGTGCTTAGATTTTCAACGACTTCCTCTTCTTCAACCGTCTCTTCAATTTCTATTTCAAAATCATCGTCTTCAGTAGCCTTAGGAGTTTCCTTGGTCTCTGTTTCCTGCTTTACCGGTGTTTCTGTTGGGGTAGGAGTGGTTTTGAGTTGCGGCTCTTCTGGTGTTTCTTCAACTTCTTCCTGAGGTAATTCGATATTGTCTTTGTCAAAAGCCGTGTCTACAAACTCGTTGCCTTCGTCATCACTCCTATTGAATTCAGAAGCAATGGCTTGTTTCCGCTTTGCGAAAAACTGCCCAATATGTTCGGGAGTCAGCTTGAGTCTGATGGCAAAATAAACGATGGCTACAAAGGCAAGCACGAGAATCGTACCGATAAGCCCTATAAAATCCTGAAGGAAATCATTGAGTTCGAAGCCTACCATACCGCCCAGCAACGGATTGGTCTCTGCAAAGAAGCCTAAAAACGTAGCAAACCATAACATCACGATAATGCCCCAAAACCAAAAGCCCTGAAGTTTTTTTCGGGGTTTATCAAAGAAATAGTAAAATCCGGAAAGGGTGACCAGGATGGCCAGGGTAAACGCCGCCAGGCCAAAACCTTGGTAAATGAACACGTCGCCAAGTGCAGCACCAAATTTATTCAGCCAGTTTTGCGACTCGACACTGCGATCGCTAAGTTCACTAAGCGTGCTTTGATCTGCCTGCCAACTGAAAAAATAAGAGATGAACGAAAACAACAAGGCAAGTCCTAAGAGAAATAGAAAACTTCCCAGTACTATTTTTTGTTGTTTAGACAGTACCCAAGAGATCTTTTTGGACTGCTTGGTCGTTTTGGATTTTGTTTTAGTTTTCGTCTTTTTTCTGGCCATTCTAAGCTTAAACTCTATAGTCGCGCCCCTCAGGTTTTAAAACCTAGCAACACACATTTTTGTTTAACATTTATAGCGTATACAGCTTGCGGTGACAACTGCCTGTATACCCTACACTTAACACGTGTAGTTAAGCGCCTTTCAATTAACACGAATTGATTAGCGCGTAAAAGTACAAATATCAAACGGTACTAAACTTATAAAATTTTAGAACAGTTTAGGTATATAGATGATAAAACCAATAAGTGCCGCAATTACAGCGGCAAAGGTTACCGCTCCCGCCGAAACATCTTTGATGACACCTATTTTTTTATGGTACTCCGGATGAATAAAGTCGGCTATTTTTTCTACAGCGGTATTGAGGCCTTCAACGGCCAATACCAGACCAATGGCCAGCAGTTGGATGCACCATTCTAGTGTAGAGATCTCATACACAAACCCCAAAACCGTTACCACAAGCGCACAAAAACTCTGCACCTGAATACTAGGCTCGTTTTTAATAAGCAACCAAGCGCCTTTAAAAGCATATTTAAAGGCCTTGATTCTATTTATTACAAAAGGTTCTTTGGCTTCCGGGTCTGTCATAGTTTAGTTAAGAGCGCTTAGCGCAGCTTCATAATTAGGTTCCTGACCAATTTCTGGAACTTGCTCTTCATAAATGATTTTGTGATCTGCATCAAGCACAAGCACAACACGCGAGTGCAATCCGGCAAATGCACCGTCTGCGATCTCTAAACCGTAGGCTTTACCAAAGCTTCCATCTTTAAAATCTGATAGGGTTTCTACATTCTCAAGACCTTCTGCACCACAAAAACGGGCCTGAGCAAAAGGAAGGTCGCGTGAGATGCACAATACTGCAGTATCTTCTAGCGCAGCAGCATCCTTATTAAAGTGTCGTACAGAGGCTGCACACACTCCGGTATCTACACTCGGGAAAATGTTCATCACAATGCGTTTGCCTTTGTAATTATCAAGACTTACTTGAGATAGATCTTTAGATGCAAGTTTAAAGTCGGGAGCAGCGGTACCTACTTCAGGAAGTTCTCCAGAAGTTTTTGTGGTATTGCCGCCTAGGGTAATAGTAGCCATAGTTTTTAAATTGAAATTAGTTGCCCGATTCTTGGGCCCTCTCTTGTGTTTGATCAACTTGGAATCTATAGGTTAGGTTGATCGCCCACAATCGAACAGTAAATGTACTTATAAGCAAATGGACCTACAATTAAAGGAATGCTAAATTGAAGCGCTATTCACAATTTGAATGCTTTAAGAGTGGGATTGGAATAGTGTGCATAAAAAAAGTCCTCAAATCAATAGACCTGAGGACTCTTTCAATAAAAAATCTAACCTACATTATTTATTATTTCTACCGGAGGGTATCTTAGTTTGAGACTTGAATGCCAATCAAAATGATTTTCAATCTGTGTCTCACTGCTCGCCCTTTGGCAGTTTATCTGTCAATAGAACCTAGAACCTTCTGCGCAAAACCATTTGCTGCATCACGTTCAGACATTCCATCTGCTATCATTTGGTGCATTTCTACCGCTCCGCATAGATTGGTGATCAATTCACCTACAACATCCATATCGTTATCGGTACACGAGCGATGCTCGGTAAACGATTCTAACACATCGATGGTGTTTTGCAAAGCTTCAGCACTATTGTTTTTCTGTAAATGTTTAATTACTGGTAACTTCATCTACGAGTTCTTTTAGGTTTTCAAACTTGTTAGTTTGTACCTGATTAACAAAAGTTCCGTTTTTGAATGTGGCAAATGTGGGTAGATTATCTACCGTAGCCAGTTTACGGCTCTCCGGATATTTCTCTGCATCTACCAAGTAAAACTTAGCATTTTCATTTTCTGAAGCCAGCTTTTTAAACTTAGGTTTCATCAATCTGCAGTTTCCGCACCAGCTTGCCATATATTGAACCACAACAGTTTCGTTATCGCTAACTAATTCTGAAAGGTTGTCTTGATCAAGTTCTTGAATCATAAGAATTGAATTTTAGGGTTATTAATTTCTTTGAAAAATTGAAGTTGGGTGTAAGAAATTAATTTGAAGCTAAGTAAGAAGCTACACCGTCGCGGTTTGCGCTCATTGCATCTTTACCTTCTTCCCAGTTTGCAGGACAAACTTCACCGTTTTTCTGTACGTGTGCATACGCGTCGATCAAGCGTAAAAATTCTTTTACGTTACGACCTACCGGCATATGGTTGATTCCTTCGTGAAATACAGTACCTTCTTCGTCGATCAAATAAGTAGCTCTATAGGTTACGTTATCTCCATCTACAGTTAAAACACCACTTTCTTCATCATAACGCTCGTTAGTCACGTCAAGAATTCCTAAACGGTTTGCCAGATTACGATTTGTATCTGCAAGAATAGGATACGTTACCCCTTCGATACCACCATTATCTTTAGGCGTATTTAACCAAGCGAAGTGTACTTCTGGAGTATCACAAGACGCACCAATAACAATAGTATTGCGTTTTTCAAATTCGTCCATCGCTGCTTGAAAAGCGTGAAGCTCTGTAGGGCATACGAATGTAAAATCTTTTGGATACCAGAAAAGCAATACTTTTTTGTTTTTGCTTTTTGCTTCTTCGAGAATGTTTACTTTAAAAGTATCTCCCATCTCGTTCATAGCATCAACTGCAAGATTTGGAAATTCTTTACCTACTAATGTCATATTGTTTGTTTTTAATGATTTATTTCTACTGCAAAGGTAGCAGGGAAATTCCATTAAATGCACGCAAAAAATGCAAACAAATTATTTTAGTATAAGCAATACTTATGCAAAGGAGGCAAGCGGTGATTTTTTGAGATTGTGCTAAAAGCGAGCGTTGAAAAATAGTAAATACCTAATTAAACCTACTGTATTTTATCAGGTTGATAAATGACTGATTTAAACTTTTTTCAATACGGAAAAACTTTAAGCGTTTAAGCAGCTTTTGCTTCTTTTAAGCTGCGTATTTTGATACGGAAAGCGGCAAAGATCAAGGTCATAAACGGACTCAACCAGTTGAAGATCGCATACACAAAATAATCTGCTACCGATACACCCAAGACACCGCTCTGGTACGCTCCACAGGTGTTATACGGTACAAGCACCGAAGTTACCGTACCACTGTCTTCTAGCGTTCTGCTTAGGTTTTCTGGAGCAAGTCCTTTGTCTTTATAGGCTTTGGCATACATTTTACCCGGCACCACGATCGCAAGGTATTGATCACTCGCCGTGGCGTTAAGACCAATACAGGTGGCTACTGTACTTGCAAACAGACCAAACGTACTTTCAAAAAGATTCAGCATAAAAGCACTGATTCGGGATAATGCACCAATAGCATCCATCACCCCACCAAAGGTCATCGCGCAAAGGATCAACCAGATGGTGCCTAGCATTCCTGCCATACCGCTGGCAGCAAACAGGTCGTTGAGATTCTCATTGGTTGTCTCTATGGCGGTGTCTACAGTAATGGCATTCATAATACCCTTATAACCGCTTTCAAAAGTAAGGCTCTCGCTTCCACCCAGACCGGCGATGATCTCCGGCTGAAAGATAAGCGCAGCGATTCCACCTAAAATCGTACCGATAAGGAGTGCAATCAAAGGCGGTGTTTTTTTAATGATCATAAAGATGACGATCGCCGGTACGATAAACAACCACGGACTGATCGTAAACGCATCATCAATCGAGGCCAGGATCGCCGAAGTATCTGCGGTACCGCTGGTTTCGATATTGAGGCCAATGATGATAAAGACGATCAAGGTAATGCTTACCGTAGGTACTGTGGTAAACAACATATATTGAATATGGGTAAACAGATCGGTTCCTGCCATAGCGGGAGCAAGATTGGTGGTGTCGCTCAAAGGCGAGAGTTTGTCCCCAAAATACGCACCCGAAAGAATAGCTCCGGCGGTCATTCCTAACGAAATGCCCAAAGCATTGGCAATCCCTATCAAAGCAATCCCTACGGTAGCCGAAGTCGTCCAGCTGCTTCCCGTAGCCACCGAAATGATCGCACAAATAACCACACAGGCCGCCAAGAAAATAGACGGATTTAAGATCTGGAGTCCGTAATAGATCATCGTCGGGATGATCCCACTTACCAGCCAGGTACCCGCAAGCGCACCAACCATCAACAGGATCAAGATGGCACCGGCGGTAGATTTGATGTTCTGGGCAACTTCTTCCATCATGGTTTCAAAAGAAGTTTTATTAAAAAAGCCCACCAGTGCAGCAACCGCCGCACCCAATAATAAAATAAACTGATTAGAACCGCTTAAGGCATCGTCACCAAACACCAGTACATTATACGCCAGCATACCTACCAATGCAAAAATGGGAATTAAGGCTTCCCAAATGTTTAATGCTCTGTTTTCAACGATTTCCTGATTTTTTGGATCCTGATCCTGATTGCTCATAGGTGTATTTTAAGATGCTTACAATAATAAACAATCTTGAGGATATAGCTTGAATAGATAAAACAGTTGGCAGTGGCAGTTTGGAGTAGGCAGTAATGAGACGTTAGATTTTAGACTTGAGAAGTGAGACAAAAGAAAATAGAACAAAGAGAAAATACTAGATGGAAACATGAGGGTAGAAATTTTAAATACGGAAAAGAAAAGAGTTGGCAGTGTCAGTTTGCAGTAGGCATTAGGGAGATGTTAGACTTGAGACTTGAGAGGTTAGCGTAAGACTAAGAGTCACAAGAATAGAAATAAATAGTTCTTTAAGCAATGTCTGGGCGATCAACGCAATCTAAAAACAGGTTGCCGCGCGATTGCTATCGCGTGTGCATCACTTCTTAACCCATCAGCAATCAACGTAAGCTTAACGACCTCCTTTTAAACCTTAACCCGAAATCCCTTACAAAAAATCAATGGTACCTGCATAGGCTTGCACGGTCTTGCACGCTTTTGCATTAGTTTGCACATTGTTACATATAAGTCCGAAATTTCTGGGGGTTTGCTTCGGGTCTCGTTCGAGTCTTGTTCGGGTCACGTTCGGGGTTGCTTTGAGTCGATAAACGACAGGTTTAGAATCTTATGTGCAGCTGTTTTTAAAAAATGGGAAAATACCGAAGTTCATACGAAGCAAACTGCCATTAAACCTCTAGAAACCTTGTTTTTTACTATTTGGAGGCTAGGGAAGGGGGGAGTGATCAAATTGGATAAACTGGAACTAAAGTTCCAGTTATCCCGAAAATTATAAAGGGATAATAGGTATATTTATCCTGATGTAACGAGTTGTAAAACATTTTGACCAAAAATTATGGGAATAGAAAAAACCGAACTATCACTAAATAAGTTTGACTATAAATTTGAAAAGATAAATAACAAAATAATAGTCAAATTGGACTTTGCTCAAAGAATAATAATTGACTTTTCTGACCCAGAAAAAATAAAAATAACGGATAGATTAGTTGGCTGGAATTTCTTAACTGGGCTTATAGAAATGAGTTTAAAAAATGCTACTCTTTACAATTTTATTGGAGCAATAATTATGACCATTTTATTCGTATACCTGGATTTAGAATATGACGGACTGAATTTTGTATTCTTCTTTTTAGCATTCGTAATTTGGATGCTCCTTTGGACACTATTCTATCTATTTAAAGCGGAAAATCTTAAACGGATTTTAATAAGTTGGAATGAATAAGAATACTCTGAAAAAAAGGTTTTACAACAATGGGTATAAAACATAGGGCGGACAGTGGTTTCCGCAAGTTTTTGGCACTTAGCAAGCTTCGTTTCGGGCGGACAGTTAAGTGATTCTAAATGCCCTCCGTTTCATACCACAACCGTTGGCATAGCATGAAAAGAATACTCCTTTATATAATTTTTTTATCAAGTAACATTGGTCTTTGTCAATATCAACAAAAGGCGGGACAACCTTATACTGAACCTGACTTGTTAATTTGGAAAAATGATACCATTCAAATTCAAACTTTTCCTCTATACTGTTGGTCTAAATTTGACCAAAACAAACTTTTTGATACCCAAAACGTAAAACCAGAGTGTTGGGGCTGTTTGAAAAATTATACTGCGGAATGGAAAATTATAAATGATAAGCTCTACTTGTCAAATATTTATAGTTTCAACTTTAAAAAAGACAGTATAAAAATAGATTTAAACAAACTCTTTCCTAATAAAGTGGAAAGCAATTTGGTATTCGCCAACTGGTACTCTGGTGATCTTTTTGTTCCACAAGGAGAAAAGATTTGGATGAGCCAAAGTCCAGGATTCCCAATTTATGAGTCAGAATGGAATTTAACTTTTAAAGAAGGAAAAATTGAAAATAAGGTTTTTAAAACTGGTAATTATCATAAATCAATTTACACTCAAGATCCAAAAGAGATTGTGAGTTTCATTGATAATCACTTAGACCAAGAAACGAGAACTAAATTGAAAAACAAACGGATTTCAATTCTCTTTAAAACTGGAAAATCTAAAAAAGATTACTCTGTTTCTCTAAAAGGAGTTGATGATAAAAAGTTAGAACTTAAACTAATTAATATATTAAAAGTGTTACCCGATTTTGACTATTATTATAGGCATGGAGAAGAATTAAATTTGACTATTCCTTTAACCTATATAGATAACCGACTTTAATAAGTAGGTATGCCAATAACGAGCCTTCGTGTGGCCGGTACAGCCTGTATAGCAGCATAACCCTGTATCTGATATAAACACTGCGTCTACCAAACTGTCACCATTTAAGTCAACGTACTGTGAGTTTTAGTTCGTTTTGGAATGCGTTATTTAAGGTAGATTAGGGACTATTGCATATCGCAATCACCTCAACTACTTTTAAAATATAAACAGGTAGTTTTGAGACAGACTGCCGTTAGCAAACATTTGATGAAAATCGATTCTGAAAATATAATAAACTTTCTCACAAAGAGAATACCTGAATTGAAATACAGCCTTGAGAAGAAAAATATTCTGAATATTGAGCCTAATGATTCCAATGGATTTGGGATTAAAATGATAATTGACTCAACAGAAAGCACAATTTTTTTCGGAAATTCTGGACATCATATACATTGTTATGAATCTTCCGAAAATATAGAAGAATATTTGAATTTAATTGTGAACTCACTAACAGGAACTGGTAGAATTGTCGCGCACATCTCAAATGGAAAAGAATTTAAGTGGGAATACCAAGAAATGAATGAAAATAATGATTGGATAACAATTTCTGAAATGGGAACATTTTCTTGGAAATTTTGGAAAAAAAGAAAGACTGATAAAAGGAATATCCAAACGAATAATTACAAACAAAAAACGTTTGCTAACATCAGTTGCAAACCGAAAATTAACACATATTAACCCGTAACTGACGGTTATAGGAGACCGTTCCCATAATTATGAAAAAAATCCGTCTGACTTTAATAATTGGAGTTTTAATATCAAATTTTGGTTTCTCACAATCAAAATCTGAAATTGAAAATCTATTGGACGGAATTTCAAAAATTGAAAACTCAAAAGAATTAACTAATACAGAACAAGCCGAAAAACTGATTGAATATGGCTGGCGGATATTACCAACTCTTGCGGAATTTTTTACTGATCAAACTTTGACCAGTACTAAATCGGAATGCCACGATCGAATTTTAAACAAAGGAGAAATTGCAATAATTATGGCTGACCGTATTGAAGGAATGCCTTATGCAAGAGTTACTGAAATCCAAAATTGCACATTAGACTTTTGCGAAAAGAATGCTAATTTGATTGAATATTATTTGCCATATATAAAAAGTAATGGAATTAAAGAATTTCAAAAAAATTATATGGATTGGCTCGTAAGTGATGACAGAATTGATTGGACACCATTACTGACTTACGAAACAAAAAAAGAACGGAAAGTAATTATTCGAGAAAGGAAAAAAGCAATTCGTGAAATGCAAAATAATTAATAACTATGGGCAACACCATCTATAGTCATCTTAAGTTTGATTCTGTTTAAATTATAGCATTAATCAGAA